>Ga0187773_10000813_pt1 | contig 12552 bp, 8 predicted proteins | sample 0216_BV02_MP05_1_FD_133133 | JGI IMG/M metagenome (GOLD analysis project Ga0187773, IMG submission 133133) | Tropical peat soil microbial communities from peatlands in Department of Meta, Colombia - 0216_BV02_MP05_10_MG | ecosystem: Environmental > Terrestrial > Soil > Wetlands > Peat | place...
CGCGGCCACTCGAGGAGAGAGGAGGCGGCAATGTTCAAAAGGATTCTTCTGGCATATAACGGCTCGCGCGAGGGGAAATCGGCGCTTCTGGCCTGTGCCGAGATCGCCTCGTTCGCCCATTCCGAGACGCATCTGCTCGCCGTGGCGGGAATGCCTTCGAGCATGTTTCTCACCGAAGGCTTCCTTCCGGAAGAACTGCTCGAGGAAGAGAAGAAGCGGGCGCAGGAAGTGCTGAACGAAGGGATCGATCAGCTCAAGCAGAAGGGCTTCAGCGTCACGGGGCACCTCGCCGTCGGCGAGCCCGTGGAAGAGATCTGCCGGCTCGCCTCCGAGCTCAAATGCGACCTCATCGTCGTCGGCCACCAGCAGAAGGCTTCCTTCGCATCGCGCTGGTGGCGTGGCTCGGTGGGCAAGAGCCTGCTCGATCACGCCCCCTGCAGCCTCTTCGTTACCCTGACCGGAAGCTGAGTTCCCGTCCGGTATCCCGCAAGGCCCGGGAGCGGCGCGCCGTCGCCTCGCGCCGGTCGCAGGCAAGAATGCCTGGAATAAGTCCTGCATTCGGGTAAACTGCCGCGCATCAAAAAAAGCGGTTTGCAGGTCCGGTCGGCGTTGACTGATCCTCGAAGATTTCTCGTCGCAGCGTTGCTGCTGCTGGGTGCGCCTGCGCTCGCGCATGCGGCGCGCGATGTCGCGCTCGTCAGCTCCGTTTCGGGCGAGGTGAGCCACATCGGCTCGGGCGGAGTTCCGAAGAAGGCGCGCGTCGCCATGCTGGTCCAGCAGGGCGATCGGTTCGCCGTCACCGCGCGCGGCACGCTGCGCGTCACGTATCTCGCGGACGGGCGCCAGGAAACCTGGACCGGTCCGGCCTCGTTCCGTGCCGGGACGACCAAAAGCGACCGGATCGGCGGGCACGACCCGCGAGTCGAATCGCTGCCGGCGGCGGTGCCGAAGAGCCTCGCGCGCGTGCCCGAGCTGATTCGATCGGCGAATTCTGGAAAGGCTCTACGAGGCGCGAAACGCACGCGCCAGTCTCTCGTGGCGGGGGACCAGGCGGATCTGATGGCGGCGAAAGTCATATACGCAAGAATGCGCGCCGCCGCGGTGGCCGAAGACGTCACGCCGGAGCTCTACCTCTTCTCGGTGCCGCAGGGCTATGCGCTGTACGACGAGCTCGAGCCGGTGGTCGCGGACATGCGTCGACGCCAGCCGAGAAGCGACGAAATACAGGCGTTGGCGCGGTCGGTCAGCCGCCCCTGATCGGATCCACCGGCACGCCGATCTCCGACACTTAGATCTCCGCCGTTCCGCCGAGGGTCATCGACACCGGCGGGTCGCGGCGTGCAGCTGTCGCGGGCCGCGCCGCTTGCCGTTGACCACCTTCGATCGCGCGCGTCCATTCGTGGCAATATTCGCGACGTTAGTCCAAAAGAAAGATGGAATCGCCGTTATGCAAGAGCAGGTGCAGCTTGCCTTGGAGCACCATCAAGCGGGCCGATTGACGGAAGCTGAGGAGCTCTACCGGCGTGTACTGCAAGGGGAGCCGAACAATGCGGATGCGCTGCATTTTCTCGGGTTGATCGCACATCAGCGGGGCGATTACCGAAGCGCCGTGGAGCTGATCGAGAAAGCTCATCGCTGCGCTCGTCCGCACTCCGTATCGCTCAACAATCTCGGAAGGGCTTATCTCGCTCTCGACCGCTTTCGCGAAGCGAAGAAGTGCTTCAGCAAGGCGCTGGCGCTCAAGCCCGATTTCGCCGAAGCCCACAATAATCTGGGCGCCGCCCTGAGAGGTCTCGGTCAGCTGCAGGAAGCAGAGCGATCCTACCAACGGGCGTTGGCGCTCAAGCCGGACTACGCCAACACGCACTACAACCTCGGAAATCTGTTCATGGAGCTTGGCAAGCTTGCGGATGCCGAACAGTCCTACCACCGGGCACTGGCGCTCCAGCCCGACTACGCCGAGGCTCACTTCAACCTAGGGATCGTATTAGAAGGCCTCAAGCGCAAGCAGGAAGCCGAGCAGATGTACCGCAGGGCGCTTGGCGACCGGCCCGATTACTTCGAGGCTTGTCACAACCTCGGCAACGTACTCAAGGACCTCGGTCGGCTGGACGAGGCGGAGCAGTGTTACCGAAAGGCTCTCGCGCTGCGGCCCGACTCGGCAGAGACGCAGCTCAATCTGGGAAACGTGTTGAGTTACCTGGGACGCCTCGAGGAGGCCGAACAATCTTACCGGCGGGCCGCGACGCTTCGACCCGATCAAGCAGAGATCCATTTCGGTCTGGGCAATATTCTTTCCAAGCTCGACCGACAGGACGAAGCGAGGCGATGCTACGAAAGCGCGATTGCGCTTCGACCCGATTTCGCGGCGGCGCGGTGGGCCTCGATGGTAGCAACGATTCCAGCGGTATACGCGGCCGAAGGCGAAGCAGCCGCTTGCAGGGCGGCGTTCCTTCGGGAGCTCGACGGTCTCGTCGCCTGGTGCCGTTCGCATTCGATCGACGATCCCAATGCGCTCGGTCAGCATCCCTTCCATCTTGCCTACCAGGAGGAAAACAACCGCGAACCGCTTTCGAGATACGGCGAGCTCCGCGGCGCCTTGATGCAGCGGTGGCTGGACGCTCAACCGCCGCCGCGGCCTCAATCGGTCGCTAACGATGCGGTAAGGCTCGGCATCGTTTCCGCGCACGTTCACGACCATTCGGTGTGGAACGCGCTTTCCCGTGGCTGGCTGCGGCATCTGGACCGCGCGCGCGTGGACGTTCGGGTGTTTTACGTCGGCTTGAAGGAAGATGCGGAGACCCGCGCTGCAAAGTCGATGGTCTCGCACTTCGAGCAGGGGCTGAGAGATCTTCGAGAATGGGTGGACATCATCCGCGCCCATCAAGTCGACGTTCTGTTGTATCCGGAGATCGGGATGGACATGGTGACGGTCCAGCTCGCGAGTCTGCGCCTCGCGCCGGTTCAGCTCGCCTCGTGGGGACATCCCGAAACGACGGGGCTGCCGACCATCGATTACTTCCTGTCCGCGCAGGGCTTAGAGCCGCCCGACTGCGAATCGAACTACACGGAACGGCTCGTGCGGCTACCTAATCTGGGGTGTTCTTATCAGCCGAATCGCGTGGCTGATGTCGAGCCCAATCTTGGCGGTCTCGGCATCCCGGTGGACGTTCCGCTTCTTCTGTGTCCCGGAACGCCGTTCAAGTACGCGCCCCAGCATGATCGCGTGCTGACCGCGATCGCGAAGGAGTTGGAGGAGTGCCAATTCATATTCTTCACACACCACGTGCCGTCACTGTCAGACAAACTCCGCACGCGGCTGAGCAAGGCGTTCGAGCGTGAGAGCCTGGACTTCAAACGTCATGTCGTGTTTGTTCCCTGGCAGCGGCCGCCGGAGTTCTACGGCTTGATGAAGCGGGCCGACGCTCTTCTCGACACGATCGGGTTTTCCGGGTTCAACACCGCAATGCAGGCCGTGGAGTGCGCCCTGCCCATCGTGACCAAGGAAGGGCGATTCATGCGGGGTCGCTTCGCGAGCGGCATTCTCAAGCGGATGGGACTGTCGGAGCTGGTGGCGACGTCGGACGAGGAATATGTCGGATTGGCCGTGAAGTTGGCGCGGGACGGCGGATATCGGGCGCAATTGCGTGCCCGCCTGGAAGCGTCGCGTGAAACACTGTTTGACGATGCCGCTCCAACGAAGGCGCTCGAGGATTTTCTCGTAAGCGTTGCGCCGCGCTGACGGCTCGCGGCGTCGATGGGTGCGACGCGCCCGAGGCGTCAACCGCCCTTGATCGTGTTGACGAGCACGCCGACCTTCGAGACTTCGATTTCCACCCGGTCTCCCGGCTTCATCCACACCGGCGGGTCGCGCCGCGCGCCGACGCCGCCCGGGGTGCCGGTGACGATGACGTCGCCCGGCTCGAGTGCGGTGAAGGTCGAGATGTAGCCGATGAGTTTCGGGATGCGGTGGATCATCTGCTCGGTGGTCGCGTGCTGCATGACCTGGCCGTTCAGGCGTGTCTCGAGCGTCAGTTCCTCGCCGTCGGCGATTTCGTCGCGCGTCGTCATCCACGGCCCGAAACCGCCGGTCTGGCTGAAGTTCTTTCCGGCGGTCCACTGCAGCGTGTGGCGCTGCCAGTCGCGCACCGAGCCGTCGTTGTAGCAGGAATAGCCGGCGATGTGGCGCCAGGATTTCTCCTCGGAAATCCGCCGGCCGCTCTTGCCGATGATGACCGCGATCTCTCCCTCGTAGTCGAGCTGCGTCGATTCCGGCGGCATGACGATCGGCCGGTTGTGCCCGACCTGTGATTCGGGGACACGGATGAAGAGCGCCGGGTTCTCGGTCTTGTCGCGCCCCGTCTCGACGCGATGTTCCTCGTAGTTGAGCCCGACGCAGATGATCTTTCCGGGATTGGGGATCACCGGAAGGAAAGCGATCTTCGAGAGCTTGAAGTCCTCCTTCGCGCCTTTCGCGATTTTCGCGGCCTGCGCGAGCGCGCCGCCGGCGAGCAGCGCGCGCAGGTCCGGATATTTCTTTCCGATCCTGCGGGTGAGATCGATGATCCCCTTGTCGGTGACGACGCCGTAGCCGGCGCCCTTGGGCGTGCGGTAGCTTGCGAGCTTCATTGCCTGTCTCCCCGGATTCCGAAAGCGTCGTAGTCTAGCGCAAGGGTTCACCCTGGCGTATTCAGTGCACGTGACGTTCGTACGCCGCGGGGCGGGGGTTTTCGCGGTTCAGGATCTCGATCTGCCGAAGGAGTTCCGGGATCCGGTTCCAGTCGGGACTTTCGCCCGGGGTCCAGCGCGAGCGCAGATAGCCTTGCCGGTCGACGAGGAATTCCGCGTCGTACGTCGGTCGCTCCGCATCCGCCGTCGGACGCGCGAACAACGAGTACACGAGGATGACCTCCGGATCAGGGTCCGCCGCCGAGGCGTCGTCGCGCGAAGCCGTGGAAATGCTCGTCATCGGCATCGCGATGATGCCGACGCCGGCACGACGGAATTCGGCCCAGGCCGCCGCCAACTGCCGCAAGCGCGGCCGCGCCTGCGGAAGCGCGTAGAAAACGAGCAGCACGACGCCGCGGCCGCGATATTGCCGCAGCGACTGCTGCGGCCCGCGCGCGATCTGGAACGTGAAGTCAGGCGCGACGATCGGACGCCAGGGCTCCACCGAGGCATCCATCGTTTTCCCGCGCGCGACATCGGCCTGTGCGCGCAGCAGATTGAGCACGTCCCAGAGCTGGCCTTCGGCCATGCGGTCGCCAAACCCGGGCATGGGAGTCCCAGTAATTCCATGCTGCAGCCACCACAGCATGTCGCCTTCCCGGTGATGCAGAAAATGCCTGGTAAGGTCCGGCGGCCGAACCGGGAGCGAGGCCCCTGCCGGGCCGTCGCCGTGACCCGAGGCACCGTGGCAAGCCGCACAATGCCGGTCGTAGAGTGGCGCTCCGCGGGCGATCGAGGCCGCCGAATAGCGGACCGGAGACACAAAATAAGTGCTCGGATGCGCAGGCACTGCGAACAGCCAGATTGGCGCCGCGACCGCGGCGAGCAGCCCGGCGACGCCGATCGCGGCTGCCGGCCGACTGCGCTTTCGCCAAGCGAGAACCACAAGCCCGGCGCCGGCGAGCGCCATGACGAGAAGGGCGGCGGCCGCCGCCGAACTCTCTCCCCATTCGAGAGTGTAGGGAAACGGCCAGACCGTCTGCACGTGCAGCGCGGGGGCGGTCACGCCGAGGGCGCCCACGATGCCCAGCACCGCGAGCCCGAGCACGGTCTCGGCAGTTGCGTTGCGCTGCAAGCGGGCGAGGGCGACGAGCGGCGATTCGCCGCGCAGGAGCCGCGGCGTCCAGCGGAGCCGATTGAACGCGGCGAGCGCGAGCATCGCGCAGAAAAGCGCGAGCTTCGCGAGCAGCAGCCGACCGTAATCGGTCCCGAACAGCGCCGGCACGCTCCCGAGCGTGTACCACCCGTTCGCCACGCCGGTCGCGACCAGCGCGCCCACGCTTGCCACGCCCATCGCGGAGAAGCGCTGCGTCGCCCGCGCCGCGAACCGGAGCGTCGGCGCGCCCGCTTCCCGCCTCGCACGAAAGAGCACAAGCGCAAGCGGCCAAAGCGCGCCGAGCCACGCGCCCGCGGCGAGAAGATGCACTGCATCGGCGGAAAGATGCACGACGCGATCGATGCCCCGGTCGGCCGCGGCGTGCCCGGCCCAGGCGAGCGACGCAAGCAAGCCAGCGGCGAGCGCGCCGCACGCGAGCTCGAGCGCCTTCGCGCGGCCGCCGGCTTCACGCCGGGCGAAGAAAAGCGCTACAGCCAGCGCGGCGGCGAGCGCGAAGCGAACGAGCCAGGTCCTTCCGAACAGCGTGTCACCGAGAACCGCGCCGAGCGTCGAGGGATTGACGGCGCTGGCGAAGGGCATGCCGCTCATCGCGGCCGACTCCACCGCGAGCCAGAGGAGGCCCGACACGAATACGACCGCCAGAGACCATGCCGCAGCGCGAATGCTCCTGCGGCGGAACGTCTCTGCTTCGCCTGCGCCAGGCGCAGTGCTCAGAGCGGGCAGTGCCGCCCAGAGAAGGAATGCGAACTCGCCGAACAATGCCACGGTCGCGGCGAAATGGATGGCGCGCAGCACGAAGGCGAATTCGTTCATCGCGGTGCGCGGCTTACTGCGTCACTTCGAAGGTGAAGTCACCCTCGGTCACGTGTGTATCGACCGAAAGGACGCGCCACACTACCCGATAAGTTCCGGGCGCGAGCCGCTGCAGCGACACCCGGAGCACTGTCGCGTCCCGAGAATCCATTTTCTTGTCCCCGCGGTCGACCTGCCGTCCATTCGCGTCAAGAACACGCAGAGTGCTGAACGCCGGCTCGAGCTCCTGCGTGAACTGGAGCCTCACTTCCGCGGGCGAGCCGTGGACGGTGCTTCCGACTGCGGGCACCGCGTGATCCAGAAAAGCATGGGCGAGCGCATTCGGCGCGCCCGCGAGGGGGGCGAGCAGCGCGACGATGCGCGTGAGGATCTTCACGGCCGGTCCACGATGAGCGGTCTGCCGATCATCCTCGGGAAGATGTCGTCGAGAAAGAGGTGGATCTGAAACAGCACGCCCGTTTTCCCTCCGGTGGCGCTATTGGCCGGAATGATCGCCTCGAGCCCGAACTGCGTGTATCTGCCGGCCCAGATGATTCCGGGATTGATCGTCCCGGTGGTCGGCCCGCCGCCGCGGTCGATCGGTTTCTGCAGGGAGAACTCGACGATCGGGATCATGCGGCTGAACGGTGCGTCGAGTCCCACGTCCTTCACGAAGGATTGCAGGTAAGGGAGACTGTACTCCACGGCGAATCCGATATTGAGGACGTCGGGGTGCTGCTCGATGGCGGCGTTTCCGGCGTCGTCCAGCGTCGTCGTGCTCGAGCGGGTCGGCATCGCAACGCCGACGGTGCCGGTGACTGCGAACGGCCGAAGATAATTCACGCCCTCGGAAAGATCGCCAAACCCTTTCCCGAAAAATACGGTCGGCGTGATCGTGCTGAACGACTCCGCGCCGACGCTCTTCGCGCCGGTGCCGCCGATGTCGAAGTCGGCCCCGGCGGAGAGGATCGTTTCGTGCTCGTCGCTCTGGTAGAAGCGGTACTTCACGCTCGCCGCCAGGTTGTCGAAGCCCTTCTGCGTGTCGCCGCCGTCCGGCTGGAGATGCAAATAGCTCGCACCCACGCCGATACCGAGATTGGACGTGATGCGCTTGCTGAAATCCACCGAGGTGCTCGTCTCCATCGTCGCCGGCTGGTCGCCGCTCGCGGCGGTCTTTCTCTTCGAGACCGTGGGCAGCGAGAGCTCGTCGGCGACGAACGGGTCGTCCGTCGCGAGCGTCGCCGGGAAGAACCGCTTTCCCGCAAAGCCGTGCGCGGAGACCTGGCCGGCGTGACCCGCGAGGAGCGCCGCGCCGCCGAGGCACGCAACTACCGCCTGCCTGTTCACTTCTTTCCTCCTGAGATGTGGTCCAGGCGCCGTCCCTGCGCGGGGCAGCGCAAACCGCGGCGCGCGACCGCGGTCGCGCGCGAACGGCGTCGCGTCAGGAGAAGGAGGGCGGAGCGCGCGGAGGCGCCGTCCGATCGCGCGCGGCCCCGACCGGGTGCGCTCGATCGCGCTCGGGAAGGTTTTCGGCCGTTCGCGCGGGCGCGAAGGAAGGAAGGGCGGTCGCGGGAATGGCGGTGTTCCACTGCGCGTGGAACGTGCACAGCGCACAGTGCGACGCGTGCACGTTGCCGTGGGGCGGCTTGACCGGCACGGCGCCATGCAGGTGGTACCGATGCGCGCTGCACACCTCCACGGAGCCGGGCGAGATTCTTGGCGCTGCAATGGCGGCGAGAGGCCAGAGCGCGCTCAACGCCATGCCCGAGAGTGCGAGCCAGGCGGCGATTCGATGCAGAACGCGAAGCCTTCTCATGGCAGGCGGTTTTAGCACAGATGCACGGGGTTTGCCACGCGCGGATCGCCCGAGGGTTCTGGTATTCTCATCATCAACATGAAAGGAAGACTCGAAGACCGGCGCCTGCTGACCGGGCAGGGTAGATACACTTCCGACTGGAATTTCCCCAACCAGGCCTACGCCGCGTTCGTAAGATCGGATCGCGCCCACGCCGAAATCGTGTCGATCGACGCCTCGGCGGCGCTTTCCGCGCCCGGCGTCATCGCGGTGCTCACGGCAAGAGACGTCGCCGAGGCAGGCTACCGGTCGATCCCAACGAATCTCGCGGTAAAGGACGTGTCGGGCGAGCCCCTGAAGAAGCCGCCGCGCCCGGTGCTCGCGCAAGGGAGGGTCCGTCACGTCGGCGAATGTGTCGCCTGCGTCGTGGCGGACTCGCCGCTCGCCGCGCAGGACGCGGCGGAACTGGTCGCGGTCGAGTACCGCGATCTTCCCGCGGTGACGAGCGCGGAAGCGGCGCTCGCGCCAGGCGCGCCGCAGCTGCACGAGGTCCTTCCGGGGAATCTCTCCTTCGAATGGGCGGTGGGCGACGCTCAGGCGACGGAGGCCGCATTTCGCGCGGCAGCGCGCGTAGTGAAGCTTTCCCTCGACAACCAGCGCGTCGTCGGCAATCCCATGGAGCCGCGCGCCTGCCTCGGCACCTACGACGCTTCCGCAGAAAAATACGCGCTCTACGCGTGCACGCAGGGCACCGCGGGGATGCGCGGCCAGCTCCTCAACACCATGGGCGTCGCCGACGACAAGCTCGACGTGATCGCCGAGGACGTCGGCGGCGGCTTCGGCGTCCGCTTCAACATGTACCCGGAGTACTGCGCGGTGCTGCTCGCTTCGAAGAAGACGGGGCGGCCGGTGAAGTGGACCGGGAGCCGGTCGGAAGTCTTCCTTTCGGACGAGCAGGGGCGCGATGTCCTCACCACGGCCGCGGTCGCGCTCGACGCTTCCGGAAAGTTTCTCGCGCTGCGGTTTTCCTTTCTCGCGGATCTCGGCGCCTATCTCGCGCCGACCGGACCGTTCATCAATACGCAAGGCGTGGTCGCGTGCCTCACCGGCGTCTACGACGTGCCCGCGGCGTACGCGCGCGTGCGGCTCGCGGTGACGAACAAGCCGCCGGGCGCGGCCTACCGCGGCGCGGGCCGACCGATCATGTCGTATGCCCTCGAGCGCCTCGTCGACCAGGCGGCGCTCGAGCTGAAAGTGGACCCGGCCGAGCTGCGCCGCAGAAATCTCGTGCCGAAGAGCAAGTTCCCCTATAAGACCGCCCACGGCACGACCTACGACTGCGGCGACTTCGAGGGCGTGCTCGCGGACGCCGTAAGCGCGTCGGACTGGGCGGGCTTCCCGGCACGGCTTGCGCAGGCTTCGGGGCGCGGGAAGCTGCGCGGGCGCGGCATCGCGTGCTACATCGAGGCGAGCGGCGCGGGCTTCGCACCGTCCGATCAGGTCGAGCTGCGCTTCGATGCCGAGGGCGGCGTCACGATGTACGCGGTGTCGCATTCTCACGGGCAGGGGCACGAGACGAGCTATGCGCAGGTCGTTTCGGGCGTGCTCGGCATCCCGATGGAAAACTTCCGGCTGCGAAACGGCGATCCGGCGGTGAGGCTCGTCGGCAACGCCACGGGCGGCTCGCGCTCGCTGCTCGGCGTCGGCAGCGTGATGCAGCTCGCCGCGAAGCAGGTAGTGGAGAAAGGTCTCGCACTCGCGTCGAAAGATCTCGAGGCGGCGGCGGCCGACATCGAGTTCGCGGACGGAGTCTATCGTATCCGCGGCACCGACCGCGCGGTGACGCTGCTTGCACTGGCAAAGAAATACGCGGCGACTCCGCATCCGCTCGACGTCAAGACCGAGGGCAAATTCGGCGCGACTTTCCCCAATGGCTGCCACGTCGCAGAAATCGAGATCGAGCCGGAGACGGGCGTCGCCGAGATCGTGAAGTTCACCGCCGTGGACGACGCCGGCAATATCGTCAATCAAATGATCGTCGAAGGCCAGATGCAGGGCGGCATCACGCAAGGCGCGGGACAGGTTTTCGGCGAGCACGTCGTCTACGATCCCGACACCGGGCAGTTGCTGAGCGGCAGCTTCATGGACTACGCGATGCCGCGCGCCGGCCTCGTTCCCGATATCACGCTGAAAGAACACCCGGTGCCCACCGCCTCGAACCCGCTTGGCGCGAAAGGCGTCGGCGAAGCGGGGGTGAGCGGTTCCTTGCCTGCGCTCATGAACGCCGTGCTTGACGCGTTGCGACATGCAGGCGTCGAGCATTTCGAGATGCCGGCGACGCCGAACCGGATCTGGCAGGCGATCAGGAACGCCGGAACGTGAGCGGCCTGCGGCGCGAGCGGAACTTCTTCACCGCTCTTGCGTTCTTCGCCCGATCCCGGTTTAGAATCGCAGCGAAGTCACATCGATCGCGTGAATATCCGGCGATCGATCCAAATATTGTTAAAAAGGGGGCGGACATGAAGACAACAAGAGTTCTCTACGCAGGCCTTGGAGCGATTCTCGTCGGCGCACTGGTCGCAGCGTGCCAGACGCAGATGGGCGCCGAAGGCGGCGCGCTTCGCGTGGGCGACGACGACATCGGAGGTACGGTCACGAGCAGCAGCGGGCCGGAGGCGGGCGTGTGGGTGATCGCGGAGACGACCGATCTCCCCACCAAGTTCGCGAAGATCGTCGTCACCGACGACCAGGGCCGCTATCTCATTCCCGACCTGCCGAAGGCGAACTACAGCGTGTGGGTGCGCGGCTACGGCCTCGTCGATTCGCCCAAGGTGCAGAGCGCTCCCGGCAAGACGCTCGATCTGACGGCGACCATCGCTCCGAACGCAGCCGAGGCGGCTGAATATTATCCGGGCATGTACTGGTACTCGCTGCTGCAGATCCCGGCCAAGAGCGAGTTTCCCGGCACCGGAGACAAGGGCAACGGCATCTCGACGAACATGAAGACGCAATCCGACTGGATCGACGCGGTCAAGAACTCCTGCCAGTCCTGCCACGCGCTCGGCTCGCAGGGTATTCGCGTCGTCCCGAAGGAGTTCGGTCCCGGCATCGCGGGCTGGGCGCGCCGAACGCAATCCGGCCAGGCCATGTCGAACATGGCGCTGACGCTCGGCTATATGGGCGCGGAGCGCGCGCTGAAGCAGTACGCCGATTGGACCGACCACATCGCCTCAGGCGAACTTCCGTTTGCGAAGCCCGAGCGCCCGCAAGGCGTCGAGCGCAACGTCGTCATCAGCGAATGGGAGTGGTCCACGCCCAAGTACTATCTGCACGACGAGATCGCAAGCGACAAGCGCGATCCGACGGTGAACGCCAACGGCAAGATCTACGGCTCCCCCGAGGAGAGCACCGATCTCGTGCCCGTGCTCGATCCGGTGCATAACACGGTGTCGCAGGTACGCCACCCGTTCCGCGATCCGAAGACGCCGTCGTCGCTCGAGCTGCCGCGCGGCTATTCCCATTACTGGGGCAACGACCCGATCTGGGACGGCCACACGAGCATCCACAATCCGATGATGGACGAGCAGGGTCGCATGTGGTTCACGGCGCGCATCCGGCCGGCGCCGAATCCGGCTTACTGCAAGAAGGGCTCGAGCCATCCGTCGGCGAAGGTCGTCCCGCTCGACATCTCGGTGCGCCAGCTGTCGATGTACGACCCGAAGACCGACAAGTGGACGCTGATCGACACGTGCTTCTCGACGCAGCATCTCGAGTTCGCCAAGGACGCGAACAACACGCTGTGGACGAGCTCGGGGTTTCCGCTGGGCGGCGTCGTCGGCTGGCTGAACACGAAGATGTACTTCGAGACCGGCGATGAAGTGAAATCGCAGGGCTGGACACCGCTGATCGTCGACACCAACGGAAACGGCAAGCGCGACGAATATGTCGAGGCCGACAAGCCGACCGATCCGCACAAGGACAAGCGCATCATGGCCGGCTTCTACGGCATCATGCCGAGCACCGTCGACGACTCGATCTGGGGTCAGTCGATGAACGTCGGGTTCACGCGCATCGGTCAGCCCGGCTACGTGATGCGCATCGTGCCGGGGCCCAATCCCAC
>Ga0187773_10000814_pt1 | contig 12550 bp, 13 predicted proteins | sample 0216_BV02_MP05_1_FD_133133 | JGI IMG/M metagenome (GOLD analysis project Ga0187773, IMG submission 133133) | Tropical peat soil microbial communities from peatlands in Department of Meta, Colombia - 0216_BV02_MP05_10_MG | ecosystem: Environmental > Terrestrial > Soil > Wetlands > Peat | place...
CGCTCTGCGCGCGGCCGGACTCGGCGCCCGCCACCTCGATGGCGGCATCGAGCGCTGGCGCGATGCGGGCGGCGAGCTGGAACGCAAGCCGGCGGGCGCCGCGAGGCGCTGGGTCACGCGCGAGCGGCCCAAGATCGACCGCATCGCCTGCCCGTGGCTGATCAGACGCTTCATCGACCCGGGGGCGGAGTTTCTCTACGTACCGGCCGCCGATGTGCGCAGCATTGCGGCGGCACGCGACGCGACCCCCTATGACATTCCCGACGTGAAGTTCTCTCACGAGGACGAGCGTTGCAGCTTCGACGCCTTCCTCGCGGCCTATCGCCTGCGCGACCCGGCGCTCGAGCAGCTCGCGCTCGTGGTGCGCGGCGCTGACACCGCGCATCTCGAGCTCGCGCCGCAAGCGGCCGGTCTCGCCGCGGTCTCGATCGGCCTGTCGCGGCTGTATCGCGACGACCACGAGATGCTCGAGCACGGCATGCTCCTGTACGACGCGCTGTACGCCTGGTGCAAGGACGGCAAGGAAGAGGTGCATACGTGGAATCCGGCCGCGTACCGGTGAGCTTCCGCGAGGCGCTCGGCTTCTGGCTCAAGCTCGGCTTCATCAGCTTCGGCGGGCCGGCAGGGCAGATCGCGATCATGCACCAGGAGCTGGTCGAGCGCCGGCGCTGGATCTCGGAGCGGCGCTTCCTGCACGCGCTCAACTACTGCATGCTGCTGCCCGGTCCCGAGGCGACGCAACTCGCCACCTACATCGGCTGGCTGATGCATCGCACCTGGGGCGGCATCGTCGCGGGCGGCCTGTTCGTGCTGCCATCCGTATTCATCCTGATCGCGTTGTCGTACCTGTACATGGCGTACGGCCATGTCGCGCTGGTCGCGGGACTGCTGTACGGCGTCAAGCCCGCGGTGGTGGCGATCGTGCTCGCGGCGGCCTGGCGCATCGGCTCGCGCGCCCTGCGCCACCCCGCGCTGTGGGCGATCGGCCTGGCGGCCTTCGCGGCCATCTACCTGCTGCACCTGCCGTTTCCCGCGATCGTGCTCGCCGCCGCGGCGCTCGGTGCGCTCGGCGGGCGGATCGTTCCGGGCGCATTCGCTGCGAGCCCTGCGCACGGCAAGACTGTGGCCGGATACGGCCCGGCGCTGATCGACGACGACACGCCGCCGCCGGCGCACGCGCGCTACAGCGCGCGGCGCCTGGCGGCCTATCTCGCGGTGGGCCTCGGGCTGTGGCTCGCCGCGGTGCTCGCGCTTGCGATCGCCTTCGGCTGGGATGGAACGCTCACCCGCATGGGGCTGTTCTTCACCAAGGCGGCGCTGCTCACCTTCGGCGGCGCCTACGCGGTGCTGCCCTACGTCTACCAGGCCGCCGTCGAGCACTTCCACTGGCTGAGCGCGCCACAGATGATCGACGGGCTCGCGCTAGGCGAGACGACGCCGGGGCCGCTCATCATGGTGGTGGCCTTCGTCGGCTTCGTCGGCGGCTGGACGCGGGCGCTGTTCGGGCCGGCGCACCTGTTCCTCGCGGGCGCCGCGGCCGCGGCAGTGGCTACGTTCTTCACCTTCCTGCCTTCCTTCCTTTTCATATTGATAGGCGGGCCGCTGGTCGAGGCGACGCACGGCGATCTGAAATTCACCGCGCCGCTCACCGGCATCACCGCCGCCGTGGTCGGCGTCATCGTAAGCCTCGCCTTCTTCTTCGCGCAGCACGTCTTCTGGCCGCGCGGCGCGGCTCAAGGGGTCGATTGGCTCTCGCTCGCCGCCGCCGCAGTCGCCCTGCTCCTGCTCGTGCGTTTCAGAGTGGGACTGATTCCCCTGATCGGCGCCATGGCCGCCGCCGGCGCCGCGCTGCGGCTCGCAGGGCTCGCTTAGAATCCCTGCACAGGAGGATGCACATGCCCGCTTACCTGATCGCCGAAGTCGACGTCACCGATCCCGCCGCCTACGAGGACTACCGCAGGCAGGTCCCGCCGATCATCGCCAAGTACGGCGGCCGGTACCTGGTGCGCGGCGGCAAGGTGGAGAGCAAGGAAGGCGGCTGGGCGCCGCCGCGCTTCGTGATCGTCGAGTTTCCGACGATGGACCAGGCGCGCAAGTTCTACGACTCGCGCGAATACGCCCCCGTGCTCGCGATCCGCAAGAAGGCGTCGAAGTCGAGGCTGATTCTGGCCGAGGGCCTATAGCCGAAGCTACTTTTTCTTGCCGGCCTTCGCTGCGTGCGGCGCCGGCTTGGGCTCTTCGATGCCCTTGTTCTTGTGATAGTTCGCGACCGCGCGGTCCTGCGCCTTGGCAAGATCCGCCGCGTCCTTCGCCGCGGCTGCTTTCGCCTTCTCCGCCTCGGCCGCCTTCTGCGCGTCGCTCAGCGCGGGCGCCGGGGGCAGCTTCGCCTGCGCGGCAAAGGCGCCGAGCATCAGGCCGGCGGCGATCGAGGTCACGATAGCGATGCGCTTCATGGCAGTTTCCTTCCTCAGTGCTGAGCCTGCGGGGCGCCAGCCGTCGACCCGCCGGCTTTCGCCTTGACCTTGCCGGACTTGACGTCCCGGTACCAAAGCTCGTGATGTTCCTTGGCCCAGGTCTCGTCGACGTAGCCGGTGCGCATGCCCTGATAGGCCCCCTCAACGCCGATCGTGCCGAGGTAGATGTGGCCGAAGGACAGCACGACGAACGCCACCGCGCCGATGATATGGAACACGTTCGCCTGCTGCATCGTCGTGCGCAGCTGATCAAAGTTCGGGAACAGCAGGATAAGCCCGGTAACGCTCATGATGATCCCGAGCACCACTACGCCAGCCCAGAACCAACCTTTCTCGCCGAAGTTGAAGCGTCCCGAGGGGACGTCCTCGCCGCTGAGCAGACCGCCCGCCTTCGCGATCCAGGCGCCGTCGCCCGCGCTCCAGAAGTTGTCCTTCACGTACACGACGAACATCAGCAGCAGGCCGAGGATGAAGAGCGGGCCGACGAAGTTGTGCAGGTTCTTCGCGAGCGCGGTGAGCCAGGCGAACAGCGTATAGCCGAGCACCGGCAAGAGCACGAACTTGCCGAACAGGATAGTGAGCCCGGAGAGCGCGAGCACGACGAAGCTGATCGCCACCCACCAGTGGGCGATCCGCTCCACCCCGTTGAAGCGCTCGATCAGCCGTCCGGTCGGCTTGTCCTTCAACTTGAGCGCCCCCTTGACCAGGTAGAAGGCGAGCACGCCGAGCGCGGCGATGATCACTGCCCAGCCGCCATAGAAGACGAGCGGGCCGTTGCGGAAATTGCGCCACGCCTCGCCCGCCGTGGCGAACGCGCTCTGTCCGGGAAACTTCAGCTGCGGCTGGATCAGCACGCCCATCTCGCGCCCGGGCAGGCTGGTGTAGTTCGGCTCGCCGGACTTCACGTCGCGCCACACCGGCGCATTGTTCCCCGGCTGCGTCACGCGCTGCTCCGCCTGCGCCTTGGCCGAGTCGCCGGCCTGCTGCTGCGCGAACGCCGAACCCGACAGCGTGCAGGCCGCGATTGCCAGCAGCGCGCCGAACAGCTTGCCTAGCCTCGTCATCAAATTCTCCTCGCCGCGGGCCGCTGGCTAGTGGCCGATGCGCACGTATTCGTTCTGGGAAAGGTTGCGCGTCTTGATCTGGTCTTCCCAGCTGCGCTTGTCGCCCTGGGTCCACTTTGCGCTGCCGTAGGCAGGCGGCGCATCGTCCCAAGGCAGCGTATCGGGCTTGCCCTGGTACTTGCCCTGCTTGTAGGCGGTCTCGGCCTGCGGCCGCTCGCCGCAGCCGCCGAGCGCAACCAGGCACATCGCCGCAAGAACGGTAACTGCGAGGCGCGCGCTCATGACTTGCTCCCGGCCGCGGGCTTCGCGGGCGGCGGGCCGTAGGCGGTCGCCCAGCCCCAGACCTCCGAGCCCTTGCCGCGCACCGTGACCCGCTGGCGGTAGATGTCCGCGATCACATCGCCGTCGCCGCCGAGCAGCGCCTTGGTCGAGCACATCTCGGCGCACACCGGCAGCTTGCCCTCGGCGAGCCGGTTGCGGCCGTACTTCTTGAACTCCGCCTCGCTGCCGTCCGGCTCGGGACCGCCCGAACAGAAGGTGCACTTGTCCATCTTGCCGCGCAGCCCGAAGGCGCCCGCCTGGGGAAACTGCGGCGCGCCGAACGGGCAGGCATAGAAGCAGTAGCCGCAGCCGATGCACAGGTCCTTGTCGTGCAGCACCACGCCATCCTCGGTGCGGTAGAAGCAGTCGACCGGGCAGACGGCCATGCACGGCGCATCCGAGCAATGCATGCACGCCACCGAGATCGATTTCTCGGCGCCGACCACGCCGTCGTTTACGGTTACCACGCGCCGGCGGTTGACGCCCCACGGAACGTCGTTTTCCTGCTTGCAGGCCGTCACGCAGCCGTTGCACTCGATGCAGCGCTCGGCGTCGCACAGGAATTTCATTCTCGCCATGGCGTTCTCCTTATGCCTTCGCGACCTGGCACAGCGTCGTCTTGGATTCTTGCATCATGGTCACGCGGTCGTAGCCGTAGGTCGTGGCGGTGTTCACGGCCTCGCCGCGCACGATCGGGTGCGCGCCTTCCGGGTAGTAGGGCAGCATGTCCTGGCCCTCCCACCAGCCCGAGAAGTGGAACGGCACGAACACCGTGTCCGGACCGACGCCCTCGGTGACCCGCGCCTTGACCCTGAGCTTTGCGCCCGTCGGCGTGCTCACCCAGACGTATTCCCCCTCGCGGACGCCGCGGTCGGCGGCGGTCTTCGGGTTGATCTCGACGAAGTTGTCCTGCATCAGCTCGGCTAGCCAGGGATTGGAGCGAGTTTCCTCGCCGCCGCCTTCGTACTCGACCAGGCGTCCGCTGGTGAGGATGAGCGGATATTTCTCCGCCACCTTGTCCGCGACCACCTTTTCCTGCAGCGATTTGAACAGCGTCGGCAGGCGCCACAGCACCTTGACGTCGTCGTTCGCCGGGTATTTCGCCACCATATCGGGCCGCGGGCTGTAGAGCGGCTCGCGGTGCTGCGGGATGCCGTCCGGGAAGTTCCACACCACCGCGCGCGCCTTCGCATTGCCGAACGGGCTGCAACCGTGCTTCATCGCCACGCGCTGTATGCCGCCCGACAGGTCGTTGGTCCACAGCTTGCCCTCGGCTTCCTTCTTCTCATCGTCCGTGAGCTCGTCCCACCAACCGAGCTTCTTCAGCAGCACGTGGTCGAACTGCGGGTACCCGGTAGTGATGTCGCTGCCCTTGGAATACACGCCGTCTTCGGCGAGCAGATTGACGCCGTCCTTCTCGACGCCGAACAGCGCGCGGAAGGTGTGGCCGCCGTCCATGACGTTCTTCGCGGTGTCGTACAGGTTCGGCGTGCCGGGGTGCTTGATCTCGGCCTTGCCGTAGCAGGGCCACGGCAGCCCATAGTAGTCGCCGGCGAGGTCGTAGCCGGTCTTCGCGTCCTTGCCGCCGCGCGCGCGCAGCGTCTTCACGTCGAACACATGCATGTTGCGCATGTGCGCCTGCAGGCGCTCGGGCGACTGTCCCGTGTAGCCGATCGTCCAGCATCCCCGGTTGACGTCGTTGCGCAGGATGTCCTCGATCGAAGGCTCGTCCATGCCGCTCTTGCCCTTCACCAGGCGGATGTTCTGCTTGCCGTCCTTCTTGCCGAGGAGCTGGTCCGCGAAGCCGAGCTTCTGCGCCAGCTGGTACATGATCATGTGGTCGGTGCGCGACTCGAACAGCGGATCGATCACCTTCTCTCGCCACTGCAGCGAGCGGTTCGACGCCGTGACCGAGCCCTCGGTCTCGAACTGCGTCGCGGCCGGCAGGAGATAGGCGCCGTCCTTGCGCACCTTGGCGAACATCGCCGCCGACGCGGACGGGTACGGATCGATCACGACCATCAGGTCGAGCTTTTCCATCGCCTTGAGCATTTCGAGGCCGCGGGTCTGCGAGTTCGGCGCATGGCCCCAGTAGACGACCGCACGCAGGTTCGGGCCCTGGTCGATCGCGTCGTTCTTCTCCAGCACGCCGTCGATCCAGCGCGACACGGTCATGCCGGGCTTGCCAATCATTCCCGGCGCGAACCGGTCCTGCAGCCACTTCAGGTCGATGTTCCACACGCGCGCCCAATGCGCCCAGGAGCCCGGCACGAACACCGGGTAATAGCCCGGCAGCGTGTCCGGATTGGGTCCGATGTCGGTCGCGCCCTGCACGTTGTCGTGGCCGCGGTAGATATTGCAGCCGCCGCCCGAGCGCCCGACGTTGCCGAGCGCGAGCATCAGGATGTTCGAAGCACGCACGATGCCGTTGGCCGCGTTGTGCTGCGTCTGGCCCATCGCCCAGATGATGAATCCGGGACGGTTCTCGGCAAGCGTCTTGGCGACGAACTCGATGTCTTCGACCGAGGTGCCGGTGACGGCGGACGCCTGCTCGGGCGACCATTTCTCCATCACCTCCTTCTTCACCTGGTCCATGCCGTAGACGCGCTGGTGGATGTACTCCTTGTCCTCCCACCCGTTCTTGAAAATCACGTGCAGGATGCCGAACAGCAGCGCGACGTCGGTGCCCGAGCGGAAGCGCACGTACTTGTCCGCCTTCGCCGCGGTGCGCGTAAAGCGCGGATCGGCGACGATCACCTTGGCACCGTTCTCCTTGGCGTGCAGGGTATGCAGCATCGACACCGGGTGCGCCTCGGCGGCGTTCGAGCCGAGGAACAACAGGCACTTCGAATTCTGCTCGTCGTTGTACGAGTTGGTCATCGCGCCGTAGCCCCAGGTCTGCGCGACGCCGGCGACCGTCGTCGAGTGGCAGATCCTCGCCTGGTGGTCGCAGTTATTGGTGCCCCACAGGCGCACCCACTTGCACAGCAGCTGCGACTGCTCGTTGTTGTGCTTCGAGGAACCGACCACGAACAGCGCGTCGGGTCCCGAGTCCTTGCGGATCGCGAGCAGCTTCTGCGAGATCTCGTCGTAGGCCTGGTCCCAGGAGATCCGCTTCCACTTGCCGTCTTCGAGTTTGACCGGGTACCTGAGGCGGTGCGAATCGTGCGTGATGCCGTGCTCGCGCACCGAGGCGCCCTTGGCGCAGTGCGCGCCGAGATTGAGCGGCGAGTCGAACACCGGCTCCTGCCGGATCCATACGCCGTTCTGCACCACAGCGTCGATCGCGCAGCCCACCGAGCAGTGCGTGCACACAGTGCGCTTCACCTCGACCTTGCCGCTCTCGGCAGGCGCATCGGCGGCCTCGGCTTTGCCGATCATGTTGAACGGCAGTTGCGCGGCGACGGCGCCCGCGCCGAGCGTCACGCCCGAGCGCTTGAGGAACGCGCGGCGGTCGATCGTATGGGCGAGCGTCGCGGATAGCCCGCTCGACAGGCGCGGCTGGGCCGCCGCGGCGGATGCGGATTTTCTCGTCAGCAGCATGCCACCCTCCTAGACCTTGGTGGTGCGGTAGTAGTTGTGCACGTGCTCCGAGGCACGGTAGCCACCCGCCGCGCGCTTGGCAGAGGCCGGAGCGGGCTGCGGCGCGGTCGGCGAATGCTTCGCGACGATCGCTGCCGCGGTGGCGGCGCCCCCTGCGCCGACGGAGAAGAGAAAATGACGCCGCGAACGGCGTTCCTTGCCATCGCTCATAGCTGTCTCCTCGTCGTTGTTATTTCCTGGTGCGTCCGGTGAGCCGCGCCGGCGCATCCATTCAACAGCAATGCAATTCAGTGTCGCACTTTTCGCTTAGGTTTGGAACGCTTCAAGTTCGATTTCGAGATAGTTTCGCGCGAACATCGCGATTTGCTTATATAAGTGAGCGCGCTCCACCACTCTTATGGCTTCGCACAGCTCCCTCGCTGCCGGCCACAGGAACCGTAGATAAAAGATTCTCTGCTCCGCGAGCGGTGCTCGTTGCTCCGCGATGAGATGACGCATGACTTCGCACAGCGCGGCGAAATGGTCCTCGGGCTCGTTGACCTGCACCTTGCGCGCGAGCCCGCGCGCGGCGAGATAGTCCCTTAAGACTACGAGGACATTGTCCGCGGCGAACTCGTTCAGGTACGCGCCCGCATAGAGCGAGACCGGCGCCCTGCCGGTACCGGCGAACAGCGTCTCGTACTCCTCGCTCGCCGCCAGCGCGTCGGTCGCGGCCGCGGCCGCGCACAGCTCGCGCCAGGCCTGCGCGAAAGCGCGGCCGCTCTCGTGCTCGACATCGAGCTGCTTCTCCGCGGCAAGCGCGGCGAGCAGCTGCGCGTCGGGCGGCGCGTAGAACAGGCGTGCGAGCAGTCCGTAGAAGCGCGCGCGCGCGGCGTCCTCCTCGGACAGCGCCGGGACCGAGCTCACTTGCGCGCCGGGTAGTCGAGGACCGAAGGCTCGTCCTTTGATTCCATCATGTCGATCACGCGGCAGTCCGCGCACAGCTGCAGGCGCCTGAGCGCCGCGCCGCCTGCGAACATCGCGTGCCCGCCGAGCCTGCCCAGCATGCTGTCGATCATTTGGCGCGTACCGAAGGGCTTGCCGCAGCGCAGGCAGTGAAACGGCTCGGCCTTGTTGAGCGTCACCGCCTGGCGAGCTGCCGGATCGAGCGAGAGGCGCGGAACCAGCCGGATCGCATTTTCCGGGCAGGTGTTCGCGCACAGGCCGCACTGCACGCAGTTGCGCTCGATGAAGCGCAGCACCGGCGCCTCCGGCGCATCGAGCAGCGCGTTCTCCGGGCAGGCGCCGATGCAGGCCTTGCACAGCGTGCAGGTCCGCTTGTCGACCGCGAGCGCGCCGAAAGGCGACCCGGCGGGCAGGCCGATCGCGGGCGGCGCGCCGCCCGCCTCCTTCGCAAGATGGTCGAGCTCGAAGTCGAGCGAGCTGCGCTTCTCTCGCGACAGATTGAACGCGGCCGCGCGCGCCACGCTGCGCGCCGGCGCGAGCGCCCAGAGCTCGGATTCCAGGCGCTCGGCTTCGACCAGGCCGAAGTGGCCGCCGCCGTAACCGAGGCCTCCGAGGATCGCCGCGGCGACCGACATCTGCGCGCGCAGCGCAGCGACGTAGCCTTCGGCTTCGCGCCCGCTGAGCAGCACGCGCACCTGGCTCGCGCCGTAGCACAGCGCGCCGAGCAGCAGGTCGATTCCCGCGCCCGCGACATGGAACATCTCGAACGGGATGACGCGCGCCGGCAGGCCGCGGCCCGGCCCCTGCGCCCCTTGACCGCGCGCGCCGAAGCCCGCGCGCCGCCCGAGCGCGCGTAGCGCGTCGCGCCCGGCCTCGGCGTCGTGGACGAGCAGGCAGGCGTCGCGACCGCCCGCCTCACGGTACGTGGCGAGCAGCGTCTTCATGCGACGGCCGAGATCCGGTACGCCGGGAACGACGTGCTCCAGTGCTCCCGACGGACAGACCGTGGCGCAGCCGCCGCACCCGGCGCACAGGTGCGGTTCGACCTCGACCAGATCGCCCCTGGCGCGAATCGCGCCCGTCGAGCAGACGTCCAGGCACTGCGTACAGCCGGTCTTGCCCGCGCGGCCATGCGCGCAGATGCGCTCGCGGTAGCGCGTGAAGCGCGGCTTCGAGAATTCGCCCACCAGCGCGGCGAGCTTCTGCGCTGCGAGCGCCTGCTCGAGCGGATCGGCGCCGGGGGCGGCGTATCCCTGCGGGAGATCGGGCAGCCGCATAAGCGGCTCCCGCGACAGGTCGAGCACCAGGTCGAAGCGCTCTCTGCGCGGCGCCGCCTGCCGCGAAAAGTCGATCGCGCCGACGGGTCCGCAGGCCTTGACGCAGTCGCGGTGGTCTTTGCATCGCTCGAGGTCGATCTGGTAGTCGAAGCCGATCGCGCCCTCGGGGCAGGCGCGCACGCAGGCATTGCAGCGCGTGCACAGCTCGAGATCGATCGGATTGTCCTGCAGCCACTCGACTTCGAACGCGCCCAGCCAGCCGGAAAGCGCGCGCACCTTGCCAGACCAGACCGGAAAGCGGCGCTCGGCCGGCTGCTCTCCCCGGCCGGGGCCGCTCAGCAAAACGCTCACTTGGAGCGCGTCGGCGAGCCTAGCCGCCCAGTCCAGCGCGGCATCGGAAGGACCGATGATCAGCAAGCGTCCGCCGGACTGATATTCCACCGCGGCGGCCGGCTCGGGATCGGGCAGCGCCGCCGCGGCGATGAGCGCGGAGATCTTGGGCCCCGCTTCGCGCCCTTCGGCCGACCAGCCCGCGGCCTCGCGGATGTTGACGAACGAGATCCTCGCCTGTGAGCGCGCCGCCGTCGCAAGTTCGCCGAACAGCGGCGCCTCCTGCGTGCAGCCGACGATCAGCTCGGGCTCGCCGAGCGCGGCCTGGAAGGCGCGCGCCTCCTTGCGGCACAGCTCGCGGTGCACCGCAGGCTGCTCCGTGCCCAGCGCTTGCGCGAGGCGCTTCGCGTCCAGCGCAATCGTGCCGTTGCACGAGCAGAGCTTAAGCGTCTTTCCCGCCAGCGGCATCTTTGTCAGAGGGCGGCACGGCGGCGGAATCCGCCGGCTGCGCGCCTTGCGCGTCGTCGAACAGCAGCTTGCGCGCGTGATTCAGGGTCTTCAGCAGGTCGGCCGGAATCGGCTCGGCCACCGTGAAGTCGGCGGAATACGGTTCGAACGGATCGGGCGCGTTGAAGTGCGCGTCGACGAACAGCTTTTTCAGCGCCGCGCGGCGCGTTGCGGGATCGACCTTCGGATCCATGAATGGCTTGAAATCCGAATCGGGCTTCAGCTCTTCGATCGGCGGCAGCTGCGCCGCCGGTTCGTCGGACTTCGCCTCCGCCAGCGCGGGCACCGCCGGCGCGGACACCGCGGGGGCCTCGGCCTGCTCGCGTTTGAGCCGCGACCAGCGTTCGACGAACGGCTCCTTTTCCTCGCTCATCCGCCCACCCGATCCTTCGGATGGACGAAGGAGCGCGGCTTGATGCGCTTCTCGGGCTCGGGCCGGTAGTTGCGCTCGACGCAGTCTCCGACCCAGGCGAAGATCTCAGGCGGCATTGGCACGCCGTCCATCGTGTGCCCCGCGTCCATCCAGCGGCTCGCCTCGTGATAGCTCGCGGTCAGCTGCAGCGGGCGCGCACGGCCCTCCTCGGCGAGCCACAGCACGAACACCTTCGGACGCTCGCTCGACACGTTGAGGTAGTAGCCGTCCAGCTCATCGCGATGCAGAACGAGCTCGAAGCCGGGATGCAGCCACTGCTGCACGCCGCGCTCGTCGACGAGCAGGCGCGGCTCGCCGGGAGCCGAGTCGTCCGCGAGCACGCCCCACGGTTCCCACGCCTCGCTCTGCCAGCGGTTCGCGAGCGCGCGCCGCTGCATGATCACCGCGAGCGTCCTCCTCGGCTTCTCCATGCCGCGCAATATACCCTCTGCTATGATTTTGGGGAGAGAAGTCAACATGACGGAAAAGGTTATTCCCATCCGCAGCGCCGTGCCTGCGCGCGCTCCCGCGGCGCCCTACGACGGCGCGCCGCTCGCCGACACGCTCGACCGGGGATTGCGCGACCTGCGCATCTCGGTGACCGACCGCTGCAACTTCCGCTGCGTGTACTGCATGCCGCGCGAAGTATTCGACTCCGAGCACAAGTTTCTGCCGCACAGTGCGATCCTCAGCTTCGAGGAGATCGCGCGCCTGGCGCGCGTGTTCGTCGGCCTCGGCGTGAAGAAGATCCGCCTCACGGGCGGCGAACCGCTCGTGCGCCGCGACCTCGACCGCCTGATCGCGATGCTCGCCGAGCTGGACGTCGATCTGACGCTCACCACCAACGGCTCGCTGCTCGCCAAGCAGGCCGGGCGGCTCGCCGCGGCGGGCTTGAAGCGCCTCACCGTGAGCCTCGACGCGCTCGACGACGCGGTGTTCAAGGCGATGAACGACGCCGACTTCCCGGTCACCAAGGTGCTCGAAGGCATCGACGCGGCCGCCGCCGCCGGCCTCGGGCCGGTCAAGATCAACATGGTGGTCAAGCGCGGCACCAACGACCAGGAGATCGTGCCGCTCGCGCGCCGCTTCCGCGGCACGGGCCACGTCGTGCGCTTCATCGAGTACATGGACGTCGGCAGCACCAACGGCTGGCGCATGGACGAGGTGCTGCCCTCGGCCGGGGTGCTCGAGCGCATCGGCGCGCATTTCCCGCTCGAGCCGATCGAGCCGGATTACCGCGGCGAGGTCGCCGAGCGCTGGCGCTATGCGGACGGTGCGGGCGAGATCGGCGTGATTTCCTCGGTGACCCAGGCCTTCTGCCGCGACTGCAACCGCCTTCGCCTGTCGACCGAAGGCTCGCTCTACACTTGCCTGTTCGCGCAAAGCGGGCACGACCTGAAGTCGCTCGTGCGCGGCGGGGCGAGCGACGAGGAGCTGCGCAACGAGATCGCCGCGGTCTGGCGCGCGCGCGGCGACCGCTACTCCGAGATCCGCACCGCCGAGACCGCGCGCCTGCCGAAGGTCGAGATGTCCTACATAGGTGGTTAAGCTCACGAATGCGGCGCGGCCCGCGACCTTCGAGGTCGAGGCCTACAACGAGCGCGGCGAGATGGTGCCCACCGCCATCGCCGGCGAGCACCCCCTGACCCTGTACCTCGACAAGCGCGAGATCGTCAC
>Ga0187773_10000815_pt1 | contig 12549 bp, 10 predicted proteins | sample 0216_BV02_MP05_1_FD_133133 | JGI IMG/M metagenome (GOLD analysis project Ga0187773, IMG submission 133133) | Tropical peat soil microbial communities from peatlands in Department of Meta, Colombia - 0216_BV02_MP05_10_MG | ecosystem: Environmental > Terrestrial > Soil > Wetlands > Peat | place...
ACCGCGGCCTGTTCCCTATTCTCCGGTGGGTGTCAAGTTAGAGCCGAATTGTATCCCCGGGGTAAGTCCAAACTTCACGGAAATTGGGCATTTCCGGCCTTAGAAGCATCGCCCCGAGCCAAACTTCCTTGTTACGCGGGAAGTCCTTGTAGCTCTTCCAGGAGATGCCAAGCGTACTCCTGGTTGTGATGGTGAATGGTAATGAACTGAATGGCCCGGGGGGGCACCTTGAGATTGAGCACGACCCGAGCAAAACGGTCGGCGGCAATTTCGCCCAGGGATGGAAGACCCGTGCGCAAGCGAATCGGGCCAAGAGTCAGAGTCGGGACCCGATATCCGCAGGTCCCTTCGGTCAGCTTTTTGGCCTCCAGATGATGATAGAGCTCGTGCGCCACATGCACGGGGGTAACATCCTCCAATCCCAAGGCCTTCGCCAAACCGTTCTCCCGGATCAGGCGGTTGGTTTCCTCCACGGAGCGGCTGTAGATGGTAATCGTTGGAGGCCGGTCCCTGTACTCCGAGAAGAGGACCGCTTTCCCGGCTACCATGGCCGTCTCGGCACGGGTTACCCGGACCTGGAGGGAAGAAGCGATTCTTTCTGTTGACCGCCCATACTCAGTTGTGATTTTTTGGGCTGCGGCCTGACCGGCGGCAAAGGCCCATTCGATCGCTTCCCCCTCTTTGGCTGAGGGGAGGCGGCGAAAAAAGGGGTCGTCCCTGAGCATCAGGCAAGCACATCTCCGCTCGGTCGCCTCGACGATGACTTCCGCCATGAAGGATGCCAGGGACTCATTCATCACAGGCCCCGCTGGCCGCGAATCCCTACCACGGCCACAGGCTGGTCCGGGGGGATTCCCTCCAGCTCCGTGGAAACCACCCCCAAGGCTTGATCGACGCTCTGCACCCCGGTCAAGTCCAAAATGTGGCTGCCCACGATGAGAAATAGATCGGGGTAGATGATGCTGTCCCCGTTGTAGATGGTCAGGTTCCCCCAGGTTTCCTTCAGCCCCGCGATGGCGCCGGCTCCCGAAAACTGGAATACGGAACCGTCGGACCGTTGCACTTTCACGAAGCCCTGGTTATCCAGCACGCGAACCGGAAAGCGCCTGCTATTAAAGAACTTCCATCGCTTTTCCTCCAGCGTCCCCTGGTAAACATGAACCAGACCGGTGCTGGCCTTGAGCGAGACTTTTTCCTCGGGTAGGTTCATCGACTGGGAAGCAATGCGTCGGCATTCCTCCGGGCTCAGGATTTGGCACATATTCTGCGATCGCATCTCCATCGTGCCGATGGCCGTCGCCCGGACCCTTCCGGTCTGGGGATTGATTTCCACGAACACTTCGATCGATTCCGGGTTGGCGCAGGCTTTCATGACCAACTGGCGAGCCTCCTGCTTGATCGCCGCGATGTCTTCCACCGAGGGGTTCAGGATCACCCGCTCCACCATGTCCCGGACCATAGCCAGGGCCACCCCGATGGAAGACATCACCTCCGCATCCTGGGGTATGCGGAACTCGAAGCCCATGCGCTTGGCACTGTACGGGATGAGGGCCGCGGCCCCGCCCCCGCCCCCGACCAAGACGACCTGGTCACGGTCCAGCGCATATTCGGAAATCAGGACATTGATGACCGGGATGACTTTGTCCGTGGCCACGTCGAGGATGCGCCGGGCCGCCTCCTCGGCCGAAACCCCCATCTGTGCGGCCAAAGGCGCAATCGCGCGTCTGGCCGACTCGGGATTCCCGTAGGAGTAGTGTTCAGGCTCGACGATTCCCAGGGCATTGGCGGCGCAGGTATTGGTGAGGGCGTACACTTTTCCGTTCTTCACCCGGACCGCCACAAAGTCGGAGGGGTCTTCCTCTTTGGGTTGGATGAAGACCAGTTCAGGGTCCTCGATCTCGTCGGGCTGGGCGAACGCCGAGTATGGCAATCCCGCGATGTGGGCGCTGCGCGGCCCCACGTCGATAATCTCTTTGCCTTTCACCCGCACCATGCTCCCGCCAGCAATGCCGAGAACCCTTATGTCGAGGGAATTCACGTAGGTACGGTGCCCTCCGACCTCGGCCGATTTAATCGTCGGCCGACCATTGCGGATCACGCCGATGTTGGTGCTCGTGCCCCCGACTTCGAAGAATACCCCGTCCGACACCCGCAGATACATCAGCGCCCCGGCCACGGTGGCCGAGGGCCCCGATAGCATGGTCAGGATGGGGCGCTTGCGCATCTCGGTCACATCCATGACCCCGCCGTCTCCCCGCATGATCATGAGCGGGGCCTCAATGCCCGCTTTGCGCACGCTGTCCTCGGTCATGTTGGCCGTTTCCAGCATTTTGGGCAGAATGCCGGCGTTGATCACCGCGGTCCGCGTCCGGATGGTGAGGCCGTAGAGCTTCGAAATGTCATGCCCTCCCGTTGCCGGTACCCCCAGTTGCTGCGCCGTTTCCATTACCACGAGTTCGTTACGGGGGTCGTCGACGCTGAAGGAGTCGGAGGCCACAATGACTTTTGCGCCTCGGCTCAGCAGGTCCTCGATCGACCGTCGAGCCTCCTCCCGGGTCAATTTCCGGGTGTTCAGAAAGGCATGGCAGGTTTTGAGAAACCGGCCGGTCACCAGCGGTATATCGCCGATGAAGGTTTGGTTCTTGGCCAGCAGGCCGCCCACCCCCCCGCTTCCCATCCCGATGATGCCCACCGGGGCCAGGTCCCCCTCGAGGAGGGCATTAGTAGCCTGGGTCGTGCTGTGGGCCAGGAAGACCACGTCACGGGGATCGACGTGGAAATCGGCCAGCGCCCGCTGAAAAACGTGAATCACCCCTTTGGCCACCCCTTCGGCGGCGGCATGGGTCGTAAGAACAGAGGATTTGCCGATGATCTGGAGGGTGTCGTTATGGATGACCACTGCTTTAGTAAAAGTGCCGCCCACGTCAATCCCGATGCGAACTTTGAAACCGCCCATCATTTTTATCCTTGCTGTGACTGAATTTGCCGGCGCCTTTCCCCCGGGGACCATGGGAGGGGAAGTCAGCGTCACCTTCCGGCTCTCCCCTCAGGGTTCGGGTCAGGCCGGTTGCCCATCTTAAGACCAGGGAACCATGAGATAAGCCAGGAAAGCGTTAATAGCCACCATGAGCCATCCCCACGGCAGCGCCGTTTGGAGGAACTGGCGATGGGTCACTTTGGTGTAGCCGATGGTCCATAGAGTCCAGGAATTGGTAGGGTCCTGGCTGCCTTGAAGGCACAGCGCCCCCCGCCATACGCAGTAGAGGTAAACGGGATTGATCAATTTTGCGTTTAGGAACATGGCCAGAAGTGCCGCCCCCGTTCCCACCGCCGCGAAGGGGCCCCGGTAGATGGCCAGCGGGGCCAGAGCAGCGAAAAAGATGGAGAGGGTTAACGGGGCCTGCGGCAGGAAGGGGGTGAAGACGGGGCTCAGCACCTTTTGCACCTGGGGCAGCTGGCCGCCGATGATCAACATTCCACAGATGATCCACAGGGCGGCAATGGTGGCGATGTCCGGAAAGGCATCATAGAAGGCCCGGTGGAAAAGGTCCACGCTCTCGCGCAGGGTCCGTTTTCCGATGTGCGTTGATACCAGGGCATAAAATACGCCCGCGATGAAGGCCGGGATCATCGACCACTTGAAGAGGATCACCAATAAAACCGGAATGGCCGGAGAAATGTAGGCATACCAGGGGATGGGGACCCTCGCCGCTTGCGGGGGGGCAACGTTTATCGCCGAGAGCTTTCGCACCCCCCGAATCTTCAGTTGATAGAAGGACATGGCGCAGGCGGCCAAGATGTACACCGCCCATCCGGTGAAGAAAAAGGTGATATAGGGCTGCTTGTAGGAAATTCCCGGGAACATGGGAACGAAGATGTTGAACTCCACCAGGTTGACGTAATTCCCGGCGCCGATAGCCATGGTGAAAGCGGGCGCGGCAACCCACGGCGGAATGCCCATAGACATCATGATCGGCAGGGCAATCACTCCGATGGAGATAGCCGCCCCGACCCCGTAAATCGAGGTGAAAAGAAGTCCGGTGGTGATGGATACCACCATGGCTACCACCATCGGCCGATCGCCGGCCAGTTCGATTGCCCCCCGAATGATGTTCTCCGCGATGTGGGTTTTAACCAGGGTTTGACCGAACCAGGCACCGAAGACGATGATGACGATCGCCGAAGCATACGCCGTTCCGCCCCTTTCCAGGACCCCCGAGAGGATGTCTTTCCCCGCCTCCCCTTTCCACGGCACTCCAGCCAGAACGGCCCATAAAATGGCGAGCACGAGGAGGGAGATGATCGGGCTCTCCCCCTTCATGATGAGCACCACCGCCAGAATATAAATGGCCAGCATCAGGATTCCGATCATTGCATCCATTTCTCGTCTCCCCCTTTCATTGTTGACTCACTCCCTCGAGGATAGGTTCCGGGAGAAAGACCAGGGCCGGCTGCCTCTCCTGGAGGGAAGGTTCCTTCTTTCTTCAGGCTTACACTGGGATGGGATAGCGGCCGTATTCAAAGGTTGCTTCGCGCATGGCGTTGAAATTCGCGAGAGGAACGTACTCGGGAATCGAGTTTGCCGAGGCCACGGCATACCCGCCGCCTGGAGCCAGGTCGTGGATTCGCTGGCGCACTTCCGCCCGCACCTCCTCGGGAGTTCCGCGGGTCAGGGTATAGATCAGGTCGATATTCCCCAGCAGGGAGAGCCGGGAACCATACTTCTTTTTGACCTCATTGATGTTCATGGCCTTGGGCTCGATGGGATTCAGTCCGTCGAACCCGCAGGCGACGATGTCATCCAGCACCTGTTGCAGCGCCCCGTCGCTGTGAAACACCGCCAGACGGCCCTTTTCATGAGTAATCCGATTCATCTCCTTGTACCAGGGGAAGAGATGGCGGCGCAGGATTTGGGGACTAACCATGAGGGCGGTGGAAAAGGCGATGTCATCGGCGTGCCAGACCGCGCCGACCCAATCATAGCGAAGCATGTTTTCAAAAACCCGGAACTGGAACTTTCCCACTTTTTCAAACATGCGGGGGACCAGCTCTGGCTCATCGGCCAACGATAGACTCATCCCTTCCAAGCCCATGAGCCACCAGACGTTTGTGAAAATCTTCCCCAGGATGGCCACCACCTTGACCTTAGGAGGCAATAGGGACCCGATCTTTTCAAAGGCGCTGTAGTCCAGGGCATCCGGGTCCGGCCATTGGAATTTCTCGAAGTCCGCTAGGGTGGTGATCAGGCCTTTTCCTTCAGTCGCCCAGGATCGAGCGGAGGTCTCTTCTCGGTCTAAGGCGTAATGAGCTTCGATGGTATGCATGGACTGCTTGCGGATCACATCGGCCAGCTGAAGTCCCTGTTCCAGGGGAACATGGTCGTAACCCGCTCTCCCCCAGAAGCCAACTTCATCCTCCAGCGTGCGAAGCGGCCGACCCAGAATGGCCTCCTTCAAAATCGGATGCACGCTGATATCTCCTAGGGGGACATAATCCGGTTCTCCATTGCGGAGCAATACCGTCCGGAAACGTTCAAAATCTGGCGTTCGCATGGGCGTCCTCCTCAGCTGGAAAGTCAGGTTTGGCTCCCTCTTTCTTTTTCCAGTCTTTCGATTCTGGCCTTCAGCTCGTCTATCTCTTTCCGGGTGGGAATCTTCAGCTTCTGCAAAGCCTCTTCCATCATCTTTTCCACCCTTTGCCCCAGTTCATGACGGGCGTTGCGCGACCTTTCCTTGAGGTCCTGGACAAGTTCCCGCCCTTGCTTTTCGGTAATTTCCCCCTTCTTTACGATCTCCGCTACCGCTTCTTCGATCTTCTCCGCGGTCATGGACGCCAGGCCGGCTCCGAAGTAAATCGTCCTTTTGATGAATTCGAACATAGAACCTCCTCGTAGAACCCGTTCTTTACAAGAAAAGGCATAATCCTTCTCGCGGATCATGCCTTTTCTGAAACCTCAATCCCACTGTCTTCAAATGCTTTTTACCCGTGGACGACGCTGTCCACGATTTGCTTGAATTCCCCCTCGGTGAGCAGCCCCTTCTTTTCGATGGAGAATTGTTTCACCTTCTGTACGATCGCCTCGCGTTGTTCCGGGGAGGCATCTGCGTTTATGATTTCCAGCCATTCGGCTACGCAATCGATTCCACTGCTTTTTCCCATGACAATCTCAACCGGTTTTTGTCCCACAAGGGAAGGAAGGAAGGGCCCCAGCTCCAAGGGATTCTCAGCCCGGCACCGCCGGACCCAGCTGGCCACGATCCCGGATTCCACGTCCAGCAGGGTCTCCCCCACGATGGGACGGTTGGAGGGAATCGTGGTGCGGGAGAGCTCTCGCACCAACTTGGAGAGGGAATAGAATTTTTCGGTCTTGATCCCGATGTCGATCCCGTACATGGTCAGGAGAGCCAGGACCAGCTCCTCCATGGCCGCGTTGCCCGCTCGCTCGCCGATGCCGGTGACCGTGGTATGAGCGACCGTGCATCCGCACCCCAGAGCGATCAGGGTGTTGGCCACGCCCATGCCGAAGTCATCGTGGAAATGGGGTTCCAGGGGCTTCTTCACCCGCTCGCGGATCTTCTTGATCAGGTAGGGGACGGCATGGGGCGAAATCCCCCCGAAGGTGTCCACCACGGCCAGGGCGTCCATATGCCCCTTGGTGGCGATCTCTTCGATCAAGTCCAGGAACCAGTTCAGGTCTGCCCGGGAGGCATCGATGGGGAACCAGACCGTGTAAAGCCCCAATTCCTTGCACAGCAGGGTGGCTTCGATGGACAGGTCGATGGCCTTCTGCAGCTCCCACCCGTAGGCATGCTTGATGATGTGCTCGCTGGAGGGAATCTCCACCACCACCCCTTTGACCCCGCAGTCCTTGGCCAGTTTCACGTCCGCGGCCATGCAGCGGGAGAAAGCGAAGATCTCCGGGCCGAAATTGGCCTGGACGATTTCTTTGATGGCGGCCTCGTCCTCCTTGGAGACCGCGGGCATTCCCGTTTCGATCCGGTGGACTCCCGCCTCGGCCAGAGCCTTCGTGATCCTCAATTTATCTTCCCTCGTGTAAGCAATGCCCGCCTGCTGCTCCCCGTCCCGCAGGGTAATATCGTGGATTTTGATATCCTTGGCCGGGGGAAACTTAAACTGCTTCACCACTTCCGGCGCGTAGTTCCAGGGGCTGACGAACCATTTGTCCGTCTTCCAGGGAGTTCCTTTGATTTTCGGCGCATTCGAGGCCTTCGCTGTTCTTTGAGTCTTGGTGATTTTCGGAGCCTTGGAAGATTTCAAGGCCTTCGGCGCTTTGGTTTTCTTTACTGCTTTCTTTGATCTCTTGGCCGCCTTACTTTTCATTGCCATCCCTTTGATCCTCCTCATGTCGTGTAGTGGTCAGTCCTAAATGTTCAGCAATCAGCGGTCAGCTTTCAGGTACGGGCTGCGGGTCTTTAGCCTTGCCCTGTGCTTATTGCTTGATGCTTATTTCGATTTTTTCCCCTTTTTTTGACTGGCCGTCCATTCCTTGAACTTGGCCAGCTCCTCGGGAATCATGGGGTAGATGTGCTTGGGCTCCGGGAACCTCTTGGCTCTCACATCCTCAACATAATTCGTCAGAGCTTCCGTACAGACCTTGGCCACTTCCGCATAGCGCTTGACGAATTTCGGGGTGAAAGCCTCGAAAACCCCGAGCATGTCGCTGACGATCAGCAGCTGGCCGTCGCAGTGGGGCCCAGCTCCAATGCTCAGGACCGGAATTGTAAGGGTGTCCCGGATATAGCCGGAAACCTCCGGGGGGATGGCTTCCAGAAGAATCAGGGCCGCTCCCGCCTCCTGAACCGCCAGGGCGTCTTCCACCTGGGCTCTGGCGCTGTCCAGGGTACGCCCCTGGGCTTTGAACCCGCCCAGCTGGGAGGAACTCTGAGGGGTCAGCCCGATATGCCCCATAACCAGCATGCCCGCATCTACGATCGCCTTAAGCCGGCTGGCCACGCGCACGCCGCCCTCCAATTTGACGCAGTCCACTCTGGCCTCTTTGTAAAAGCGTCCGGCATTCTCCACCGCCGCCTCGTCGGTCGTCTGGTAAGAAAGGAAGGGCATGTCGCCGATCACGAAGGTGTTTGGGGCTCCGCGGCGGACGGCCTCGGTGTGCCAGATCATCTGGTCCATGGTCACGGGCATGGTTCCTTCGTAGCCGTATACGCACATGCCCAGGGAATCCCCTACTAAGATCATGTCGATCCCCGCCCTTTCGGCGAAAGTCGCGGTGGGATAATCATAGCTGGTGATATAGGTGATCTGCTCGCCTTTCTCCTTCATGGCATAAAAATCTTGTATGCTTTTTTTCTTCTTCACAGCTCCTCCTATCGAAAAAAGAAATATGGGATGATCTATTCTAACCCTGCTTCTATTTCCCTGCAAGGGAGGGATTTAACGATTCCCGCTCAAAGCGGCTCAGTTCTTTTTCCCATCCCTGGCTCTATTTCTGATAGACCCGGATGATATCCTTTAGGATGGCAGCGGCGGCACCCATCGGATTGGACTTTCCCCCGGAGACGGTAATCCGGTCCATGGTGTCAGTAAGGTAGGAGATGGCCTTTTCCGTTCCCCGCACGCTGGCCAAAGGATGGTCCAGGGGTAAAGCCATGGGCGCTACGGAAGCGACTACTCTTCCATCTTTTTTTTCAACCTTGCCGATCAGTTTGATGACCTGGCTCTTCTTCTTGGCTTCTTGAATATCCTCCGGGGTTACGCGGGCAATCCCCTCAACGGAGATATCCTTCAGGGACAGGCCGGCTTGGAAGACCTCGTTGGCGATGAGGAGGATTTTGTTGGCTGTGTCCCTTCCCTCCACATCCAGCGACGGGTCGGGCTCGGCCACGCCCATCCTCTGGGCTTCGGCCAGCGCGTCCTTGTAGGGCGTCCCTTCTTCGTACATCCGGGTCAAGATGTAATTGGTGGTTCCGTTGAGGATCCCTTCGGCGTTCAATACCTCGGTCCCGGCCAGGCAGGTGAGGCCCACGTCCAGGGTGGGCAGCGCGGCGGCCGTCGCCGCGCTGATCATCATCTTGACCTTCGATTTCTTGGCCAGTTCTTTAAGCCCATTATAGTCGACCACCAGCGGCCCCTTTGCCGCGGTAACTACATGCCGGCTATAGGTCAGAGCTGTACGCAAATGAGTCATCCCGGGCTCTCCATCCTTGATGTTGGTAGGGGTCGTCTCCACGAGCAGGTCCGCCGGGATGGAGGAAATAGCGTCTTTGCCCGAAAGTCCCCTTTTTCCGAAGCCGCGCATTTCCTCCACCCGCCCTCCCTTTTTCAGATGGGCGATCAGGTCTTCCAGGGGCAAGCCGGAGGTGGAGGCAGCCCCCCCTCCGATATCCACTGCGGCGACCACTCTTAGGTTCAGGTCATACCGCCTCTGCAAATCTTTGTTCTTCTGGATGAGCAGATTCACAAAAGCCTGCCCAACCCTTCCCATGCCGCATATGATGATTCGAACATCCATGGATGACTCCTTTTTTCCGCTAGGATTTTCAAATTCCGGGTAAGACTTTTATCTATCAGATCAGAGATATTTTCGCAAGGGCGACTCTCGAAGTGAAAATTGACAACCTAACAGGTTGTGCTATATTTTCATTCCAGTTCCTATCTCCTTCCCAAAAGGAAGAAAAGAAGCCTGGGCAACACCCATTCGATTTTTTCCGAAGACAAAAGGAACCGGGTCCGATTAGGAGGAAGGTTGCGATAGGAATTCAGCCCGAAAAAGGACTTTCTTTTCCATTTAGCTATTTGTAGACCATTTGAATGGAAAAACACGTCCCAACCTTGTTACGGAGGTAGACCATTGGGAGCCACCATGAAGAGACATCTGGAAGGTGTCCGAGTGATCGACTTGACCGCCTGGCTGGCGGGTCCTTTTCTCAGCATGCAGTTGGCCGCCCTGGGGGCCGATGTGATCAAAATTGAGCGGCCCGGAAGCGGGGACCCCACCCGGGCGAGCGTGCCCTTTGCCGGGCCCAAAGGCGTCGGGTTCGGGAAAAAGGCGCCCGAGGATATTTCGCTCATCAATTTGAAACGGAACCGGGGCAAGAAAAGCATAACCCTGGATATGAAAAGGGAGCAGGGCAAAAGGATTTTTCGAATGCTGGTTGCCAAGGGCGATGTGGTCCTCGAGAATTTCGCCCCGGGGACCATGGAGAGCTTCGGTTTTGATTATTCCGCGCTAAAAGCGGTCAACCCGAGAGTAATTTACTGTTCCATCTCGGGGTATGGCCAAAGCGGCCCTTACCGCGACTTGACGGCTTTTGACCTCACCATTCAGGCGACCAGCGGAATCATGGCCGTCACGGGATACCCGGAAGGGCCCCCCCTTCGATGCGGCCCGTGGATCGGCGACCTGATCCCCGCCCTGTACGGGCTGTCCGGGGTCTTAGCCGCGCTGGCCTCCCGGGAAAAAACGGGCCGCGGAGAAAGGATTGATATATCCATGCAGGATTGCGGCTTCTCCATGATCATGGATGAAGCGTTAGACCTTCTCGTTGCCAAGGGGATTCCCACACGGCAAGGGAACAAAAATCCCCGGGCAGTCCCCTGGAGCACCTTCCCGACGAAGGATGGAAACATCGCCATATGCGCATATACGAACGATCAATGGAAGGTATTTCTGGGAGCGATTCAAAAAGAAGACTTTTTAAACGATCCTCGATTCAAGAATCTTGAAGATCGGCTGGAAAACGCGGCGGAAGTGGAGGCTATGGTTAGGGAATGGAGCAAAAATCTGAGCAGCCAAGAGGCCATGAGGGTCTTGAGGGAGAAAAGAATCCCCTGCGATCCGGTCCTGGAGGTTAAAGAGGTACTGGAGGACCCGCAGCTGAAGTCCCGGGGAATGATTCAAGAGCTGATGCATCCAATGGGTGTTAAAACCGGCTTGAAGGCAGCAGGATTCCCCATCCGCTTTTCCGAACTTCCCGCCGAATATCCCGGGCCTGCGCCCATGCTGGGGCAGCATAACCAAGAAATCTACATGGACCTCTTGGGCTTCTCCAGGAAAGAACTGGAGCAGCTGGAAAAGGAAGGGATTATTTGATCCCAGGGCGCGCGGAGGAGAGAGGCAAAATGTTCATGAACCTTCTTGGGGCGGTCGTGGTGAGTACAGCGCTTGGGGGACTCGCCCTATCCAATCCGCCGAAAGAAATTCCAAAAAAACCAGCGCTCGACGTACCCTACGAGCCTACAAGTTATGGGATTGCCAAAGAGATGCTGAACATGGCTGGGGTGACCTCAAAGGACCTGATCTATGACCTGGGTTGCGGGGATGGTCGGATCGTGATTATGGCGGCGAGGGAGCGTGGAGCGAGGAGCGTCGGTGTCGACCTCGATCCGGAGCGCATCCGCGAAAGCAGGGAAAACGCGAGCGCCGCGGGGGTTACTCACCTGACCAGCTTCTTCGAACAAAATCTTTTTGATACCGACATCAGCCAGGCGACGGTGGTCGTGCTCTATCTTTATCCCGAAGTCAACCTGAAGCTGCGGCCGAAGCTGCTAAGAGAGCTGAAGCCGGGGACTCGGATCGTTTCCCACAGCCATACGATGGGCGACTGGGCGGATGATGCCACCAAAAGGGTGGAAGGGCATGATCTTCATTTCTTCGTAGTCCCCTCCAATGTGACCGGCACCTGGCGCTGGGTTGAACCGGAGGGCTGGCTCGCCTCTCTCTCCCTCACCCAGAAATTCCAGGAGGTTAAGGGCTCTATGACGATCGGGGCCGAGACCTACCCCATCACGGATTGCTCTTTGAGAGGGGAAGTTATCATTTTTCGAGTGGAGAGGCCGGTAAAGGGAACCAAGGAATTCTTCTCCTATGAGGGACGGATTGCGGGGGATACGATCCAAGGGAAAATCATGCCTGGAGGAACGGGCCATGGGACGACACGCTGGGAGGCCACTCGGGATCCCGCAACCATGATCTCCATCGCCGAGTAAAAGAGGGAGGATAAAGGGAGGAATTCCCAGCATTAAAAAAGAGGGGTTAGGGGAGATTTTAGGGGAGCATATCTGGTCCATTATGGGTTCCTTGGGATAGGAGGAGCGCATGTTCGAATTGGGACTATCCGGTCAAATGTTCGATGATCGCCCGGTATGGGATCACCTCAATGCGGCAAGGGATTATGGCTACCGATGCGTGGAGCTGAGGAGCACCCATGTGAAACCCGGGCTCCCCAAAGAAGAGCTCAGGAAAGTCCGCTCAACTGTAGAGGACAGCGGTTTGTACACCAGTTGTCTATCCTGCTTCGTGGGCAACTACGGCCTCTATTCCGACGAGGAATGTGAGCAGGCTTTTGAGACTTTCAAGCTATATGTCGAGCTTGCCTCCTTCCTTGACTCGGAGATGGTCCGAGTCTGGCCGGCATGGCAGGAATCCTCTTCGGCCCCTGAGTCCGTCTGGCAGAGGGCGGCGGTCTGGATGAAGAAATCCGCGCGGCATGCCCGCACCTTCGATAAAAAGCTGGTCATGGAGATGCATCATGGGACTCTTTGCGACTCGGCTCCATCAAGCCTCCGCCT
>Ga0187773_10000816_pt1 | contig 12536 bp, 11 predicted proteins | sample 0216_BV02_MP05_1_FD_133133 | JGI IMG/M metagenome (GOLD analysis project Ga0187773, IMG submission 133133) | Tropical peat soil microbial communities from peatlands in Department of Meta, Colombia - 0216_BV02_MP05_10_MG | ecosystem: Environmental > Terrestrial > Soil > Wetlands > Peat | place...
CACGCGCTCGACCAGCGGGAACAGCACGCGTCGGGCCGCCTCGAAGCTGTAGCGCTCGACGGCACGGCGCCTCGCGGCGGCCCCGAGGGCGCGGGCCTCGTCGGCGTGATCCAGCAGGTGGCCGATCGCGGCCCCGAGAGCGCCCACGTCGCCCGGCTCGACGACGATCCCGCAGCCCTCGAGGACCTCCGGGATCATCGACACGCGCGTGGAGACCACCGGTCGACCGAGCGCCATCGCGTCGAAGAGCTTGGCCGGCACCTGCCCGCGGGTGTCGGTACTCTCGCGCTGCGGCACCACCACCACATCGGCCGCCGCGAGGTAGGCCGGCACCTGGGCGATCGGCACACGGCGCACCAGCCGGATCGCGCCGCCGCGATCGGCCAGCGCACGGCCCGCGTCGGAGTCCGGATCCATCCCGACGAGGGCCAGCGTGACGTCCGGTCGGTGGAGCAGGCCGACCGCGGCGACGAGATCCTCCACGCCCTTGTAGGCGCGGGGCGTGCCGAGGAACATGACGACGCGCTGCGTGTCGAGCCCCAGCCGCTGCCGGATCGGCTGCGGGTCGGCCTTGCCGGGCGCCCACCGATCGGTATCTCGCACGTGCGGGATCAGGACGCCGCCGAAGCGCTGCTCGAGAAATCGCGAGGCCACCGTGATCCCGTCGGCCAGCCCCTTGAGCTTCTCCATGAGCCATGTCCAGGTAAGGCCTCGAGGATTGGAGAGATTCAGTGACCTTCCGACGACTCCCCAGAAGCCGCTGCGCAGGAAGAATCCGGTCTCCCAGTCGTCGATGTCGAGGAGCAGCGGGCGGCGGCCGGCCACACGCGCCAGGTAGCCCACGCCCGCGCTCGTCAGCCGTGGCTTGGAGGCGTAGAGCAGATCGCCATCCGCCAGCCGTCCGAGGGCGGCCAGGCGGGCCGCCATGCCGGGAAGCCGCCCGCCCGGCAGCGAGCGGATCGGGATCGTCTCTTCCAGCAGCGGCTCCCACACCGAGGCGCCGAAGCGTGGCCCGACGATCTCCACCGCGCCGACGGGCTCCAGGAGCCGGGCGAGTAGCCAGGCCCGCCCGATGGCGTTGTCCGAGACGTCGGAGCAGAGGATCGAGACCTTCACGGCGGGCTCGACCCCACGTCAACGGCCAGCGAGAGGTAGAGCGTCATCAGTTGGGCCGCGAGCCGCTCGCCGGAGTAGCGCGCGCGCACCAGCGCGGCCCCCGCGGCGCCCACGTCGCGCCGGAGCGCGGCGTCGTCGAGCAGCCGGCCGATGGCGGCGGCCAGCGGCTCCGGCTCACCGGCGGGGACGAGGAGCGCGCTGCGGCCGTCGACGAGCACCTCCGGGACGACGCCCACCCGGGTCGCCACGAGCGGCACGCCGGAGCCCAGGTACTCGAACAGCACGCGCGACATGCCGTCGGACTCGAGAGCGGAATAGAGGCCCACGTCGAGGTCTCTCATCGCCGCGGGCAGATCGTCCACGAAGCCCAGGATCGAGGTGTGATCGCGGAGGCCGGTCGCCTCGACCAGACGACGGACCGGCTCGAGCAGTGGGCCCTGCCCGATCATCACCACGTGGAAGCGCCTCCCGGCTGCCGCGAGGCGGGCGGCGGCCTCGACGACGGTGCGGTGCCCCTTCATGACCCGGAAACCCGAGACGAGCCCGATGAGCGGCACGCCGGCTGGAACCCCGGCGAGGGCGGCTCGAAGCCCGCCCACGGCTCCGGCGGGGGCGTCTGGCCGGAAGTACTCGGCGTCGACGCCGCCCGGCAGTGCCACGATGCGGTGTGCCGTGCCGAGCCCGGCCGCCAGCAGCTGGAGCCGGATGGCCTCGGTGACCGTCACCACCAGGTCGGTGGCGTGGTTGTAGAGCCAGCGGTTCAGGGGGTGCGGTCGCACCGGCTGGACGATGTGCCGTGTGCGCACGAGCGGACGGCGCACGGAGGACAGCCGGTTCGCCAGCGCGGCGAGCCAGTGCTCCTTGCCGCGATGGACGTGGAGGATCTGGGTCGCGGGCAGCCACCGGACGAGTCGACGCAGGTCGAGCGAGTCGGCGAGCGGCTTGAGTCCGCCGGAGAGCTCGAGCGTCTCGACCCGGGTCACGCCCGCCTCCATCGCCCGACGGATGACCCGAGCCTCACTGCGCCGCTTGCACACGAGAGCGACGTCGTGGCCGGCCCGCTCCAGCTCCACGGCCGCCCGCGCCGCCCAGTATGCGTCGGACGACCACCCGCGACAGGACACGATCTGGCGGATCGTCACGAGCCCGGCCCGGGCTCGTCGCCGCGGCGCCCTCGCCTCTCCCCGACCGCCCGCCGGTATATCCGCTCCACCCGGGCCGCATGAGCCTCCGGCCCGTAGACCGTCCGGGCCCGCTCCAGCCCGGCCCGCCCCATCGCGGCTGCCCGCTCCGGCCGGGTGAGCAGCTCGCGCAGCGCCGCCGCCACGGACTCCGGGCGGTCGTCGTCGACGAGGAGCCCGGTGACGCCGTGCACGACCGTCTCGGGCAGTGCCCCCACGCGACGGCCAACCACCGGCCGACCCGCCGCCATCGCTTCGAGCGCCGCGCGGCAGGACTCGTCGGACCCGGCGCCCATGAGCGCGAAGGCGTCCAGGGCCTGGAGCACCCCCGCCAGATCCGCGTCGCGATAGCCGGTGAAGAGGACCTCTCGCGCGAGACCGAGCTCTCTCACCAGCGCCTCGAGTCGCGCCCGTGCCTCCCCCTTGCCCACGAGGAGGAGGCGGGCACGCGGGTGCTCGGCGAGCACCAGCCGGAACCCGTGGATCAAGAGCTCGTGGCCGCGGCGGGCCGCCAGGCGCGCCACGCAGCCGAGCACCGGCGCATCGCCGAGATCGAACTCCTTGCGGATGGCGGCGCCGCCGTCGCCGTGAGCGAAGCGGGAGAGATCGACCACGCCGTCGACGAGCGCGACCCGCTCGGGGGGAACCGCGAGGCGGCGCACGAGCTCCTCGATCTCTCGACTGACCGCGATCAGAGCGTCCGTGCGACGGTACAGCGCGGGGCTCGGCCAGCCGAGCCGTACCGCGCGACGGTTGTGGAAGGTGCGCACGAGCGCGGCCCGGCCGCGCGAGAGCCATCCGAGCCAGTGATCGTGCGAGTGGTGCACGTGGACGACGTCCACCCGCTCCGTCCTGACGATCTCACGCACGCGGCGGAGGTCCGCGAGGGCGCGCCACGGGTTGCCGTGCACCTCGAGCGAGAGCCCGTCGATGGGCTCCAGACCGGCCTCGCGTGCCTTCAGCTCGAAGCGGTCTCCCGCGATCAGCCCGAGCAGCACGCGATGCCCCCGCGCGCGAAGGCCGAGCGAGAGCCGGATGACGGGCTCGGCGCTACCCGTCCACCAGCGGTTCGCCACGAGGTGGAGGACGGTGAGCGGTCGAGACTCCGTCATGCGAGCAGCTCGTCGTAGAGCTGCACCAGGCGCGCGATGGAGGCCCGGTGAGAGAAGCGGGTCTCCACCAGGGCGCGCGCGGCGCGGGCCCGCCGTGCGGCCTCGTCGCCGTCGTCGAGCACGCGCAGGATCGCGCCGGCCAGCGCCTCCACCGAGCCGCTCTCGACCAGCAGCCCGGTCTCACCGTCGGCCACCACCTCGGGGATGCCTCCGATGCGACTCGCGACCACCGGCACGCCGACCGCGAAGGCCTGAAGTAGCGCCTGCGGCACGCCCTCGGTGCGTGTCGAGGCCAGCACGAAGCAGTCCATGGCGCCGAGGAGCGCCGCGACATCCGGACGAAACCCGGTGAAGACCACCGAATCGCCCAGCCCGGCCTCGCGCGCGAGCTGCTCCACCCAGGCGCGCCGCGTGCCGTCGCCCACCAGGAGCAGCGAGGCGCCGGGACGCTTCTCGCGGACCCGCGCGAAGGCCTCGAGAAGCTGGGGGTGGCCTTTCGACCCGCGGAACATGGCGACCGAGCCGACGACCGGGACGCCCAGGTGCAGCGCCCGCCTGAGGTCGGGGGTGCGGACGCCGAAGCGGAACTCCTCCAGATTGACGCCGGCCGGGATCGCGATCACCCGCTCGGGAGGCACACCAGCGGCCAGCACCATGCGCCGGATCGCGTCGCCGCTCGTGATCACGCGGTCGGCGAGCCACCGGTAGACCGGGTTCGGGCCCCGGCGAATGGCGATCGAGACGTGTCGTGTGCGGACCACCGGAACCCGGCAGAGCCGGGCCGCCATGCCCGCGAGCCAGCTGTCGATCGAGCTGTGGGTGTGCACCAGGCTCACCCGCTCCCGCCGGATCAGCCGGACCAGCTCGGCCAACGCCCGCGGATCGAAGGCGCCGCGCATCCGGATCGGGACGACCTCGAGGCCCGCCCCCTGTGCCCGGCCGACCAGTCGCCCGTCGGGCTGGCAGGCGAGGAGCACACGCCAGCCGCGCTCGGCGGTCCAGCGCGCTTCGTTGAGCGTACGCACTTCCTGGCCGCCGAGGCCTGGAGAGGCTTCCGTGTGCAGCAGCGTCTTGCTCATGCCACCGCGCGCTCGATCTCGTGGAGCACGGCCTCCGGATCGATCCGGGTCAAGCAGATGTGGTCGATGGGGCACGTGGGCCGGAAGCATGGCGCACAGGGCACCGCGCGGTCGAGGACGCGCGCCTCGGGCCCCCGCGGAGCGGTGAGCCGACGGTCGGTCGGCCCGAAGAGCGTGACGGTGGGGACCCCGACAGCCGCGGCTAGATGGGCCACGCCGGTATCGCCGCTGACGACGCAGCGGAGCCGGGCGAGCAGCCGCGGCAGGAGCGCGGGCCGATCCCGACCGACGAGCGAGTGGACCGGAATCCCCGCGGCGCGCGTGACCGTCGCCGCGGCGGGCTCCTCGGCCGCCGAGCCCAGCAGCACCGGCTGCCGGCCGCCCATCGTCAGCAGCCGCGCGAGCCGGCCGAAGGACTCGGCCGGCCAGAGCTTCGAGCTGCCGAAGGCCGCGCCGAGATGGAGACCCACCAGCGGGGCTGCCGGATCGACCCGGGCCCCGGCGAGCAGGCCGTCCAGCTCGGCCTCCGCCTCCGGGCGCTTCGGGAGTAGCCACCTCGGCACGCGCCCGACTCCGGCGACGCCGAGCGGCGCCACCAGCGCAGCGTACTCGTCGACCTGGTGCTGACGCGGTGACGGCACTTCGAGCGCGTCGGTGAGAAGGGGTCCCCGGCCGTCCGTCGCGTAGCCGATGCGACGGTGCGCGCCGCAGCGCCACGCCATCACGGCCGATTCGAGCGAGCTGGGCAGCAGAAGGGCGACGTCGGGGCGCTCCACGGCCAGGGCCCTCGCCACGCGTCCACGGGCCGCGAGGGAGCGCGGATACGGCAGGAGCACGTCGGCGGCGCCCTGGCCGGCCAGGAGCGGGGCCCACCGGCCGACGAGCGTGATGCGCGCGGCCGGCTCGGCGGTGCGCAGGGCGGTGAGCATCGGGAGCGCCATCACGGTGTCGCCGAGCCAGTTCGGCGTACGCACCACGACGAGATCGTGGCCATCCGTGGGCGGCGGTCCGCTCATGGGCGCGGGCGCCCCAGCGTGGTGGGCGAGAGGACCGTCGCGAGCAGGCGCTGCCATGTCTCGAGGCCCGAGTCGATCACGAGCCGGATCGGAAGGACCCAGAGGGGCAGCGCGGTCGGCGGCAGCCCGCGGAGCCGGACCCAGTCCTTCTCGGTCGTGACGAGCCCCTGCGCGGACCCGGCGCGGCCGTCCCGGACCAGCTCGTCCAGATCGCGCGCGGTGAACCAGTGATGGTCCGGGAACTCCGCGAAGCCCACCCGCCGGATCCCAGCCCCGTCCAGGGTGTCCGCGAAGGCCTGGGGCGATCCGAGCCCCGCGAAGGCCATGAGCCGTCTTCCCGCCAGCTCGCCGATGGGCACGCGACGGCCGGTCCGCGTTTCCACCGCGTCCTGGAGCTGGTAGTGCGCGGTCAGCACCACGGCGGTCGCGTTGAAGCGGCGCAGGGTGCGGGTCACGGTCTCGGCGGTGTCGGCCCCGGCCGGATTGGTCACCAGCAGCACGTGCGCGCGGGCGAGGGCCGAGAGCGGCTCGCGCAGCATCCCGCGGGGGAAGACGCGCGCGTTGCCCCATGGGGCGGCGCCCTGGACGACCACGATCTCGAGATCCTTGGCCAGCGAGCGGTGCTGGAATCCGTCGTCCAGCACGATCGCGGTGGCGCCGCAGCGGGTGAGCGCGGTGCGGGCGGCCTCGTAGCGGTTCTCGCCGACCACGACCGGCACGCCGGGCAGGCGCTCGGCCAGTAGGAGCGGCTCGTCGCCCGCGGCGCGCACGTCGACCTTCACACCGTCGCGATCGGAGATGACGTGGACGCCGCGAGTGCTCCGGCCGTAGCCGCGGCTCACCACCGCGGGCACCGCGGCCGGCTCGTGGCCGAGCTCCTGGAGGGTCCGGACGACCGTCTCCACCGTCGGGGTCTTGCCACTGCCACCGAGCGTCAGGTTACCGACCGAGACGACGGGGCACGAGAGCCGCCCCGTGTGAAGGACGCCCCAGCGATACGCGCGGTCCCTGACCGCCAGCGCGCCGCGGTAGGCGACGCTCAGCGCGGCCAGGCCAGCCGTCACCACCGGCGTGTCGGGATCCTCCCAGTAGCGTCGCAGCAGCACCTCCGGGGCCCGACGCGGTGTCGTCATCGAGTCCCCGGCGCCGTCGGCCCCGGCCAGAGGTGCCGGCCGATCAGGTCGAGGGTCGCTCCCACCGCGCCCTGCCGGCCCAGGAAGCATTCGCGGGCGGCCTCGCCCATCCGCGCCGCGAGCTCTCCGTCCTCGAGCAGGCGCGTGACCTCGTGGGCGAGGGCCTCGCCGTCCTTGACGACGAGCCCGCCGCCGGTTCGCTGCAGCAGATCGGCGCCTTCGCGGAAGTTGGAGGTGTGCGGGCCGAAGAGCACCGGCTTGCCGCGCATCGCGGGCTCCAGCACGTTGTGGCCGCCGACCGGCACGAGGCTGCCGCCGACGAAGACGACGTCGGCGAGCGCGTAGATCTGGGCCAGCTCGCCGACCGAGTCGAGGATCACGATCGATTCGCCTCCGGCCGACCCGCCGAGCCGGCTCCGGCGGATCGACGTCAGGCCACGGCTCTCGATCAGGGCCTCGACCTCGCCGGCCCGCTCGGGGTGGCGGGGAGCGAGCAGCAGCCGGAGCTCCGGGCGGCGGGTCCTGGCGTGCACGAACGCATCGAGCACCGGCGCCTCCTCGCCTCGATGCGTGCTGCCCGCGATCCACAGGCGTGCCCCCGCGTCCAGGCCGAGCCGCTGCCGCCAGGCGGCGTCGTCCCCGCTCACGGGCAGCAGATCGTTCTTGAGATTGCCGGTCACCGTCACCCGATCCGACGGGGCGCCCAGCGCCACGATTCGCCGGGCGTCCTCCTCGCTCTGCATCGCGAAGACCGAGACGTCGGCGAGCACGCGCCGCATGAGCCATCGCACCAGCTGGTAGCGCCGGAACGAGCGGTCCGAGATGCGCCCGTTGGCGATCATCGCCGGGATGCGCCGCCGGGCGAGCGCGCGCAGGAAGTTCGGCCAGAGCTCGGTCTCGATCGCGATGAAGAAGCGCGGACGGGCGACGTCGAGCGCCCGCCGGACCGGGCCGGGGAGGTCGAGCGGGAAGTAACGGTGCACGGCCGTCGTGGCCAGCCGCTCGGCCACGATGCGCGCCCCGGTCGGCGTGATGGTGCTGACCACGACGCCCAGCTCCGGCCAGCGCCGCCGGATTCCCTCGACCAGCGGCACCGCCACCGCGGACTCCCCGACCGAGACCGCGTGGATCCAGCAGCGAGGCTCGGCGGGGAGGCCGTCACCCAGGTCGCCGAAGCGCTGCCGCAGGTGGTGTCCGTAGCCGGCCCGCTGGCGACGCACCAGGAACACGGGCAGGTACGCGAGCAGGCCCACACCGAGGACCGCGGAGTAGAGCGCGTACATCAGGCGCGCGCCTCCTCGTCAACCTGCCAGGTCAGCCCGCGGAGCGCGGCCTCCACCTCCTTGCGGGCCGCCTCCTGGCCGGCCCGGTCGGCCGTCGGCGCGACCGTGATGGGCTCGCCGAAGCGCATCACGCAGCGGGCGAACGGCTTCGGAATGCGGAACTCGTCCCACGAGCGGAGCGACCAGTAGCGCGAGGCCCCCACCGCCATCGGGACGATCGGGGCTCCAGAGAGCCGGGCGAGCGCGATCACCCCGGACTTGAGGACCTCGCGTGGGCCCACTGGGCCGTCCGGCACCACCACGACCTCGCCGCCACGACGCAGCTGTCGCGTGAGCAGCCGCAGGGCTTCGCCGCCGCCGCGGGTTGACGAGCCCCGCACCGGCTCGAGCCCGAACCGGCGGATGAGGCGTGAGACGATCTCGCCGTCGCGCGACCGGCTCGCCAGGACGCTGCAGCCGCGGTGGCCGTACAGGTACGGCAGGAGGAGGATGCGGCCGTGCCATACGGCGTAGATGATCGGTCGATGGGCGGCCCAGAGCGGCGCGACCGCCGATTCGACCCGCCGGATCCGGAGGGTTCGGACGTGCATCCGCAGGGCGAGGGCGCCCAGGACGGGGCCCACCGAGAGCGCAAGCCCGGAGGGGATTCTCATCCGACCCGGGCCGTTGCCAGCACCGCCCGGGCCGCCCGCTCGCCCACGCCCGGCTCGCCCAGGCGGGCGCGGAGCGCCTTGAAGGCAGCGCGCTGAGCGATCGCGGCGACGGGATCCTCGTCGAGCAGGCGGGCGGCCTCGGCGGCGAGGCGCGCACCCGTGACCTGCCCCTGGACCAGCTCGGGCACCACCGCGCGTCCCGCGATGAGGTTCGGCAGACCGATCCACTGCACGTGGCTCAGGAGCCGGGCGATCAGCTCGGTCGTCCGGGAGACTCGGTAGCACAGGACCATCGGGGCGCCGAGCAGCGCGGCCTCGAGGGTGGCGGTGCCCGACGCGATCAGGAGGACGTCGGCGGCGGCCATCAGCTCGTAGGTCCGCCCCGCGACGACCTCGATCGGCGGCCCGCCACCACCGGCCTCGAGGTACCGCGCGACTTGCCCGCGCGAGATGGTCGGGGCCAGCCCGAGCACGAACCGACGCCGTCCGTCGGCAACTGCGAGGCGCCGGGCCGCGTCGAGCATCGGCGGCAACAGGCGCTCCAGCTCCTCGCGCCGGCTCCCCGGCAGGAGCCCGATCATCGGGTGGCCGGGGTCGACCTGCAGACGCTGCCGCGCCTCGTCGCGGCTGAGCTCGAGTGGGAGCACGTCGAGCAGCGGATGGCCGACGAACTCCACCGGCACGCGGTGCCGCTCGTAGAACGGCGGCTCGAACGGGAAGACCGCGAGCACCCGGCTCACCCGCCGCGCCATTTGCCTCACCCGCCCCTGGCGCCATGCCCAGATCTGGGGAGGAATGAAGTAGACGACCGGCACTCCGGCCCGGCGTGCCTCCCGGGCGAGCCGCAGGTTGAACTCCGGGAAGTCGATGAGGACGAGCGCGCGGGGCCGCTCAACACGCAGACGCTCCACCAGGAGCCGATACGCGCGATACAGCGCCGGAATCCGGCCGAGCGCCTCGCTGGTGCCGACCGCCGCCTCCGCGGTCGGATCGACGAGCACCTCCATGCCCTCGGCGGCCATGTGTCGGCCGCCCATGCCGATCAGGCGGACCGTGGGGTCGAGGGTCCGCAGCGCGCGGCAGAGGGTCCCGCCGTGGAGGTCTCCCGACGCCTCGCCGGCCGACAGCATGATGGGCGCCCGGCGCTCGGCCGGCTCGGCGGTCAGCTCAGAGGACGCCATCGACGCTCACCATCGCGATCCCGGCCTGGTCGGCGAGGCGGACGACCTGCTCGCGGTCGACGAGCAGCACGTGGCCGGCGGGCACCGCGAGCGCGGTGGCTCCGCCCTCGCGCATCGCCGCGATCGTGGCGGCGCCCACCGTCGGGATGTCGAATCGGTAGTCGTGGGACTCGGCCACGGCCTTCACGACGACGGTGCCCGGCCCGGCCAGGCGTCCGCCGCGCCGGATCGTCTCGTCGGTCCCCTCCGCGGCCTCCACTGCGACCGTCACGCCGCGCGCCCGCACCACGGTCTGACCGATGCCGTCGGCGGCGAGGCGGCCGGCGAGGCGGAATCCTTCCCGGATCTCTTCCCACTCCCCGCTCGACGGCGCGCGCGCCGTGATCGTGCCGGCGGCGAGGAGCCACGGGGCGAGGAACTCCCGCTGGTCGAGCACCTCGATGCCCATCGACGCGAGCGTCGCGACGATCATCTGGGCGAGTGCCGCGTCCGAGAGCCCGCCGCGGGCCAGGCCGCGGGCGGCGACGTCCGCCTGATCGTAGCTGGAGAAGACGCTCGACTTCCAGAACTTGCCGACGAAGACCACCGCCTGCACGCCGCGCGCGGTGAGCCCGCCGATCACGGCCTGGATATCGGTGATCGTCGACGGGATCAGGTCGTCGACGGCCTCGGCGAGACCGGGAGCATCCTCGAATGCGAAGGCGGCGACTCGCCACCCGCGCCGCTTGGCCTCCGTGGCGGCGTGGCCGGGAAGGGTCCCGGCCCCGGCCATCAGGGCGAGCGAACGCTCCACGGGAGATCCTCCGGCCAGGCGGTCTCGCCCCGGCCCTCGCGGATCATCCGCTCGATCTCCAGCGCGACGGCCAGCGATCGCAGGTCGTCGGCCTCGGGCAGCTCCACCGGCCCGCTGCCGGCGGCGCGGGCGGCCGAGATGAGGTGCCGGATCTCCAGCTTCAGGGGGTTGTCCTTGTGGACGAGCAGGTGCTCGACGAAGGACGCCTGGCGGTAGCGGATCGACTCGCGATTGAGCGTGTACTCCTGGGCTGCCCGACGGTGGATCTGGATGTCCTGGTGCGAGTAGTCGAGCAGGATGTAGGCGTCGGGCTGCGTGATGGCGAGGGTGCGAATCTTCTCCTCGGTGGCGCGGCTGGCGGTGATGGTCGCCATCGTGCCCGAGTCGAACATGATCTGCACGGTGGCGACGTCGGTCAGCGGCGAGTGGACCGAGGAGCCGACCGCGGTGATCTTGCGGGGCTCGCCGTCGACGAGGCCCAGCACGATGTCGATGTCGTGGATCATCAGGTCCATGACGACCGAGTCGTTCTTCACACGCGAGACGAACGGTCCGAGCCGCCGGGACTCGATGAGGATCGGGCGCTCCACGATCTTGCGCAGCTCCTGCACCGCTCCGTTAAAGCGTTCGACGTGGCCCACGTGCAGCACCCGGTTCTGCTGCCGGGCGATCCGGAAGAGCTCCTTCGCCTCCTCGAGGGTCGAGGTCATGGGCTTCTCGACGAGGACGTGCGCCCCGGTCTCGAGCAGGTCCCGCGCGACCGCGAAGTGCTGCTCGGTGGGGACGGCCACGGTGGCGAAGTCGATGAGGCCGGCGAGCTCACGGTGGTCGCGGAACGCGCGCACTCCGTAGGGAGCGGCCACCCGCTCGGCCCGGGCGAAGTCCACGTCTACCACCCCGACTAGCTCCACTCCCCAGATCTCGGCGAGCGCGAGGATGTGGTACTGGCCCATGTGGCCGGCGCCCACGACCGCACCCCGGATCTTCGACTCCCCGTTCTGACTCACCAGACCTCCTCGGGCTCGGCCGCGTGGTCCCGACCGCGGCGCGCCGCCGCCGGGACGATCCCGAGCTTGGACTGCTCCACGAACGCGACCAGGTGGGCCACCAGGGGATGATCGCCCAGCTCCTCCTTCACCCGCTTGATCGCGGTTCCCGGCGCCTGGCCGGACCGGTAGAGCAGGCGGAAGGCCGCCTGGACTTGTCGCCTCGCGGCGGCGTCGATCCCGCCGCGACGCATCCCGACCACGTTGACCGAACGGGCGACCGCCGGCGCGCCGTCCGCCATGATGAACGGCGGCACGTCCTGGGTCACCTTGGAGCAGCCGCCGACGTAAGCGTATGTCCCGATCCGGCCGAACGGATGGATGCCGGAGAGCCCCCCGATGGTGGCTCGATCCTCGACCACGATGTGCCCGGTCAGCCCCGCGTAGTTGATGACGATGACGTGGTCACCGAGCACGCAGTCGTGGGCGATGTGGCTTGAGGCCATCACGAGGCAATGGCATCCCACGACCGTGTCGTGGCCCTCGTGCGTGGCCCGGTGGATCGTGACGTTCTCGCGCACGGTGGTGTCGTCCCCGATCGAGACGCCGGTCGGGGTGCCTTCCCTGAACTTCAGGTCCTGTGGCATCCCGCCGATGATCGTGCCATGGCCGATGCGGCAGCGCGCCCCGATCCGCACCCGGCCCTCGAGGACCACATGGGCCCCGATCTCGGACCCCGCCGCGATCATCACCCCGGGGCCGACTACGGAGTACGGCCCGATCCGCACATCCGCGCCCAGCTGGGCGCCCCGATCGATGACCGCGGTGGGATGGATCACGGCCGGCGCTCCTCGAGCTCCCGAACCCGCTTCTCGAGCGCGCGCACCCGCTTGATCAGCTCGGGCAGCTGGCTCTCCCCGGCCCAGATCCGCTTCTGCTCGGCGGTCGGCCGGCTCGGGATCCCGCTCCAGATCTCGCCAGCCGGTACATCGCTCGGCACTCC
>Ga0187773_10000817_pt1 | contig 12516 bp, 13 predicted proteins | sample 0216_BV02_MP05_1_FD_133133 | JGI IMG/M metagenome (GOLD analysis project Ga0187773, IMG submission 133133) | Tropical peat soil microbial communities from peatlands in Department of Meta, Colombia - 0216_BV02_MP05_10_MG | ecosystem: Environmental > Terrestrial > Soil > Wetlands > Peat | place...
AGGAATTCTTCAGTTGACGAGGGTTCTCGCCATTGAATGGACGAGGTACAACATTCAGGTGAATGCGATTGGTCCCGCTTATCTTGAAACGGACTTAACGAAAGGAATGAGAGAATCGAAGGTCATCTCCGAAAACTTGCTCCGAAGAACTCCGCTAGGGAGATTTGGTAAACCCGAAGAGGTGGTCGGAGCGGCGATCTATCTTGCGTCAGATGCCTCGAGCTTCGTCACCGGCCAGACCCTCTTTGTAGACGGAGGATGGCTCGCTTCTTGAACAAAAAGATGAAACAATTTCTTGTAGAAGGTAGACTTCTGGAAACGAAATGGGGACAAGAACGAAGATCGGGATCAAGTATTGTGGGGGCTGCAACCCGGCCTATGAAAGAACGAAGATGATCGAGCGGGTACAATCTCAGTTGAGGGAACAAATTCTTTTTCTCCGGCACGATGAACAAGGTCTGGATGGACTGATACTGGTCAATGGGTGCCCACGTTCCTGTGCTACCAAAGACTTAAGTCCTAAGGAAATCTTTTGTCATTCCATTACCGCAGAAAGTGATTTGGAGGCCCTGATCGAGAGTTTGACAGCATTCAATAAGCAGTAATCTTTGAATGAGGTCACAGATCCTCCTAGTCCGACAATTTCAGAGGAAAAAAGGATGGAAAGAATTGTAACAAAAGAAGATTATATTCAGAGCCTGAAAGATCTGCATCATGTCGTCTATTATAAAGGGAAGCGTGTGGAGGATGTGACAGAGCACCCTGCCCTTCGTCCCCACATCAATTCTGCAGCCCTTACGTATGAACTTGCCCTGCGACCTGAGCACGAGGAGTTGATGACAGCCGTTTCTCATCTCACCGGCAGGAAAATCAACCGATTCACACATATTCACCAGAGCATCGATGACCTGATCAAAAAGGTTCAAATGCTTCGCCTGATCGCTCACGAGACGGGCTCCTGCTTCCAGCGTTGCGTTGGATTGGATGCTTTGAATGCTGTGTATATGACGGCCTATGATATCGATCAGAAATATAAGACGGACTACTTTGAGAGATTTAAACGGTATCTTCTCCACGTCCAGGAAAGCAATGTGATGGTCGTGGGAGGAATGACCGATCCTAAAGGGGATCGCTCCTTGCCTCCGGGAAAACAGGCAGATCCTGATCTTTTCACTCATGTCGTGGAACGGCGAGCCAATGGCATCATCATCCGTGGAGCCAAGGCCCACATGACAGGAGCGGTTAATTCCCAAGAGATCCTGATTATGCCGACTCAAGCCATGAGAGAGGAAGAAAAGGACTATGCTCTGGCTTGTGCCCTGCCATTAAACGCCCCGGGCGTGATCCTCATTTTTGGCCGCCAGACCAACGAGGAACGCAAATGTGAAGAAGGGTTTGATGCCGGTAACCCTCAGTTCGGGCTGGTGGGCGGGGAAGCCCTCATCATTTTCGAAGATGTGTTCGTTCCATGGGAGAGAGTTTTTCTTTGCGATGAATACGATCTGGCGGGTTTGTTGGTGGAGCGATTTGCCACGTTACACCGTCAGAACTACGGGGGGTGCAAGGGGGGCGTTTCAGACGTTCTTATTGGGGCGAGCGCATTAGCCGCAGAGTTTCAGGGAACGGCGGGCGCTTCTCACATCAAGGAGAAACTGGCGGAAATGATACACCTGGCTGAAACGATCTACGCGGGATCTGTGGCGTGTTCTGCCATGGGATATAAGACTCCATCGGGTGCTTATTACCCGGATCCACTCCTGGCGAATACGACAAAGCATAATGTGACACGTCACATTTACGAGATTGCTCGACTCGCCCATGATATTTCAGGCGGCATCGTCGCCACCATGCCCTTCCAAGGGGATCTGGAAAACAGCGAAGTGGGCCGCTATGTAAGAAAATACCTGGCCGGGGCACAAGGAATCCCCGTCGAGGCACGAATGAAGATCCTCAGGCTCATTGAAAACATGAGCGGAGGAACGGCCCTCGTGGAATCGATGCACGGAGCAGGATCCCCCCAAACGCAGAAGGTGATGTACGGCCGGCTGGGAAATCTGGAACAAAAGAAACGCTGGGCCAAGCGTCTCGTCCAGATCGATTAGATATAAATTGGATATTGTGGCATGGGTTGCTCGGTCCTCGGGACAAAGGTAAGATGGGTTCCCTCTATTGACATCGCAAAAAGGGTTCAGTCGAATACCCTATAAGACAGCGGCGAAAGGGACTGAGAGTCGATCGGCGAAGGAGGTTCTTATGGACCATCAGGCAATCGAAACGGATGTCGTGGTTGTGGGGTACGGAAGCGCCGGCGCTGCGGCGGCGATCACGGCCAACGATCATGGCGCGAGGGTCCTTGTTCTGGAAAAGATGCCAGCCGGCGGCGGGAACAGCCGGTTGTCTGCCGCGATGCTGATTAGTGCGACGGGTCCGGGAGCGGTTCAGCACGTCGATGCCCTTTGCTTCGGGAAAACAAACAGAAAGGTTATCGAGGCGTATGTGGACGGTTGTATGAAGATTAAGGACTGGATAAGGGAGATGGGCGGCGACACCGTGATTTATCAAAATCCGGTCGTGACATACCCAACGTCGGGCTTTCCGTGCTGGCCAAATGTTCCCGGGTGGGAACACACCGAATTGCTCAGGGTGGCAGGAGGAGCTGGGGATGAGCTTCCTGCCATGCCGCTGTGGCGACTGCTCACCCATAATGTGGAACGTCGCGGAATTAAGGTAATGACCAGCACTCCAGTCAGGAACCTCGTGACGAACCAGAAGGGCGAAGTTGTCGGGGTTGTCGCTGAAGGAAAGCAAGGGGAAATCTCAATTCAAGCCCAAAAGGCTGTAATTTTGACTTGTGGTGGATTTGAATATAACGAAGAGATGAAGGATGCATTTTTGCCCTTGACGCCCATCTACGCCATTGGAAATCCGGGGAATACCGGCGACGGTATTGCCATGGCCCTAGAGGTCGGGGCTGCATTGTGGCACATGAATGCCTTCCATGGCTGGTTCGTATTTAAAGCCTCCGAATACGAAGCTGCATTTACGATCAGATTTCATACGCCGGGCTTTATTTATGTGGACAAAGACGGGAGACGTTTTGCTAACGAGATGGGCTCGGAGGTTCACGAGGTTTCCAAAATGGTCATGTCTTTTATGCCTCACCGCCCTAATCATCCGCACCTCCCTGCCTATGCGATCTTTAGTGACACCACGAGGCGAAAGGGCCCTTTAAGCGGGATCGTATCTGGGGCTAACGACTACAAATGGAGCTTGGATAATTCTAAGGAGGTCGCCAAGGGATGGATCACAATGGGTAGAACAACAGGCGAGCTAGCGAGGCGGATATCTGTCAATGAGGAAAACCTGACGAAAACGGTAGCCCGATACAACGAATACTGCAAAATGGGGAGGGATATTGAATTTGATCGGTCCAGGGAAACCCTGGAACCTGTTGAAGGGGCCCCCGTTTATGCCATCGAAATATGGCCGGGAGTGGGGACGACTTCCGGAGGCCCACGCTGGGATCGGGAAGCAAGGGTGGTGAATCGTCAAGGGAAACCGATCCCAAGGCTGTATGCAGCAGGCGGGGTAAGCTCAATGTGGGGTTTTCTGACGCTGTCGGGAGGGGGTCTAAGCGATGCTATCGTATTTGGGCGGATTGCCGGGCAGAACGCGGCAGCGGAGGAGCGGTGGATGTAGTTCCCTCAAGACGGATGTTCGCGCAAAGACAGTTTACCGTTCGAGCCCCCCAGCCGAGAGTTTGGGATTTGCTGGCGATGGTGATTTACCAGGAACTGCCCCTCGAGCAGGTGGATATTGTGAGCCTGGATCGGTTCCGGGCTCTGTTGAAATGGAGGGCAGGGTTCATCAATTTTCCTCTCCATGTGGAAGGGAGGCTTATAGATACCCTTCGCCCTGAATCCTATGGCTGTATCATCTTGGTCAAGAGAGGACCCATCCAGATGGATGTCAAAGTGGCGATGAGATTGAAAGCATTGGATCAGGACCGGACAGAGGTTTTATGTTCAGCCACGATAGAAGGGAAAGAGACATTGATGGGGCTAGCTCTAAGAGGACTGCAGCGAAACTTCGCTCTGAAAATGTTTGATTCGATTGGAGCCAGATTGGAGTGGCTCTGTTCATAGAAATGGAAAGCCACTTCTTTTTTCCATATCCGTTTAAGGGCCTGCGATAAAGAGCTATGGCACGGTGTATTATTTTTCAAAAGGAAGTGAGAGAACTTTTCCAAAGAGACTGTGCGAGATGGTATCGTTTTGACTGAAGCTTGCCGGCCCTGCTTCGAATAAACTGGCGGACCGGGCGCAGACGCCGTCTTAAATTCGTTGAGGGTCTTTTAGGAAGAAAGTGATTATCCTATCCGGTGGGGGTGGAAGAAAGACCATTTCTTACGAGAACAGAGGTTGATGTATCGGCATTACCGAAAAAACAAATAAGAAAGGAGTCGAAAGATGGAGATCAAGCGTTTTCAGTGGAAGGAAAAATGGACAGGGGTGAACGTCTATCCCATCACGGTTTTTACGGAGGATTTAAAAGTGGATTATGATGCCATGCGAAATCTTTTTCGTTATCTGGTAAAGGCAGGAGTTTCAGGAATCGGTGTCAATGGCCACACGGGAGAGGGGGAGTGCTTGAAAAGAGAAGAGAAGAAGAAGATTATTCAAATCGCCCGGGAAGAGGTACAGGGGAGAATCCCGATCTGCACCGGAATACACACCCACACGATCGATGAGGGCATCGAAGAAGCCAGAGAGATGGAGAAGGCCGGAGTGGATACGGTGATGATTCTTGCTCCCGCCTACTATTTGCTCAATACGATGGAAGATCCGAGATATGGCATCGAGTATCATAAAGCGATTGCTGCGGCAGTCAATATCCCGGTAATCATGCACCAGTCGTATGACCATCAGGGGGCATGCGAATATCCCACATGGGCTTTTGCAAAACTGTTTAGAGAGATTGATAATCTCGTTGCGGTGAAATTGGCAAACGGTTGGGATACGAAGTGGCTCAAGCTTGAGGCAGACATGCAGGCGGCCCGGGCCATCGGCCGTGACAATATTTCTTTGTTTCCGGGCACTGCATCGATGGTCACTTTTTTGTGGGGGTGTGATGGATGTTTCACGGGATACGCAAATTTTGACCCTGAAGGACTGATTGATCTCTGGAATGCGGTTCAAAGGGGTGATTTATCAGGGGCGAGAAAAATTCATCATGAGCGCATTCGGCCATTGGAGGAAGTCATTTATGTTTCCCCCATGGTTGACTTGATCACCAAATACAAAGAGGTCTGTTACTGGAGAGGCCTGATTCCGTCGGCGAGAGTGAAACATCGGTTGCCTCTTCGGGAAGAAGTGAGGAGGAAGTTATATGAAGGGCTGAAAAAGACGACCCTTCAATTCGAGAGGGATTACGAATAGAGGACGACTTTCTTCGGTAACCCGTTCATATGGAGTCGCAACAAAGTCTCAATGGTCCTGCTGCCCATGTTCAAACCTCAGGTGAGAATAGCCCTTCGCAATTGGGGTGAAATCGACCCCGGAAACATCAATCACTATATCGACCGCGGCGGGTACAGTGGACTGGCCAGGGCTCTGAAGATGGCTCCTGAAGAAGTGATCGAAGAGGTGAGCAGGTCCGGGCTCAGGGAGCGGGGCTGGGTCGGATTTCACGTGGGAGAGAAATGGCGCCTCAATTTTGATGCAGCCGGCAGTGAGAAGGTATTGATCTGCAATGCCGCAGAAGGCGACCCGAATTCTCTCACAACCCGGACCCTGCTGGAAGGAGACCCTCATTCTGTCTTGGAGGGAATGGTCATTGGAGCCTATGCCACCGGAGCCACCCTGGGGTGGATCTATATTAATGCTGAATACGGATTGCCGATTAGCAGACTCAGGACTGCTTTGAAGCAAGCGGAGGATCAAAGGTTTCTCGGGGATCATATTTTGGATTCTAACGTCACCTTCCGCATCGAAGTTAAAGAGGCGCCGGGCAAACTCGTGTGCAGCGACGAGACTTTCCTGATAAACTTTATGGAAGGTAGGCAGACCATGCCCTTCGTTTGTTCTTCTCGCCCTCCCATATCGGGGCTAGGGGGTAAGCCGACCCTCATGCATCAGGCAGAGACCTGGACCCACGTCTCCGCAATTTTGGAGAAAGGGGCAGAATGGTACACCGGCTTCGGCACCGAGCAAAGCAGGGGAACGAAAGTTTTTAGTTTATCCGGAAAGGTCATGCATCCCGGGCTGATCGAGGTTCCTATGGGCACGACTCTCCGTGAAATTGTTTATGATGTCGGAGGAGGCATCCCGGATGGCAAGGCTCTAAAAGCAATGCAGATCGGCGGTCCCACAGGCGGTTATCTCCCGGCCAATTCCTTGGACCTTCCCGTTGACGATGAGCATCTGTCTGCTGCCGGGACCACCATTGGGTCCGGCGGCATTCGGGTGATCGATGGCGATGCTTGCATCGTTGATCAGGCTAAATGTTCCCTGTCCTTCATCCGAGATGAATCGTGCGGGAAATGCGTTTTTTGCCGGGAAGGCACGATGCAGATGGCAGAAATTCTGAAAGACGTTACTGAAGGCAGGGGAAAAGCTCACGATATCGAGCTACTGTTAGAGTTGGGAGACGGTCTTAAGTTGGGGTCCCAATGCGATCTGGGTAGAACGGCTCCTAATCCGGCTCTTACCGCAATCCGGTATTTTCGTGAGGAACTTGAAGCGCATATTAAGGAGAAAAGGTGTCAGGCCCAGGTCTGCAACAGAACGGAGCTAGTATCAACCGTTAGCCAGGCATAACCCCGAGAAGGAGAAAGAAGAATGCAAAACGTGAGGACGGGTGTGGATGAGCGGATCGAGATCCTCTTTCGTAAAGCGGCACCCAGCGACGTCCCAGAAGCCCGTTATCCGGGGTTCAAGCCTGGCACGACCGTTCTCCCTAAAGGCTTTGTCCAAAAGAAAGGAGCACTCCCGCTCCCCTGCGAAATTATCTTTGAGCGCGACGTCGCTGTAGCGCTCCGCGATCGCACGATCATCTATACGGATATTTTTCGCCCCGCCGATGGTACCCACCTGCCGGCCATCATCGCCTGGAGCCCCTATGGGAAGGAGGGAGGCTTGACGCTCCTCGACGATTTTCCTTTCCGGGCCGGTGTGGCCAAGAATGCAGTCTCTGAACTGCAGAAGTGGGAAGGTCCTGACCCCGCCTACTGGTGTTACCATGGTTACGCGGTCGTGAATCCCGATGCCCGCGGTGCCTTTAGTTCGGACGGAGACATCCACTTCTGGGGCAGTCAAGAGGGCCGAGATGGCTACGATGTGATCGAATGGGTGGCGTCCCAGCAGTGGAGCAACGGCAAGGTCGGGCTGTCGGGCAACTCGTGGCTGGCCATTGCCCAGTGGTTTATCGCAGCAGAGAGACCTCCCCATCTGGCCGCAATTGCTCCCTGGGAAGGGTGGTCTGATGCCTACCGCGAAGATGTGGGCCGTGGCGGTGTGCACGATTTCGGATTCTGCGAACGCATTGTCTCGAAGATGCGAGGGAAGAATCGTGTCGAGGATGTTCCCGCCATGATCCAGAAATACCCTCTCATGAACGCATACTGGGAGGACAAAATCGCTAAGTTAGAGAATATTGGCATTCCCACCTACGTGGTTGCAAGCTGGACCGGCATGATGCACGTACATGGGACCATCGACAGTTTCCGGCAGATTCCCTCCAAAGAAAAATGGCTTCGCGTCCATAACACCCAGGAATGGCATGACTATTATGACTCTAAGTACACGGAAGATCTGCGCCGATTCTTCGACCGGTACCTGAAAGGTATCGAGAATGGCTGGGAGAATACCTCGCTGGTGCGCCTGTCGGTCATCGACCCCGGCGGCGTTGATGAGATCAATCGTCCTGAGAACGAATTTCCCCTGGCCCGGACTGAGTACAGAATTCTCTACCTGAACGGACGCTCGGGGACGCTCTCTCCCAACCCAGTGACAGATGAAACTTTGGTGCGCTATTCGGCTGACGATGGAAAGGGAAGAGCTGCCTTCACCATCAGGTTTGATGAGGATACGGAGTTGACCGGATACATGAAGTTGCGCCTCTGGGTGGAGGCAGCGGGCTCGAACAACATGGACCTCTTCGTCAAGGTTCGGAAACTCAGCAAAGAAGGCAAGGTCCTTTCCAGCCCGGTCATTATCCCGGCCAATCCGGTTGCACGGACGATGGTCAATCTCCTCTGGTCGTTCGGAATGCGGAAGCTGTCCTTTCTCTTCTTTACGGGTCCTTCCGGGAGACTACGGGTCTCCCACCGCGCACTCGATGCGGCACGATCGACCCCATCAGAACCTTATCTGACACACCGTACTGAAGAATTTCTGAGTCCCGGGGAGATTGTTCCGGTGGAGATTGGAATATGGCCTGTGGGCATGCGCTGGCATGCCGGCGAGCAATTGCGTCTTATCGTAGCGGGGTACAACCTGTCACCTGTGCCAATGGCTGGGATCAAGCCGCCTAAGCTGCGCAACAGGGGTGAACATATCATCCATGCGGGTGGCAAGTACGATTCACACCTTCTGGTGCCGGTGATTCCGAAGGGTCCACCTTTGGGAGGAGGTTAATTGGCAATAGGCCTGGGCGTAGACATCATCACTCTCAGCAGAATGAAAGACGTCTTGGACACCGGCGGCAAGGTATTTATGGACAAGGTATTTACGCCGTGGGAGCAGGAGCGGGCTGAAACCCACCCCGACCGCGTGGCTTATCTGGCAATGACCTTTGCTGCCAAAGAAGCTATCTTTAAGACATTTGCGATAGGCTGGGAGACGGGCGTTCAGTTTAAGGAAATAGAGGTCCGGGACGGGGAGCATGGAGAGCCGGTCCCTGTTCTCATGGGAAGATTTGCAGAGCTTGCATCCGAGCGTGACGTCTCCGGTGTGCTTTTGAGCCTCTCGTACGATGGCGACTATGCCGTGGCAGTAGCAACCCTATCAAAATGAACATTCTTAAATACACAACATTGGTCAGAGCAAGGGACGTCATTCCTCCGAAAGCAGGAATCCAGGAAAACACTGGATTCCCCCGTATCAAGTACGGGGCAGGCTTGGTCAAGCCCGGAATGACCAAATACGAAAAATTTGTGTCGCCATCTGTTTAAGGGGAGAAATGGAGATGAGTACGGATGTCATGGAACAATTGCGGCTTAAAGCCAAGGCCAACCTGCAAAGGGTTGTTTTTCCTGAAGCCAACGAGGAGAAGATCCTTCGTGCGGTGCGTCAGGTGCGGGACATGGGCATCGCGTATCCCATACTCGTCGGGGAACCGAAGGCCGTATCCATCTTAGCGGGAAGCATCGGGGTATCACTTGATGAGATCACGGTGATTGACCACACCGATACGGGAAAGGTCGAGCAATTCGCCAGCGGGTATGCCAGGATCAATCCGGATTTCCCGGCTTCGGCCGTCAAGCGCATGTTGAAAGATCCGCTCTATTTCGCAGCCATGATGGTGAAATTAGGCGAGGCCGACTGCATGGTGGCAGGACTGAACCACACGACGGGAGAGGTGATCATGGCCAGTGAGATGATCATCGGATTGCAGGAAGGCATCTCCGCGGTCTCAAGCACGGGTATTCTGGCCATCCCGGGATACGAGGGTCCAGAAGGGAACCTGTTGGGGATTGCCGACTGCGCTGTCTGTCCGGCACCCGATTCCAAAGAGCTGGCCGACATCGCTATCTCGACGGCCGACACCTTGCATAGACTGCTAGGCTGGGAACCGCGGGTTGCCTTGTTGTCCTTCTCAACAAAGGGCAGCGCTAGCCACGAGCGCGTTGACACGGTATTGAAGGCCTTGGAGATGGTTCGCGAGCGCAGGCCGGAGCTACTCATTGACGGCGAGCTTCAACTGGATTCGGCGATCGTACCGGAGGTGGCAGTCAGGAAGGTGAAGGGAGAAAGTCCGGTGGCCGGAAAGGCCAATATCTTGATCTTCCCAGATCTCAACGCTGGCAACATCGGGGTGAAACTTGTCCAGCGGTTTGCCAAGGCGGTAGCTTATGGGCCGCTTCTGCAGGGTTTCGCCAAGCCGGTCAGCGACCTCTCCCGGGGGGCGCCCGTGGAGGAGATTGTGGGGGCGACAACGATGGTCGCGGTCCGGGCACAGACGACTCGGAGAAACGATGACACGGCGACGCGGTGATTTTTCTCCGTCTCCCCGCGTCACCCCGTCACCGTTTCGTCTGGATATCCTGATGTTCACCCTTAGTCGGGGCTTATCCACTTATTGATAGCCTGATAACGTTTTCAAAAGGTTAAACTACTACGATAGGGGAGAAGGTGATTCCTGTGAATAAGAAATTTAGAATTTTTGCGATCAATCCCGGCTCCACCTCAACCAAGATCGCGCTCTTTGAGAATGATATGGAAGTCTTTTCCGTCAGCGTCTCTCACGATGCCGCTAGGCTCAAAGAGTTTCGCGAGATCAGCGATCAGTTCCCTTATCGTAAGGAGACCATATCGAGTGAGCTGGCTAAAAAAAACATCTCCTTGAAAGGAATAGACGTCTTTGTCGGACGCGGAGGTGGGCTTGTGGGTGTGGAAGGCGGAACCTACACCATCAATGAGATCTTGCTGCATCACGCGCGAATAGGCTTCACGGTGAAACATCCCGCCACGCTCGGCAGTCAGCTGGCCTATGACTTCGCATTGACCTATGGTGGAAAAGCCTTCGTTGTCAATCCGCCCGACGTGGATGAGTTTCAACTTGTGGCACGAGTCAGTGGGCTCCACGATGTCCCGCGCGAAAGCAGAGGCCATCCTCTTAACCAGAAAGAAGTCGGAATACGCTATGCAGCAGAAATCAGCAAGCGCTATGAGGATCTCAACCTGATCATCTCCCACATCGGCGGCGGCGTAACGGTCACGGCTCACAGGAAGGGTCGTATGATCGATTCCACTGATGTGATCAATGGCGATGGTCCCATGGCTGCTACCCGCGCGGGTGCGATCCCGGCTGTTGCCATCATCAAGATGTGTTATTCAGGAAAATATACCGAAAGAGAGATGTATGACCGCATCACCAAAAATGGCGGTCTGGTCGACCATCTGGCGACCGCCGACGTCCGCGAAATACAGGAGCGCATCAAAAAGGGCGATGCCTATGCAAAGCTCATCTACGACGCGATGATCTATCAGATCGGAAAGAGCATCGGCGCTTATGCAACGGTATTAAAGGGTGAAGTGGATGCTATTCTACTGACTGGCGGCATCCCTCACGATGCCTATCTGGTCGAGAAGATCACCGATATGGTCAAGTTCATCGCTCCGGTCAAGGTCTATGCGGGCGAGTTCGAGATGGAAGCCATGGCTGCGGGTGCTCTCAGGGTGCTGACCGGTCAGGAGCAGCCCAAGACCTATACCGGAATACCGGTATGGAATGGTTTTGACGAAACAAAAAAAGAATTAGGCAAATAAAAAGATGTATATCAGGATACCAGTATATCAGTTGGCAGATGATCAGGTGTCAGGACATCAGGTTTCATCTGATATCCTGGGGCAGATACCCTTGCCACTAGTCCTCTGATTTGCTGATGCACTTCTTTTTCGGCCTATTCATGTTTTTTGCTGTGGTTAGTGGTATTCGTTTCTATTTCAAGAGAAAAGGAGCAAAGAACAATGGGATTAACAGAAGAGGTATTGGAGAAAATCATTCAACGAGCTGCGGTGCTCTTCAAAAAAGACCCCGGCGAATTGCGTCCGGACACGAAATGGGTCGAAGACCTCAAGGCGAAATCGGTTAATTACGTTCAGGTCATCGCTATATTAGAGGATGCCTTTGACATCCAGATCAATTTCATGGAGTTCAGGAGGAAAAAGACCCTGGGCGAGGCCGCTGAATTTGTCGCCCAGCTTTGCGGAGCCTGAGAGAACAACTGTTCCATATCTCAATCGATGTAAAACACGACACCTTTATTAAAATAGGGAGGACGATTATGATAGAAGTGAAAGCCGAAAGAATAACAAAAAAAGAGAAAATCGGCGGCACGGAGTTTGAGACCGTTTACAGAAAAGCCAGAATCCCTGTTCCACCTGATACGCTAAGAAAAATCGCCGCCGGCTCAACCTTGGCTGAAGGTGAAAAAATCTCGGGCATGGAAGAAAAGGAAACTGATTTTGCAATCCTTGGCGCTGCTTTCGGGTTTTGTCCGGAGTTTAACTCCCGCACCGTTATGGCCAACGATTATATCGTCTGTGACCAGGACGTCGCTGTGACCCTGCGTGATGGAACAATCATCTACTGCGATATTTATCGGCCGGTCCATGCCACCGAGAAAATACCTTGCATCGTCTCCTGGAGTTACTTCGGCAAACGTCCCGGTGAAGGCATGGACGAATGGCAGGTCATCGGTGTTCCTCCGGGAACGGTTTCCCGCATGGCCAAGTTTGAATCCTGCGACCCGGCTTACTGGTGCCGTCAAGGCTATGCCGTTGCCAACGTCGA
>Ga0187773_10000818_pt1 | contig 12505 bp, 8 predicted proteins | sample 0216_BV02_MP05_1_FD_133133 | JGI IMG/M metagenome (GOLD analysis project Ga0187773, IMG submission 133133) | Tropical peat soil microbial communities from peatlands in Department of Meta, Colombia - 0216_BV02_MP05_10_MG | ecosystem: Environmental > Terrestrial > Soil > Wetlands > Peat | place...
GGCCGATTTGCCGTCCTTCTGCTCGTGCCGGCCCCAGAGCAGCTCGGCGCCCACCACGACGTTCTTCGCCGGGCTGTAGAGGAGGTTGGTCGACGAGTAGCTGCCCATCTTGAACGCGTTGTCGGCCTGGCCGCCCGTGTTGTCCTGACGGTGCTCGCTGTAGCCGATCGAGCTTGTCCACTGCGCGCTCCATTGATGGTCGTAGTAGAGCATCCATCCGAGCGACTTCACCGTCTGCGCTCCTTGCCCGATGCCGCCGACCGGCGCGAGATCGACGCCGCCGTCGTTGAAGTAGCTCGCCATGCCCGAGCCGGAGGTGATCTGCCCCACCACCCTGTCGCTGCCGGCAACCTTCAGAGAGCCGTCCACGGTCACGCCCCCGCCGGTCTTGCTGCCGGAAGGATTGCCGTCGGCCGTGCCCGTGCTCTTGTATCCCACCGAGCGCACGACGCCGCCGACTTCGAAGAACCCCCATTTGCCGTTGGCGTTGTACTTGGCGACGACGTCCGGATACTTCGTCCAGCCGCTGAGCCCGACGGCGGTGACGGCCTCCAGGGGAAACTTGCCGGTGTCGATTGCGGAGTTCGGCGACTCGAGCGAGAACGAGCCACGAGTTGTCGGTCTTGAGCGGGGTATAGCGGATCTGCGGGTTGCGGATGAAGAGCATCCCGCTTGGGCCCCAGTAGTCGATGGTATTGGGGAAGAGGTCGATGTTCATCATCAGCGTGTAGAACTGCCCGACGCCGAACTTGCCGATTTCGGCCCACGCGTTCAGCAGGCGGAACCTCGTGCTTCCGTCGACGTTCGGATTGAACATGTCGAGGCTGAGGATCGTCTTCAGCTCGCCCACCTGCGTTGGCACGAAGCCGTTGAACGAGACCGAGCTCTGCCGCACGCTGAAGATCGTCTCTCCGTTCTTGCCGCAGCCGGGGTCGTTCGTGCCACTCAACACACCCGGGCAGTTGATCGGGATCGTCGACGGACGCAGCGTCGAGTTCCACTGTGGGTCGACTTTCTTCGTGTCGTAGATCAGGTCGAGCTGGATCTTGCCGCTCACTTCGAGCCGCGCGGGATTGTCCTTCGGGGCCGTCGCGTCGCCGCTCGCCGTCGGGGCGACGACAGGCGCAGGCGGGGCGTCTTCGGCAAACGCCGCAGGCAGCCACGCGGCGCCGAGCAGCAGTACGGCAATCGGGATGCGTTTCATGTTCGTCTCCTCTGTTTTCCAGTGTTACGCAATCGCGTCCGATTTCACTCCGGCAGCGCGACCAGGCGGAAGAACAGCATTGCGCGCTCGTCGGGCTCGCCGAACCACTTCGAGTACTCCGCGCGGAACTCCGGCGACCGGTACAGCCGGCTCAGGGTCCGATCCACCTCGAGGCGGAAGTCCTCGTCGCCGCGCCGCAGCGCGAGCGCGAGCGGCTCGTCGGTGAAACGGCGCTCGTGGACCCTCAGCTCGCCCGCCGCGGCGGCACGCTTCGCCGCATCGAGCAGGATCGGACGGTCGCCGAAGAAAACGCTCGCCTTGCGATCGAGCACCGCCTGCACGCCCGACGCGTAGTCCTTCACGGTGACGACCTTGGCGGAGAGCTGAAACGTGCTCATGCGGTCGGCGAGGACCTTCTCACTCGTCGTGCCCCCGACTACCGCGAAGGTCTGCACCTGCAGCAGCTGCTCGGTCGGCGTGCCGCGCCACAGCGGTCCCGACGATCCCGGCCGCTCCGACAGCGCCTTGTAGAGCCCGGCGAGCGCGTCGGCGCGCAGCAGCGCGCCGACGCCGCTCAGGTAGATCGGGATCGAGAACGAGACTTCCTTGCGCCGCGCGAGCGTCACCGAGTCGGCGCCGCACAGCAGGTCCACCTTTCCGTCCCGCACGGCATTGAAGCGGCCTTCGAGCGTGACCGGCACCCACTCGACGGAGAGCGACGCAAGCCCGAGGTCCGTCTTCACCTGCTCCGCGATCTTCTGGCAGAGCGCCACCGTATAGCCGGCAGCGTTGCCCGACTCGTCGCGGTACGAGAACGGCCGCGCGTCGTCGCGGTAGCCGAGCTTGAGCTTCGCGGTCTTCTTGACGGCGCCCAGCGTGGTCGCGGGCTCCGCCGCGATCGCGGGCCGCGGCAGCAGCGCGGCGACGAAGGTGATCGCGAGAAGCGCAACGGCCGCGGCGACCGCGCCGGCGGGTACGCGCCCACCCGCGGACCCGGCGGAGAAGCGCGGGGCGATGAAGCCCCAGACGATGTAGGTGAGCGCGAGCACGATCGCGCCGCCAAGCACCGCGTCCTTGCCCGAGGCGTAGATCGCATAGGTCGAGTACAGCACGGCCACCAGCATCACGAACACGTTCAGCTTGTACGATCCTTCCGGCACCTTGGCGTTGCGCAGGATCACGACGAGCGCCGAGAGCGAGATGACGTACGGGATGACGTTGGTGACGACGGCGAGATTCACTAGCGCGCTGAACTGCTCGGAGAGGGTGGGCGAGATGGTCGAGAGCGCCATCAGCGTCTGAACGACCCCCATGACGATCATGCCGGTCACCGGCGCGCCCATGCGGTTCTCCTTGGAGAACAAGGCCGGGAACATGCGGTCCTCCGCGGCGGACTTGGCGGTCTGCGCGATGGTGAACTGCCAGCCGAGGAGCGACCCGAGGCAGGCGAGGATCGCGAGCGCCATGATGATCGAGCCGACCGTGGGGTTGAACATCTTCGCGTAGGCGAAGCCGAAGGGCCCGGTCGAATTTGCGAGCTCGGCGTTCGGCACGATGCCCTGGATCACCGTCGTCGAGAGGATGTAGATGACGGCCGCGCCGAGCGTGCCGAGCATGCAGGCGAGCGGCACGTCGCGCTTCGGGTTCTCGACCGCGTCGGAGTTCTGCGCGGCCGACTCCATGCCGAGGAAGGCCCACAGCGTGAGCGCGATGCTCGAGCCCATGCCCTGTCCCACGCTCATCCCCTTCGGGTTCCACGCCGCCCCGAACGTGCTCGGGCTGAACCAGAACCAGCCGATGATCGAGAGCCCGGCGACCGGAATGATCACGCCCCACACCGTCACCGCGCCGATTCTGCCGGTGATGCTCGGGCCGCCGAAGTTCGCGACCGTCGTCAGCCAGATCAGCACGATCACGCTGATGCAGGTGGCGATGGGCGTCGCCGACGCGCCGGGAAAGAACGTGGCGAGGTAGCCGACCGCGGAGATCGCGATGGCGACGTTGCCGATCGCGAGCGAAAAGAAGTACAGCAGGAAGACGACGAAGAACCCCGATTTCCCGAAGGCATCCTCGGCGTAGGCGGACATGCCGCCCTTTCGCTGGTTGAAGATGCCGGCCTGCGCGAAGCCCCAGGCGATCGCCATCGAGCCGACCGCGGTGACGATCCAGGAGAGCAGCGAGATCGCGCCGACCTTGGCCATGTTGGTCGGCAGCATGATGATCCCGGAGCCCATCATGTTGACGGCGACGACCACCGTCAGCTGGAGCATGCTCATCTTCTTTGCGCTTGCGTTTGCCATGGCGTTACCCCTTATCGCTAGCGATTCGTCACGATCCTGGAAGGTTACGAAAGAGCGCGGCCCGCGCGTTGACGCAGATCAAACGCGGTCCGCGTTCACGCGTATCGGATCGCTTTCTCCTTCGTGGTCACGGTGGTTCCGGCTTCGCCCTTCATGATCTTCCCGAGATCCGCGAGCGCGCCGATCGCCGCGTCCTTGCCGGTCGCGCGCGCGAAGCGGCACGCCGCTTCGACCTTCGGCCCCATCGAGCCCGCGGGGAAGGGAAAGGCGGAAATCGCCTCCGGCGCCGCGCGGCGGATCGCCCTCTGCGTCGGCTTGCCCCAGTCGACGTAGACCGCGTCGGCGTCGGTGAGGATGACGAGCAGGTCGGCACGCAGCTCGCGCGCGAGCAGCTCGGTCGCGAGGTCCTTGTCGATCACGCATTCGACGCCGACGAGCTTCCGGTTCGCGCCCGGCTCGTACATCGTCGGGATGCCGCCGCCGCCGGCGGCGATCACCACCGTGTCGTGCTCGAGCAGCCACTTGATCGCGCGCAGCTCGAAGATGCGCTTCGGGAGCGGCGACGGCACCACGCGGCGCCACTTGTCGCCGTCCTGCTTGAACGTCCAGCTTTTCTCGCGCGCGGCGCGGTCGGCGTCCTCTTTCGAATACACGGGCCCGATGAACTTGGTCGGGCTCTTGAACGCCGGATCCGCGGGATCGACTTCGATCATCGTCAGCAGCGTCGCGAGCGGCCGCTCGAAGGGAAGCAGGTTCCCAAGCTCCTGCTCGATCATGTAGCCGATCGAGCCTTCGGTCTGTGCGCCGAGCACGTCGAACGGGTAGGGGTCCACCTTGCCGTAGGCGCTCTGCTGCAGCGAGAGCAGGCCGACCTGCGGGCCGTTGCCATGACCGATGACGAGCTGGTGCTCGCGCGCGACCGGCGCGAGCGCCTCGCAGGCGACGCGCACGTTGGCGCGCTGGTTCTCGGCCGTCATCGCCTCGCCGCGCCGCAGGAGCGCGTTGCCGCCGAGCGCAGTGACAACGAGCATTCCCTTTCTCCTAATGGGCCGCCGGCGCGGGCACGCGGTGGCGCTGCCACACGTACACCGGGATTCCGAGCATGAGCAGCACGAGGCCGTACAGGACGGCTTCGGCGCCGCAGCCGTACACCGTGAACACCGAGAAGACGAACGCGATGATCTCGACCGGGCCGAGACGCGGCGCCTTGCCGGTGGTGCGCGCGGTCACCAGGCCGACCGCCAGCGAACAGAACGCGTAGGGAATCACCGCCGCCATCGTGCTCAAGCTCACCACGAGGTTGTAGAAGGTGCGCACGCCCGGCGATCCCAGCGCCTGGAGCGCGACCATGCCGGTGGCGAGCGCGGCCGAGATCACGATGCCGAGCGCCGGGACGCCGCGCCCGGACAGCCGGCCGAACGCGGGCGGGAACACGCGGTCCTGCGCGGCGGCCATCGGCACCTGTCCCATCAGCAGCGTCCAGCCGTTGAGCGCGCCGATCGAGGAAACGATCACGGCGAGCGCGATCGCGCCGGCGCCCCACGCGCCCCACATCAGCCGCGCGGCGTCGGTGAACGGCGCGACCGACGTCAGGAGCTGCTCGTGCGGCACGACGCCGAATGCGACGACCGTCCCGAGCACGTAGAGCAGCCCTGCAATGCTGATGCCGAGGAGGGTCGATCGCGGGATCGTGCGCCGTGCGTCCTTCACGTCGCCCGCCGGCACCGTCGCCGATTCGAGGCCGAGGTAGCCGAACATCGTCAGCGGCGCCAGCGCGGCGCTCGCGGTCAGCAGCGACTCCCCGCTGGGATTGAGCGCCGGAAGATTATCCGAGCGGATGTAGAACAATCCTACGAGCGCGACGGCGGCGAAGGGCACGAGCTTGGTGTACGTCGTGATCTCGGCGAAGATGCCCGCCGTCTTCACGCCCCGCAAGTTGATCAATACCACGAACCAGATCGCGCCGAGCGTGAGCGTCAGCGCCATAGTCTTGTTGAAGAGAAGTCCCGGCGCCAGGTTCATGATCGCGCCCGCGAACCCGAACGCGATCGCCGGCAGCGATGCCCAGATGGAGATCCAGTAGCCCCAGGCGATGAGGAAGCCGGCGAAGTCGCCGTAGGCCATATGCGTGTACGCATACGGACCACCGGTCGCCGGTGCGATCCGCGCGAGGCGCGCGAACGTCAGCCCGAGGCAGCCGGCGCCGATGCCCATCACGATCCAGGCGATGATCGCGAGCGCGCCGTACGGCGCCACCGCGGTGGGCGACAGGTAGAAGCCGGTGCCTACCATGTTCCCCACCACCACCGCGGTGCAGGCCGCGAGGCCGAGGCTCTTGCCGCCGGTCGCCGTCTCTTTCATCGCCCGGCCTCAGTCGCCCAGCGTCGCGACCAGGATTGCCTTGATCGTGTGCAGGCGGTTCTCGGCCTGATCGAACGCGACGTTGTACTCGGACTCGAACACGTCGTCTGTCACCTCGAGCCCGTTCGAGATTCCGTAGTGCTCTGCGATGTCCTTGCCGACCTTGGTCTCGGTGTCGTGGAACGCGGGCAGGCAATGCATGAACTTCACGTGCGGATTGCCGGTCGCCTTGATGAGGCTGATGTTGACCTGATACTTTTTCAGCAGGTCGATGCGCTCCTTCCACACTTCCTTCGGCTCGCCCATCGACACCCAGACATCGGTGTGGATGAAATCGACGTCCTTCACGCCGGCCTGCACGTCCTCGGTGATCGTCAGCTTCGCACCGTACTTCTTCTCGAGGTCCCGCGCGATCTTGGTGAATTCCTCCGCCGGCCAGAGCTTCTTCGGGCCGCAGATGCGCACGTCCATGCCCATGAGGCAGCCGACGATCATGAGCGAGTGGCCCATGTTGCTTCGGGTGTCGCCGACGTAGGCGTACTTGATCTGCGACACCGGCTTGTCGCAATGCTCGCGCATGGTCATCACGTCGGCGAGCATCTGCGTGGGGTGGTACTCGTCGGTGAGGCCGTTGTAGACCGGGACGCCCGCGTACTTGGCGAGTTCATCGACGATGCCCTGGCCGGCGCCGCGGTACTCGATCGCGTCGAACATGCGCCCGAGGACGCGCGCCGTGTCCTTCACCGATTCCTTGTGGCCGATCTGCGATCCTGAAGGATCGAGATAGGTGACTTGCGCGCCCTGGTCGTGGCATGCGACCTCGAAGGCGCAGCGCGTGCGCGTCGAGGTTTTCTCGAAGATCAGGACGATCTCCTTGCCCTCGAGGTGCTGCTGCTCGGTGCGCGCGTACTTCGCGCGCTTGAGGTCGCGCGAAAGGTCGAGGAGGTACTTGAACTCCTTCTGGGTGTAGTCCTGGACAGTCAGCAGCGAACGGTTGCGCAGGTTGAATCCCATGGGGTCTCCGTGTCGTCAGTAGGCAGGCTCGCGCCAGATCGGGCAGGTCATGCAGTGCCCGCCGCCGCGACCGCGGCCGAGCTCCGCGCCGCGGATCGTGATCACTTCGATGCCCGCCTTGCGAAGCAACGTGTTCGTATACGTGTTGCGGTCGTAGGCCACCACCACGCCGGGAGCGAGGGCGACGACATTGTTGCCGTCGTCCCACTGCTCGCGCTCGGCCTGGTAGGCGTCGCCGCCGGTCCCGAGGACGTCGAGCTTCTTCAGTCCCAGGGCTTCCTTCACCACGTCGAGCAGGTGACCCTTGTCCTCGCGGATCTCGATCTCGCCGTCGCCGTCCGCGGGGCGCACGCTGAAGCAGCGGATCTGGTCGACGACGTCCCTGTATACGGTGACCACCTGGCGGTCGCAGAAGGTGAAGACGGTGTCGAGGTGCATCGCCGCGCGGCTCTTCGGCATCATGCAGGCGATCACCCGAGTCGCCGCCTTCGCGCGAAACAGCTCGCGGGCGACCTGCGAAACCGCCTGGCGGGTCGTGCGCTCGCCCATGCCGACGAGCACCACGCCTTTGCCGACCGGCATGACGTCGCCGCCCTCGATCCGCGCGTTCTCGAAGTTCTCGTCGGTGTCGCCGAACCAGATCGAGAAGTCGCCGTCCTTGAACATCGGATGAAACTTGTAGATCGAGCGCATGATCAGCGTCTCGGGCTCGCGCGCCGGCCAGTACATCGGGTTGAGCGTCACGCCCTTGTAGATCCAGCACGAAGGATCGCGCTGGAACATCGTGTTCGGAATCGGCGGGATGAGGAAATCGGTCGGCTCCATGAAGCGCGAGAGCCGCGCGCGGTCGCCCGTGTCGGGGATGTCGTCGACGGTGACGCCTCCGATCAGGTGCTCGGCAAGCTTCGCCGCCGGAAGCTCCTCGAACCACGCGCGCATGAGCGGCGCGACGCCGAGGCCCACCGTGTTCGCGGTAAGTCGCCGATCGAGCACGAAGGCGCGCCCCTCGGCGTCCTCCATCGTCCGCGCGAGCATGTCGTGCAGCTCGAGCACTTCGACGCCGCGCTCCTGCATCTTGAGGACGAAGTCATGATGATCCTTCCGGGCTTCGGTCACCCAGAGCAGGTCGTCGAACAGCAGCTCGTGGCGGTTGCCGGGGGTGAGTCGCTGGTGCGCAAGTCCCGGCCGGCAGACCATGACGGTCCGGAGCTTCCCGACTTCCGAATACGCCCCGAACTGGCGCTTTTCTTTCGCCTTCCCTGCCATGGCGCTCGCCTCCTATTCTTTGATGCAGTCCACGAGCCAGATCTTCTTGCCGTCCTGGTAGTCGAAGCGCAGCCCGTGGATGTCGGCCTCGAAGCCGGGGAAGTGCTCGTCGGCGTCGCGCGCGTACTTGAGGTACTCGATGATCGAGTCGGTCTTGAAGCGCTCCCCGGGCATGATGAGCGGGATGCCGGGCGGGTACGGCACGATCATCACCGCGGTGATGCGCGACTTGAGCTTCTCGATCGGCACCGGCTCGACCCGCCCGTGGACGAGGCGGTCGTAGGCCTCCGAAGGCTTCATCGCCGGCTCGGGCAGCTCTGTATACATGGCGTTCATCGCGTGCGCGGTGTCGTTCGCGCGGTAGCTCTCGTGCAGCGCCTGGCACAGGTCGCGCAGGCCCCAGCCGGCGTAGGTGCGGCCGCCCGCGGCGGCGATGCTCGGGAGCGTCTTCGCGAGCGGCGCGTTGCGGTCGTAGTCGGTCTTAAAGTCGAACAGCGCGTCCACCATCGTGCTCCACTTGCCGCGCGTGATGCCCAGCGAAAACAGGATGAGGAAGCTATACAGGCCGGTCTTCTCGACGACGAGGCCGCGCTCCCAGAGATACTTGGTGACGACGGCCGCCGGGATGCCGGTCTTCGCGAGCTTCGCTCCCGGCTCGATCCCGGGCGAGAGCAGCGTCACCTTGATCGGGTCGAGAAGAATGTAGTCGTCGGCGACCTTGCCGAATCCGTGCCACGAAGCCTTTGGATCGAGCACCCAGTCGGCGGTCTTCGGCGCCGCGCCGAGATCGAGACCGTCGGGCTGCCATACCTTGAACCACCAGTCGGAAGGCCTCACGGTTTTTCCGACCGAGGCGAGCGCGCGCCGGAAGCGCATCGCCTCGTCGTGCGTCTCCGCGACGATCGAGCGGCCGCTCGCGCCCTCCATCATCGCGGAGCTGACGTAGAGCGAAGCGATGATCCCGTAGTGCGGCGAGGTCGAGCCGTGCATCATGAAGGCGTCATTGAAGCGCGAGTGGTCGATCTTCTGCGTCTCCGACTCCTGGATGTGGATCATCGAAGCCTGCGAGAACGCGGCGAGCAGCTTGTGCGTGGATTGCGTGGCGAAGACGAGCGGGTGCTTGGAACGCGGGAAGCCGCGCGGCACGCCCATCCCGTGGCGCCCCGCGTAGAACTCGTGCGCCGCGGCGTACGCGTACCAGGCCTCGTCGAAGTGCAGCGCGTCGACCGCGTCGCCGACGGTCTTCTTGATGAGCTCGGCGTTGTAGCACAGGCCGTCATACGTCGAGTTGGTGACGACCGCGATGCGCACCCGACCCTTCGCCTCGCGCGCGATCGGGCTCGCCGCGACTTTCTTCTTGATCGCGTCCGGCGTGAACTGGTCGAGGCTGATCGGGCCGATGATGCCGTAGTCGTTGCGCGAGGGCAGGAAGTAGATCGGCGTCGCGCCGGTCATGATGAGCGAGTGTAGCAGCGACTTGTGGCAGTTGCGGTCGACGATCACCAGATCGTCGCGCCCCGCCATCGAATGCCACACGATCTTGTTCGCGGTCGAGGTGCCGTTGGTGACGAAGTAGGTGTGGTCGGAGCCGAACACGCGCGCGGCGTAAGCTTCCGCCTCCTTCACCGGCCCCGTGTGGTCGAGCAGCGACCCGAGCTCGGGCACCGACACCGAGAGGTCCGAGCGCAGCGTGTTCTCGCCGAAGAACTCGTGCAGCGCGAAGCCGGCCGCCGACTTGGTGAAGCCGACGCCCCCCGCGTGTCCGGGCGTGTGCCACGAGTACGCCGAACGCTCGGCGTGCCTCGCGAGCGCCTTGAAGAACGGCGGCAGCAGGTTGTCGAGATAGTCGGAGGCCGCGCGCATCACCTGGCGCGCGAGGAATGGTATCGTGTCCTCGTAGAGATAGAGGATGCTGTGGATGTCGCGCAGCGCCTCGACCACCATGGGCGAGGCCTCCTCGATCGTCCCGTGGGCGCCGATCGCGATGATCGGCAGGCCGGGCGCGCGCTCGTGTACGAGCTTGAGCTGCGCGATGGCGCGCTTGAGCGCTTCCGGATCGCGCGCGGCGGGTGCCGCGCCGAACAGGATCGCCGACAGCCCGCGGTGCGCGCCGGCGATGATCTGCGCGTCGGCCGCGTTGTTGACCTCGATCGACTTCCAGCCGTTCTTCTCGAGCTCCTGCTGGAGCTGCTTGAGGCGCGTTCCCGCGACGGTCTGTGCGCCGACCTCGAGGTGCGCGATCAAGATCGGAAACTTTCCGGTGAGGAACATTTCGGTGTCCGTTCGGGAAGTGGCGACCGCCTTATGCTATTGGGATGCGAGGCAGCGCTTTTTGACGCAGATCAAACGCGGCGGGGTGGCGCGTGCCTACACTCTCGGCGGTGCCGCGACTGGTTACAAATGTGGCTGACAAGCAACGCAGGGAGGCCGAGTTGCGCACGCTCCTGGACCGAGTCGGAAGCTTTTCTATCATTGTTGCCCTGGCGATGAGCTGCTCCTGCGCGCTCGCGCAGGAGCAGGAACCTCCGGGCGCCGATGCCGATGCGCGGCCGGCGGACGCGGGGAAAAAAGAATCCCCGTGGATCCTCGCGCCCGTGTTGAACGCCAATCCGAAGGTCGGCTTCGCGCTCGGCGCCATGGGCGGCTACATACATTACTTCGATGAGAAGTCGCGGCCTTCGATATTCGCCTTGACCGGCCAGTACACCAGCACCGATTCGATCATCGCCGCATTGATGGGCAGGACCTCTTTCGACGAGGACCGGCAGCGGCTGCTCGCCGGACTTGCGTATGGCAACATCAGGAACGACTACAGCGACTATCTCGGGACCGGAGTTCCGCTGCGATCCAACTCCGAGTTGCGCTCGTTCCTCAGTCGCTACACTTACCGCGTCTATGACAACTGGTTCGTCGGTGCGCAGGCCATCTACCAGAACTTCGACATCGGCGGCGAGACGCCGTTGGACGACATGTTTCTCGATTTCGTGGGGGTCCGGCCCTACAAGTCGGGCGGGCTCGGCCTCGTCGGCCAGTACGACTCGCGCGACAACGAGAACATGCCGACCCGGGGTTTGTTCCTCAACCTCAACAACGTCGCCTACCGCGAATCGCTCGGCGGTCAGGAGAACTTCGATATGTACCGGGCCGAGGTCCGCTATTACATGGAGCACGGCGACGGCAACGTATTCGCCGTGCGGCAGTTGAACCACCTGACGCACGACGCGCCGACTCAGATACGAGCCCCGGTTCAGCTCCGCGGCTACAAGATCGGCCAGTACAACGGGTTATACATGTCTTCCATCGAAGGCGAGGAGCGGTGGCGGTTCGCGGAGAGATGGACGAGCACGATCTTCGCCGGAGTCGCCTGTACCTACGGAGGGAGCCAGTCCTGTTCGGACAGCGCGAACCTCTACCCTGCCGGGGGCGCCGGGGTCCAGTACATCCTCAAGCCCAAGGAAGGCATCGTCCTGAACCTTGAATACGCCCAGGGAAAAGACGGAAACTACGGGGTCTATTTGAAGATGGGCTATGCCTACTGACGATATACGCGGCTTGCCTCGGAGGAAACCCTATGGCCGATAAACCGAAGTCCGAAGAAGACGACAGCAGCTCGAAACTGAAGCGCAAGCGCTACGAAAAAGAGCTGCGCCGCCTCCAGGCCGAGCTGTGCATCCTGCAGGATTGGGTCAAGCACAAGGGCCTTCGCGTCATCGTCATCTTCGAAGGCCGCGATGCCGCCGGCAAAGGCGGGACGATCCGCGCGATCACCGAGCGCGTCAGCCCGCGCATATTCCGGCTGGTCGCGCTGCCCGCGCCTTCCGACCGCGACAAGTCGCAGATGTACATGCAGCGCTACATGGCGCATTTCCCCGCGGCGGGGGAGATCGTCATCTTCGACCGCAGCTGGTACAACCGCGCCGGGGTCGAGCGCGTGATGGGGTTCTGCACCGACGAGCAGTACGAGCGCTTCCTCGAGCTCTGCCCCGTCATAGAGAAGTACATCATCGACGGCGGCATCCAGATCATCAAGTACTGGCTCGAGGTGAGCAACAAGGAGCAGGCGCGGCGCTTCGAGGCGCGCATCGAGGACCCGCTGCGCCAGTGGAAGCTCTCCGCGATGGACCTGCCGTCGCGCGAGAAATGGTACGAGTACTCGCGGGCGCGCGACGCGATGCTCGAGGCGACCGACACCAAGCACGCGCCCTGGCACATCGTGCGCTCGGACGACAAGAAGCGCGCGCGGCTCAACTGCATCACGCACCTGCTCGAGCAGATTCCCTACAAGAAGCTGCCGCGCGCCAAGATCGATCTGCCCAAGCGCTCGAAGAAGGGCGCCTACGACGATCAGGTCACGCTCGAA
>Ga0187773_10000819_pt1 | contig 12491 bp, 13 predicted proteins | sample 0216_BV02_MP05_1_FD_133133 | JGI IMG/M metagenome (GOLD analysis project Ga0187773, IMG submission 133133) | Tropical peat soil microbial communities from peatlands in Department of Meta, Colombia - 0216_BV02_MP05_10_MG | ecosystem: Environmental > Terrestrial > Soil > Wetlands > Peat | place...
CGAGCCAGCCCTTGTACACGTCCACACACGTCACGGTCTCACCGCGTGCCACCAGCTCCTGGAGGAGATCCGTGAAGGCCGCGTGCTGCGGGGTGTCCGCCTCGTGGAAGGGCCGCGGAGGCTCGGCCAGGCGCTGCCGGTAGGCCTCGCGCAGCGCGGCGGTGCCGCGGCCGGAGAACACGGCGAGGCCGATGAACTCGCCGGTGGCCCGCTCGGGAGGGATGCGCTGACCGACGGACACGAGCCGGTCGTCCGAGGGGCCGGGGAGCGCCCGCAGGCCGGTCTGGGGAGCCGCGGCGGTCACCACGAGATCGAAGGCCTTGGACAGGGGGAGCAATCGCTCTCGCTGATCAACCCAGGCCCGGTCCACCACGATCGCGCAGTCGGCATCCGCGCGCAGCAGCTTCTCGAGCACGCTCTGCTCGAAGAGGATGTCCGAGTACAGGAACAGGATCGGCCCGTCGAGCTCGCGCTCGGCCGCGAAGAGGGAGCCGAGCTCGCCGGTCTCGTCGTAGCGGTCGTGGTCGTAGTAGCGGACGCCCGGCACCGTGACCATGTCCTTGCGGTAGCCCCGCACCACCACGATGTCCTGGATGCCGCAGGCCCGGAGCGTGTCGATCTGACGCTCCAGGATGGTGCGGCCCTTGATGTCCAGCATGCACTTGGGCCGATCCTCGGTGAGCGGCAGCAGCGACTTCCCGGAGCCGGCCGCGATGATCACCGCCCGGGCCGGGCCGGACGAGGCGGGCAGGTACTCCTCCTCGAGGGCCTTGAACTCGTCGACGCCCACGTGCTTGTAGATCTCCTCTAGCGGCACGATGTGGGGGTCGAGGGCGTCGAGCCGCCGCTCACGGGCCAGGGTGGAGAGGGTCTGCTGCATGCCCTGGACGGCGCCGCGCAGCACCTGGTTCGCCCAGATCACCATCTTGACCCCGGCCTGCTCGAGCTCCTCGAACGTGACCGAGGGGTACAGGGTGGGGACGACCACCACCGGCGTCGGCCGGTCCCAGAGCCGCATGAACTCGAGGATCTCGGCGGCGGTCTTGGACTTCGAGTGCATCAGGACCATGTCCGCGCCGGCGTCGGCGTAGGCGTGGGCGCGGCGGAGCGCCTCCTTCATGCCCCAGCCGGCGATCAGGGCCTCGACCCTCGCGATGATCACGAAGTCGGGGTCCTTCCGGGTCGCGACCGAGGCCCGGATCTTGCCCGCGAACTCCTCGATCGAGAGCAGCTCGCGCTTCATGCCCGGATAGAGGCTGCACTTCTTGGGGAAGACGTTGTCCTCCATGCAGATGCCGGCGATGCCGGCCCGCTCGTACTCCTCGACGGTCCGGACCACGTTGACCACGTTGCCGTAGCCGTTGTCGACGTCCGCGATCACCGGGGCGGCCACCGCCTCGTTCACGTAGCGGGCCGCGTCCAGGTTCTCGGTCATCGTGAGCAGGTTCACGTCGGGAACGGCCCGCTGCGCCGCGGACACCGCGAAGCTCGAGGACCACACCACCGGGAACCCGGCGGCCTCGATGAGCTTGGCCGAGAGCGCGTCGTGCGCGCCCACCATCGGGACGAGACCGGGACGACGAAGGATCGCGCGGAGGAGGCCGGCTTTGGTCATAGCTTCTTCTTTTGTCCTTTGTCCTCGGCGAGCAGCTCGTCTTGCTTGTTCTTCAGCTTCGAGACCAGCTCGTTGTAGGACGAGGTCTGGATGATCTTGTTGAACTGCGTCCGGTAGTTCGAGACCAGGCTCACTCCCTCGATGCTGACGTCGTAGACCAGCCAGTGGTCGCCGGTGCGCCTGACCATCCGGTAGTCGACGGGGACCTCGGTCCCGTTCTTGGTGATGATCTTGGTCGACACCGTCGCGAGGTCGCCGTCGATCCGCTCGCTCGTGTACTGGATCTTCTCGCCGCCGTACGTCTCGATCTTGGAGATGTAGGAGCGCTCGAGGAGATCGGCGAACAGGCCGACGAACTCGCTGCGCTGGGCCTCGGAGAGCGGCTGCCAGTGCCGGGCCAGCGACCGCTTCGCGATCTCGCCGAAGTCGAAGATCTCGTTGGCGATCTTGCGAACAGCGGTCCGGCGCTCGTGGGTCTTGCCCTCGCCCTTGAGCGTCGGGTCGTCCAGGGTCTTCAGGACCCGCTCGACCGCGCCGCGCAGCTGCTCGGTCGGCACGCCGGCCGCCGCCGGTGCCGTCGCCATCGCCACGAAGGACGCCACCGTCAGCATCATCGCGTTCGCGCGAAGCCAGTTCATAACTCCCTCCCGATTCGTGAGTCTACACCTTGCCGAAGATGTACTTGGACAGGAGCTCTTCGATATCGACCGGCGGCTCCACCTCGCGGATCCGTCCGTTCGGCGGGATGATCTTCTCGGAACCCCCGGGGCTGATCCGGACGTAGCGCTCGCCGATGAGCCCCTTGGTCTTGATCGACGCGATCGAGTCCTCCTGCAGCTGCACCTGCGGCTGGATGACCATCACCACGTGCGCCTGGTAGTCCCGCAGCACGATCCGGTCGACCCGCCCGACCTCGACCCCCGCGATCTCGATGGTGGAGCCGGCCTTGAGGCCCCCCACGGTGGGGAAGTCGGCGCTCACCACGTAGCCCTTGGTGCCGAGGAGATCGACGCGCCCGAGCTTGACGGACATCCAGGCCAGGGCGAGCAGGCCGATGAGCACGAAGACGCCCACGCTCAGATCCAGTGCCGATCGCTTCATGCTTGGCCTCCCCGGCTAGCGCCGGCTGTCCGCCGAGACGGCCTCGACGTCCCCGCGGATGAAGTGCTGGACGACCGGGTTCGCGGAGGCGCGCACCGCGTCGGGCGCGCCGACCTCCACGATCACGCCGTCGTGGAGCATCGCCACGCGGTCGGCGATCTCGAAGATCTCCGGGATCTCGTGGCTGACCATGACTGCTGTGAACCGCACCTTGCGGTGCAGCTCGACGATCAGATGGTGGATGGTGTTGACCAGGATGGGGTCCAGGCCGGTCGTCGGCTCGTCGAAGAAGACGATCTCCGGCTCGGTGACCAGGGCCCGCGCGATGGCCACGCGCTTGCGCATGCCCCCGGAAATCTCGGCCGGGTTCTTGTGCCCCATGTCCGCGAGCCCGACCTGATCGAGCCGCTGCTCGACCCGCGCTCGCACGTCGGTCGAGGCCAGCCGGGCCCGCTTCTCCCGCAGCGGGAAGGCCACGTTGTCGAAGACCGACATGGAGTCGAAGAGCGCGCCCCCCTGGAAGACCACCCCGTACCGCTCGCGCACCCGATCGAGATCGCGAGAGCGCAGCCGGGTGATCTCGGTGCCGTCCACCGTTACGGTGCCCGCGTCGGGCCGCAGCAGCCCGATCAGGTGCTTGAGGAGCACGGACTTGCCGCCGCCGCTCCGGCCGATGACCACCATGATCTCGCCGGTGGCGATGTCGAGGTCGACGCCGCGCAGTACCGGCTGGGCGCCGAAGCCCTTCTGGAGGCCCTGGACCCGGATCACGGCAGCACGGACCCCAGGAAGTAGTCCCAGACCAGGATGAGCACCGAGGCCAGCACCACCGCCTGCGTGGTCGCGCGGGCGACCCCCTCCGCCCCGTGCCCGCAGTTGAAGCCCTTGTACGCGCAGACCCAGGGGACGATGAGCCCGAACGAGAGCGCCTTCCAGTAGCCGGTCATCAGATCCGACCAGTCGACGAAGGTCTGCATCTCCCCGAAGTACGTGCCGGGCGAGAGCCCCAGCAGCTCGACGCCTACCAGGTAGCCGCCGAAGATGCCGACCACGTCGAAGATCGAGACCATGAGCGGGAAGGTGATGACGCCGGCCACCAGCGCCGGTACCACCAGGTAGCGCATCGGGCTCAGCGCCATCACCTGCAGCGCGTCGATCTGCTCGGTGATCTTCATGATGCCGATCTCGGCCGTCAAGGCGGAGCCCGCCAGGCCCGTGACGAACACCGCGCAGAGCACCGGACCCAGCTCCCGGATGAGGGAGAGGGCCACCGCCGGCCCGAGGTAGGCCTCCGAGCCGAAGCGCGACAGCGTCAGGAAGATCTGCAGGCCGAGCACCATGCCCGTGAAGGCCCCGGTCAGCACCACGATCGTCAGCGATCGGAACCCGATGAAGTGGATCCGATCGATCAGGCGGCCGACCTTGAACGGCGGGGTGAGCGTGTACCGGATGGCCTGGAGCAGGAAGAGCCCGAAGCGCCCCAGCGCCTCCACCACCTCGAGGCTCAGGCGCCCCAGCGCCGCGACCGGACGCAGCGGGAGCGGCCACATCTCGTGGGTAGAGGTCGGAAACATCGCTAGATACTAGCACAGGGGCCAGACGGGCCCTCTGCAGTTCTTGAAAAAAATCCACGACTTCCGTAAGGTGTTTGCGTGGCGACGATCGCATTGATCGCGACGCAGGCCGTCGGGACCTTCACGCTCCGGCCGTACGTGTTCTGCTTCCTCGCCCTGTTCCTGATCGGGGCCGTGCGCGACCTGGGGCCGAAGCGCGCGCTGCTCTTCCTGCTCTGGGGTGGGAGCGTGGCCCTGGTCGCCGAGCTCTCGTCCACGAACGTTGGCATCCCGTTCGGCCTCTATCACTACACCCGGGAGACGCAGGGCGCGGAGCTCTTCCTCTCCAACGTCCCGCTCTTCTCCCCGCTATCCTTCCCGTTCCTAGCCTACGCGGCCTTCTGCCTGGCCCGGATGGGCCTGGGGTCGGACAGCATCTCGAGCCGCCGGGGCCGGACCAGCCTCGTGCTTGTCTCGGGCGTTCTCATGATGCTGCTCGACGTCGTGATCGACCCGGTCGCTGTCCGGGGTAACCGGTGGTTCCTGGGGCACATCTTCTTCTACCCGGACGGGGGGGTCTACTTCGGGGTGCCCCTGTCGAACTTCCTCGGGTGGCTACTGGTGGGCTGGGCCGCCGTGGGCGGGTTCATCGCGGGTGGCCGGTCTGGTGGAGGGTCTCCAGTCCTCGGGGTCCTCCTCTACTATTCGGTCCTCGTCGTCAACCTGGCGATCACCGTGTGGATCGGAGAGTGGGCTATCGCCGCGGTCGGAATACTGTTCCATATCGCGGCCTTTCTGTTACTGTATGGCGTTAACCGGGCCGTGGCCGGCCGCTGGTCGCCCCGGCTCCTATCCGTCTCCGCGGCGTCCAGCGGGGCGCGAGCACCTTAGACCGGGCGAAAGGTCGTCGACGATGAGCGTTCCGCTGTCCCAGATGTGGACGGTCGCAACGTACGTGCTGCGCCAGAAGCTGGCGCGGCGCAAGCGTTACCCGCTCGTCCTGATGCTCGAGCCGCTCTTCCGCTGCAATCTGGCATGCGCGGGATGCGGCAAGATCCAGTATCCCGCCCAGATCCTGCGCAAGAACCTGAGCGTGGAGAAGTGCCTCGCCGCGGTGGAGGAATGCGGAGCGCCGATCGTCAGCATCCCTGGCGGCGAGCCGCTGATGTACCCCGAGATCGATCGTCTGGTCGGAGAGCTGGTGAATCGGAAGAAGTACGTCTATCTCTGCACCAACGCGATCCTCCTGAAGGAGAAGCTCGACCTCTTCACCCCGTCCAAGTACCTGTCCTTCAGCGTGCACATGGATGGGCTCCGAGAGGAGCACGACGAGGCGGTGTGCCGGGACGGCGTGTATGACCAGGCGGTCGCCGCCATCCGGGAGGCGGTCGGCCGGGGCTTCCGCCTGACCACCAACAGCACCCTCTTCGACGGCGCCTCGCCGCTGCGGATGCGCGAGTTCTTCGACGAGATGATGACCCTGGGCGTCGAGGGCATGATGGTCTCGCCCGGGTACAGCTACTCGAAGGCCCCGGATCAGGAGCACTTCCTGCTGCAGTCACGGACGCACGAGCTGTTCTCGCGCATGCTCTCGAGGCCGAAGAGGCGCTGGCGCTTCAACCAGTCGCCCCTGTTCCTGCGCTTCCTCATGGGCAAGCACGACTTCGAGTGCACGCCGTGGGGCAATCCTACCTACAACATGTTCGGCTGGCAGCGACCCTGCTACCTGCTGCAGGAGGGCTACGCCCGCACCTTCCAGGAGCTGATGGACACCACGCCGTGGGAGAACTACGGCAAGAAGAGCGGGAACGAGAAGTGCCGCGACTGCATGGTTCACTGCGGGTACGAGGCGACCGCGGTGGACTACACGTTCAGCTCCGTGAAGGGCTTCATCGAGACGGTCGGGGTCACGCTGACCGGCAAGCTGTAGGCGCCATGAGTCTCGAGGGCTGGGTGCCCGACGTCGGTCAGTACCTCACGCTCGAGGAGGTCGTCGAGTTCGCGTTCGACTACCGGGGCAACACCACGATCGTCAAGCGGGACGGCACCGAGATCATCGGATACATCTTCAACCGGAACACCTACGTGGCGGAGCCCTTCCTCGAGTACTTCGACGAGAGCGGTGAGGGGCCCTTCACGCTCCGGTACGCAGAGGTCACCAACATCAAGTTCACCGGAAAGGACACCGCGGCCGGGAACAGCTGGAAGGCGTGGCTCGAGCGCAAGGAGCGGGAGAAGGCCGAGCGGGCCGCGACGCGGAGTGTCCCGGATCCTGATCCTCACCGCGGTTGAGCTCGAGGCGCGGGCCCTCGCCCGCCACCTCGCGCTGCCCGCGGTCCCGTCCTTCCCGTATCCCGTGTTCGGTCGCGGGACCCTGCGGCTCGCGCCGATCGGCCTGCGGGCGGGCAAGCTCGGGAGTCGCTGGCCCGCGCTTCGCGCGGGGCTGGACCAGCCGCTCGTGATCTCGGCCGGCGTCTGCGGCGCCCTGTCTCCCTCGCTCCGCGCCGGCGACCTGGTGCTTCCCGAGAGCGTGATCGGCCCGGCCGCGGAGCGGCTCAACGTGACCCCGACGCCCTACGCCCGCGCCACCGGCCTGGCCGTCGAGGCCCACCGCGGCACGCTGGCCACCTCGCGGGACGTGGTCACCACCGCCGAGGCCAAGGCGGCGCTGTTCTCCCGCACCGGCGCGGTGGCCGTCGACATGGAGTCCTCGCTGATCCTCGCGCACGCCGCCGGCGCGGGCTGTCCCACTCTGGTCGTGCGCGCGGTCGCCGACACCGCGAGCGAGACCCTCCCGTCGGAGCTCGCCGCTCTGGTGAGCGACGAGGGCAAGCTGCGGACCGGGCGCGCGCTGGCGCTCACGATCACGAGGCCGCGCGTGCTGCCCCGGGCCCTCGCGCTGCGCCGGGCGACCCACCGGGCCCTCGCCGCGGTCGCCCACCTGCTCGCGGCGTTCGCGGTGTAGCGGGCATGGACGTCCTGGTCACCGGCGGCACCGGCTTCGTGGGGGCCAACCTCGTGCGCGAGCTGCTCGCGGACGGCCACGTCGTGCGCGTGCTCGCGCGACCGGCCGGCGACCGGCGGGCGCTCGACGGATGCAAGGTCGAGATCGTCGAGGGCGACCTGCTCGAGATCGCCACGCTGCGACGCGCGGTGGCCGGCGCGCGGCACGTCTACCACGCGGCCGCGGACTACCGGCTATGGGCGCCCGACCCGCGCGTGCTCTACCGCGCCAACGTCGACGGCACCCGTCACCTGCTGCAGGCCGCCGCCGAGGCGGGCGCCGAGCGGATCGTCTACACCTCGACGGTGGGCGCGGTCGGGATCCCCAAGGACGGCACGCCCGGCGACGAGACGACCCCGGTGTCGCTGGGCGACATGGTCGGCGCCTACAAGGCGTCCAAGTTCCTCGCCGAGCGGGTCGCCGACGAGTGGGCGGCGCGCGGAGCGCCCGTGGTCATCGTCAACCCGTCCGCGCCCATCGGCCCGTGGGATGTCAAGCCCACGCCCACCGGGCAGATGATCGTGGACTTCATGAACGGCAAGATGGTCGGCTCCGTCGACACCGGGCTGAACGTCGTCCACGTGCGCGACGTGGCTCGCGGCCACATCCTGGCCGCGCAGAAGGGCCGTGTGGGCGAGCGGTACATCCTGGGCCATCGCAACCTGTCGCTGCTCGAGATCTTCCGGATGCTCTCCGCGATCACCGGCGTGCCGGCGCCGCGCTTCCGGGTGCCGTACGCGGTGGCCTGGATGGCGGCGGCGGTCATGGAAGGCGTCGCGCGTCTTACGCGCCGAGCCCCCGCGGTGCCGCTCACTGCGGTCCGCATGGCCCGGAAGCGCATGTTCTTCAGCGCCGAGAAGGCCGTCCGCGAGCTGGGCCTACCCCAGACCCCCGCCGAGACCGCGCTCGGCGACGCGGTCACCTGGTTCAGCGCCCACGGCTACGTGAGGCGCAGGGCTACCACCGCGTGAACGCCGGTCAGTTCGTCTCCCGGCTCACGCGCAAGAGCCGCTCGAACTTCTTCTACGCGTTCCTCTGTCTGCCCCGAGTCCAGCGCGAGGCGATCTACGCCTGCTATGCCTTCTGCCGCATCGTCGACGACGCGGTCGACCTCGGGCAGGACCGCGCGGCGCAGCGCGCCGAGCTCGGGCGCTGGCGCGAGGAGATCGCGCGCGTGTACGAGGGGCGCCCCGATCACCCGGCGGGCCAGCGCCTGCAGGTGGCCATCCGGCAGTTCCCGATCCCACGCACCGCGCTCGAGGAGATCATCGCCGGGGTCGAGATGGACATGGACCATCCGACCTACGAGACGTTCGACGCCCTGTATCCCTACTGCTACAGGGTTGCCTCCGCGGTGGGCCTGTGCTGCATCGAGATCTTCGGCTACACGGATCCCCGCGCGCGCGAGTACGCGGTGAACCTGGGCATCGCCCTGCAGCTCACCAACATCCTGCGGGACGTGCACGTCGACGCACAGGCGGGCCGGGTCTACCTGCCGCAGGCGGACCTGCGGCGCTTCGGGGTCACCGCCGAGGATCTGGTCCAGGGGCGCTACACTCCGCAGTTCGTGCAGATGCTGGAGTTCCAGGCCGCCCGTGCCCACGACTACTATCGGCGTGCGTGGGCCGCGCTGCCACGGGTCGATGCCCGTCGCCTGTTCGCGGCCGAGATCATGGGTCGCACCTACTTCGCGCTTCTCCGCGCGATCGAGGCGCGAAGGTTCGACGTCTTCAAGGGGCGAGTCACCGTGCCCACGCACCGGCGCATAGGGATCGCCCTGCGGTGCTGGCTCTCGGCCCACTGGTCCGGATCGTGAGCGCGGACTCGCGGCGGGGGCGGCGCGGGGGCCCTCGGCCGGTCTCCGGCGCGCGATGAAGGCGGCCGTGTGCGCGGCCGGGGTGATCCGGGTCCGTGAGTGGCCGGAGCCCGTGGCCGGTCCCGGCGAGCTGCTGCTGCGCGTGCGGGGCTGCGGTCTCTGCGGCTCCGACATCGTCAAGGTCGACCCGGGCCTCACCACACCCGTCGTCCTCGGCCACGAGGTCGTGGGGCAGGTCGCGGCGGTCGGGGCCGGCGTGACCCGCTTCGTCCCGGGCGATCGCCTCGTGGTGGCCCACCACGTGCCCTGCTTCGCGTGCCACTACTGCCGCCGCGGCAGCCCCTCGATGTGTCGGGCGTTCAAGCAGATCAACCTGGATCCGGGAGGCTTCGCCGAGCTGGTGCGGGTGCCCGCGCCCAACCTCGAGCACGCGGCCTTCCTTCTTCCGGCCGACATGACCGACGAGACCGCATCATTCACCGAGCCGCTCGCCTGCTGCCGCCGCGCCGTCAAGCGGAGCCGGGTGAACGCCGACGACGTGGCGCTCGTGGTCGGGCTCGGCTCGATCGGGTGCCTTATGGCTCAGCTCCTGCGCCTGCAAGGCGCCCGCGTGCTCGCGTGGGACGTGCTTCCCGCACGCCGCGCGCTCGGCCGGACGATCGGCGTCGAGGCCCCCGCCGACGAGGCGGCGCTCGACGAGGTCCTGCGGGAGGCCACCCAGGGCCGGGGCGTGGACTGCGTGATGATCACCGCGGGCGGCGCGGGCGTGCTGCCCGGCGCAGCGGTGCGGGTCCGCGACGGCGGCACGCTCCACTTCTTCGCGGGCGGCGGAGGCGACGGCCTCCCGCTGCCGCTCGGCACGCTGTACCACCGCGAGCTCACCGTCACCTCGACGTACTCCTCCTCGCCGGCGGAGCTTGCCGAGGCCTTCGACCTGCTGGCGCGAGGCCGTCTCTCGGTGGCAGGCCTCATCAGCCATCGATTGCCGCTCGAGCGGCTCGGGGAGGGCGTGGAGCTGATGCGTCGGCACGAGGCGGTGAAGGTCTACGTGACGGCATAGCCATGCGGGCCCAGGTCTTCTACGGCCCCGGCGACCTGCGGTTCGAGGAGCTCCCCGTCCCCGAGCCGGACCCGGGCGGCCTGGTGGCGCGGGTCGACGCGGCGCTGACCTGTGGCACCGACGTCAAGACGCTGCGCCGCGGTCATCCGGTGATGATTCCCCACGTGCCCACCGTCTTCGGGCACGAGCTGGCCGGGGTGGTGACCGCGGTGGGGCGGGGCGTGAGCGGCGTGAAGGAGGGCGACCGGATCGTCGCCGCCAACTCGGCTCCGTGCGGCGCCTGCCGGTTCTGCGCGCAGCGGCGCCCGAATCTCTGCGAGGACCTGCTGTTCGTCAACGGCGCGTACGGCGAGTACATCGCGCTGCCGCCCCGGCTGGTCCAGCGCAACGTGGTGCCGATCGGCCCGCGTCTGGAGGCCGGCACCGCCGCGTTCGCGGAGCCCCTGGCCTGCGCCCTGCTGGGGGTCGAGCGCGCGGGTGTCGCGGTCGGCATGACCGTCGCCATCTTCGGTCACGGGCCCCTGGGCTGCCTCCTGGCCATGGCCGCCCGGCAGCGGGGTGCCCGGGTGGTCATCGTCGGCAAGACGGGCTGGCGGCTCGACCACGTGCGGGGGATGGGCCTCGGGGAGTGCGTGGACGGGCCGAGCGTGCCCGACATCCCCGCCCATCTCCGGGCGCTGACGGCCGGCCGGGGGCCCGAGGTGACCGTGGACGCCAGCGGCCGCCCGGAGGTGTGGGAGCGAGCCATAGATTGCGTGGGTCGGGGAGGCACCGTGCTACTGTTTGGAGGTTGTGCCCCGGGTACCTCCATCCGGGTCGACACACGCCGGGCGCATTACGAGGAGCTCACGCTGGTGGGCGCGTTCCACCACACCCCGGCGATGATCCGCAGAGGGGTGGATCTGCTCGAATCGGGGGCAATCGATCCCGGCGCACTCCTCACCCGTCGGGTGGGGCTGGCCCAGGTGAGGGAAGCCCTGGTCTCGATGGAGCGCGGCGAGACCATGAAAGTGCTGGTGGATCCACACCGATGAGGGGCGACCATGAGGGGAGCGTGCTGGGGGATGGTGGTCGTGGCCGTCCTGGCCCTGACACGCCCCGCGGTGGGCTTCGATCCCAACGAGGCCTTCGCCAAGGGCACGACGATCGTCGGCCTGCAGGTTGGCGGAGGTGCCGCCAACAACGTCGAGGGACACCGCACGGTCAGCGACATCTCGTTCCTCAACGTCACCCCGCGGGCGTCGTACCTGTTCTTCGAGCCGTTCGGGTCCGGGCTGCTCCGCAGCGCGTTCGAGCCGGGGCTCGAAGGATGGTTCCAGTACTATCTGTCGCCCGAGTCGGCGACCGCCGAGGGCCTGAAGATCGCCCTGCGTTACCATTTCATCGGGCTCGGCCGGCTGGTACCCTATATCGAGGGCACCGCGGGCGCGGCCGGAACGAGCCTCAAGGTGCCGGAGATCAGGTCGTCGTTCACGTTCGTGCTCGAGGGCGGCGCGGGGATAGCCTACTTCGTCACCGACACGGTCGCGGTCAACGTGGGGTATCGGTTCCAGCACATCTCGAACGGGCACACGTCGGATCCGAACCGGGGCTTCAATTCCGACTCCGGGGTGATCGGAGTCTCGTACCACTTCAAGTGAGGACCTCATGAGCACGCAGCCGCTGCAGCAGATCGTCCTGGCCGGGCCACGCGGCTTCTGCGCCGGGGTGGACCGCGCGATCGACATCGTCGAGCTGGCCCTGCAGGTATGCCCGCATCCGGTGTACGTCCGCAAGGAGATCGTCCACAACCGCCACGTGGTTGAGGCCCTGCGGGCCAAGGGGGCCCACTTCGTGGACGAGCTCGACGAGGTGCCCGACGACGCCACCGTGATCTTCAGCGCCCACGGCATCTCGCCGGCGGTGCGGGCGGAGGCGCACCGGCGCGGGCTGCGGGTGATCGACGCGACGTGCCCGCTGGTCACCAAGGTGCACCTGGAGGCGGTGCGCTACGCGCGCGAGGGCTACTCGATCATCCTGGTCGGTCACGCCGATCACGACGAGGTGGTGGGCACGATGGACGAGGCCCCCGACCGCATGTTCCTGATCGCGCATCCGGAGGACGTGGACAAGCTGCAGGTGGCGGATCCCGACAAGGTCGCGTACCTGACGCAGACCACGCTGTCGGTGGACGACACGCGCGACTGCATCGAGGCGCTGCGGCGCCGGTTCCCCAAGATCGTCGGGCCGGCCAAGGACGACATCTGCTACGCCACCCAGAACCGGCAGACCGCGGTCAAACTTCTGGCTGAGGATGCCGACCTCGTCCTGGTTCTGGGGTCAGATAACAGTTCCAATCCCCG
>Ga0187773_10000820_pt1 | contig 12480 bp, 12 predicted proteins | sample 0216_BV02_MP05_1_FD_133133 | JGI IMG/M metagenome (GOLD analysis project Ga0187773, IMG submission 133133) | Tropical peat soil microbial communities from peatlands in Department of Meta, Colombia - 0216_BV02_MP05_10_MG | ecosystem: Environmental > Terrestrial > Soil > Wetlands > Peat | place...
GGGCGCCGCGCTCGGCGCGGCCGCGGGCAACGCCGGTGTGGGGGCGGCCGCGGGCGCGGGCATCGGGCTGCTCGGCGGCACCGCGGTCGGGGCCAATCGCTCCTACGCATACGGTGCCACCTTGCAGAGCCAGTACGACAACGCCTACATCCAGTGCATGTACGCCAAGGGCAACCAGGTCCCTGTGGCCCGCGGCTCGCAGATCCAGCAGCAGCATTACACCTCGCCGCAGTACCAGTCGCCGCCGCCCCCGCCGCCGCCCCCCCCGCCGCCGGCGGCCCCCGTGCCGTCCGGCACCCCTCCACCTCCGCCGGGCCCGCCGCCGCCTCCGCCCACTCGGTAGCTGCGAGCGGTCCACCGGGTCCTCGCCTCGCGCTAGCGAAGCGGCGGCACCGGTGGCGACCGCCCGGGCGAGGAGGGCCAGGCACGCTTCCGCCACGTCGGTCAGTCGCGCCATCTCACGGTCCGTGTCACCCTGGCCAGCCGGAGAGGAATCGGCTAGCATCCTCCTGCCATGACCCGGGACGAGCTGAAGCGGCGGGTGTTCGCGGCGATCGATCGACGGGCCGAAGAGATCGTGACCATCGGCGAGCGAATCCGGAAGCAGCCCGAGATGGGATTCAAGGAAGTGAAGACGGCCCGCCTCGTCGAGGACGCGCTCGCTCGTCTCGGCATGTCGCCGAGGACCGGGCTCGCGATGACTGGCGTGCGCGGCGACGTGCTCGGTCGGGCGGGAGCCGGTCCCACGTTCGCGATCATCGGCGAGCTCGACGGCCTGCGCGTGACCGGGCATCCGGAGGCCGACCCCCAGACCGGCGCCGCGCACGCGTGCGGGCACAACGCCCAGGTGGCGGGCATGCTCGGGGCCGCGATGGGGCTCGTCGACGCGGGCGTCTTCGAGCACCTCGCGGGTCGCGTGGCGTTCTTCGCGGTCCCCGCCGAGGAGGGCGGCGACATCGAGTGGCGTCAGGCCCAGATCCAGGCGGGTCGGCTCGAGTTCCCGTGCGGCAAGCAGGAGCTGCTGCGGCTCGGCCACTTCGACGACGTCGATCTGGCAATGATGATCCACACGAACTGGCGCGCCGAGGACGGCAAGGCCGGCGTGCCCGCGTCGAACAACGGCCGCGTCGGCAAGACCGCGCGCTTCATCGGGCGCGCGTCGCACGCGGGTGGGGCGCCGCACCTCGGCGTCAACGCCCTGTATGCCGCGCAGCTCGCGCTCGCAGGTATCAATGCGATCCGGGAGACGTTCCGTGACGAGGATTCGATCCGGGTGCACCCGATCCTGACCCACGGGGGCTCCCAGGTGAACGTTATCCCGGGCGAGGCGCGGCTCGAGATGTACGTGCGCGGCAAGAGCCCGGAGGGAGTGGCCGCCGCCAGCCGCCGGGTCGACCGCGCGCTGCGCGCGGGAGCCCTCGCGATGGGCGCCCGCGTCGAGATCGACACGCTGCCCGGTCCGATGGCGCTCGCGTGCGACCGCACGATGGCGCGGTTCTTCGAGACCACCGCGCGGAATCTGGTGGGGAACGAGCACTACCGTGACATCCCGCACCGGTCCGGATCCACCGACATGGGCGACCTGAGCCAGGTGATGCCGGTGCTGCATCCGTACATGGGTGGGGCCCGCGGCCCGGGCCACTCCGCGGACTTCGCGATCGTCGACCCCGAGCTCGGATACGTCCAGCCGGCCAAGGCCCTGGCCGCGATGGCGGTGGACCTGCTGGCCGATGGCGCCGCCGGCGCGCGCGAGGTGCTGGCCGGCCTGCGGCCGGCCATGACGCGCGCCAGCTACCTCGCCTTCCAGCGCGACATCGCGCGGCGCGAGACCTACGAGGGAGGAGACCAGACATGAGCCAGCTCTTCAAGATCCTGAGTCACGTGAGCGTCACCGTCACCGACATCGCCAAGGCCCGCGACTTCTACACCGGGGTACTCGGGTTCAAGGAGATCCCGCGGCCGGCCTTCGACTTCCCGGGCATCTGGTACAGCCTGGGGGGCGATCTGCAGCTCCACATCATCCTCAACGACCAGCTCGTCCGCGCCGCGGCCGAGCGCGAGAAGATCGTGGCCCGGTATCCGCACTTCGCGCTCTGGACCGATGACGCCGACGCGACCGCCCGGCGCATCGAGGAGAGCGGGCTGCCGTGTCGCGACGTGATCTCGGGGCCGACCGGGCTGCGCCAGCTCTTCGTGAAGGATCCCGACGGCAACATGGTCGAGTTCCTGGGACCGAGCACGCGCGCTGCAGAGCGCCGAATGGAGCCGGCCTCCGGCCGATGAGGTTCGGCGTCAACCTCATCAGCTTCGGGCCTGGCGCGAGCCCGGAGTCGCTGTCGCGCTGGGCCGCCTTCACCGAGAACGTGGGCTACCACTTCATGATGCTGGGCGATCACGTGGCGATCACCCCGGACGTGCAGGGCCGCTACCCGGCGCCGTTCTACGACCCGTTCACGACCCTCGGCTGGCTCGCCGGCATGACCCGCCGGGTCGAGCTCGGGTTCACCGTGATCGTGCTGCCGTACCGCCACCCGCTCGAGACCGCGCGCATGGCCGCGAATCTGGACCGCCTGAGCGGTGGGCGCCTCATCTTCGGCATCGGGGTGGGCTGGGCCCGCCAGGAGTTCGAGGTGCTGGGGCTGCCCTTCGCGCGGCGGGGCGCGATGACCGACGACTACCTCGGCGCGCTCAAGGCGGCCTGGACTCAGGACGTGGCCAGCTATCGGGGGCGGTTCGTCTCGTTCAAGGACGTGTATACCGCGCCCCGGCCGCTGCGACGGCCGCATCCGCCGATCTGGGTCGGCGGCGGCAGCGACGCGGCGCTCCGCCGCACCGTGCGGCACGGCGACGCGTGGCATCCCATCCGCAGCCGCATCGCCTACCTGCGCGATGAGGGGATGCCCAAGCTGCGGGCGTTCGCCGAGCAGGAGGGCCGGCCGGTGCCCGCGCTCTGCCCGCGCATCCGTCTGCGTCTCACCGATCACGCGATGCCGGAGGAGACGCGCCTGGCCGGCGAGGGCACGCTCGACCAGGTGCGTCGCGATCTGGAGGCGCTGCAGAAGCTCGGGGCCTCGCACGTCTGCCTCGACACCTTCGCCGACGACATCGAGGGCTCGCGCAACCACGAGGCGGCGTGGCGGATGCTGGCCGGCCTGGCCGAGCGCGCCCTAGACCTCGGGCGCGAATCCCTGCTGTAGCGGCGATGGACGCAGTCGACTTCTGGCTGCTGCGCTACGAGAGCGTGCACGGCTTCCTCGTCGAGGATCTCACCGCCGGCCTCACGGATGCGCAGGTCCGCGGCCGGCCCGTCCCCGGCGTCAATCCGATCGCGTGGCTCATCTGGCACGCGATGCGGATCGAGGACGTGTGCGTCAACCGCTTCCTGGTCGACCGACCGCAGGTGCTCGACGCGGGCTGGGCCGAGCGCCTGGCGGTCGGCCGTCGAGATGTCGGCACCGGCATGGGTGATCCCGAGGTGGACGATCTCTGTGTCCGCATCGACCTGGAGGCGCTGCGCGGCTACTGCCGCGCGGTGACGCGCGCGAGCCTCGACGCGGTGCCGCGGGTGCGCAGCTTCGACCTGGATGCGTCGGTCCCGGCGGAGCGGGTCACCCACGTGTGCACCAGCGAGGGTGCGGTGGCCCCCGGAGCGTCGTGGCTCACCGAGTTCTGGGCCGGCGGCCGGAGCCGCGGGTGGGTGCTCTTGCAGACGTCGCTGCTCCACGTCTACGGTCACTACTTCGAGGGCCTGGCCACGAAGGGCCTGTGGGGGGCCCGCAGCCGCTGAAGGAGCGGCGGGCAGCCCTAGAGGCGTGTCCGCACGTCGTCGGCGAAGAGCCGCAGCACCTGCTCCCGCTGCACGAAGTCCTGCCCCGGGACCTGGGGCAGCAGGATGATCCGCGACACCCCGGGCACGCCCATGAGCGCGCGCACCTGCTCGCGGACCTCCTCGGGGCGACCGGCGAGCGCCATCAGGTCCACGAAGCGGTCGGTGACCAGCTGCCGGTGCGCCGAGCCCGCGGTGGCGTGCTGGTAGGAGTCGTAGGCGGCCCGGACCCGGTCGATGACCGCCTGCTCCTCGGGGCTCCACGTGACCGGGAACGCGTGCCGTAGCGCCGAGGCCACGCGGCCGCGCACGTGGTCGCGCGCGAGCGCCCGATCACGGTCGATCGAGGTCGGGGCCCAGATCGCCACGTCGAGGTCGCGCGGCAGCCCCGCGGGCCCGTCGGCGGGTCGACCCGCGCGGCGGGCTCCGGCGGCCACGCAGGCGAGCGCGGCCTCGACCAGGCGCGGCGCCACGCCCGAGTACATGATCGCTCCATCGCCCAGCCGTCCGGCGGCGTCGAGCATCCGCGGCCCCGAGCCGGCGAGGTAGAGCGGTACCGCGATGGGACCGGACAGCCAGGCCAGGCGCGCCTCGGTGCCGGTGTCGAGCCGCATCGCCTCGCCGCCCAGCAGCCGTCGGAGAGCGTGGGCCATCGATTCGAGGGTGGCGACGCGCGCCACCTTGGCGACCGAGAGGCCCATGGTCTCGGCCGCGCTGCCCCCGGTGCCGATCCCGAGCACGACGCGACCCGGCGCCAGCTCGTGGAGCGTGGCGATCGCGCTGGCGGTGACCGAGATGTGGCGCGTGTGCGGCACCGTGATTCCCGGTCCGAGGCGGATGCGGGACGTGGCGGCCGCGCAGGCGGTCAGGGTCACCCAGAGCTCCCGGCACACCAGGTGCGTGTCCGCGATCCAGGCGGTGTCGAAGCCGAGGGACTCGGCCAGTCGCACTTGCTCGACGATGACGGGCAGGGGCTGGCTCGCGAGGATGCCGATGTCGAACTTCATGGGTCGCGGCAGAGAATCTGCCGGAAGCGCGCCGGGGTCAAGGGGTATCATCCCCTGGGCCGACGATGCTCGACTTCGACGTGGCGGTGATCGGCGCAGGTCCGGGCGGCTCCAGCGCCGCCACCGCGCTGGCGCGACGCGGGCACCGCGTGCTCCTGCTGGAGCGGGAGCGGTTCCCGCGCTTCCACATCGGCGAGTCGCAGCTGCCGTGGATCAACGGCGTGCTCGAGGCGCTGGGAGCCCGCGACACGGTGGCCAAGGCCGGCTTCGTCGAGAAGTGGGGGGCGAGCTTCTGGGAGATCGACGGCACGCCTGCCTCGTACATCGACTTCAGCGCCGCGGTCGAGAGCCCGATGCCCCAGACCTACCAGGTGCCACGCGCCAGATTCGACGAGCTCCTGCTGCGGCACGCCGAGCGCTCGAGCGTCCTGGTGCGCGAGGGCGCCCGCGCCGTCGACGCGGTCTTCGAGCGCGACGGGGTGACCCTGCGCTACGCGGGGCCCGACGCGGTCGAGGTCACCACGCGGGTGGCCGCGATCGTGGACGCTTCCGGACGGGCCGGCTTCCTGTCCCGTCGGATCGGCGGGTACGAGAACGACCCGATGCTGCAGCACGTGGCCGTGCACGCACAGTACGAGGGGATCCCGCGCCCGGACGGTCGCACCGCGGGCGACATCCGAATGCTCACCCGCACCGACGTGGGCTGGATCTGGCTGATCCCGCTCTCCGAGACGATCACCAGCGTGGGGGCGGTCGTGCCGCAGACGCTGCATCGTCGCGAGGCGAAGGCGACCGCGGAGCTGAGCCTGGACCACTACCTGCGCACCACCCCGGCTGCTCCCGCCCTGTTCCGGAGCGCGCGCCGGGTCTCGCCGGCGCGCTTCGACACCGACTATTCCTACATCGCCCGGACCATGGCCGGCGACCGCTGGGTGGCGGTCGGAGATGCGGCCTGCTTCCTGGACCCGGTCTTCTCCACCGGTGTGCTGCTGGCCATGCAGGGCGGGATCGAGGCGGCGGAGGCCCTCGACCTCGGGCTGCGGGCCGGGGATCTGTCGGCCCGACGCTTCGTCCGCTACGAGCGCACGGTGCGGCGGCGCTACCACTACTTCCGGCGCTTCGTGGTGGGGTTCTACGATCCCTACTTCCGCCGGCTCCTGTTCCGCCGCTCGCGCCGCCTCGGCATCTACGAGGCGGTGCTCTCCGCGCTGTCCGGCAACTGGCGGCCGTCGCTGGCGACGCGGCTGCGGATCCAGTTGTTCTTCGCCATCGTCACGATCAAGCGCCTCCTGCGGATCGCCCCGCCGGAGGACGCGGGCATCTGGCGCGGCTAGGTCCGGGGTGCCGGCGCGGGCTCCTCGGTGATCGGGAAGTAGCGCCGCGCCGCGTCCGACTGGTTCTCGTAGATCGAGCCCTGGTGTCGCGCCGGCGGCAGCGGCATCCGCACCGGCACCGGCGTGACCCGCGGCTCGACGCTGGGCTCGCCGGTGATCAGGCGCCCGTCGAAGTCGGCCAGGTCGGAGACTCCCATGAGAGGCCAGGCATCCGCGGCTCCGTACTCGTAGAGGAGCAGGGTGCGCGGCAGGCTCGACACGTTCTGGGCGGAGCCGTGGAGGAGCCGGACGTGGTGGAAGCTCATGGAGCCCGCCGGCCCGGTGAGCGGCACCGCGCGGGCGATCTCGTCGGGGATCACGGCAGGGTCGATCGCGCCACAGAAGCAGCCGTCGGCGTGATGGTCGAAGATCGGGCCGCGGTGGCTGCCCGGCACGACGAGCAGGGGGCCGTTGTCGCTGGTGCAGTCGTCGAGCATCACCCCGACCGCGAGCAGGTCGTCGTTGGTATGGGGATAGAAGGCCCAGTCCTGGTGCCACTCGACCGGCGAGCCGTACCGCGGCGACTTGAGGTTGATCTTGGAGCCGTGCAGCCGCACCGCGGGGCCGAGCAGATCCTGGAGGATCGCGACCAGGCGCGGATGGCGCATCAGGCGCTGGAACACCGGGAAGAAGCGATGCGGCGTCTTCACCCGGCGGACCCGCGGATCGTCGGCGCGGTGCCCGGGTTCGAGATCGTACATGTCGGTGTGCGTGGTCACGTGCCGGGCGCGGTCCAGGATGCGGGCCATCTCGGCCCGGATGGACGACAGCGTCGACGCATCGAGGACGTCGGGGACCACGAGGTATCCCTGCTCGCGATAGAAGGCCACGTCGGAGGTGGAGAGCATGATCAAAGGGTAGCACGGGACACGGAATGCTTGACACGGGCGAGCCGGTGACCGACAGTCGGAGCCGCGTCGTGATCAAAGACGATCAAGGGGGACACGCCATGCCCGATCAGCGCATCAGCCGCCGCTCACTCCTCGCCGGAGCCGTCGGGACTTCCGCCCTGCTGACCTTGCCCCGACCGGCCGCGCCGGCAGTGAAGAAGGGCACGAGCCTCCGGCTGTGGATCCTCAAGACGTACGTGGAGCCGACCAACAAGGCGATCGAGGCCAGCGCCCAGCGGTGGGCGCAGAAGAACGGCGCGAGCGTGACGGTCGAGTACTTCACGTTCGAGGACATGCAGACGAAGTACGTGGCCGCCATCGAGAACAACAGCACGCCGGACGTTGGCCAGCTGGAGACGAGCGCGCCCGCCCGCTTCGCGGGCATGGGCCAGCTGATCGACCTCACCACGTTCGCGCGCCAGATCGAGGGGCAGGTCGGCAAGCCGCCCGCGAACGTGGCGCCGGTGACCATGGTCGGCGGCAAGGTCTACGCGCTGCCCTGGTACGTGATGGCCGCGTTCTGGTACGTCTGGCGGGACGTGTTCGAGAAGGCGAAGGTCAAGCTGCCGAACACCTTCGAGGAGGCCAAGGCCGCCGCCGCGGCGCTCAACCGGCCCAAGGACAACTTCTACGGCATGGGCCAGAGCTGGAACCGGACCTCGGACGGCTACGGGGTGATGCAGAGCCTGATGTACTCCTACGGGGCCGGCTGGGCCGGCAAGGACGGTAAGTACAAGTCGATCAAGACGCCCGCGATGCAGAGCGTGATGAAATGGGCGACCGACATCTACAAGGAGGGAATCCAGCCTGCCGACACATTGACCTGGACCGGCTCCGGCAACAACGAGAACTTCATCGCCAAGAACATCGCGCAGACCTCCAACGGCCCCAGCATCACCTTCGCGCTCGAGAACGCGCTCGCCAAGGCCACCGACGCCAAGGACAAGAAGGCCAAGGAGGAGGCGCTCGCCAATCACGTGGCCCTGCCGCACCCGGCCGGGCCGGACGGGCGGCGCATGTGGGCGATCGCGATGAGCTTCGGCATCTTCAAGAGCAGCAAGGACCCGGAGGCGGCCATGAACCTGATCGCGCACATGATGTCGCCGGAGGAGACGGTGGCGGTCATGAAGGACTCCTACGGCCAGTTCGCCCCGGTGATGGACAAGGCACGCGCGGCCTCGAAGGACTACTTCAACAAGAACGACAACTACCGTACGTTCGGTCGCGCCGCGGAGTGGTTCGTGCCCACCGGCTGGCCGGGGCCGATCACCGCGGCCGCCGCCGAGGTGCAGGCGAGCAACGTGCTGACCGACGCGCCCGCCAAGGTCATCGTGGACAAGTGGTCGGTGGATCAGGCCATCGACTGGGAGGACAAGAAGATCAAGGAAATCTACGACACCCTGCGCGGGTGACGTGGCCCTCCATTCCACCGTCCGCATTCCCGCGATGCGGCCGCGCGCCTCCGCCTGGAGGCGCGCCCGCGTCCGGGAGGCGGGGACGGCGCTCCTGTTCCTGCTGCCGCTGCTGATCCTGGTGGTGGCGCTCATCTTCTATCCAGTGTACCGGGCGGTCTGGCTCTCGCTCACCGACAAGCTGGTCGGGTATCCCGAGCGATTCGTGGGCCTCCGCAACTACGTCTACCTGGCGGGCGACGACGCCTTCCACGCCGTCATCTGGAACAGCTTCGTGTTCACGGTGGGCTCGGTCGGCCTGAAGGTGATCACCGGGGTGCTGATGGCCCTGGTGCTGAACGGCGTCGTGCGCGGCCGCAACTTCTTCCGCGGCCTCTTCCTGCTGCCGTGGATCACCTCGACCGTGATCATCGCGCTGACCTGGCGCTGGATGTTCGACGCCTTCCCCGGGCGCGGATTCTTCAACAGCTTCCTGCTCGACACGGGGCTCATGAGCCGGCCGATCGCCTTCATGGCCACGCCCGAGGGCGCGATGATGGCGGTGATCGTCGCCAACTGGTGGCGCGGCTTCCCGTTCTTCGGGGTGTCGTTCCTCGCGGGCATGCAGTCCATCCCGCGCGAGCTGTACGAGGCCGCCTCGGTCGACGGGGCCTCCACTTGGCGGCAGTTCTGGCACGTCACGCTGCCCGGCCTCAAGCACGTGATGATCGTGACGACCCTGCTGAGCTTCATCCTGACCATCAACGACTTCAACATCGTCTACGTGATGACCCGGGGCGGGCCGGGCACCGCGACCCAGATCTTCGCGACCTACTCCTATCAGGTCGCGTTCAACCAGCTTCGGTGGGGCCGCGGGGTGACCATCTGCCTGTTCGTCGTGCCGATCCTCGTGATCGGCATCGTCCTGATCAGCCGCTACCTGCTCCGCGACCGGAAGTAGCGACCACCCAAGATATGGCCGCGAAGGCCCTCACGCTGCTCGGCATGCTCCTCTTCCTGCTCGTGATCCTCGTCCCGTTCTGGTGGATCACCAGCATGTCCTTCAAGACGTACGAGCAGATCCAGTTCGCCACCAGCATCTACGTCCCGAACCCGCTCACGTGGGAGAACTACACCGGGCTCTGGAGCGAGACCCGCTTCCCGCTCTGGCTGCGAAACAGCCTCGTCGTGGCGCTGGTGGTGACCGCCACCACCACCGTGATCGCGAGCCTCGGAGGCTACGCCGTAGCCCGCCTGCGCTTCCCGGGGCGCGAGTCGGTGGCGAGCCTGATCCTGATCCTCTACCTGATCCCGCCCGCCCTGCTGTTCATCCCCCTCTACCGCGTGCTCGCCGAGCTGGGAACGACCAACCACCTCTCGTCGCTGCTCCTCTCGTATCCGACCTTCACGGTGCCCTTCTGCACGTGGCTCCTCATCGGCTTCTTCAAGGCCCTGCCCGACGAGCTGGAAGAGGCCGCGCTGATCGACGGCGCCGGCCGGGTCGCCGCGTTCGTGCGCGTGCTGCTGCCGCTGGCCGCGCCGGGGCTCGTCGCGTCCGCGATCTTCGCGTTCACGCTCTCTTGGAACGAGTTCCTCTACGCGCTGGTCTTCATCCAGGACGAGCAGACGATCACGGTGCCGGTGGGGCTGAACCTCCTCATCTACGGCGACGTCTTCCACTGGGGCCAGCTCATGGCCGCCTCGGTCATCACCACGGTGCCGGTGGTCGCCCTCTACGTGTTCATCCACCGCTGGATGGTCGAGGGGCTGGTGGCGGGTTCGGTGAAGGGCTAGAATCCCCGGCGAGGAGGCTCCCATGGCGATCGGCACGAGCCGGCTCACGATCACCCCGCTGCATCCCCTCTTCGGCGCCGAGGTCTCCGGCGTGGATCTCACGCAGCCGCTCGACGACGTCACGTTCGAGCGCATCGCGGTGGCCTTCGACGACTACTCGGTGCTGGTGTTCCACGGTCGGGCCCTGAGCGACGAGCAGCAGGTGGCGTTCAGCGAGCGGTGGGGACCGCTCGAGACCACCGTGCGCACCCTGGGCGGCGAGGATCGGCTGGGCGCCCACATCGTGGATCTGTCCAACACCGACGCCGAGGGCAGGCTGATGGGCTGGGACGATCGGCGGATGCTCTACCAGTCGGGCAACCAGCTCTGGCACAGCGACAGCTCCTTCAAGCCGGTGCCCGCGCACTCCTCCGCGCTCTCCGCACGCGTGGTGCCCCCCGAGGGGGGCGAGACCGAGTTCGCGAGCATGCGGGTGGCCTACGAGCATCTGGACGAGGTTCGCCTCGACGAGAACGTGCGCCGCGGCTTGGATCGGCTGGTCATCGTGCACAGCTTCGGGTTCTCGCGCAGCCTGATCGATCCCGGCATCGGCGGCGAGATCGGGCGGGACTATCCCCCGGTGCGGCACGCCCTGGTGCGCTCCAACCCGCGCAACGGGCGGAAGTCGCTCTACATCGGCTCCCACGCCTGGTACGTGGAGGGAATGGGGCTGGACGAGAGCCGGATCATGATCCTCAAGCTACTCGAGCACACGGTGCGCCCCGACCGCGTCTACCGACACCGCTGGCAGGTGGGGGACCTCGTGATGTGGGACAACCGCTGCGTGCTCCACCGCGGCCGGATCTGGGACAGTGAGCGCCACAAGCGCGTGATGCACCGGACCACCGTGGCCGGCGACGGGCCCACCACCTAGGGTCAGGTCCCGGAGGACCTGACCCCGTCTGGCTAGCTGGGCTGCTGGCCGGCTTCCTCGGGCGCCATCCCCCGCATGCCCGGGCCGGGCTGCGGCCCGCGCTGCCAGCGCTGCGCCATCAGCGTGCGCAGCTTCTCGCGCTGCTCGGGCGTCAGCACCTGCCGGCTCTGCTCCATCGTGCGGATCCGGGCGATCGTCCCGTCGGCGCGCAGCTTCTCGATGTCGCGCACCTTCGCCTCGATCCGGGCCATGTCACGCGGCCGGTTGGGGTCGGCGGGATCCGGCATCATCAGCGTGGCCAGGTCCAGCCGGGCGAGCCGCACGTCGGCGTGCCGCTTGATCGCATCGCGCTTCGAGTCGATGCCGAGCTTGCGCAGGCTGTCGATCTGCGCCGGCGTCAGCGCCAGCTCCTTCTGATAGCGGAGGGCGACCCGCGCCAGCGAGAAGCGGTGGGCCTTCCCGTGGTGACGCCAGCCGTGATGGCCCATGCCGTGGCCCTCCGGTCGCTGACCCCACGCCCCCGGCCCGGGGCGGGGCGCCTCGGGCGCGGCCTGTGCCACCTGCCTGCCGTCGGTGGTGCTGTCGGTCGTCTGGGCCACCGTGGGGACGGTCGTCCCGAGTACGAGTGCCAGTCCTGCCAGTGCAGTTCGTGCGTTCATGGTGATCCTCCCTCGATCCGGCGTACGTCCGATCCGGCGTACGTTTGTCCGGCGTAGCGGGACCCTCGGGCCCCGTATGGATTCGCTCCCCTAACTTGGTGACGAATGGGGGGCCCGGGCCGTTGACCGGGCGGGAGGGCGGGTCAGGAAGCGACCGCGGCGGCCACCTGCCGGGAGACCAGCCGGGCGTAGAGCCCCCGGCGCCGGAGGAGGTCCTCGTGGCGGCCCTGCTCGATCACCCGGCCGTCGTCCAGCACCACGATCTGGTCGGCGGCCCGGACCGTCGAGAGGCGGTGGGCGATGACGATGGTGGTGCGGGCCTGGGCCAGGCTCACCAGGGCCTCCTGGACCACCTGCTCGTTGACCGCGTCGAGGTGGGAGGTCGCCTCGTCCAGCACGAGCACGGGCGCATCGCGCAGGAACGCCCTCGCGATGGCGACCCGCTGGCGCTGTCCGCCCGAGAGCTGCAGTCCGCGCTCGCCCACGCGGGTCTCGAGGCCCTCGGGGAGCGCGCGCACCAGCGGCGCGAGCGAGGCGCGCTCGACCGCGGCGGTGACCTCGGCCGTGGTTGCATCGGGCCGGGCGATCCTGATGTTGTCGCCGAGCGTGTCGTTGAAAAGGTGCGTA
>Ga0187773_10000821_pt1 | contig 12469 bp, 8 predicted proteins | sample 0216_BV02_MP05_1_FD_133133 | JGI IMG/M metagenome (GOLD analysis project Ga0187773, IMG submission 133133) | Tropical peat soil microbial communities from peatlands in Department of Meta, Colombia - 0216_BV02_MP05_10_MG | ecosystem: Environmental > Terrestrial > Soil > Wetlands > Peat | place...
GCCGCGCGACCAGATGCCTCCGTGCGCCTCGAGGTCCCAGTCGCTCCAGCCCTGGTCGACGAGGACGAAGTACTTCCGGGCCGCGAGCTGCTCCATCATGCCGTGCAGGATGGTCTCCTTCTCGAGCGCGTCCTCGGTCCAGAACGCGGCCGAGAACGTGCGCTCCCTCCACGACCAGGGCAGGGCCTGCACCGGGCGCTCGGACGGCGAGGGCTCGGCCGCGGTGAGCCCTCGCACCCACCAGCGATAGCGCTCGAGCGAGCGGAGGAGCGGTCCGAAGTAGGTCAGGACCGAGATCAGGAGCCGACCGCGCATTCCGCCGGCGAGCGGATCCACGCGGGCGCGCATCGCGGCGGCCACGCAGCACGCCCAGGACAAGACGAGCGGGGCGGCCCCGATCCAGTGCCAGCCGCCTCGGAGCGCGCCATGGGCCAGGAGGAGCGCTCCGACCAGGTTCCACTCGAGCGTGAACGGCAGGTAGGACAGGACGGTGGAGGGCGGCTGGTAGAGCGTCTGGAAGAGCCCGCGGCCGAACACGCCGCCGTAGATCACGGGCCGCCGCAGCGAGAAGAGCGCCGAGATCCCGCCGTAGATGCGACCCCGCCAGCGCGAGTAGCCGAGCGCGTTGAAGCGCTGGGGATGGCGGAAGTAGAGCAGCGCCTCCGCCTTGCCGTATCCCTTCTGCTGGCCGATGTACGCCTTCATGGTGTTGCGCCGGAAGTGCCAGACCATGGCGGCGGGACTGAAGCCGATGCGGTAGCCGCGGTCCTGCAGACGCCAGCACACGTCCACGTCGTCACCAGCCGAGCGGTAGATCGGATCGAAGCCGCCGATCTCGTCCAGGACCTCGCGACGGAAGGCCATGTTGCAGCCAGGGATGTGCTCGGCTTCGACGTCGTCGAGGAGGACGTGCAGAGGGCCGCCCGGCGACGCGGCCACGCAGGCGGCCACCAGCGAGTCTTCGGGAGGCGGCAGATTGGGTCCTCCCACCGCGGGGAGCCCGGTCTGCAGGAACGTGGCGACGAGGTAGTGCAGCCAGTCGGGGTCCACCACGCAGTCGGAGTCGGTGAAGGCCACGATCTCGCCGAGCGAAGCCGCGATGCCCACGTTCCGCGCGGCGCTCAGGCCCTTGTTCTCCTGGTGGATGACGTGGATGCCCTCGAAGCGGTCGGCGATCGTTCCGGTGCGATCCGTCGATCCGTCGTCGACGACGACGACCTCGAACGCCGGGTACCGGAGCTTCTGCAGGGATGTGAGGCAGGCTTCCATGGTGGGCTCGGCGTTGTAGGCGCAGATGACCACCGAGACCTTGGGGTACTCGGACAGCGCGGGCAGCCCCGGCGTCCCGTACCAGCGCTGCACCGCCTGGAACGCGGGCTTCTTGCGCCGGTGCCGGTCCACGAGCCCAAAGGCCCAGTTGGCGATGTCGCAGCCGCCGGTGTACCACTCGTCGGTGAAGGAGAACACCACTGTGCCGGCCGCGCCCATCTCGAGGGCGGTGCGCACCTGCCAGGACAGCGTCGCCGCCTGCACCGTCTCGCCCTCGCGGATGGAATCGATCCCGAACTCGGTGAGCACCAGGGGCCGGTCACCGGCCAGCGTGTGCAGACGGGAGAGATACTTCCGGAACTCGGGCTCGGAGTGCAGGTACACGTTGAAGGCCAGAAAGTCGGTGAAGTCGGTTTCGAGATACTCGGTGGAGGGGAAGTTCGCGTAGCCGACCAGCGCCGTCGGCTCGAGACGCTTGACCAGCGAGACCAGCTCGCGCAGGAAGGCGCTGATGCGCCGGGGCCCGTACCAGCGCACGATGTCGGGTGGGATCTCGTTGCCGACCAGGTACGCCCCCACCGCGGGATGGTCGCGGCAGGCCTCCACGACGTCGGTCACCGTGCGCCGGATCGCCTCCGTGATCTCCCGGGAATCGAGGAAGCAGACGTGCTCGGCCCACGGGATGCCGACCAGGACCCACAGGCCGCGCTCGGCGGCCATGTCGAGGAGCCATCGTGGGGGCGGGGTGAACAGCCGGAGGCAGTTCGCCCCCAGCTCGACCATCAGCGAGAGATCCCGCGCCACCACCTCCGGAGCCGGATACTGAAAGCCGTTCGCGTCCGGGGCAAAGGGGCCATAGACCACCCCCCGGAGCGGTACCTTGTCCTCACCTGCGAAGAAGAACTTGCCTCGAACCTCCAGCCGGGGACGAGACTCCACCGGCTGCGCGCGCCGTATGGCGCGCGACACGGTCTCGGGCGTCACGGTCCTGAACCTCCTTGAGCACCCCGAGGGGGAGCCCAGAGTCGTTGTTCGCATCTGAGGCGCTCGGATGGTGCACCCGTGGCGTGAAGGCCGGGAGGCTGGGGAGCGATCCTTGCCGAGCGCCGTAACGGAAGTGCCCGAGACTTCGGGCGCTTCTGGCCTCCGACGCAGGCAACCCTCATGCCAGCCGGTGTCGTCCTGCGCGCGGCGCCGTGAGCGAGGGAACCCGCGATTTACTTGGGGTCTACCGGCGGGAACGTTTTGCGCTCCTACGGAAGGATAATTCCTTGCTCTTTTTTACACACGCTTTGCGTAATTATTACCTCTCTCCTCGGCCAGGCTTCCGGGACGGGAGGCCCCAGCGGCTATAGCAGGAAGCGGATCAGAAGGGTGGCGAGGCCCAGGAACGAGAAGAACCCGAAGACGTCGGTGAAGGTGGTGATGATGACGCTCGACGCGATGGCCGGATCGACCCGGAAGCTCTTCAGCAGGAGTGGGATGACCACCCCGACGACCGCGGCAACCAGCATGTTCAGGGTCATGGCCAGGGCGATGATCCCGGCCAGCAGGGCCTGGCCCTTCCATAGGTAGGCAATCCCGGCCATGACCAGCCCGTTGGCCAGTCCGATCGTCAGCGCCAGGGTGGTCTCCTTCCGGAGCACACGCCAGAGGTGGCCGGCCGACATGTCGCCCAGGGCCAGTCCCCGCACCACCACGGTGGCCGTCTGGGTGGTCCCGATGCCCCCCATCGAGGCCACGATCGGCATGAACACGGCCAGGAGGGCCAGCTCCCGGATGGAACCCTCGAACAGGCCGATGACGGAGGCAGCCAGGATGGCTGTCCCTAGATTGATCAGGAGCCATACGAGCCGCTTGGGGAACACGGCGCGGGCCGGGTCCAGCACGGTCTCGTCGCCGGCGGCTCCCCCGAGCCGCTGGATGTCCTCGGTGGCCTCCTCTCGGATGACGTCGATGACGTCGTCGACGGTGATCACCCCGAGCAGGCGATGGTCCCCATCGACCACCGGGATGGCCACGAGGTTGTACTTGGCGACGAGCCGAGCGACCTCCTCCTGATCGGTGTCCGGCCGGACGCTCACCGACTCCTCCTGGCTGAGCAGGCGCACCGGCACGCCGGGGTCCGCGGTGACCAGCCGGCGCCAGGGCACGCTGCCGACCAGGTGGTCGTGACCGTCGACGACGTAGAGGGTCGGGCTCGTCTCGGCTACCGGGGACTTCCGGATCTGGTCCACCGCCTGAGCGACCATCAGGTGCTCGGGCACCGCCAGCACGTCCGGCGTCATGAGCCGTCCGGCCGTCTTCTCCGGGTACTCGAGGAGCCCCTGCACCTCCTCGGATTTCTCCTCCTTCATCAGGTCGAGGACCTTCTCGGCCTGCTCGGCGGGAAGCTCCTCGAGAACCTGGGCCGCGTCGTCCGGCCGCATGCGGTCGAGAATGCTGGAGATCTCGCCCTCGTCGAGGGCCCGGGCGAGCTCGTAGAGCGGTTGATCGTCGAGCTCGGCGAGCACCGCCCCGGCCGCCTCCCGGCCGAGCAGACGGAAGAGGGTCACCTGGTCGGGCAGGGGAAGGTCACGAAGAACGGCCGCCACGTCGGCGGCGTGGGCGTCCTCGAGGAGCTGACTCAGGCGCTCGCGGCGTCCCGACTCCAGGAGATCCCGGACCGTGTCGGTGAGGCGGGCGGCCTCGGCCATGCCTGGCTAGGCCGGAAGTGTCGGGCTCGGGCCCTGCGGAGTTCGGTTGGCGGCCGGCTGCGCGGCGATCAGCTGGGCGACCTGGTTCTCCAGCTGGCGGATCCGGAGCCGCATCCTCATCACCTTGATCACGCCGCTCAGAGAGGTGAAGACCACCCCGACCATCAGCGAGAGGAGGATCACGAGCGCCAGGGGCATACCCTGCACGCCCCACGTGAGGAACCAGATGTCGACCGGCGAGCGATTCTGGAGGGCGAAGATCGTCGCCGCACTGCCGAGAAGCGCCATGAGCAGGTAGATCAAGATCATGAGGGGGTGCCCTCCGCCGGCTTGCCCGCTCCGAGCGCGCGCAGGAAGCGATCGATGATGCGATCCTGGCAGACACCGCTCGCGGCCGCCTCGCGGCCGAGCCGTTGTACCGGGAAGATGGCCTTGGCCATGGTCCGGTGTCCACCGCCCACGCCCAGATCGCCGAAGGCCGCGCGGGTCACGTCGCCGGCGCTCTTCACGTAGCCGACGTTGCGCACGGAGACGTGCACCTCGTCGCCGACGATGCCGGACACCACCGACCACTGCGCGCCCTCCGCCTGCAGACCGAAGTCGGCGAACTGCGGGATCAGATCCATTGTGGCCACACGTCCGAGATGCGAGAAGAAGACCCCCTGCACGACGCGTCGCTTGGCCAGGCCCTGGGCGAGGACGTCGAGTGCTTCCTGGGAGAGCTCGGGACGCTCGATGCGACGGAGCGCGTTGTGATTGGCGAGCAGGTACAGGTAGGAGAAGGCCTCGAGGTCAGCCTTCGTCCCTCCGCGCTCGAGCCCCAGGGTGTCCGACTTGATGCCGTAGAGCAGCGCGGTGGCCAGCCGCTGGGTGATCTTGACGTCGGCGGCCCGCAAGTACTCGACCAGGATCGTGGAGGTGGCGCCGTACGAGGGGCGCACGTCCTTGATGCGGGCCTCGATCGGGTGCTCCACCGGATGATGGTCGATCACCAGGTCGACCTGCTCGAAGCGCTCTTCGAGGAACGAGGGCTGCACGTCGACCATTGCGACCCGGTCGAACTGGGCGAGATCCTCGGCGCCGATCTCCTCGACCTCGATCTCGAGGATCTTGCACATCGCCACGTTCTCGGGTCGCGTGATGGTGCCGAACGTGCACATCGGCGCCGACGTACGGGTGCGCCCGAGCAGCGTCTTGAGGGCCAGCGCGGAGGCGATCGCGTCGGGATCGGGGTCGTCCTGCATCAGGATCAGGACACGCTCGGCATCGTAGAAATGGGCGCGGAGCCGATCCGCCCGCACGCGCTGGGCCGCGCGGTCGACCGCCGGCTGGATGATGCGCTCACCGAAGGCCGAGAGCGGGACCACCGTCGCGCCCGACATCGGCCGATCGTCGTCCCGCAGCACGAGCAGCGGCGAGTCCGGTGCCGCCTCCTTGACCGCGGCGGCCACGCGTCCGAGCTGTCCGGCCGGCGCGGCCACCACCACGGGCCCGCGGCCGCCCTTCAGGGCTTCGTGGAGGAACGTCGAGTCGGTGATCCTGCCCGCCAGGGCCCGGTCGCCGTGACGGCCGAGGCGCGCCCGCAGGCTGGCGCGCGACACCAGGTAGAGGGGCCGCTCGCCCGGGAACGCGGCGGCGGCCACCATGTGCTCGAGGAGATCATCCGGGCAGATCAGGACCGGTCTCATCGTCGGCTCATTCCCAGCCTACGCCCTCGGGGATCCGGGCCGGCGCCCCGCTAGCGGCGGCGCCCCCGGTACGCCGCACGCCCCGCTTCCACGCCCGCCTTGAGGCCCCGGGTCAGCAGGGACACCTCGCGGCTGACCTTGCGCTGCGACTCGCCCAGGGTCTTGCCGAGCCGGTCCAGCGACTCCTTCACGCTCGCGCGCGCCTGCGTGATCTGTCGGGCCGCTTCCTGTCGTGAGCGCGCGCTCAGGAGCCGGCGGCTGAGCCGGTTGACCGACTCGGAGAGGCCGGCCTGCGCCCGCGCCACGTGCTTGGCCATCGTCTGCTCGATGCCGGCGAGCCGCGCGCTCGTGAGCCCGCCGCGCACGACACTGCTCCGCACCCGCGCGAGCTCGGCCTCCACCTGCGCGAGCCGCGCCTCGAGCTCCTTGATCTTCGCCGGCGGTCGGGCCGCGGGCGCCCTACGTCGCTCCGTCATGGCGTGTCCTCCGGCCAGCAGTATACGCCGCCCGGCCCCCTGCTCATCAGCGGCAAACGGGGCTTGGCCCGGCCCGGGTCCGGATGCGAGACTTGGACGTGGCCGCCGAATCCATCTTTTTCCGGGACCTTGCCTTCGTGTTCGTGGCCGCGGTGGCGGGCGGAGCGGTGGCCCGGATCGCCGGCCAGCCGCTCGTGCTCGGCTACGTGCTGGGCGGCATCCTGATCAGCCCGCTCACGCCCGGCCCGTCGGTCTCGGACCTGCACACCTTCGAGCTGTTCGCCGAGATCGGCGTGATCCTACTGATGTTCTCGGTGGGCATCGAATTCTCTCTCCGCGACCTGATGCGCGTGAAGTGGGTCGCGCTCCTCGGGGGTCCGCTCGGCATCCTGCTCTCGGTGGGGCTCGGGCTCGCGACCGCCTGGCTCCTCGGCTGGCCGCTCCTGCAGGGCGCCATCGTCGGGATCGTGATCTCGGTGGCAAGCACCATGGTCATGGCGCGGCTGCTCATGGACCGAGGCGAGCTGCACTCCCGCCACGGACGGGTGATGATCGGCATCACCCTCGTCGAGGACCTCGCGGTGGTGGTCCTGATCGTGCTGATCCCTTCTCTCGGCTCGTTCGAGCCGGAGCGGCTGATCGGCATCGCCCTCACGCTGGGCAAGGCCCTGCTCATCCTGGTCCCGGCCGGCTTCGCGGCGGCGCGGATCATCCCGCCGCTGATGACCCGGGTCGCCCGGATGCACAGCGACGAGATGTTCCTGCTCGTGGCGCTCGCGGTCGGGCTCGGCACGGCCGCCCTGACCCAGGCCGCCGGGCTCTCCCTGGCCCTCGGTGCGTTCCTGGCCGGGCTCATCATCAACGGATCGGACTACGCGCACGAGACGCTCGCCCGCCTCCTTCCGCTGCGGGATGTGTTCGTCGCGCTCTTCTTCGTGACCATCGGCGCGCTGATCGATCCAGCCAGCCTGATCGCCAACGTCCCCCTGCTCGCCAGCATGGTGGGGCTGGTCGTGGTCGGCAAGCTGGTGCTGTGGACCTGCGTGGTGTGGCTGTTCGGCCAGTCGCGCTGGACCGCCCTGCTGGTCGGGGTGGGGCTCACCCAGATCGGGGAGTTCTCCTTCATCCTCGTCCAGGTCGCCCGGCAGGCCGGTCACGTTGGCGGCGACGTCTACAACGCGACCCTCGCCACCTCCCTGATCACGATCCTGATCAACGCCGCCCTGGTGCGCACCGCGCCCGCCTGGATCGCGCGCCTGCGCGGGCTGGAGGAGCGCCGCGCCCCCGCCGGGGTAGATCCGGCCGCGACGGAGCACGTGGTGCTGTGCGGGTTCGGCCGGGTGGGCAGCGCGGTGGGCGAGGCGCTCGAGACCTTTCGCATCCCGTTCGTGGTCATCGAGCGCGACCCGGACATCGTGCGGGGCCTCCGCTCTCGCGAGGTGCCGTGCCTCTTCGGTGACGCGGCCTTGCCCCGGATCCTCGAGGAGTCGGGTGTCGCCCGGGCCTCGCTGGTGGTGGTGGCGCTGCCCGAGATGGATCGGGCCAACCTCGTGGTACGCGGCGCGCGGGCCCACAACGCGCAGGTACCGATCCTGGCGCGGGCACACGGTGCCGCCGCGCGCGACGGGCTGGCCCACGCGGGAGCTTCCGAGGTCATCGAGCCCGAGCTCGAGGCCGCGGCCACCCTGATCCGTCACGCGCTCCGCAGCCTGGCACTCCCGCAGCCGCAGGTCCTCGACTACCTGACGCGCTTCCGCGAGGCCATGGACCCGGCCGGCGTCGGGGTCCACGATCCGGGCCGTGGCGAGGGCGCGCTCCCCGAGATCGAAGCGTTCGTCCTGGACGCGGGGCCGATGGCCGACCTCTCGCTCGGCGAGGCGCGGGTGCGCGAGCGCTTCGGGGTGACCGTGGTCTCGATCGAGCGGGCCAGTGGCGAGGCGCTGGTGAATCCGTCCGCTGAGACTCGCCTCCGCTCGGGTGATCGACTCCGCGTGTTCGGCCTCCCCGAGCAGATCGCGGCCTTCCGCGCCGAAGCGACGCGGCGCGGCTGAGCAGGAGCGGCTAGAGTCGAAACCCGGTCCAGATCGCGAGGAGGAACGCGATCGCGGTTACCGCGAGCGCCGCGAGCGCCGCCACCCGGTCGAGGCCGTTCTCCCGGCGTCGCTCGGTCGATCCCAGCACGAGGGCGCTCAGGTACCCGCCCACGAAGCCGCCCGCATGGCCCCAGTTGTTCACACCGGCCATGAAGAAGCCGAAGATGAACATCAGGAGGGCCCACTGCCCGTACTGGCGGAACACCGCGACGCCGAACACGCCGCCGCGGCTCCGGCCGTAGGCGACCAGCGCGCCGAGCAGACCGAAGATGGCCCCGGAGGCGCCCACCGTCCACGGCACGCCGACCGCGTTGGACAGGACGAAGCCGAGCGCACCCGCCACCGTGAAGATCACGATCAGCCGCGCGCTGCCGAAGAGCTGCTCCACCGGCGGCGCCAGCTGTCGGACCCAGAGCAGGTTGAAGACGATGTGCAACAGGCTGCCGTGCAGGTAGATCGCGGTGAGGAGCGTCCACCAGAAGCCGGCGTGCCACGGGATCGCGCCGGTCATGCCGAGTCGCACCAGCGCGCTCGAGCTCGGCGCGAGCATGTCGAACGGGTTGCGGGCCCTGAACGCGGCGGTGGGGTCCAGCAGGATCGACACCGCGTAGAGCGCGACACACACCACCGTCACCGCCTTGGCGAAGTCGAGGCGCCCGACCAAGTGGGCAGCCGACGCGCCGAAGCCCCAGAGCCCCGGGCGCCGCGCGCCGCAGTAGAAGCACTCTGCCGCGTCGACCCGATTGAGCTTGCCACACCGGTAGCAGAGGCTCGAGCCGGAGCGTTGCCTGAACATGTCGGTGGGCGCTATCGGAGGCCGAGCGGGAGCAGCCTCAGGATCGTCCCGCCCCGGCCGTGCGGGGAGCGAACGGCGCCTGCGACTCGAGCCGCTCGAGCAGCTCCTTCACGTGCACCGCGAACGCCTCACGCCGGTGGGTGGGGACGGGCGCGCCCGGAATGAACTTCTCCCCCAGCGGGTTGACGAACACGCCGGCCTTGCGCACGCGGTAGTCGAGGTGGGGGCCGGTGGAAAGACCGGTGGTGCCCACGCGGCCGATGACCTGACGCTGCCTTACTCGCTGGCCACGCTGGACGTCCAGCCTCGACAGGTGGTTGTACATCGTCTCGTATCCCCGCGCGTGACGGAGCGTGATCGTGAGGCCGAATCCCCCGTCCCACCCCGCGTGCGTCACCACCCCGTCGGCCACAGCGCGCACCGGGGTGCCGACCGGAGCACCGTAGTCCACCGCGAGGTGCGGCCGCAGGCCGCCGAGGATCGGATGGTGGCGAGCGTGCGAGAAGCCCGACGTGATGCGGGTGAAATCGAGGGGCGCGCGCAGGAACATCTTCCGCACCGAGCGCCCGGAGGCGTCGTAGTACTCCCGGCGCCCACCCGAGTCCTCGAACGACACGCTGGTGAGCAGAGAGCGGCCCGCGCTGGCGTACTGCGCGATCAGGATGTCGCCGTAGCCCATCAAGGTGTCGCCGACGTAGCGCTTCTCGATGAGGCAGCGGAACTGGTCACCCGGCAGAGAATCGGCGGCGAAGTCGAAGTCCCACTCGAAGAGGCTCACGAGCCGTGCGGTGAGGGCCGGACTCTCCCCGAGGCGCTCGACGCTGGCGAAGAGCGAATCGCGCACCTGGCCGCTGAGTGCGACGACGCGCGTGTCGACGTCCGAGCGGACCGCGGTCACCGTCCAACGATCGCCGTCGCGGTGAATCTCGTAGCGCTCGGCGAGGGAGCGGGTGTACACGATCGACGCCGGCGTCGTCTCCGACCCCGGCTGCGCCGTGAGCCGCTCGCCGGGAGCGAGCCGTCGCATGTTCACGCTGCTCCGCAACGCGGCCACGATGGCCCCCGCCTCGGTCCGCTCGACTCCGACCCGTCGCAGCGCGGTCTCTAGCGTCTCTCCGCGCGTGAGGGTGATCTCGACAGGGGTCGGGGGCACGGGAGCGACCTCGGGTGCGGCCTTCGGGGCCGGCGCCGCATCCGGGACGGCGTCGGTGTCCCGGGGGGCGGGGGCACGGGTCGGCACGGCGATGCCCACGACGCCGAGGGCGAGGAGGACCGCCGCGGACAGGAGGCAATAGGAGCGCCTCATGGTGATGAGCCAGGATACCGCGGGTTCGAGGAGGGGCCCAACCTAAACCACCAATCGCGACCCCCGGCGCGGGCAGGAGGACTAGGCGCCGTACTTGGTGAAGCGCAGGGCGTTGGCCATGATCAGCGGCATGAGGTCCTGGGCCGGCAGCACGCCGAGCGAGCCACTCGCACAGTCTCGCTCGCTGAAGCGGCTCACGAGGTCGGCGCCGCAGTACTCGCTGGCGAGGAGGGCGGGCACACCCTGCCAGCCGTGCCCCTTGAGGATCGCGGGGGTCGCGTGGTCGCCCGACACCGCGAGCACGTCGGGCTTCAAGGCGATCACCCGGGGCAGGAGCGCGTCGAACCGCTCCAGCGCCGCGACCTTGGCCGCGAAGTCGCCGTCCTCGCCGGCCTTGTCGGTGTCCTTGTAGTGCAGGAAGAAGAAATCGTAGTTCTCCCATTGCTGCTCGAGGGTGTCGATCTCCTCCGTGAAGGTCCCCCCGGTCTTGAGCACGTCCATGCCGACCAGCCGTGCGAGGCCCCGGTACATCGGATACGCCGCGACCGCGGCGGCCCGGAGCCCGAACGTCTCCGGGAAGAGAGGGAGATGGGGCAGCTGGTCGAAGCCGCGCAGCAGCAGCATGTTGGCGGGGGCCGCGTCGCGGAGCAGCGGGCGAGCCGCCTCCACGAAGGCGTTGACGAGGCCCGCCGTCCGCTCCGCCTCCGGGACCATCGCCGACACGCGCAAGGGGGGAACGCCGAGCTGCTGCGGGTCGGTCTCCGACAGCCGACCGGAGAGGTCGGCCCCGCGCAGCACGAGAACGAAGCGGTGCTCCTTGACCGGCTCGACCAGCACCTGCACGCCCTCGAGCCGGATCTCGCGCAGCCGCTCCACGAGGCGGACGCAGACCTCGGTCGAGATGCGTCCCGCCCGCCGGTCCGTGATCCGTCCCTGGGCGTCCACCGAGCAGAAGTTGCCGCGCGCGGCCACGTCGCCGCGCTGCAGCTCGAAGTCGATTCCCAGGGCCTCGAGCACGCCGCGCCCGACCGGATACCGGAGCGGATCGTACCCGAAGAGGCCGAGGTGCCCGGGGCCGCTGCCCGGGGTGATGCCCGGACCCACGTGCCGCAGGAGACCGCAGGCCGAGCGGGTGGCGAGGGCGTGCAGCGTGGGGATCCGTGCGGTTTCCAGCTCGCTCTTCCTCGACCCGGGTCGGGGCAGCCCGCCCAGGCCGTCGAGCGAGCAGAGCACGATCTTGGTGGTCGCGGGCTGCACCAACGAGTGCAGGAACTCTAGGTCCATGCTTCCTTGTTCTCGCCGAAGTCGGCCGGGCACGGGGGGCCCCACACGTACAGGGAGTCCTCGGGCGGAAAGTCACGCGGCTCCCAGGCGCAGCCTTCCGGAATGTAGTCGAGGTCGAAGTAGTACTCCGCGAAGCTGCCCCACGGGTCACGCAGGTAGTAGAAGAAGTTGGAGCCGATCACGTGACGCCCGAGGCCCCAGCCCGGCTGCCACCCCTTCTCGGCCATCCGGATCGCGCCCATCGCGATCTCGTCGACGCTGCCCACCAGGAAGGAGCCGTGATGGAAGCCGGGCGCGTGTGACGACAGCAGGGCCAGCGTGTGATGATCGGTGTTGCACCGCAGGAAGGCGATGATCCCCCGTGAGCGGTCGGAGAGCTTCATGCCCAGCACCCCGGTGTAGAAGCGCATCAGGCGCTCCATGTCCGGAGTGAAGAGCAGCACGTGGCCGAGCTTGCGCGGGGTGATCCGCCGACCTCGCTCCGGGTATCCCCGAGCGGCTTCACGCTGCACGTAGCCGGGTCCGTTGAGCGTCACCGGCGGATCGACCAGCCCGGCCGGTGGGGTTTCGTCGCGAACGTTGACCGCGTTGCCGTCGGGATCGCGCAGCCAGAGCCCGCCGACCGGAGCCCCGCGCGGCGCGTCCATCTCCGGTACGCCGGCTCGCCGAAGCGACTCGCGGACCCGCAGGAAGTCCTCTCCGGGCGCCGCGTAGCAGAGATGGTGGAGCCGCTTGCGCGGGCCTCCGTACAGGAGCACCGCGGCGCGGCCGAGCCGCTCCGGTGCCAGGCGGACCGCGTCGCTGGAGCCGGTCCCGTCCACCAGACCGAAGTCCTCGTAGAAGCGCTGCCCGACCGTCTGA
>Ga0187773_10000823_pt1 | contig 12456 bp, 12 predicted proteins | sample 0216_BV02_MP05_1_FD_133133 | JGI IMG/M metagenome (GOLD analysis project Ga0187773, IMG submission 133133) | Tropical peat soil microbial communities from peatlands in Department of Meta, Colombia - 0216_BV02_MP05_10_MG | ecosystem: Environmental > Terrestrial > Soil > Wetlands > Peat | place...
CTTCATGGCCGGTCTGAAGCGCGCCAATATCGAGATCGACCGCAAGCTGCTCGCGGACCTGGCGGTACTCGACAAGCCGGCGTTCGCCAAGATTGCGAACCAGGTCAAGGCAAGCCTCGCGCACTGAGCAGCCTACTCTAGAAGAAAGGGCGGAAAGCGAGGGCCAGGCCCTCGCTTCTCGTTTCCAGGGATGGAAGACCTCGAAGCCATCGTCGCACGCGCCCTCGCCGAATTCGGCGGCGCAGCCGAGCCGGCGTCCCTGGAGAATGCCAAGGCACGCTATCTCGGCAAGAGCGGCGAGCTGACCGCGCTGCTCAAGACGCTGGGCAAGCTGCCCGCAGACGAGCGCAAGGCTGCCGGTCAGGCCATCAATGCGGCCAAGGAGCGGCTCGAGCAGGCGCTCGAGGCGCGTCGCGGCGAGCTCGCCGAGGAGAAGCTGCGCGGACAGCTCGCGCAAGAGGCGCTCGACGTGACCCTTCCTGGCCGCGGTCGCGGGCGCGGCGGGATGCATCCGGTCATCCGCACCTGGCAGCGCGTCGAGCAAATCTTCCGCTCGATCGGCTTCGACGTCGCCGATGGTCCGGAAATCGAGGCCGACTGGTACAACTTCACCGCGCTCAATCAGCCCGAGAATCATCCCGCCCGCTCGATGCACGACACCTTCTACGTCGAGTTGAACGATGCGGGCGGCACACCCTTGCTGCTGCGCACGCACACCAGCCCGATGCAAGTGCGCTACGCGCGCATGCACCAGCCGCCGATCAAGGTGATCGCGCCCGGGCGCACCTACCGCGTCGACTCCGACGCGACTCACTCGCCCATGTTCCACCAGGTCGAAGGCCTGTGGGTCGACGAGGACATCAGCTTTGCCGACCTGAAAGGCGTGTACACCGACTTTCTGCATCGCTTCTTCGAAACCGACGCGCTCGAGGTCCGCTTCCGTCCCTCGTTCTTTCCCTTCACCGAGCCGTCCGCCGAGATCGACATGCGCTTCGGCAGCGGGCCGCTGGAAGGACAGTGGCTCGAGATCTCCGGCTCGGGGCAGGTGCATCCGAACGTGGTGCGCAACTTCGGCCTCGATCCCGAGCGCTACATCGGGTTCGCGTTCGGCTCGGGGCTGGAGCGCCTGACCATGCTGCGCTATGGCATCGACGACCTGCGCCTGTTCTTCGACGGGGACCTGAGGTTCCTGCGCCAGTTCGCCTGAGCCATGAACGTTCCAGAGAGCTGGCTGCGCACCCTGGTCGATCCGTCTTTGAAGACGGACGAGCTCGCGCATCTGCTCACCATGTCCGGGTTGGAGGTCGAGTCGAGCGCGCCGGTGGCGCCCGAGTTCTCGGGCGTCGCGGTGGCGCGCGTGCTCGAGGTGGCCAAGCATCCGGACGCGGACAAGCTGAGCGTTTGCCGGGTCGATGCCGGCGCGGGAAGCGTCGCGGTGGTGTGCGGGGCTCCGAACGTGCGTCGTGGCATGCTCGCGCCCTATGCGCGGCCGGGGGCGCAGCTGCCGGGCGGTCTCGCCATCAGGATCGCGAAGGTGCGCGGTGTGGAGAGCCACGGCATGCTGTGCTCGGCGCGCGAGCTCGGGCTATCCGAGGACCACGCCGGATTGCTCGAGCTGCCCGCGGACGCCGTGCCGGGCAGCGATCTGCGCGCGGCGCTCGCGCTGGACGACCGCGTACTGACCATCAAGTTGACGCCGAACCGCGCCGATTGCCTGTCGATCCTCGGCGTGGCGCGCGAGGTCGCGGCGCTGACGCGCGCGAAGCTGCAGGAGCCCGACACGTCCGCGGTGGTCGCAACCGGGGCGGCGCACCATCCGGTGCGCATAAGCGAGCCGGGCGGCTGCGGGCGCTTCAGCGCGCGGGTGATCCGCGGCGTGAATGCGGCCGCGCCGACGCCGGAATGGATGCGCCGGCGTCTCGAGCGCGCCGGGCAGCGCTCGATCTCGGCACTTGTCGACGTGACGAACTACGTGATGCTCGAGCTCGGACGGCCGCTGCACGTCTACGATCTCGAGAAGCTGCATGGCGCGATCGACGTGCGCTTGGGGCGCAAGGGCGAGAAGGTGCTGCTCCTGAACGGGCAGGAGGTCGAGGTCGATGGATCGGTGCTGTGCATTACCGACGATTCGGGCGTCATCGGCCTGGCCGGAATCATGGGTGGCGAGTCCACCAAGGCCGAGCCGACCACGAAGAACATCCTCCTCGAATCGGCGTTCTTCTATCCCGAGGCGATCGCCGGGCGCGCGCGCCGCTGGGGGTTCGCGAGCGATGCATCGCACCGCTTCGAGCGCGGCGTAGATTTCGACAACAATGTCGCCGGAATCGAGCGCGCGACACGGCTGATCCTCGATATCTGCGGCGGCGAAGCGGGGCCGACCGAAGATCACGTCGCGCGCCTGCCGGGCAGGAAGCCGGTGCGCATGCGGGTGACACGCGCGCAGAAGGTGATCGGCGTGCCGGTGAGCGGCGAGGAAATGGCCGATGTCTTTACGCGCCTGCGGCTGCCCTACGAGTGGGAAGGCGAGGCGTTCGTGGTCACGCCCCCGAGCTACCGCTTCGACCTTGAGATCGAGGAGGACCTGATCGAGGAAGTGGCGCGCGTGCACGGCTTCGAGCGCATCCCGGCACATCCGCCGCGCGCGGCGGCGCGCATGAGCCCGCTCCCCGAAGGGCGGCGCTCGCTGCACGCGCTGCGCGAGCGGCTGGCAGCCTGCGACTATCAGGAAGTGATCAATTTCAGCTTCGTCGAGCCCGCCTGGGAGGCGGATTTCGCGGGCGAGCAGAACCCGATCCGGCTGCTGAATCCGATCGCCAGCCAGCTGTCCGTGATGCGCACCACGCTCATCGGCTCGTTGGTAGCCAACTTGCAGTACAACCACGCGCGCAAGCAGCCGCGCATCAGGGTGTTCGAATTGGGACGCGTGTTCCTGCGCGACGCACGCGCCGCGGACGGGCCGCTCGCGGTGGCCGGGCTGCGCCAGCCGCTGCGCGTCGGCGCGGCCGCCTGCGGCCCGGCGCTCGGGGAACAGTGGGGCGAGCCGACGCGCCGCGCAGCCGATTTCTTCGACATCAAGGCGGACCTCGAGGCGCTGCTCGCGCCGCGTGCGGCACGCTTCGATGCGGCGACGCACCCTGCTTTCCACCCCGGGCGCTCGGCGCGCGTGATTGTCGACGGTACGCCGGGGGGCTGGATCGGAGAGCTGCATCCGCGGTGGCAGCGCAAGTATGAGTTGCCCCAGCCGGCGGTGCTGTTCGAGGTGGACGTGGACGCGTTCCAACGGGTGCCGATACCGCGCGCCCAGGTGCCATCCAGATTCCCGCCGGTGGTGCGCGACATCGCGATGCTTTTCGACGCGCGCATTGCGGCGCAGCAAATCCTTGCAGCGATCGACGCGGGCAGGCCCGCGATCGTGCAGGAGGTCACGATCTTCGACCTATATCAGGGAAAAAGCCTTCCGGCTGGCAGAAAAAGCCTTGCTTTTCGGGTAGTTATGCAACATACTGAACGCACGCTCACGGATGCCGAAGCAGATTCCGCGCGCGATGCCCTGGTTGGGCTTCTGACGCGTAAGTTTTCGGCAACTCTGCGTTCCTAAAAGAGAAATCGGAAAAGCGAAGCTCGGGGAGCAGTGATGACTTTGACCAAGGCCGAACTGGCCGACCTGCTGTTCGAAAAGGTTGGGCTGAACAAGCGCGAGGCCAAGGACATGGTCGAGGCGTTTTTCGAGGAGATCCGCGGGGCGCTCGAGCGGGGCGAAAGCGTCAAGCTCTCAGGTTTCGGCAACTTCCAGTTGCGCGACAAGCCCCAGCGCCCGGGGCGCAACCCCAAGACGGGCGAAGAGATTCCGATCAGCGCCCGTCGCGTCGTCACCTTTCACGCCAGCCAGAAGCTGAAGGCCATGGTGGAGAAGGCGCGCCATGGAGCAGAACCGCAAAAAGGCTGAGCTTCCGCCGATCCCCGCGAAGCGCTACTTCACGATCGGTGAGGTGAGCGAGCTGTGCGGGGTGAAGCCGCACGTGCTCCGCTACTGGGAGCAGGAATTCACGCAGCTCAAGCCGGTCAAGCGCCGGGGCAACCGGCGCTACTACCAGCACCACGAGGTGCTGCTCATCCGCCGCATCCGCGAGCTGCTGTACGAGGAAGGCTTCACGATAAGCGGCGCGCGCAATCGCCTCGATCATGCGCTCGTGCCCGAAGAGCGCAGCGAGCCGCCGGCGCGTGCGTCGCGCGCGGCCGCAGGCGGCACTGATCTCGCCGCGCTCAAGCGCGAATTGCGCGAAGTGCTGGATTCGCTCCGCGCCTAGCAGCGCGGCGCGATGCGGCGCGACCCCCTGATATAATCCACGCCCACGGGGCGTAGCGCAGCCTGGTAGCGTACCTGCATGGGGTGCAGGTGGTCGCGAGTTCAAATCTCGCCGCCCCGACCAGTGATTCCAAAGGCTTCCTTCAGGAAGCCTTTTTCATTTCTCGGACCTGCGTGCGTTTCGCCGCGGTCCAGCGCTCGACGATCGAGCGCGCGCCGTTCAGCGTCGGGTCCATCGCCTGGTCGTGCCCTGCGCGCTTGCAGGTGAGCTCGACCACGTAGCCGTTCGGGTCGCGGAAGTAGATCGAGTCGATGAAGCCGTGATCGGACACGCCGCGGACTTCGCGCCCTTCGTCCTTACCCTTCTTGTGCATGCGCTCCAGAGTGGCTCGGTCCACTTCGAGCGCGATGTGCAGGTCGTAATCGTGCTGGTGCTTGAACTCGAAGGGGCGGTCCGGCGCCTCGAAGAACGCGAGGTAGGAACCGTCTCCCATCTCGTAGAAGGTGTGCAGCACGTCGGTGCGTCGGCCGGTCTTGGTCTCCTTGATCTCCAGCGCGCCCGCGAGCCTCAGGCCGAGGAAATCCTCGTAGAAGGCGCGCGTCTGCTCCGAATCGCGGCAGCGGTAAGCGTTGTGATGCAGTCCCTTGATCATGGGTTCCTCCATCGGCTCAAAGCGACACGAAGCGCGTCCCCTTGAGCGAGTCGGCGAAGCCGTAGAACACCTCGTGCACCTTGTTCCAGCTCGGCAGCTTGCGCATGCGCTGCATCCAGCGCTCGACGTTCGGATAAGCGCTGAATTTGCAGCCGACCGCCTTCCCTGCCTCGAGGATAACAGCCCCCATGTAGTCGGCGATGGTTATGGTGTCACCGCACAGGTAGGGCTTATGTGTGCCGAGGAGATACTTGTCCAGGGTCTCGAGCCAGCCCTTCGATTTCTCCAGCCCCCACTGGATCGTGCCCTTGTGGACGGTGTCGTCGGGCCGCTGGTGGTTGGGGAAAATCTGCGGGTAGAGCAGGCCGTAGCCGTAATCGCGGTAGATGTTGGAATTGAACCAGTCCATCATCTCGTTCACCTTGGCGCGCTGGCGCAGGTCCTTCGGGTAGGCAGGCGAGCCGCTCTTTTCGGCGAGGTATTTCAGGATCGCCGAACACTCGGTGAGGATCATGCCGCCGTCTTCCAGCACCGGAACGAGCCGGTTCGGGTTGATCGAGATGAACGGCTCCTTGTGGTGCTCTCCCGTGAGCAGATCGACGACCTTCAGCTCGACGTCCAGCTTCGCTTCGGCAATGAACAGCAGGACGGTGCGCGAGGTGGTCGACACTGGGTGCATGTACAGCTTCATGTAGGTCCTCCGTACGCGCCGCAGCCGCTCGGCGCGCGACATTATGTGGCAGGAATGCGGGCAAGGCGAGACCTCCTGCGCCGCAGGCTTTGTGCAAGCGCGCACGTCGGCTAGAATTCTGCGGTCACGCGATGCGCATTCTTATCTCAAACGACGACGGGTACTTTTCCCCTGGAATCACCGTACTGGCCGAGGCGCTGTGCGCCCTAGGCGACGTCACCGTGGTGGCTCCGGAGCGGGACCGCTCCGGGGCATCAAACTCGCTCACTCTTGACCGGCCGCTCTCAGTGCGGCGGGCAGCCAACGGTTTCTACTTCGTCAACGGCACGCCGACCGACTGCGTGCACCTGGCGGTGACCGGGCTGCTGGACTTCCTGCCCGACGTCGTCGTTTCTGGCATCAATCTGGGCGCGAACATGGGCGACGACACGATCTACTCGGGCACGGTAGCGGCCGCGACCGAGGGCTTCCTGCTCGGGATTCCCTCGCTCGCGGTATCGCTGGTGGGCAAGACAGGGCGCCACCACGCCGCGGCGGCGCAGGTCGCGGCCCGCCTCGTCGAGCGCTTTGCGCAGGCGCCGCTCGCGCAGCCAGTGCTGCTGAACGTCAACGTGCCCGACATGCTCTACGCGGAGCTGGACGGCTTCGAGGTGACGCGCCTTGGCCGACGCCACAAGGCGGAGCCGGTCGTCAAGATCGCGACGCCGCGCGGCGACACGGCGTACTGGATCGGGGCCGCGGGCGGCGCGGCGGACGCGGGGCCGGGTACCGATTTTCACGCCGTCGAGCACGGCAGGATTTCGGTGACGCCGCTGCAGATCGACCTCACCTTCGCCGGCCAGCTTGCGATGCTGCGGGACTGGCTGCCCCGATGAACGCGCGCAGCTCGCGCAACCTGTCGGGAATCGGCATGACTTCCCAGCGCACGCGTGCGCGCATGGTCGACCGGTTGCGCGAGCAGGGCATTCGCGACGAACGCGTGCTTGCCGCGATGGGCGCGGTGCCGCGCCACATGTTCGTCGAAGAAGCGCTCGCCAGCCGCGCCTACGAGGATACGGCGCTGCCCATCGGCTTTTCGCAGACGATCTCACAGCCGTTCATCGTCGCGCGCATGATCGAGGTTCTGCTCGAGGGTTCGCGGGCGGATCGCGAGCTCGGCAAGGTGCTCGAGGTGGGCACCGGCTGTGGCTACCAGGCAGCCGTGCTGGCGCAGATCGCCGGCGAGGTGTTCTCGATCGAGCGCCTTGCTGGCATGCTCGAACGCGCACGCGCGAACCTTTTCGGCCTCAAGCTCTCGAACCTGAGGCTTGCGCACGGCGACGGCGGCCACGGCCTCGAGAAGGCAGCACCCTTCGATTCGATCATTGTCGCGGCCGCCGCCGCGCACGTGCCGCAGGCCCTGTTACGTCAGCTCGCGCAGGGTGGCAGAATGGTACTTCCGGTGCGCAAGCCGCGCGCGGCACGCGACGCGCAGCGGCTGGTTCTCATCGAGCGCGGCACGCGCGGCTACGTGGAAACGGAGCTGGACGCGGTGCGCTTTGTCCCGCTGGAGGCGGGTAAGGCATGAAGCGGGTGACACGTTTGTCCGACTGGAAATTTGCGCTGTTCGCGTTGGCTTGTGCGCTCGCCGCCTGCTCGAGCGTCCCGAATACGGCGCCGGTGCGCGAGCATGGACCGGCGGCCAGGACTGCCTCGAAGCCTCCTGTCGCCGAGCGGACGCCGGTACCGGGTGCGCGCACCGAATACGTGGTCAAGCCCGGCGACACGCTCTACAGCATCGCGCTCGAGAACGGCGTGGACTATCGCGATCTGACGCGCTGGAACAACCTCGACGATCCGACCAAGATAAGCGTGGGCCAGACGCTGCGCCTGACCTCACCGCAGGAGGCAGCCGCCGCGCCGCCGCCGGGCGTCGAGGTCGGCGCGGCGCGCGGGATCGGCCCGGTCGAGTCGCATCCGCTCGATGCCACCTCGAGCGCGCAGCAGGGCGCCGGCGACGGCGGCGTAAAGACCTCGCCCAAGGCGCTGCGCCTGCCGTATTCGAGCGGCAATCTCGCCATGCTGAGCAAGGAGGCGCAGCCTCCGGGCGCGCAGCCATCTGCACCGGTGGGCGGCTCACCCGCGCCTGCGCCGGCGCCGAAGGCCGAGACGAAGTCAGAAACGAAGCCCGAGGTTGCGCCCGTGGCCAAGGCGGAGGCCAAGCCCGCCTGGCAGCCCGCGGATCCCGATGCAAAGAGCATCGGTTTCATCTGGCCGGCGCACGGCCAGCTTCTGGCGGGTTTCTCCGAGCAGAGCAACAGAGGCGTCGACATCGGCGGCCGGCTCGGCGATCCCGTCTACGCCGCGGCGCCGGGCCGCGTGATGTACACGGGCACCGGCATCAGGGGCTACGGCAAGCTGATCGTGATCAAGCACGAGAACGGCTTCAACAGCGTCTACGCGCACAACAAGACGATCCTGGTGAAGGAAGGCCAGACCGTGACGCGCGGCGAGCGTATCGCCGAGTTGGGCGAGACTGACGCCAGCAAGCCCGCGCTGCACTTCGAGATCCGAAAGTCGGGCAAGCCGGTCGATCCGCTGAAGTATCTGCCGAACGGAAAACCGCCGTCCTGACAATCAGTCGCGCGCCGCACGCAGCGCTTCGGCGAGGTCGACCACCGCGGAAGCGTAAAAGGAACTGCGGTTGTAGCGCGTCAGCACGTAGAAGTTGCGCAGTCCGATGCGGAATTCGCTCGGCGCGTCGGGGTTCCCGAGCTCGACCAGGGCGGCGAGCGGATCTCCCGCGGGGGGCGAGCTGACGGGCACGACGCCCGCGCGCGCGAGCTCGGCCAGAGCGTAGCGCGGCTGAAGCCCCGCTCCCGCATAGGGACGATAGCCGTCGCCGTCGACGAGCGCGCGCAGCTGCACGGGCTCACCGGAGCCCCAACCGTGGGAGCGGAGAAAGTTCGCGACGCTGCCGATCGCGTCGACCGCGCTGTCGCGCAGATCGACGACTCCGTCGCCGTCGAAGTCGACGCCGTAGCGCAGGTAGGTGCTCGGCATGAACTGCGGGATGCCGATGGCGCCAGCGTACGAGCCCTTAACAGTGAGTGCGTCGATGTGCGCGCGGCGCGCGAGCAGCAGGTACTTTTCCAGCTCTCCTCTGAAAAAGTCCGCGCGACGCGGATAGTCGAACGCGAGCGTGCTTAGCGCGTCGAGCACGCGCCAGCGGCCGATGTGACGTCCATAGAACGTCTCCACCCCGAGGATCGCGACGATATATTCTTCCGGAACCCCGTACAGCCGGTGCGCGCGCTCGAGCGCCTCTTCGTTGCGAAACCAAAAGGCCAGGCCGGCCTCGATGCGACGCTCGGTGAGGAACAGGCTGCGGTAGTCTTCCCACGAAGGCGCCTTTTCCGGCGCTGTCCGCTCGATCGCCTCGAGGATCGCGTCCTGGTGTTGCGCCTTGGCGAACAGCCTCACCAGTTGCCGCTCCTGGAAGGCGTGCTTCTCGACCATCGTGCGCACGAACGCGCGCACCTCCGGCCGCTCGGCGTACGACGGTGGCGCGGGCGGGTCCGCAAGCACGGCGCCGCCGGCTAGCATCAGCATCGCCCCGCCTATGGCAGCTAGGTTCTTCATGTCAGGTGCAATTCTCGCACCAGACGCCTCAATTCGTGAACCTCGGCAGGCGGCGCATCGGCGCCGTAGCGCAGCGCCAGGTATAGCTCGCCGATCCTGTGGATGGTGGCGCGCGCACGGGGCAGGCTGCGCGCCGCGCGCTCGGAGAAGTCGCGCGGCCCCTCGCCGGGCGCGCGTTCGAGCCCGCTCGCGCGCAACTTGCGGCAGAAGCCTTGCCAGGCGCGTTGCACCGGGTCGCGCGCGGAGAGGCCGCGCAGGGACCAGGCGACCAGCCCCAGCATGAGGGCGCCGAGGATCGTGAATAGCGCGACCGTCAGGTTGCGCCAGTCGGCGTCCGGGATGCCGACGAAAGACATCAGGTCGCGCTGGCGCTGCGGGTCGTAGCTGAGCACCCAGACGTTCCATTTGTGCGCGAGCGCCTCCCAGTCGTAACGCAGCGCTCGCAGCCATTTCATATCGGGCCGCATGAGCAGCGGCACCGCCACGCCTGGGGCGCTCCCGCGCACCAGCTCCGATTCGATACGGCCCGGAACCGCCGCCGCGGTTGGGTCGACGCGCAGCCAGCCCTGGTCCTGCAGGTAGACCTCGGCCCAGGCGTGCGCATCGGACTGGCGCACGGTGATGACATGGTCGACCGGGTTGAGATCGCCACCCTGATAGCCGGTCACGACCCTGGCGGGAACGCCGGCGGCGCGCATCAGGAACACGAACGCCGAGGAGAAATGCTCGCAGAACCCGGCCTTCGTCTCGAACAAGAACTCGTCGATCGAATCGCGGCCGAGGGCGGGGGGCTCGAGTGTGTAGGCAATGCCGCTCGCGCGCAGCCAGGCGATCGCGCGCGCCAGCACCTGCGCGTCGCTGCCCGACTCGCGGCGCCACTGCTGCGCGAGCGCCGTGGCGCGCGGGTCGAAGCCCCTGGGCAGGCGCAGCGCGCGCCGCAGCTCGGCGGTGTCCGCCCGCGAATCGGGCGCCGCGTCGGTGACCGAGGTAAGCCGGTAGCGGATTCGACTGCGCACCGGGCGCGGTGCGACGATCTGCCCGTCGCTCGTGAAGCGCGCCCCGTCGGGCAGGCTCGCCGCGGACTCCAGCGCAAACAGCCAGTCACGCTCGTGCGGCTCCAGCACGACCTCGTAGCGGTAGCGCGCCGTGCCCCCGGCGGGCGGCTTGAACGGGGCAATGACGCTCGCTCCCATCCGCCAGGTGCGGCCGTCGAAGTCCCACAGGACCGGACCGCGCCAGTAGCGCAGCCTTTGGGGCGGTGACTCTCCCCGGAACTCGGCGCGAAACGCGACGCTGTCGGACAACGCGACGTGTGCGAGCGCGCCGGGCGACATGCTCTCGCTCAGCCCGGTGACGCCGGCGTAAGCGTCCTGCGGCAGGCCCCACAACGGCCCTTGCACTCGCGGGAAAAGCAGGAACAGCGCCAGCGCTGCGGGAACGGCCTGCGCGAGCAGCACGGCGCCGGTGCGCAGGTTGGCGCGCACCGCGCGCTGCGGAGCATTGAAGCCGACCATCGTGGCGACGATCGCCAGCAGCGCGGCGAACATCGCGAGGGCGGTGGGGATGCTCTGCGTGAAGAAGAAATTCGTGATGATCAGGAAGAAGCACAGGAGCGCGATGACCGTGGCGTCTCGATGCGTGCGCATCTCCAACAGCTTCAGGCCCGAGAACAGCATGAGCAGCACGATCCCCGGGACGCGGCCGAACAACGTGTGATACTGGACCCAGATTCCGGCCATCGCCGCGGCCGCGATCGCGAGCAGGGCCCAGCGCGAGGGGAGCGGGCCGCCCAAGCGCGCAAGCAGCGCGCGCCAGGCGTAGAGCGCGAGCACCAGGGCAGTCACCCACCAGGGCGCGCGCGCGGCGTGCGGCGCTACGACGATGACGAGCGACAGCATGAGACCGGCCAGGTCGCGGCCCGTTACGGCGCGCATCTCCGGCGCGAGCGGGTGCGGAATCGCGCTCATGGCGCCTCGTACAGCGCCAGCGCCTGCAGGCAGGCGGCGCGATGGGCATCGCCGCGCTGCAGCGCGAGCGTCACGCCCGGTAGGCGCATTCCGTAGCGCGCGCCGGCGCGATCGGCCGCCAACACCCACCCTGCCAGGCGCGACAGTCGCTGCTCGAGGCCGGCGGTGGCGGGAAGCAATTGCCAGTCGAGCCATAGCTCGGCTGCGACGTCGCCGGAAAACTGCTTGGTCAGCATGTCGTCGCTGCGTGCGACGGCCTTCCACGCCACGTGCCGGGGGGAGTCGGAGAGCTGATAGCCGCGCAGGCCCGCGAAATCGTCGCTGCCCTGCGCCTGGGCGCGCGTCGCACCGGCGCTAGAGCCCGCGCTCGCGGGAGGCATTGTGGATCGCTCCGGGCGCGGATAGATCAGGCAGCGCGCGTCCGGCTCGACGTAGCTCCAGGCACGGAACAGGCCGAGCGGGAACCGGGTCTCGAGCATCACGCGGCCGAGTGGCAGCCACCCGCGGCGCGCGGTGGGCACCGCGAGCACCACCTCCGCCACAGTGTCGGGTGGCACGTCGGCGACCATCTGCGCACCGCTCGCTAGGTGGCGCAGCAGGATTGCAGGGCGCTCGATGCCGACGCCGCCGTCGAGGTAGACGCGGAACTGCGCGGCCTCGCCGGCGTAAACGGGCTCGGCGCGCCCTACGCTTACCGACATACGCGCCAGATTGCGCGCCGTTTGCACCATGGCGGCCAGGCCTACCCCGGCGAGCAGGAAGGTCAGGGCGAAACCGAGCGAGATAGCGTAGTTGATCGAGCCGACGAGCAAGGTGAGGAGCGCCGCGCCGTACATCCACCCCAGGCGCGTCGGCACGATGTACACGCGCCGGTGCCCGAGCACCACGGTGCCGCGCTCGGGCGGAGAGAGGCCGTGCAGCCAGCTGGCAAAGCGCGAACGGTCGAGCAGGCTGCGGATCACGCGCGCTTCAGTTCGTCGTTCCGTCGTAGTGCCATCGCTTCTTCCACGCTGCGATCACGCGGCCGGGATAGTCGGCCTGCCCGAGGCTGCCGTTGTAGCGACCTAGAGCGCGGAAGTAGTCGCCCTTTTCCCGGTCCAGGTAGTAGCGCAGGATCACGCAACCATAGCGCAGATTGACCCGCAGGTGGAACAGGTTGTCGTGCGGCCGGCCGATCAGCTTGACCCAGAACGGCATCACCTGCATGTAGCCGCGCGC
>Ga0187773_10000824_pt1 | contig 12443 bp, 11 predicted proteins | sample 0216_BV02_MP05_1_FD_133133 | JGI IMG/M metagenome (GOLD analysis project Ga0187773, IMG submission 133133) | Tropical peat soil microbial communities from peatlands in Department of Meta, Colombia - 0216_BV02_MP05_10_MG | ecosystem: Environmental > Terrestrial > Soil > Wetlands > Peat | place...
CGTATCCGTACTGTGTTCCTGCCCGACAAACGTGCTGACGGAAGGTTTGTCGAGGTATTCCAGCTTAGGGGGAAGGGAATGGGCATGCATACCCGCGGCCTCCGATTCTGCGGCTACCCGTGGTCACTTCAGTGGATGAGCGGTACAAACCAGTTCCGGGCCTGCATGGCAGTTTCACATCGAAGTGAGGGGCTGTCAATACGAAGCCCGCATCCTGGCGACCGTCATTCCGCCCCCCGACTCGACACGGGACCAGCCTTCTGCGGGGTCCTTATCCTTTTCCAGCTGAATTGATTACCCTAGTACCGTGTCCTTCTGTCTCCGAGAATTAACACAGCATTGATGTGCCGGTAAGAAATCAGTTGCACACTAAATGGTGCGATCCCCGGCGCGAGCGAACTGCGGCAGGGAGGAACCCTCATGCGCAAGTTGACGATCGTTTTCTTCGACGCCGGCGGGGGACACCGCAATGCCGCCGAGGCGCTCAAGGGCACGCTCGAGACACAGGCACGACCCTGGGATGTTTCTCTTCTCAATCTGCAGGAGTTACTCGATTCCCTAGACCTCATTCGGCGTGCGACGGGCATCCGCATCCAGGACGGGTACAACCTGATCCTGCGCAAAGGCTGGACGCGTCCGACGCCACAACTTCTGGGGCTACTACGCGGCCTGATCCGGATGCACCACCGGCAGGTGGTCGCGGTGCTTCAGAATTACTGGCTGCAAAACCGGACTGATCTGGTGCTATCGGTAATCCCACTGTTCAACCGGGCGCTGGCAGAGAGCTTGCAGGAGTCTGCTCCGGCTACGGCCTTTGCCACATTGCTGACCGATTTGGCGGACTGTCCACCGCATTTCTGGATGGAGGACGAGTCAGAATTCCTGATTTGCGGCACCGAGCGCGCTGAGCAGCAGGCGCTCGAGATGGGCCACGCGCGGTCCCGGGTGTTCAAGACCTCGGGCATGATCCTGAAGCCGAGGTTTTACGAGAAGCCGCGGCTCGACGTCGCGGCGGAGAGGGCGCGGCACGGATTGGATCCTGAGTTGCCGACGGGGATCGTGCTGTTCGGCGGCCACGGCTCGCTGGTGATGCGGGGAATTGCCAGGAGACTCAGCCAGAGCGCGAACCGAGTTCAGCTGATCATGATGTGCGGGCACAACCAGCAACTGCGCACCGAGCTGGCCGGGATGCGATCGCCGATGCCCATGCTGGTTGAGGGCTTCACGTCGAATGTGGCGTATTACATGGCGCTGGCCGATTTCTTCGTGGGCAAACCCGGGCCTGGCAGCATCAGCGAAGCACTGCAGTTTCATCTGCCGGTGATTGTAGAGTGCAACCCGAAGACGATGCCGCAGGAGCGCTACAACGCGGACTGGGTCGCAGAGAAGCGACTGGGCATCGTGTTGCGCAGTTTCAGCGAGATTGCCGGCGGAGTGGAGCAACTGTTGCAGCCGGAGACTTTCGAGGAGCTCTCCGGCAATGCTCGCGCGTTCTCCAATCGGGCGCTGTTCGAGGTGCCTTCCATCCTGGAGGAGGTGCTGGAACGGCATGTTCCCTATTCTGTGTCAGAATCTGTACCCGATGTTGGTCCGGTGGGGCCGGATGCGGCGTGGGCGAGCCTTACGTAGAACTGCTGCAGTTAGAGCATCTCCGCTCGTAACTAGCCAAAAGACAATACTCCTGTCTGCGTATGAGTTGGTCGGCTCCGCGGAGGAGGTTGGTCCTTGCTTCTGATCCCACGCTGCCGCCTCCTCCCGGAGGGAAATCAGGAATTGGGGGCGGGCCTGTAGGCCTCGACGAGTTCCGGCGCAAGGGCATTATTGCGCGCGATCTCAGCATATAAGCGGGCGCTGGGGCGAGGGGTGCGGAGCTGGGTGCCGGGGTCTAATTGAATCAAGCCGAAGCGAAGTTTCCAGCCCTCGGTCCACTCGAAGTTGTCGGTGAGGGTCCAGTGGAAGTAGCCGCGAACGTCGTAGCCTTCGCGAATGAGGCTGTGCAGCTCTTTGATTACATTCACAATCAGCCAGGGACGGATGCGATCCTGGGCATCGGGGACTCCGTTCTCCAAAACGTAAATTGGCTTTCTCAGCTGCGCAACATCCTCGACAGCAACCCGAACCGCCGGGGGGTACGCCTCGCCGTAGGGGCGATCCACGCCGGGGTCGCCCTGGGGAACGTGGCCGGGCACGAAGATACGTCCGAAGAGCTGGCCGACGTTGCGCGCATCGAAGGCTACGTGCAAACGTCCGTACACATTGAGGCCGACAAAGTCGCACGCGCCTTTGACATCGGCCGCATCGCCATCCAGCAGATTGAAGGGGAAGTCGAAACGACCCCGCTCGAGCAGGCGGATGAAGGTCTGATTGAACGTGCCATGGAGGAGTCCCGCTACCCAGCGGTCGACCAGGGTTGCCACCGGCTGGAAGACCACGAAATGCTGTGCCCATCCCACCTGAGCCCCGGGCTGGAGGTCGTGAATGGCGCGATAAGCCGCGAGATGGCAACGGGCCTGGGCGCTGATGACGCGGATGGCGTCGCCGATCTGTCCGGTCTTGCCGGGGGGGAACTCGCCCAGCACGTATCCGAAGGCGGCATAGACGTTGGGCTCGTTGAAGGTGACCCACGACCGGCACCAATCACCCAATGCACTGACCACGTGGCGGGCGTAGCGCTCAAACAGGCGGGGAGCTTCGGGGTGCAAGAAGCCGCCTTGTTGTTCGAACCAGCGGGGGTGGGTGAAATGGTGAAGGCAGATGATAGGACGAATGCCTCGGTGCCCTAGTTCCTCCATCAGTTCCCGGTAACGATGCAGGGCGGCCCCGTCCCAACGATCCTTCTCCGGTTCGATGCGGCTCCATTCCAGAGAAAGGCGGAGAGCATTGAGACCTAGACTGCTGGCCAGATCGAAGTCGGGCTGGGCGTTGGTCCACCAATTACATGCCGCACCGGAGCGGTCACCACTCTTGATGCGGCCAGATTGCTCCCAGTCGGCCCACTGGCTGTTGCGGTTGAAACCCTCGACTTGATACGAGGCGGTGGAGACTCCCCAGAGAAATCCGGGGGGGAACGGCAAGGGCAGGGAAGCGGAATCAGATGCAGGTGAGGAATCTACCGGCGGCACAGGCGGCATCGTACATGGCGGAGGAGGTTCTAGCAAAGAGGCACGGCAGGCACGTTCTGAGTCCTGAGCACCACAGCCTCTCCCAGCTATACTGGCACACCCTTCCGGAGACGCCATGAAGTTCCTAATACCGCTCGCCCTGTTGTTCGGGTGCCTGGTCGCAGCAGCGCAGGAGACCACCGCGCCTCCCCCTTCCGACCGGCATGACGCCCGCCGTCCCACCATCGGGCTGGTGCTCGAAGGCGGCGGGGCACTGGGCCTGGCCCACGTGGGGGTGCTGCGCTGGTTCGAAGACAACCACGTTCCCATTGACTATGTGGCGGGCACCAGCATGGGCGGACTGGTAGGCGGCCTGTACTCCACCGGCATGTCAGGTCAAGAGATTTACCGATTCGTGCAAACCATCAACTGGAACCAAGTGCTACGCAACGAAACACCGTACCGTGACCGCTCGTATCGTCGCAAGGAAGACCGGCGCCAGTATCCCAATGACATGGAATTTGGGCTGAAGGGGGGCGTGAATTTTCCCAGCGGCTTCAACTCCGGTCACCAGGTCGGACTGATCCTGGATCGGGTTGCGCTGCCTTACTCCGAGCTGCCCAGCTTTAACCAGCTGCCTACGCCCTTCCGCTGCGTGGCCACCGACCTGGTGAGCGGCGAAGCGGTCGTCTTCGACCACGGCTCGCTGGCGGAGGCCCTGCGCGCCACAATGTCTTTGCCGGCCATCTTCAGTCCGGTGCGAAGCGATGACCGGATCTACGTGGACGGGGGACTGCTCGAAAATCTGCCCGTGGACGTGGCCCGCGCCATGGGTGCGGACGTCGTGATCGCGGTCCACCTGGAGACGGCACGGTTGAATCCCAGGGTTGCGATGTCGGCCTTTGGGGTGCTGCAACGATCCATCAGCGTGGTGGTCGCGGTCAACGAACTGGCCAGCATGCAACGGGCGGATGTGCTCATCCCGGTGCATACCGAAGAGTTCACGAGCACGGACTATCAAGCTTCGGAGAAGATCATCGCCCTGGGATTTTCCGGAGCAGAGGAAAGGAAGCAGGTGCTCTCCCGCTTCGCCGTTGATGATGTGGAGTGGAAGCAATATAGGGCGCAGCGCGAGCAACGGAAGCGACCTCTGCCCATCCCACAGTTTGTCGAGGTCACGGGAACCGCTCCGGTGATCGCGATGGGGATTCAGCCAGGGCTGCAAGACAACGTCGGCAAACCGGTGGACTTCCCCGAGCTGGACCGGGATATGACTGAGATCACAGGTCTGGGCCGCTTTTCCACCGCGGGTTTTCAGCTGGCGCGGCGGAACGGGCAGGACGGTCTGCTGGTCCACACCCAGGAAAAGGACTATGCTCCGCCGACGGTAAATCCGCTGTTCGTCATCGACGGTTCGGACTACACGGACACGCGCTTTGATTTGGGCACGCGTATTACCCTGATGGACCTAGGGGGATTTGGGTCGGAGTGGCGGACGGACCTGATCGGAGGATCGGTATACGGCATCACCTCCGAGTACTACCACCCGCTAGGTTGGCTGAGCCATTTCTTCATCGCGCCGCGAGTGTTTGCCAGGTCCGAGCCCTTTGACGTGTACCTTGAGAGCAATCGCATCGCGACCTACCGCGAGCATAATTACGGCGGCGGGTTCGACTTCGGCGCAGGGTTCAGCCGCTTCTCTGAACTGCGCTTTGGCTACCAGACCGGGTACGAGTCCCTGACCCGCCAGATCGGGACCCCCGAGCTGCCCAACGTCAGCGGACGGCAAGGTTTTGCCCGTCTGCGGCACGTGATTGACCACACCGATGACCCGGTCATTCCGCGAAACGGCTTCCGGGCAGACTCCGAGTTCCGATTCTACGATTCCAACCCTGATGCGACTGAGCATTTCCCGTCCGGCGAAATTCGGTTAGGAATCTTCCACCGCATATCCGCTCCCTCGTCGTTGTTTTTGCTCGCTTCCGGAGGGACAACCTTTGGTCGTGAGGGCACAGGTATCCCGGTGTTCTCCTTGGGTGGGCCCACCCGTCTGGCGGCATATGGCGTGAACGAGTTGCTCACGAACCAATATTTCCTGTTTCAGCCGGGTTATATTCATCGGCTGACCACGCTGCCGCCGCTGCTGGGGAAGAATGTCTACCTCGTTACGGAATACGAGATCGGCAAGGCTTACGGGGACCTGGCCACCGCGGATTCGCGCCTGCCCATGGACGGCAATGTCGCAGTGCTGTTCCAGACGGTTCTTGGTCCCATTGTATTCGGCGGTGCCGTGGGTGATAGTGGCCATCACAAGTTCTATTTCCAACTCGGGCGATTCTTCTAGAATCTGCAGCCTGAAGTGGAGGAAGACATGGGCATCGAACTCTCCAGGGAGGTCTGCGGGCTGCTGGACCGTCCCAACTTTGTGCACCTGGCTACGCTGATGCCAGATGGGTCGCCGCAGAGTGTGCCGGTGTGGGTAGGCAGGGAGGGGGATCGAATCCTGGTTTGCACTTCCGAATCCTCGCTCAAGGCGACAAACACTCTGCGCGATCCGCGGGTAGCGCTGTCGGTAGTGGACCTGCGCAACCCCTACGAAGAGGTGCAATTGCGGGGTCGCGTGGTGGAACGTCGGCCCGATCCGGATTGCGTGATCATGGACCGCATCTCGCACAAGTACACGGGGAAGCCGTTCCCCTTCCGTGATCCGTCCGGACGGGTCTGCCTGGTGATCGAGATCGACAAGGCGCGCTATGCCAAGCTGCCGTTTGAACACACACCGCCGACGAGTTCCTGAACCCGCGTCTCGACGGAGACTCTCTCGGGCTTTTATGATGGTCTACGACCAAGCCATCGTCCGAGGTGTCTATGCCTGAACCAACCTATGAAGAACTGAAGGCCCGCCTGGCCGAACTGGAAAAACAGACCGATGCCAGAAAGCGCAGCGGAAGCCTCGAATTTCGCGTCTCCGAGAAAGGCGGCGTCAGCGTTTACGGACTGGGCCGCTTTCCGGTTACGCTCTACTATGAGCAGTGGGTGCGCCTGTTGGACACTGCCGAGAATCTGCGACAATTCCTTGAAGAGAACAAGTCCAAGCTTAAGCTCAAAGGCCGGTAACCTTGGTTCCGCTCCATTCCTTTACCTGACGACCCGTGGACGAAAAACGGGACGCCCGCGGGAGATCGAAATCTGGTTCACGGAGCGTAAGGGGCATTTCTACGTGCTCGCCGAACACGAAACTTCGAACTGGGTACAGAACCTGCGAGCGGATGCTGAGGTGCGCGTCAGGATCGGCGCGGAGAGCTTCGCCGCGCGGGCGCGCGTGCTGCGTCCGGAGGAGAACGGCGGATTGTACCGAGAGATTCAGGAGTTGTCGCGCCGCAAGTACGGTTGGGGAAATGGCCTGGTCGTTCAGCTGACGCGGAAGGCCGAAGGTGAGTGAAGGGCGAAGCGGCCAGCCTGGCTCCGGCCTCCGCAGCGGGCACGGTGCCCGCGGTTGGCCTGGCCGGAAAAAGAAGAGCGAGCTCAGGATCTGGCTTGATCGAACCGCTGCCGCAGTGCGCGCAGCCCATCATCTGTGGGTACACTACCGGCGTGCCCGCCGACCACATTTTGCACCGGGCTTCGTTATCTGCTGACGAGCGCCTCGCGTACGGCAGCGACCCCAACCAGTTCGGCGATCTTCGGTTGCCCAAGGCAGCGACCGCCAAACCGCGCGTGGTTGTCATGAATATCCATGGTGGCTACTGGCGGGCGGACTATGGTCTGGCCCACGCGGGGCCCTCGTGCGCAGCGCTCACACTGCAAGGCGTCGCGACGTGGAACGTCGAATACCGCCGAGTCGGCAATGAGGGAGGCGGTTGGCCGGAGAGCTTCGAAGATGTCGTGCGCGCCTACCGCTTTCTTGTGCAAATCGCCACTCAATACAATCTTGACGCCTCCCGCATAGTGGTGATGGGCCACTCAGCGGGAGGCCAACTGGCGTTGTGCCTGGTGGCCCACGAGCCTACCGTGCGGCGTGTTGTGTCGCTGGCGGGAGTGGTTGATCTGCAACGTGCTTTCGAACTCCACCTGAGTTCGGATGCGGTGGTTGAGTTCCTGGGCGGAAAGCCCGACCAGGTTGCCGCTCACTACCGCATGGCTGATCCCATGTGGCTTTCCATTCGGGAGGCGAGGCAGGTTCTCATTCACGGTCTGGATGATGACGTCGTTCCGCCGGACCTCAGCCGGCGGTACGTGGAAGCAAAAGAGAAAAGTGGGGAGAAGGTTGCGCTGGTACAAATTCCGGAAGCCAACCACTTCGACGTCATCGATCCGCGTTCCAAGGCGTGGAGTGTCGTGGTGCGAAGCATCCGGGAGTCACTGGAGGCCTAACTGGTATTCCCACCGGCTGCAGGGGCCGCACCTGATTGCAGAATGCCAGTGGGTCATCATTACGGGTGAGAGGCAACACGAAATGGTCGAAGCGGTTGCCGATGGGCAAGGGCCAGAATCCTCGAAGGTTCTCTCTAAGCGCACGAATCCTGGCATCCCGTTCCCGTGACCATCGTCGTATGTGTCCATGGCGCGACCTGTTATACAACCCTACCCAGAACCAGCGCAGAGTTCTTCGAGCCGAATGCGATGCAGTTACACACAGCATGCTCGATGTGGGCAGGGCGCCCCGGATGAGGCACGTAGTCGAGATCGCAATTCGGGTCGGGCTTCTCCAGGTTGATCGTGGGGGGGATTTGCGCCCTCTGCATGGCGACGATGGTGGCGGCGACTCCCGCCGCACCGCACGCTCCCTGGGGATGGCCGATCTGCGACTTGAGCGCGGACATCGCCACACATCGGGCGTGTTCCCCAAGGGCTAGTTTTAGCGCCTGGGTTTCGATGCGATCGTTCAATTGGGTGGAAGTGCCGTGCAGATTCACGTAGTCGACGTCTTGGGGGCCAATGGCGGCTTCCTGCATGGCCAAGCCAATCGCTCGCGCCGGTTCCTCGCCGCATTCCTTGAGCCGCACGCGGTGAAAGGCCTCGCAAGTAGATCCGTACCCGCGCACCTCCGCCAGCAGGGTGGCACCGCGCGCGCGGGCATGTTCGTACTCCTCCAATACGAACATCCACGCCCCTTCGGCAAGCACGAAGCCATCACGGTCGGCTGAGAACGGCCGTGAGCCCTTTTCGGGAGCTGCGTTCCACGAGTCAGTCAGGATTTTCATCAAGATGAACCCTTTGACGATGCCGAGAGCAATCGGAGCGTCGGCACCGCCGGTCAGGACGCTGTCAGCACGTCCGTACTGAATCTGGCGCAGAGCATAGCCGATGGCATCGGTGGAGGAGGTACATCCGGTTGTGATCACGTGGCTGGGACCACGCAACCCGAAGCGGATGCTCACATCGCTGGACAGAGTTCCCATCACGCCCGTGGGCACACCGAACAGGCTCATGTGGCGGAAGTCCTGCTGAAAAAACAATCGATACTGCTCCTCGACAAATTCCTGGGAACCACCGCCAGATCCGAGAATGACGGCAAATCGCCGGCGCTCTGCGGGCGAGAGGCGAGCCGGGGTTACGCCAGCCTGCTCGAGGGCTTCAGTGGCGGCCGCCAGCGTCAGGGGCAGAACGCGGGAGACATGCTTGCGTTCACGTTTCCCCACCCAGGCCAATTCGTCGAAGTCGGGGACCTCGCCCGCAATCCGCACAGAAATCTCACTCGGATCAAAAAGCGAAATACGACGGACCCCGCTCTGGCCGGCAAGGATTGCGTCGGCGAACGCCATCCTACCAATGCCGTTCGGGCTCACTACCCCCATCCCCGTGACTACCACGCGCCGCTTCAATTTGCTCTCATTCTATCGAGAACCAGCCGCCACAGATTGGATGCAGAAGCGGCTCCGCACGAGGGCTCGATATGGTAAGGATGACATGCGAATCCCAGGTCCCGCCAGACTGGACGGCTGGGCGTCCGGAGCGGCGGCAGTGCCGTATATAATCGAGCGTTTCTCGGGGAGAACCATTGGCCTACGACGACTTGCGCGACTGGATGGTGGCACTCGAAGCGGCTGGCGAACTGCGCCGGATCCGCACCCAGGCGGACCCGATCCTCGAGATCGCCGAGATCACGGACCGCGTTTCCAAAGGGAAGTATGAGAGTGCGGGGAGCAGGTCAGTGCCTGCTGGCGGTCCGGCTTTGCTGTTTGAGAATGTCAAGGGATATCCGGGAGCCAGGCTGCTGATCAACCAGTTCGGCTCTGACAAACGGATGCGCATGGCGCTGGAGGTCGACTCGCTGGATGAAGTAGCTGAGCGCATTCGGGGTTTCATGGACGTGAAGTCTCCGCAGGGCTTTCTGGACAAGATGAAGATGTTGCCCATGCTGGCTGAGATGGGCAAGTTCTTTCCCAAGACCGTTCCCAGCGGAGCCTGCAAGCAGGTGATCAAGGGCGATAATTTCTCGCTGCTCGATTTCCCCATACTGCAGTGCTGGCCGCAGGACGCGGGCCGCTTCATCACCCTGCCCTGTGTCATTACGCGCGATCCAAGGACGGGAAAACGGAACCTGGGCATGTACCGCATGCAGGTCTACGATGAACGCACAACCGGGATGCATTGGCAACGGCAAAAAATTGGCGCGGAGCACTATCGGGAGCGATTGCGGGAGACCCAGCCTGATGCAGCCGGGCGGGTGGATCTGATGGCTCGAAGCTCGGGCGGAGCGGTGCTGGCAGAGGGGAGCCGCCCCTCAGGGGCGATGGAAGTGGCGGTTGCCATTGGAACCGATCCCGCGCTTACGTTTTCGGCGATCGTACCGGCCCCGCCCGAGGTGGAGGAATTCCTCATCGCAGGATTCCTACGCCAAAAGCCCGTGGAGCTGGTGAGGTGTGAGACCGTGGATCTTGAGGTTCCGGCGTCAGCGGAGATCGTCCTCGAGGGCTATGTGAATCTTGAGGAGTTGCGCACCGAGGGTCCATTTGGCGACCACACCGGGTTTTATTCATTGCAAGACCAGTATCCGGTCTTCCATGTCACCTGCATCACCCACCGCAAGGACCCGATCTACGCCACCACCATCGTGGGCAAACCGCCGATGGAAGACGGCTGGATGGGCAAAGCAGTGGAGCGCATTTTCCTTCCCCTGATGAAACTGAGCATTCCAGAACTGCTGGATGTGAATCTGCCGATCGAAGGCATCTTTCACAACCTGATGATCGTCTCCATCCGCAAGTCCTATCCTGGGCAGGCGCGCAAGGTGATGAACGCAATCTGGGCGCTGGGGCAGGCGATGTTCACCAAATGCATCTTGGTGGTAGATGAAGATGTCGACGTGCACGATCTTGCAGACGTGACGCTGAAGGTGCTGAACCACATCGATCCGGAGCGCGATATCCAGTTCACGCTGGGTCCCGTGGATTCGCTGGACCATGCGTCGCGCTTGCCCAACTACGGCTCCAAGATGGGAGTGGACGCGACTCGCAAGTGGGCCAGTGAAGGCTTCAGCCGCCCCTGGCCCGACGAGATCACCATGGATGCCAAGACCAGGTCGCAGGTGGACGGCAAGTGGAAGGCGCTGGCGCACGAGTTGGGGCTGGACTGAGGTTGAGGCTCTAGCCTCGAGTTAGCACGCCGGTACCGCAGAACGCTGGAGACTTCTCCCGAAAGCAGGCCGGCATGAGCTTCTATTTCCCCATCATTCTGATGGTGCTCGGAACCACCTTCTACCACCTGGCCCAGAAATCCGTACCACCGCAGGTAAACCCGGTGTTTTCCCTGGTGATGAATTACCTGAGTGCTCTGCTGGGAACGCTGCTGATTCTGCCGTTGTTCCCGGGACGCGGAGCCGAATCCTGGGCGTGGAAGAGCGTGAACTGGGCCAGCTGCGCCGTGGGCGCGTCCATCGTGGCCGTGGAACTGTCTGTTCTGCTGGCCTATCGGACGGGGTGGAAGATCAGCCTGCTGTCGGTAATCGGCAATACCGCCAGCGCGCTGCTACTGGTTGCGATCGGCATGGCCTGCTTTCACGAACGACTGTCCGCCCGCAACCTGGTTGGGGTGGTGCTGTCCCTGTTGGGGCTGGCACTCATCGCGCGGCCCTGAGGCGGAGTCATAAGCTGAGGGCCCAGATCTCGGCAACCAGATCATCCCGGCCCCAATCGCGATGACGTTCCTTCCGAACCAGGCGGAAACCGGCAGCCCGATAAATGTGGCGGGCAGCGTGCAGTTCGCTTTGCGTCCACAACATTATTTTCCTGTATCCCGTGTGCCGTGCGAAGCGCACGCATTCGGCGACAAGGCGCGTGCCGATTCCCAGGCCGCGGGCGGAGGGCTCGACCAACAGAAGGCGCAGTTTAGCCACCATCTTCGACTTCTTCACCAGGAAGACAGAGCCCACAATCTCGCCATCCCGTTCTGCAATCCAGCAGCGCTCGCGACGCGCGTCGAAGTTCTGCACAAACTGGGCAACAATCTCGGCCACCAGCGCCTCAAAGTGCTCGTCATAGCCGTACTCCTCGGCATACAGGACTCCATGGCGATGTACCACCCAGCCCATGTCTCCCGGTTGGGGAGCGCGCAACAGGTAGGGAGCTTGATCTGTGGTCGCCTCCGCGCTGAGCAGGCATTCGATGGTTCGCATGGAATCTACCAGCTGCCGCTGCCGTTTGGAGGACAGCCGCTTCAGCATATCGGCCACCTCCCGGCTGGAGCGGCGGTCCAGTGGCGCAAAGGCTCGCCGTCCCTTGGCGGCAAGGCGCAGAGTGCGCTGCCGGCCGTCAGCGGCACAGGCTTCACGCTCAAGCCATCGGCGCTGTTCGAAGGTCTGCAGAATGCGGCTGAGATAGCCCGGGTCGAGGCCAAGGTCCTTGGCCAGTTCCGCCGCCGTCCACCCATTGCAACGGGCGAGTTCGTAGAGAACCCGCACCTCGGTCAGGGAAAAAGGGCTGTGCAGAAGACCGGCCTGCAATAGCCCGATCTGCCTCGTGTAAAAGCGGTTGAACTGTCGAACCGCGGCGACCTGCTGCCCGAACCGGGTTGACGTCATCAGAAAAGGACTGTCAACTATCTAATTGAAAAAGTCAACTATATTTCTGGACGCCGCCTTCTTATGCTAGCCTGTCTAAGTGGATCGCAGGACTTTCCTGAAGAGCGCCGCACTAGCGGCCATGAATACGAAGCGGCTCCCCTACGATCAGAGCGAGCGGCCGCGTCCGCCGGCCACCGTCTTAAAGAACTGGGTGTGGGTGACCGTCGACACCAATCGCCCGCCCGACGAGTGGAAGGGCCTCTTCGGCCGCATGCGCGAGAACAACGTCAGGGCTGTCCTTCCCGCCAGATGGTTCGCCAGGATTGGGGCCGATTTCA
>Ga0187773_10000825_pt1 | contig 12437 bp, 10 predicted proteins | sample 0216_BV02_MP05_1_FD_133133 | JGI IMG/M metagenome (GOLD analysis project Ga0187773, IMG submission 133133) | Tropical peat soil microbial communities from peatlands in Department of Meta, Colombia - 0216_BV02_MP05_10_MG | ecosystem: Environmental > Terrestrial > Soil > Wetlands > Peat | place...
CGATGTGGGCCGGCCGCAGGCTGATGCTGACCTTCTGTCCGGTGTGAAGCCCGACGCCGGTGGCGCGGACGATGGATTTCAGAGTGCGCTGCTTGAGCATCGGTAAGTGACTGACAGTCTTGTGAATTGTAACAGACCGAGCGTGGCCGGAGCACCCGCAAGGAGGATATTGGATGCTTCGGCCACTGGAACCTCAGTCCGCCTGCTTGCGCAGGAACGCCGGGATGTCGTACTTGTCGACGCCGCTCTGCTGGAGCGCCTCGACGGTCGAGGCGCGATTGCGCCGGATGACCGCCGGAACAGCGTCCAGCTGGTTGTAGTCGACCCCCTGCGAGACCGGCTGGTTGTCGGTGCCGGTCTTCTGCGTCACCACGAGCTGCGGTTTGGGCTGGCGCGCCGCCATCGGAGCCCCGAGCCCCGTCGCCACCACCGTGACGCGCAGGTCATCGCCCACCTCTTCGTCGTAGACGGCGCCGAAGATGATGGTTGCGTCCTCGGCGGCGAAGCTGCGCACGGTGTTCATGACCGCCTTGACCTCGCCGTGCTTGAGGCTCGCTCGGGTGGCGGTGATGTTCACCAGCACGCCGCGCGCGCCGGCGAGCGTGACACCCTCGAGCAACGGGCTCGCGATCGCCTGCTCCGCGGCGATGCGCGCGCGGTCGATGCCGGCCGCCTTGGCCGAGCCCATCATCGCCATGCCCTGCTCGGACATCACGGTACGCACATCTTGGAAGTCGACATTGATGAGCCCCGGGCAATTGATGATCTCGGCGATGCCCGCGACCGCATTATTCAGAACATCGTCGGCCGCCCTGAACGCTTCGTCCATCGTGACGTCTTCGCCCAGCACCTCCTCGAGCTTGTCGTTCAGGATCACGATGAGCGAATCGACATGCTGCGAGAGCTCCTCGATACCCTTCTCAGCGAGCCGCATGCGCTTGGTGCCCTCGAAGCCGAAGGGCTTGGTCACCACGGCGACCGTGAGCACGTTGAGCGAGCGCGCCACTTCCGCGATCACGGGTGCCGCGCCGGTTCCCGTGCCGCCGCCCATGCCTGCCGTGATGAACACCATGTGCGCGCCGGCCAGCGACTCTTCGAGACGCTCGCGCTCGGTGAGCGCCGCACTGCGCGCCTCGTCGGGCTTGGCCCCCGCGCCGAGCCCGCTGGTACCGAGCTGGATCTGGTGGCGCGCGCTGTTGCGCGCCAGCACCTGGGCGTCGGTGTTGACGGCGATGAACTCGACGCCCTCGACGCCCTGCTCGATCATGTGATTGACGGCGTTGCCTCCGGCGCCGCCGACGCCGACCACCTTGATGATCGGTCCTGCTGCCTGGCTGTCTACGATTTCGAACATGTGTTTCCTCCTTGCTGTTGGATGATGCTCAAGCGATGAATCAGAAGTTGCGCTGGAACCACTCGCGCATGCGGGTCAGCACGGCGCGCACCGAACCGCTCTGGCGTGATATCTGGCCCTGCTGGACTTGCGAGGCGCCCTCGAGCAGCAGGCCCACCGCGGTGGCGTAACGCGGATTGCGCACGACATCTGCGAGTCCGCCGGTGTAGCGCGGCACGCCGAGACGCACCGGCATGTGGAAAATCTCTTCACCCAGCTCGACCATGCCGCGCATCACCGCGCTGCCGCCGGTCAGCACCAGGCCGGAGGAGAGCAGCTCCTCGAACCCCGATTCGCGCAGCACCTGCTGCACGAGCGAAAAGAGCTCCTCGACGCGCGGTTCGATCACCTCCGCAAGCGTCTGGCGCGACATGACGCGCGGGCCGCGATCGCCTATTCCTGGCACCTCGATCATCTCGTTCGGATCGGCCAGCTGGCGCAACGCGACGCCGTGCCGGATCTTGATGTTCTCGGCCTCGGCGGTCGGCGTCCTGAGCGCCATTGCGATGTCGTTGGTGATCTGGTCGCCAGCGATTGGGATCACCGCGGTGTGCCGGATCGCGCCATTGGTGAAGATCGCGATGTCCGTCGTGCCGCCGCCGATGTCGATCAGGCACACGCCGAGATCGGTCTCGTCTTCCTGCAGCACGGCGCGCGAGGACGCGAGCGGCTGAAGGATGAGATCGTTCACCTCCAGACCGCAGCGCCGCACGCACTTGACGATGTTCTGCGCCGCGGACACGGCGCCGGTGACGATGTGCACCTTCACCTCGAGACGCACGCCGGACATGCCGATCGGCTCGCGCACGTCCTCCTGCCCGTCGATGATGAATTCCTGGCGCAGGACGTGCAGGATCTGCTGGTCGGTCGGGATGTTCACCGCCTTGGCCGTCTCGAGCACGCGGCTCACGTCCAGCGCGCTCACTTCGCGGTCCTTGATGGCCACCATGCCGGTCGAGTTGAAGCTGCGGATGTGGCTGCCTGCAATACCGGTGAACCCCGACGCGATCTTGCAATCGGCCATCAGCTCGGCCTCCTCGAGCGCGCGCTGCACCGCATTCACGGTCGCCTCGATGTTGACGACCACTCCCTTCTTCATGCCCTTGGATTCGTGGCTGCCCATGCCCAGGATTTCGAGCGTGCCGTCCGGCCGCAGCTCGGCCACCAGCGCGACCACCTTCGAAGTGCCGATATCCAGTCCGACAATCAGATCCTTGCTTTCCCTCGCCATTTCCCTCAGCCCTTGGAACCGGCCCCGCGCAAGGCGAAGCCGTTTGGATAACGCAGGTCCACGTAGGTGTAGCGCTGCGGCGTCTTCCCAAGCGTCTGCGCGTACACCGCAACGAAGCGCGCGAGTCGCGCTTCCACCGGGTGCTCGTCCGTATCGCGCCCAAGCGCGACCTGCAAGCCGTCGTCCAGCCACAGCCGCCAGGCGTAGCGCGGCGAGAGCTCGACGCGCACCGGCTTCTTGCCGAGCGGCGCGAGCAGCGCGGCGAAGCTGCGAAAGCGCTGCGTGACCTCGGCTTCCGTGCCGTCCGGACCGATGAGGAAAGGCAGTGCTGCGTCGCTCTGCGCGGCGAAGCGCTCGCCGTCGCTGTCGACCAGGGCGTCCGCGCCCCAATGCGCAAACGGCACGTGCTCCTCCAGGCGGACTTCCAGCCGGTCTGGCCACAAGCGGCGCACGCTCACGCTGCGCACCCATGGCAGCTGCTGCAGCGCGTCGCGCAGCTCTGCCAGATCGACCGCGAAGAAATTGCCGTCGATGTGCCCGCGCGCCGCCTGCGCGATCTGATCGGGCGTGGTGTGCGCAAGCTTGCCGCGCACCGTGATCTCGCGCACCGGAAACAGGCTCGTGCGCAGCAACAGCTGCGCCGCCGCGAACCCGAGCAGCAACAGCGCGATGCCGGTCAGGATCCCGGCCACCGAGTTGAGCAGTCGCGGGTTATCCCACATGCGCGCCCTCCAGGATGCGCAGGCAAAGGTCCTCGTAGGACAGCCCCACGGCGCGCGCAGCCATCGGCACGAGCGAGTGGTCCGTCATTCCAGGCGCGGTGTTCGCCTCGAGCAGGTACGGCGCGCCCGAGCGGTCGAGCATCAGATCGACGCGTCCCCAGCCGCTACAGCCGAGCACCCGGAACGCGCGCAGGCACAGCGCCTGGACCTCCCGCTCGCGCGCCGGCGGCAGCCCGCAAGGGATGATGTAGCGCGTGTCGTCCGCGACGTACTTCGCCTGGTAGTCGTAGAACTCGCGCGGCGTCTCGAGCCTGATGATCGGCAGGGCCTCGTCGCCGAGAATCGCGATCGTCAGCTCGGTGCCTTCGATGAATTTTTCGGCCATCACCGCCTTGTCGTAATTTGCAGCGAGCGCGAAGGCCTCGTCGAGCGCCGAGGCCTCGCGCACCTTGCTCATGCCGAGCGACGAGCCCTCCGAGATCGGCTTCACCATGAGCGGCAGGCCGAGGCGCGCGGCGACCGCACGCAGGTCGGCGCGCGCGTCGAGCAGCTCGTGCGGCGGGGTCGGCAGGCCGCTCGCCTGCCACAGCAGCTTGGCGCGCAGCTTGTCCATGGCGAGCGCTGAGCCGAGCACGCCGCTGCCCGTGTAGGGAATGCGCAGCCACTCGAGCACGCCCTGCACCGTGCCGTCCTCGCCGAAGCGGCCGTGCAGCGCGATGAAGGCGCACGCGAAGCGGCCGGCAATGAGATCCTCGATGCCGCGTTCGGCCGGATCGAAGGCATGCGCATCGACGCCTCGCGCGCGCAGCGCATTGAGCACCATGGCGCCGCTGCGCAGCGATACCTCGCGCTCCGCCGAGCTGCCGCCCAGCAGCACCGCGACCTTGCCGAATTTCTGCGCGCTCAAGCGTCCCCCACGATGCGCACCTCGGGTCGCAGCTCGACGCCGGTCTTCTCGAGCACGGTGCGGCGCACCGTGTCGATCAGCCACTCGATATCGGAGGCGCGCGCCGCACCCTGCGGATTGACGATGAAATTGGCGTGCTTCTCCGACACGCGCGCCCCGCCACGCGCCAGACCCTTCAGGCCGCAGGACTCGATCAGGCGCGCGGCATGGTCGCCGATCGGATTGCGGAATACGCTGCCTGCGTTGGGCAGCGACAGGGGCTGGGAGGCGATGCGCCGTCCCAGGAAACCCTTGATCTTCGCGCGCGAGGCCGCCCCGTCGCCCTCGGGCAGCTTGAAGTAAGCCGCCACGAACCACTCGTCGGCGCCGATGCGCCCGCCTTCCTTGAGCTCGCAGTGACGGTACGAGATCTCGAATTCGGACCTCTCGCGGCTATGCAGCTCGCCGCGCCGGTCGATGGTCAATGCGCGATCCACGATGTCCCAGGTTTCGCCGCCGTAGCAGCCCGCGTTCATGGCAAGCGCACCGCCCACGCTGCCCGGTACCCCGGCGAGAAACTCCGCGCCCGCCAGATTGTTCATCGCCGCGAAACGCGCCACCTTCGGGCTCGCGACACCGGCTTCTGCGTACACGCGCCCGAGCAGCAGCTCGGGACGCCTGGCCGCCGCATGCGTCAGCACCACGGTGCCGCGATAGCCGCCGTCGCGCACCAGCAGGTTCGATCCCAGGCCGACGAACAGCAGCGGCTCGCTCGGCGGCAGCTGGCGCAGGAACGCCGCGAGATCCTCGAGATCGACCGGCAGGTAGACGCGCGCCGCCGCGCCGCCCGTTCGCCAGCTGGTATGCCGCGCCATCGGCTCGCCCAGCTTCAGCTCGCCGCGCAGTCCCTGCAACGCCTTGGCCTCAGACATGTTCATTCGCACGCGCCTCCTGTCCCGGGGCCGCGAGCTGCGCCGACACGCCGCCGATCGAGCCTGCTCCCATGGTGACCACCACGTCGCCGTCGCGGGCTACGCGCCGGATCGCGGCCGCCATCTGCGCGATGTCCTCGACGAACACCGGCTCGACCTTGCCCGCCACGCGCACGGCGCGCGCGAGCGACCTGCCATCGGCGGCCACGATCGGCGCCTCGCCCGCCGGGTACACCTCGGCGAGCAGCAGCGCGTCGGGGGTGGATAGCACGCGCACGAAATCCTCGAACAGGTCGCGCGTACGCGTATAGCGGTGCGGCTGGAATGCGAGCACGATGCGCCTTCCCGGGAAAGCGCCGCGCGCGGCCTCCAGCGTTGCCGTCATTTCGGCGGGGTGATGGCCATAGTCGTCGATCAGCGTGAAGCGCCCTCCTCCCTGCAGGGAAATCTCGCCGCAGCGCTGGAAGCGCCGCCCTACCCCGTGGAACTCCTCGAGCGCCTTGAGGATCGCGCGGTCCGGGATCGCCAGCTCGCCCGCCACCGCGATCGCGGCGAGCGCGTTCTGCACGTTGTGCCGGCCCGGCAGGTTGAGCTTCACCTCCAGCGGTGCGCCTTGCTCGCGCACCGCCCGGAAGCGCATCGCGCCGCCGGCGTGCTCGACACGCTCGGCGCGCACCGCCGCTTCGGCCGCGAAGCCGTATGTCAGCACCGGCTTGGAGACGAACGGCAGGATCTCGCGCACGTGCGCATCGTCGATGCACAGCACCGCGCTGCCGTAGAAAGGCAGGTTCTGCAGGAACTGCACGAACGCCTGCTTGAGCCGCGCGAAATCGTGCTGGTAGGTGTCCATGTGGTCGGCGTCGATGTTGGTCACCACCGCGATCACCGGCTGCAGGTGCAGAAAAGAGGCGTCCGACTCGTCCGCCTCGACGACGATGAACTCCCCGGAGCCGAGGCGCGCGTTGGAGCCCGCGGCGTTCAAGCGCCCGCCGATGACGAAGGTCGGATCGAGACCGCCCTCGGCGAGCACGCTCGCCACCAGGCTGGTGGTAGTCGTCTTGCCGTGCGTGCCGGCGATCGCCACGCCTTGCCTCAGGCGCATCAGCTCGGCCAGCATCAGCGCGCGCGGCACGATCGGAATGCGCCGATTGCGCGCCGCGATCACCTCCGGGTTGTCGCCGGCGACGGCAGTGGACACCACGACCACGTCGGCGCCTTCGACGTTCGCGGCCGCGTGGGATACGGAAATCCTCGCGCCGAGCCCCGCCAGGCGGCGCGTCGCCGCGTTTGCCGACAGGTCCGAGCCGCTCACCTGGTAGCCGAGATTCAGCAGCACTTCGGCGATGCCGCTCATGCCCGAGCCGCCGATGCCGACGAAGTGAATGTGACGCACCTTGTGCTTCACGCGCGCCACCCTTCGGCGAGCTCGATGCAGCGCTCGGCGACCACGCGCGCCGCCTGGGGCCGGCCGAGCGCGCGCGCTCTCTCGGCCATGTCGAGCAGCCGCGTCCGGTCGAGCGAGCCGATCAGCGCGGCAAGCCGCGCGGCGCTCATCTCGGACTGAGGCAGCAGGATCGCCGCGCCGCGCTCCGCGAGGAACTTCGCGTTTGCCGTCTGGTGATCGTCCACCGCGTGCGGAAAGGGCACCAGCACGCTCGCCACGCCCCCCGCCGCGAGCTCGGCGACGGTTATGGCTCCCGCGCGGCAGATCACCAGGTCGGCCTCGGCGTAACGGCGCGCCATGTCGTCGATGAATGCGACCAGCTCGCCCTGCACGCCGGCCGCCGCATAGCCCGCGCGCAGCGCTTCGAGGTGCTGCTCGCCTGCCTGGTGCACCACCTGAGGACGCAGCGGCGCGGGGATCAGCGCGAGCGCCTCGGGCAGCGCCTTGTTCAGCGCCTGCGCGCCGAGGCTGCCGCCGACCACCAGCAGCCTGAGCGGACCGCCGCGGCCGGCGAAGCGCTCGGTGGGCGCAGGCAGCGCGGCGATTTCGGCGCGCACCGGATTGCCGGTCCACTCGGCGTTCTTGAGCGCCCCGGGGAACGCGACCATCGCCTTGTCGGCGAGCGCAGCGAGCACGCGGTTGGCCAGGCCGGCGATCGCGTTCTGCTCGTGCACGGCGAGCGGGCGATTGAGCAGCGATGCCATCATGCCGCCCGGGAACGCGACGTAGCCGCCCATGCCGAGCACCACGTCGGGCCGCACGCCGAACAGGGTGCGCGCGCTCTCCCAGAACGACACCAGCAGGTTCGCCGGCAGGAGCAGCTTGGCGAGCAGGCCTTTGCCGCGCAGCGCCCTGGCGCGGATCCAGGCCATGCGGTAGCCGCGCTGCGGCACGATGCGCGCCTCCATGCCGCTCCGGGCACCCATCCAGACGACCTCCCAGCCGGCGGCGCGCATCCGTTCGGCAACCGCGAGGCCGGGGAAGATGTGCCCGCCCGTGCCGCCAGCCATGATCAGGATCGTGCGGCTCATGCCGGCAGCCCCCGCGCGAGCTGGCGGCACTCCCAATCGATGCGCAGTAGGATCGCGAGCGCCACGAAGTTCACCAGCAGCCCCGTGCCGCCGAAGCTCATCAGCGGAAGCGTCAGGCCCTTGGTCGGCAGCAGGCCCATGTTGACGCCCATGTTGATCAGCGCCTGGAAGCCGATCCAGATGCCGATTCCCTGCGCGACGAGCGCGGCGAAGTGACGCTCGTGCAGCACGGCGCGGCGCCCGATCACGAAGGCGCGGAACACGAGCCAGGCGAACAGTCCTATCACCACGGCGACGCCCGCGAAGCCGAGCTCCTCGGCGATCACGGCGAGCAGGAAATCGGTATGCGCTTCGGGCAGGTACTGCAGCTTCTCGACGCTTGCGCCCAGCCCGACGCCGAACCATTCGCCACGCCCGAAGGCGATCAGCGCGTGCGACAGCTGATAGCCGCTGCCGAACGGATCCGACCACGGGTCCATGAAGCCGAAGATGCGCTGCATGCGATAGGGCGACGACAGCACGAGCCCGGCAAAGCCGAGCGCGAGCATGGCGACCAGCAGGGCGAAGTGCCTGCCGTTCATTCCCCCGAGAAACAGCATGCCGAACGCAGTGACCGCGATCACCACCAGCGCGCCGAAGTCCGGCTCGCGCAGCAGCAGCCAGGATACGAGCAGCATGACCGCCAGCATCGGCAGCAGGCCCTTGCGGAAGCTCTTCAGCACGGCGTGCTTGCGCACGGTGTAGTCGGCCGCGTACAGCACCACCGCGAGCTTCATGAGCTCGGAAGGCTGGACATTAAGTACGCGCAGGCTGAGCCAGCGGCGCGCGCCGTTCACCTCGCGTCCGATGCCGGGCAGCAGGACCATGACCAGCATGAGCAAGGCCCCGACGAACAGCCACGGTGCGGCCTTTTGCCAGGCGCGCACCGGCACCAGGAACACCAGCAGCGCGGCGAGCAAGGACGCGCCCAGGAAGACGCCCTGGCGCAGGAGGAAGTACGCGTAGTTGTGCGCCGTGAAACGGCTCGCGGCGGCGGTTTCGACCGACGCCGAATAGACCATGACGAGGCCGCCGGCGGCGAGCAGCAGCGCGGCCCAGGCGAGCGAGCGATCGTACTCGGCGCCCGGCGCGTTCTGCGCGAACACGTAGCTAGCCACCGGCGAGCCCCCTTACCGCCGCGGCGAATACATCGCCGCGGTGACGGTAGTCGCGGAACATGTCAAAGCTCGCGCAGGCCGGAGACAGCAGCACCGCCTCGCCAGGGCGCGCGCTGCGCGCCGCGACGGTGACGGCGTCCTCGAGCGTGGCGCAGGTCTCGAGCGGCACGCCGCTCGAGGCGAGTGCGCGCGCGATGAGCGGCGCGTCGCGGCCGATGAGCAGCACGCGGCTCGCGCGCTCCGCGACAGGCTGCGCGAGCGGCGCGAAGTCCTGCCCCTTGCCTTCGCCGCCCGCGATCAGCACCACCTTCTGCTCGAGGCCACGCAGGGCGGCGATGGTGGCGCCGACATTGGTGCCCTTTGAGTCGTCGTACCAGGCGACTCCGCCGGCGATGGCGACCCGCTCGAGGCGATGCGGCAGTCCGCGGAAGCTGCGCAATCCCTCAACGATCGCCTCGCGTGCAGCACCGAGCGTGCTCGCGAGCGCCGCCGCGGCGAGCGCATTGGCGGCGTTGTGCCAGCCGTGAATCGGCAGCTCGTCAACCGCGATCAGGGCGTGCGGCCCCTGCGCGAGCTGCTTGGGTCGGTCCGCCGTAACAATGCCGAAGTCCTCCGGCCGCGGCGGCGCGTCCAGCCCGAACGAGATGCGCCGCCCCCCGGCCGGCGCTAGCGCCGCGGCGCGTGGATCGTCGCGATTGAGCACCTGCGTGCCGGCGCCATGGAAGATGCGCGCCTTGGCCGCGCCGTACTCGGCCAGGCCCGCGTAGCGATCGAGGTGATCCTCCGACAGATTGAGCAGCGCCGCGCAATCCGGGGCGAGCGACCACGTGGTCTCGAGCTGGTAGCTCGAGAGCTCGAGCACCCAGGCTGCGGGCAGGCGCCCGGCGTCCAGTCTGCGCCTGAGCGCCTCGAGCGCGGCCGGCCCGATATTGCCCGCCACCTCGCAGTCGACGCCCGCGCTGCGCAGCAGATGTCCGGTGAGCGCGGTGACCGTCGTCTTGCCGTTGGTGCCGGTCACCGCGGCGATCTTCGCGGCCGGGCCGCTGCGCACCTGCCAGGCAAACAGCTCGATCTCGCCCACCAGCGGGATACCGCGCGAGAGCGCGTGCTCTACCACCGGCCCGGCGAGCGCGAGCCCGGGGCTGATGCACACCAGATCGATTCCCGCCAGGAGCCGGGCATCGAACGGTCCAGTGACCAGCTCGCCGGATTGCAAGTCGGCGGCGCGCGGCGGCGCGGCGCGCGTGTCGGCGACGCGCACGCTGCCGCCCGCGCGCACGACCCAGCGGGCGACCGCCAGCCCCGTGTCGCCGAGGCCGAGCACCAGCACGCGCTTGCCGGCGAGCGCCATCGGCTTCGGGCGAGGCAGCAGCTTGAAGACGGGCTCGCTCATCGACACGCTCACCTCAGCTTCAGGGTCGACAGACCGAAGAGCACGAGCATCATGGTGATGATCCAGAAGCGCACCACCACCTGCGATTCCTTCCACCCTTCCAGCTCGTAGTGATGGTGCAGCGGCGCCATGCGGAACACGCGCTTGCCGCCGCTCGCCTTGAAGTAGAGCACCTGGATCACCACCGAGAGGGTCTCGGCGACGAATACGCCGCCCATGATGAACAGCACGACCTCCTGGCGCACGATCACCGCGATGGTGCCGAGCGCGGCGCCGAGCGCGAGCGCGCCCACGTCGCCCATGAACACTTCAGCCGGATAGGCGTTGAACCAGAGAAAGCCGAGCCCGGCGCCGGCGAGCGCGCCGCAGAACACGGTCAGTTCGCCTGCGCCGGGAATGTAGGGCAGACCGAGGTACTTCGAGAATCCGGCGTGTCCTGCGACGTAGGCGAAGATGCCGAGCGCGCTGCCGACCATCACCGTCGGCATGATCGCCAGGCCGTCCAGTCCGTCGGTCAGGTTCACGGCGTTCGACGCACCCACGATCACCAGGTAAGTGAGCACCACAAAGCCGACCAGGCCGAGCGGATAGGCGATGTGCTTGAAAAAGGGCACGATCAGCAGGCTGAGCGCAGGCGTGTCGCGCGCCATCCAAGCGAGCGCCGCTGCGGCGCCGACGCCGATCGCCGACTGCCACAGGAACTTCGCTCTCGCCGAAAGGCCCTTGGGATTGCGCCGCACCACCTTGCGGTAGTCGTCTACCCATCCCACCGCCCCGAAGGCGACCGTCACCAGCAGCACGATCCACACATAGCGGTTGGCGAGGTCGCCCCACAGCAGCGTCGTGATGCCGATCGCGAGCAGGATCAGCGCGCCGCCCATGGTCGGCGTGCCGGCCTTGGTGAGGTGGGTGCTCGGTCCGTCGTCGCGCACCGACTGGCCGATCTTGTAGGTAGTGAGCTTGCGGATCACCAGCGGGCCCATGATGAGCGAGATGGCGAGCGCGGTGAGGCAGGCGAGCACTGCGCGCAGGGTGATGTAGTTGAATACGTTGAACACCCGCACGTCCTTCGCCAGCCAGTGGGCGATCTCGAGCAGCATCAGTGAGCTCCCTGCCGGGCTTGCTCGCCCGTGAGCGCCGCCACGACGCGCTCCATGCGCATAAAGCGCGAGCCTTTCACCAGCACGGTCGCGCCCGCGGTGGCGCGCTTGCTCAGGTCCGAGAGCAGCTCTTCGAGCGAGTCCGCGTGTGTGCCGCCCAGGCCGAAGGCTTCGGCCGCTCCGCGGCTCGCGTCGCCAAGAGCAATCAGACCCGACACGCCGCGGCTGCGCGCGTAGGCGCCCACCTCGCGGTGGAATTCGGGGCCGCGCTCGCCCACCTCGCCCATGTCGCCCAGCACGAGCACGGTGGGCGCCGGGCACGCGGCGAGAATGTCGATCGCCGCGCGCACCGAGTCGGGATTGGCGTTGTAGCTGTCGTCGATGACCGTCGCCCCGAGGGCGGCGCGCTTGACCTGAAGCCGCCCGAGGTAGGGACGGAACGCAGACAGGCCCTCGCCGATCGCGGCCGGCGAGATGCCCGCGGCGTGCGCGCAGGCCGCCGCAGCGAGCGCATTGCGCACGTTGTGCAGGCCGGGGATGGCAAGCGTGGCGGGCGCTTCGCCCGCGGGCGTGCGCACGCGGATATCGCTCGAGAGCGGCTTGAGCTCGTAGCGCGCGCCGACCGCGGCCGAGCCCTCGAGCCCGAATTCGATGCTGCGGTGCGCGCCTGCCGCCCTGCGGAATACGCCGGCGTGCGGGTCGTCCGCGTTCACCACGGCGGTGCCGTCCGCCGGCAGCGCCGCATACACGCTCGCGTTCTCCTCTGCGACCTCGTCTACCGAGCGCATGAACTCGAGATGCTCGCGCTGCGCGTTGTTCACCAGAGCCACCGTCGGCCGTGCGATGCCGGCCAGATAGGCGATCTCGCCCCTGTGATTCATGCCGAGCTCGATCGCGCAGTACCGGTGCGCGGACCGCAAGCGCAGGAGCGTTAGCGGGAGACCGACGTCATTGTTCAAGTTGCCTGCCGTAGCGAGCACCTGATCCTCGCCCGCGTGGCGCCGCAGGATGGAAGCCAGCATCTCCTTGGTCGTGGTCTTGCCGTTCGAGCCGGTGATCGCCACGAGCACCGGCGTAAAGCGTGCCCGCCAGTGGCGTGCCAGGTCGCCCAGCGCGCGCCGCGTGTCCGCGACGACGAGCAGCGGCAG
>Ga0187773_10000827_pt1 | contig 12416 bp, 14 predicted proteins | sample 0216_BV02_MP05_1_FD_133133 | JGI IMG/M metagenome (GOLD analysis project Ga0187773, IMG submission 133133) | Tropical peat soil microbial communities from peatlands in Department of Meta, Colombia - 0216_BV02_MP05_10_MG | ecosystem: Environmental > Terrestrial > Soil > Wetlands > Peat | place...
GACTTGCAGCGAACTTCATTGCGCCGCCCTGTCGCGCTCGACAATGTGAAGGCGCTTGGCGTCGGGGACGCGCATGTGCAACTGGCGGCTGGCGATACGCTCGACCCGAGCGTGCATCGCCCACGTGCTTGCTTCGAGCTGGAGCTGGCCGTATTCGACCCCGAGCTGGTGCGAACGTTCCAGCTCCTGCTCAAGTTCGGTAAAGGACTGGCGAGCACGGTTTTGCGACGTCACGAGTCCCAGCGCGCAGACCGTCAGGACGCAGAGAAGGGCAAGGTTCAGTCGAGCCATGACCGGTCTCAGGCGAGTCTCGCGGCAACTCGCAGCACGGCGCTCCTCGCGCGGGGGTTGGCCGCGATTTCCTCTGAGCTCGGCCTTGCCGGCCGACCCAGCACACGCAGCTTGGGCGCGGGCAGGTCGCGCGCTCTTATGGGCAGCCTTTCCGGCAGCGTCGGGGCGGCGGCGGTTCGCATGAAGTTTTTCACGATCCGGTCTTCAAGCGAATGAAAGCTGATCACCACCAACCGTCCTCCGGGCTTGAGCGCGGCAAGCGCTTGCGGGAGCGCTAGCGACAGCTCCTCAAGCTCCTGATTGACGTGAATCCGTAGAGCCTGAAACGTCCGCGTCGCCGGGTCCTGCCCCGGTTCACGCGTCCTGACGGTCGCAGCCACGAGAGCGGCAAGTTCTCGGGTCGTCCGGACAGGCCGGCTTCGCCGAGCAGCAACAAGCGCCTTTGCAATCTGTTTAGCAAACCGTTCTTCGCCATAGCCGCTGAGCACCTCCCTGATCTCGGCCTCGCTTGCCCGCTCGAGCCAGTCCGCCGCGCTCTCGCCCAGAGTCGGGTCCATGCGCATGTCGAGCGGCGCGTCGAAACGGAAGCTGAAACCGCGCTGCACATCGTCGAGCTGGGGCGACGACGCTCCCAGATCGAACAGCACGCCGTCCACGTTGTTCGTACCCAAGGCTTCTAGAGTCGCTCGCAGATTGCTGAACCGCGCGTGCACGGGGACAAAGCGCGCGTCGCGCCACGTCCGGGCAGCGGCGATGGCGTCAGGGTCCCTGTCCATCGCGATGAGCCGGCCCCGCTCGCCGAGCCGTTTCAAGATCAGGCGGCTGTGGCCGCCGCGTCCGAAGGTCGCATCCACGAAGGTACCGTTAGCGTGCGACTCGATTTCGAGCGCATCGACTGCCGATTGCAGGAGGACGGGGACATGGGCATCGGCGCTCACAAGGAAAAGTTGTCGGTACCTGGCGGCGGGTTAGCGCCCACTTGCTGCAAAGCCCTATCGAGCCGCTCCTGCCAGGTGGTCATGTCCCAGATCTCAAAATGACTGCCCTGGCCGACGAGCATTACGTCCTTCTTGAGATCGGCGAACTTCCGAAGCGCGGGGGATATGAGGATTCGGCCCTGCGCGTCGACTTCGAATTCCTCCGCAAAGCCGACCAGCAGGCGCTGCCACCAGCGGGCCTGCTCGTTGAAGCTGGAGAGTGCCTGGACCCTTGCGCCGATCGGCTCCCAGGCGAGTTTGGGGTATAGGAGCAAACAGCTATCGGGGTGGGCGGTGAGAACCACCGCGCGGCCTCCCGAATGCAGGGCGTCCCGGTACCGGGTTGGCACGGCAAGCCTTCCCTTGGCGTCGAGACTCAGCTCTGTCGCCCCTTGGAACAAAGATCCCCCTTCGAGTCGTGGAATGGACTTCCACAATTTCCCACTAAATTCTACTCTTACCCACTCTAGAGGAAACTCGGAGGCTGGTCAAGTCCAAAGGAAGGAAAAATTTAGCTACAACATGGACTTATGAAATCTTTTCTAGAATCTTCTTAATGTATTAGAATAGTATATAAATTAGAGTGTTAGAGGTAATACCGAAGGTAATACATTAGAAAATCAAGGGCTTCAAGGGCCTGGCAGGCTCCCGCAAGCGAATGCGGGGACGCGACCCTTGTAAGGAACCGTAGAAACCTAGTGGAGGTGTTTCTTGCCGGCGATCCCGCTGGGGCGCGGCTGGGTCCTATCCTGCGGCCCCTCGACGGCGGTGCGCGTGAACAATTGATTGACCAGACCCACAACTTCGCCGATCTCGGAATCGCCGAAATGGCGCGACAGCAGCGCCGAAATATCCTCGACCATGCGCCGACGCTGCATCTCGCGGATCGACTCTGGGGTGGGCCCAACGAAGACCCAGCTGTGTTCGTCCTGGCCGTCTTCGTGATAGTAGCTGACCTCGACTGCCGCCGCCTCCTCTGAGAAGGGCGAGAGGGCCTCGAAGGCTCCCTCGAGGGAATTCTGGAAGTTGCGCCCGACGTAGCCGGTCCAGCAGATGTCGAGCGCGCGCCGGCGCCGATCGAACGCGATTCCCGGCTCGTCCTGGTGCGCGCTGCGGGCATCCGCAAGGCCGTCCACGTCAACGTAGTCAAACCACGGCCTGAGCGCCTGCTCGATCTCAGTCTGGCTGACGCCGCTCCTCAGTAGGACCGCGCCGTGAACGTGGACTTCGGTATGCATGATCGTCTCCGCTAATGCTAGTCCGAGATCGGCTGAACATCAACCTTTCAAGAGCGGGGCCTGTCGGAACCCATCAATGGGATAATGCCGCATCAGAAACACTGGGGAACCGAAATGGCCGTTCCGAGCGACGCTGTCAACCTCGCGCTCTTTTGCGATTTCGAGAATGTCGCGCTCGGCGTTCGCGATGCGAAATATCCCAAATTCGACATAAACAAGGTGCTCGAGCGCCTGCTCCTCAAGGGCAGCATCGTGGTCAAGAAAGCGTACTGCGACTGGGAGAGGTACAAGGAATTCAAGGCCGACATGCACGAGGCGTCCTTTGAGCTGATCGAGATCCCGCACGTTCGAATGTCGGGCAAGAATTCTGCCGATATCCGCATGGTGGTCGACGCCCTCGACCTTTGCTACACCAAATCTCACGTCGACACTTTCGTCATAATCAGCGGCGACTCGGACTTTTCGCCTCTCGTCTCCAAGCTCCGTGAAAACAACAAGACAGTGATCGGCGTGGGTGTAAAGGATTCCAGCTCCGATCTCCTCGTCGCAAATTGCGACGAATTCATCTTCTACGACGACCTCGTGCGCGAGAAACCGGGTCACCGGCACCCGAGGAAAAGACCGCAGGCCAAGCCCGCCGCGGGCGATGGCGCGGTCAAGGAAGGCGAGGACAAGACCGATGAAGCGCTTGACCTGGTTATGCAAACGGTCGAAGCGCTCATGGCCGAGCGCGGTGCCGAGGAGAAGATCTGGGGCTCGATGGTGAAGCAGGCGCTCAAGCGCCGCAATCCCGGCTTCAATGAATCGTATTACGGGTTCTCGTCGTTCTCCAAGCTGCTCGATGAGGCCGAGGCCCGCAAGATGCTGCAGCTGGAGCGCGACGAGAAATCAGGCGGCTACGTCATCAAGAGCGTTGCGCACTGACTACCGGCCGCGCGTGAAGCTGGCGCGGCCTGATTCAACCCCCGACCTCGGCTGGCGCCTCGGTTTCCCCGCCTGCAGAATATTCCGCGCCGAGCGCTTGCGAAGATCACACCCGCCCGATGACGAGCGCGATTCCCTGCCCCACGCCGATGCACATGGTGCACAAGGCGTAGCGACCCTTGATTGCCTGGAGCTGATAGAGCGCCGTAGCAACCAGACGCGCGCCCGAGGCGCCGAGCGGATGGCCGATTGCGATCGCGCCGCCGTTGGGGTTGACTTGCGGCGCGTCGTCGGGCAGACCGAGATCGCGCGTTACCGCGAGCGCCTGCGCGGCGAACGCTTCGTTCAGCTCGATGACGTCCATCTGCGCGAGCTTGAGTCCGGTTCTCTCCAGGACCTTGCGCGTGGCCGGCGATGGACCCACGCCCATGATCCGCGGAGCAACGCCCGCAGTCGCCATGCCGAGGATTCGCCCTTTCGGGGTGAGGCGGTACTTTGTCGCCGCGGCCTCCGAAGCGAGAATCATCGCACAGGCACCGTCGTTGACTCCCGAGGCGTTGCCGGCGGTTACCGTGCCCTCGGGCTTCACCACGCCTTTGAGCTTGGCGAGGCCTTCGAGCGTTGCATCCGGGCGCGGGTGCTCGTCGCGATCCACGACGGTTGTGCTTCCCTTCTTCCCGGCGACCGACACGGGAACGATCTCGCTACGATAGAACCCTCGGGCTTGCGCGGCCGCCCAGCGCTGCTGGCTGCGGAGCGCAAACGCGTCCTGGTCGGCGCGCCCCACCTTGAACTCGGTAGCCACGTTCTCGGCGGTTTCCGGCATCGAGTCGATTCCGTACTTCGCCTTCATCAGCGGATTGACGAAGCGCCAGCCAATCGTCGTGTCTTCGATCTTCGCCGCCCTCGAGAACGGGCTATCGGCCTTCGGAATGACGAACGGGGCGCGCGACATGCTCTCCACGCCTCCGGCGATCATGAAGTGCGTCTCCCCGCACTTGATCGCGCGCGCCGAAGTGCCGACCGCGTCGAGGCTCGACCCGCATAACCGGTTCACGGTCACACCGGGAACCGTTTGCGGCAGGCCCGCAAGCAAGAGAGCCATGCGTGCGACGTTGCGGTTGTCCTCCCCCGCCTGATTCACGCACCCATAGATCAGGTCGTCGAGCGCCGCCCAGTCGACTGAGGAATTGCGCTCCATCAGGGCCTTGATCGGCAGCGTGGCGAGATCGTCCGTGCGAATCGATGAAAGCGCGCCGCCATAGCGCCCGAAGGGAGTGCGAACCGCGTCGCAAATGAAAACGTCCGTCATCGTGTTCTCGAAGCAGCGAAGGGGCGGCTATTGTAAATCAGCGTGCCCCCGCGCGGCTCCGTTCGGGATCATCAGACCAGGCCGTTGACGGCAATCGCCGCGCCGTGAATCGCTCTCGCCGAATCGGAAGCGAGAAACATGATCACGTCGGCGAGCGCTTCCGGTGCCACCCAGCGCCGCGGATCGGCGCCAGGCATGCCCGCCCGGTTCTGCGGCGTGTCGATGACGCTGGGCAGGACGCAGTTCACGTTGATGCCCTTATCCCGCAACTCCGCCGACATGCTCTCGGTCAACCGGATGACCGCGCTTTTCGACGCGCTGTACGCGCCCATGTTTGCCTTCCCCGAAAGGCCTGCCAGGGCGGCGATATTAACGATCTTTCCGTAGCCCGCGGCGAGCATCCCCGGGACGACAGCGCGGGCGCAGTTGATCACTGATTTCGCGTTCAGGCCGAGCATCAGCTCCCAGGTGTCCTCGGGCGTCTCGTGCACCGGATGCCCCATGCGGAACCCGCCGGCGATGTTGCACAGGATTTCGATCCGCGCATCGGACGGGAGCGCTCGCGCCACGGATTGCGCGTCGCGAAGGTCCGCGTGCACCATTCGCCTGCGCTCCTCCCCGCCTCCGTACGCGGAACGCAGGGTCTTCTCGTCATGATCGAGCAGGATTAGGGAGGCTCCGGCGGACGAGAACGCGCTGGCCACCGCGCGGCCGAGATTCCCGGCGGCGCCCGTAATCAGGCAGGTCTTGCCCTTGAATGTCACGAGAGGTGCCGGGCCTAGCCTGGAGGCTACGCGGCTTTTTCCGAGCGGCCCTTGGACTTCGCCCAGTAGCCGGGTGAAGCTTTTGTGTCGGAGAGCGCCCGAGCATCCTCGAAGCCGGGCGCCATCGACGCCGAGGTGCCGGCGAGCACCTGATGGTGCTCGATGTTGAGCAGACGCAGCCAGCTCTGCTGTCCCATGGTGAGCCCGATCATGCAGCCGAGCTCCACGAGCTCCGGTTCGCTGAAATGCCGGTGCATCCGCTCCCAGAACGCGTCGTCGGTATCCAGGTGCCAGCAGATAGCCTCGGCGTAGGCAAGCGCCGCTTTCTGGCGCTCGTCATACTTCGCCGATTTCTCGAAGTTGAGCAGGTCCTTGACATGATCCTCGACCAGGGCGCCGCTAGATGCCGCCTTGATCGAGCGCTGATTGCCGCAGTACTCGCACTGCACCGACCGCGAAACGTACAGGCGGCAGAGCTCCTTGATTGCATGCTCGCACACCCCGTTCTTGAAAATGTCGCGCCAGGAATTCGCGAAAAACCAGAAGCACGCGGACACATGGGCACGCACCGCTGAACTCTCCGGCCGCGGGGTGCCTTCGCGCTCACAGCGTTCCATCTCTCTGCGCATCTCGGCATCCATCTTGCTGACGTCGACATAGCTGATTCGCTGCTTGGCCATCGCTCCTCCTCGACTGCCGGGCCCGTAGCCCGTGCATTCGGCAATTATGAACGCAAATTTCGTCGCATACTGCCCGATCTCGTTCCACATCTCGTAGTCACCCTCACCCCTCCTTTGGTCAAGACCGGTTCATTCGTTGATTTCGAATTCCGCCTGGCGCGCTTCCGCCATCAGCGTGCTCCATACATGCTCACGCAGCTCAGCGAAGCGCGGCAGCAGCAGCGTTTGGCGGCTGCGCGGCCGCGGCAGATCGACCTTGACGATTTCATGAACCTTGCTCGGCCGCCCTTTGAGCACCAGAACGCGGTCTCCCATGAGGACAGCTTCGTCGATCGCGTGTGTCACGAACACCATGGTCGTCTGGCTCTGCTCCCAGATGCGCAGCAGCTCGAGCTGCAGGATTTCGCGGGTCTGCGCGTCCACCGCGCCGAAGGGCTCGTCCATCAGCAGAACCCGCGGTTCGATCGACAGCGCCCGCGCCAGCCCGCAACGTTGCTGCATGCCGCCGGAGATCTGGTAGGGATAATAGCTCTCGAAACCGTTCAGACCAACCAGCTTGATGAACTTCGGAATCCTTTCCCCGATTTCCGCGCGCGAGGCCCCGGCGAGCTTGAGTCCGTAGGCGACGTTCTGGAAGACCGTCTTCCATGGAAACAGGCCGAAGTGCTGGAATACCATCCCCACGCCGCTCCGCGGCCCGGCGACGACCTCTCCCTCGATCCGGACCTCGCCCTCGTCGAGGGAGATGAGACCGTTCATGCAGCGTAAGAGCGTCGTCTTGCCGCAGCCGGAAGGCCCGATGATCGCGAGCACCTCGCGCTCGCCGACCTCCAGGCTGACGTTCCGGAACACCTCCAGCGTGCCGAAGCGCTTGGCCGCGTTCGACACGACGATGCTCGCCATCCCCCCGCCCCGGTTCAATTTCTCACCTCGTGCGCACGCCGGCGAATTACTGCGGCTTGACGCCCGCCGTCTTGAGCATCTTGCCGTAGTCCTGCATTTCGCCGTGCACGAAGCGCTTGAACTGCTCCGGCGTCATGTACATGATCTCGTTGCCGATCTTGGCCATGTGCTCCTTCACGTCGGGGCTGGACAGCGCAGTCTCCATGTCCTTGCTGATCTTGTCGACTAGGTTCGTCGGCATCCGCGCAGGGCCCCAGAGGCCGAACCAGAGCGTGAATTCGAACCCGGGAACGCCGGCCTCGGCGACGGTGGGCAGATCAGGCAGCTGGCTCGCCCGGCGGGTGCTGCTGATGGCAAGGGCCCTCAGCCTGCCGTCCTTGATGAAGGGCAAGCCGGCCGAGATCGGGATCCAGTAGGCATCGACCCTGCCGCCGATGAGGTCGGTCACGACTTCCGGCGATCCCTTGTAAGGGATGTGCGTGACGTTGATCTCGCTCGCCAGCTTGAACTTCTCGAGGTTCAGGTGCGTTCCGCTGCCGACGCCGGCCGAGCCGAAATTGATCTTTCCGGGATGCGCCTTGGCCTCGTCGATCAGGTCCTTGAGCGAGTTGAAGTTCGAGCGCGGGTTGACCACGAGGATGTCGGGTTGCCCCGCGATCGGCGCGATCTCGACGAAGTCCTTCAGCGCGTCGTACGGGAGATGCTTGTACATCCACGGCGTCGTGACGTGCGCCGACGCGTCCACGAGCAGCGTATAGCCGTCAGGCGCCGCTCTTGCGACCACGGCGTTGGCGATCGAACCTCCGGCTCCGGGGCGGTTCTCCACGACGATCGGCTGGCCCCAGATCTCGGAGAGTTTTTGCGTCGCCACCCGGCCGGTGATGTCGGCGCCGCTCCCCGGCGGGAATGTGATCACCACGTGCACCGGCCTGTCCGGATAGACCGCGAATGCCTGCGTAGCACCCGCCACGAGAACTGCGGCAGCCAGTTTTGCGAGATTCCTCATGACGTCCTCTTCCGTTGTTCAAGCAAAAGCCTGCCGCCGGCAAGATACCGTCGATTGCGACGGCCCTCGGCGGCGGAGCACCGGCTCACTGCGGCTTGACGCCGGCCGCCTTCAACACCCTGGCGTAGTCGTCGATCTCGGATCGGATCAGGCGGGAGAACTCCTGCGGCGACATGTCCATGGTTTCGTTGCCCCCGTTCACCAGCCGCTCCTTGACCGCCGGGTCTGCGAGCGCTTTGCGCACGTCGGCATTGATCTTGTTCACGAGCTCGGGCGACATCTTCGCGGGACCCCACAGGCCGAACCAGAGCGGCGATTCCGTCCCCTTGATTCCGGCCTCGGCGGGCGTCGGGACGTCCGGCAGCAGGTGGTTGCGCTTCGGCGTGCTGACCGCCAGCGGGCGCAGCTTGCCGCCCTTGATGCTGCCCATGGCGGCCGAGATTGGCGCCCAATAGGCGTCGACGCTGCCGCTGAACATGGCGGTGACGACCTCCGGCGTGCCTTTGAAGGGAATTTGCTCAATCTTTATGCCGGTTGCGGCGATGAATTTCTCGGTCGTGAGGTGCGTTCCGCTGCCGATGCCGGCGTGGCCGATGTTGAGCACGCCCGGTTTGGCCTTCGCGGCATTTACCAGATCCTTCACCGTCTTGTACGGTCCGTCCGGTCTCACGGTCAGAACATTGGGCTGGATCGCGAGCGGCGCGATGTCGCTGAAGTCCCTGAGCGTGTCGTAGGGCAGCTTCGCGTATATCGCCGGATTGACGCAGTGGGCATTCGAATTGACCAGTAGCGTATACCCGTCCGGATCGGCCTTCGCGACAACGGCGGACCCGATGGAGCCCCCGGCGCCCGCGCGATTTTCGGCCACGACCGGCTGGCCCCACATTTCGGAGAGCTTCTGCCCGACGATCCTGCCGACGATGTCCGTGGAACTGCCCGGGGTGAAAGAAATGATCATGTGCACCGGCTTGTTGGGATACCCCTGGGCAAATGCCTGCGGGGCGCCTGCCGCGAGAATCGCTGCGAGCACTGCAATCGTTCGCTTCATCTCCATCCTCCGTTGAAAGAATTATGTTAGTCCGTCGCCGACCGCGACGTTCTCGGGCTTGAGCTTCAAGCCCGAAGCCTGCGCCTGCTGCACGAGGAGCGTCGAGAAGTCCTCCTCGGTCATGCCCTTGCCCATCATGGACTGGATCAGGTCGCGTGTGATCGAGGCGAGCGGCATCGGCACTTCGAACCTGCGCCCCGCCTCCAGCCCGAGATCCAGGTCCTTCCTCAGCAGATACGGGGTGAAGGTCACGTGGAAATCGAGATTCACGAAAGCGGGTGCCTTATAGCGCGTGAAGGTCGAGCCCATAACGCTCTTGTTGAGGAAGTCGAGAAAGGCGTGGCGCGGCACGCCGGCCTTCTCCGCCAGGACCGTGATTTCCGCCATGCACTGGGTGACCACGCCGAGCATCACGTTATGGCAGATCTTGACGATCCGCGAAAGTTCCCCTTCGCCGACATAGGAGGAACCCTGCCCCATCATGGCAAGGTATGGCGCGGCCGCCTCGTACGCGGCCTTGGGGCCTGAAACGACGAAGGTGAGCTTGCCCGCCTTGATCACCTTGGCGTTGCCCGACACGGGTGCCGAGAGCAGCTCGACGCCATGATCGGCAAGGGTCTTGCGCAAGTCGGCCGAACCCTCGAGCGAGATCGACGAGCATTCCACGACCATGCGCGGAACGCCGCCCTTGCCCTTCGCCTTCGACAGGAGCCCCTTCGGACCCGAGATCACTTCCCTGACGTCGTCGTAGGTCGAGACCATGCAGAACACGATGTCGCAGCCGGAAAGATCCGGCAGTCCGTCGACGATCCTGGCGCCGTCCTGGGCGAGCGGCTCGGCCTTGGCGCGCGTGCGGTTCCACACCGCGATGTCGCAGCCGGCCCTCGCCAGCCGCCGCGCCATCTCGTAGCCCATGCGCCCGGTGCCGATCCAGCCGAGCTTCGCCTTTTCAACCTTTGCCGCGGTCACCACGAGTCCCCTCTTGGATTGTCGTCCTCAGCGAAGCTGAGGATCTGCTTCGAGTCCCGAACAGAAAGTTCTTCGAGCGGAGTCTGCCGCCGAGCGAAGCAAAGGGCCGTCAGGATGATAGCTTCCTCACTTCGGCGCGGGCTCGATCACCGCCAGCACCGTCCCCACGGGAACCGTAGTCCCGGGCTCGACCAGAATCGCCTTGAGCACGCCGCTCGCGATCGCCGGAATCTCGGTCGTGACCTTGTCGGTCTCCACATCGAACAGCGGCTCGTCCGCCTTCACGGCGTCGCCCACTTTCTTGTACCAGTTGGCGACCGTGCCCTCGGTCACGGTTTCCCCAAGCTGGGGCATGATCACATCCATCGTCAACCCTCCGTTCTTGCTTACGCCGCGCGCTTCGAATCGAGCGCGCGCTTGACCTCGGTCGCGATGCGCGCGACCGAGGGCATGACGGCGTCCTCGAGCCTGTCGGACGCCGGCAGCGGAACATGCGGGGTCGTGATGCGGACCACCGGTCCCTTGAGCGCGCTGAAGACTTCCTCCTGGATGATCGAAGCGATCTCGGCGCCCCAGCCGCACAGGCGCGGGTTCTCCTCGACGGTGAAAACGCGCCCCGTACGCGCCGAGTGCTCGAGCAGCGTCCGCGCGTCGAGCGGCACGAGCGAACGCACATCGATCACGGTCGCGGAAACCCCGTGCTCGGCGGCGAGCGCCTCCGCCGCCTTCAGCGCGCGCGGGACCATGGCGGCGAGGGCGATGATCGTGGCGTCCTTGCCTTCGCGCAGCACCCTCGCCTTTCCGAGCGGCTCGACGTGCTCGCCCTCGGGCACCTCGCCCTTGTCGGCGAGGAGGCTCTTGTGCTCGAAGAACACGACCGGATCGGGGTCGCGGATCGCCGCGGCGAGCAGCCCTTTCGCGTCCGCCGGAGTCGAAGGGGCGATGACCTTGATGCCCGGTATCGCCATCGCCCAGTTCTCCACGCTCTGCGAGTGCTGGGCGCCGAAACGCGCGCCCCCGCCATTCGCCGTGCGGATCACGAGTGGTAGCGTAATCTGCCCGTCGCTCATGTAGCGCGTCTTGGCGATTTCGTTCGCGACGTAGTCCCAGCAGCAGGCGAGAAAATCCGAAAACATGATTTCCGCGATCGGCCGCAGGCCCGTCATCGCCGCGCCCATGGCCGCACCGAGGATAGCGAGCTCGGAGATCGGCGTGTCCTTGACGCGCTTCGGTCCGAATTCCTCGAAGAGTCCGACCGTGGTCTTGAAGACGCCGCCCGCAGCGGCCGTGTCTTCGCCGAAGAGGACGACGCGCTCGTCCCGCTTCATCTCCTGCGCGATGCCGGCGGCGACGGCGTCACGATAGCTCAGTTGCGCCATGCGTTGCCTCCGTCCGCCCAGACGTCGGTCATCGCCGTCTCCACCGCCGGCGTAGGCGAGGCCTTCGCGGTTTCGGTCGCCTGCTCGAGCTTGGCCATTGACTCTGCCTCGATTTGTGCGACCTTTGCCTCCGCGATCCCCGCGGCGAGCAGCCGGGCGCGATAAAGTGCCACCGGATCGCGCTTCAGCCACTCCTCGAGCTCTCCCTTGGGCCGGTACTTGGCCGGATCGGCGCGCGAGTGGCCGCTGTGGCGGTACGTCAGGCATTCGATCAGCGAGGGCCCGCCGCCCGAGCGCGCCTTGGCGATCGCGTCGCGCGCCGTGCTGTATACAATGTCCGCGTCGTTGCCGTCGATCACCTGGCCCTCCAGGCCGTAGCTCGTGGCGCGGTCGGCAGCCGGGTGCTTCACCGCGGTGACCTGCGAGATCGGCGTGTACTCCATGTACATGTTGTTCTCGCAGCAGAAGATCACCGGCAGCTTCCACACCGCAGCCAGGTTGAGGGCTTCGTGAAAGGCGCCGATGTTGGTCGCGCCGTCGCCGAAGAAGGCGACCGAGACCTGCTTCGTTCCGCGGTACTGTGCCGACCAGGCGGCGCCGGCTGCGATCGGCAGGTGCGCGCCGACGATGGCATACGAGCCCATCACTCCGTGCTCGACGCTCGTCAGGTGCATCGAGCCGCCCTTGCCCTTCATCAACCCGCATTGCCGTCCCATCAGCTCGCCCAGCACCGACAGCATCGATGCGCCGCGCGCGAGCGTGTGGTGATGGCCGCGGTAGGTGCAGAAGGTATAGTCGTCCCTGTTCATCGCCGCGGCGAAACCGGCGGCGACCGCTTCATGGCCGAGCGCAAGATGGCTCGTTCCCTTGACGAGGTTTTGCAGGAACAGGTCGTAGGCGCGCTTCTCGCAGTGGCGGATCTCGA
>Ga0187773_10000828_pt1 | contig 12415 bp, 11 predicted proteins | sample 0216_BV02_MP05_1_FD_133133 | JGI IMG/M metagenome (GOLD analysis project Ga0187773, IMG submission 133133) | Tropical peat soil microbial communities from peatlands in Department of Meta, Colombia - 0216_BV02_MP05_10_MG | ecosystem: Environmental > Terrestrial > Soil > Wetlands > Peat | place...
ATGATCTTGCACGCGGCGTTGCTGAGGACGTGGGAGAGGAACGCCCCACGGTAGGCGGCGTTGATGGCCACGTGTACCGCCCCCAGCCGGTTGATACCGAACCAGAGATAGCAGTGGTCGAGAGTGTTCGGCATGAAGACGCCCACGTGGTCACCGTGGCGGACGCCCAGCTTCGCCAGCCCGCGGGCGACCCGGTTGGCCACGGCGTCGACGGCGGAGTAGGTCTGCGGCGGCCCATCCTCGAACTGCAGGAACGGACTGCCGCCCCGCAGCCGAGCCTGCGCGGCGAGCACCTTGCCGACGACCCAGTCGTGCTTGTCGAGCATCTGCGCGCCATTCTCGACAGTCGCCCGTGTGCCGTCAAGACGCGGGCGAGGGGCCTCTGCTGACCAAGGCGCTACCTCCGGGCCGAGGGCACGAGGACGAGCCTCCCCTTCGAGGCGGAGCGCTCCAGCAGCTCGTGGGCGCGGCGGGCATCCTCGAGCGGCAGGCGCTCGGCGACGATCGGGTGGATCCGGCCGTCCCGCGTGAGCTCGGCGAGGGCACCGAGGTCGTCGTGGAACCAGTCCGGGTGGCGATCGCGGAGCTTCGCGATCCGGTAGGCGAGCACCTTGCGCCTGGGCGAGATCAGTCCGGCCAGTCCGACGCACGCCGTGGATGCGTACCAGGCGATCCACCCCCGCCGGCTCTTTCGCCCATCGGAGATCGTCGAGTAGTGGCCGAAGACGACGAGTCGCCCGCCCGGCCCGAGCGCGCGGAAGGAGCGGATCGAGAGCATCCCGCCGAAGCCGTCGAGCGCGACGTCCACGCCCTTTCCGGTCAGCTCGCGCACCCGCGCCAGGAAGTCCTCGCGCGAGCGGTCGATCGCCACCGCGCCGAATCGCTCGACCAGCTCGCAGTCGGCGGTGGAGGCGGTGCCGTAGAGCCGAAGGCCCGCGAGGGCCCCGAGCTCGAGCACCGCCGTTCCCACCCGCCCGGCCGCCCCGTGGACGAGCACCGTCTCGCCGGGCCTCGCCTTCGACACCCGGTGGATCAGCTGGTAGGCCGTCATGTACGGGAAGGCGAGACTCACGAGCTCCGCCGGGTCGAGGTCGTGCCGCACCCGTACCGCCTTCGCCTCCGCGACGCAGACCTGCTCCGCGTAGCCACCCCACACCAGGAGCGCCGCGACCCGATCTCCCTGGTGCAGGCGCGAGCAGCCGGGCCCGAGCTCATCGACGACCCCGACGACCTCGTAGCCGGGGGTGAACGGAGGCTTTGGCCCGCTCAGGTAGGTGCCGGCGCGGATCAGGGTGTCGGTGAACGACACCCCGGCCGCTTCAACGCGAATGCGAACCTCGCCCGGCGCCGGTCGAGGGTCGTCCTCCTCCGTGACCCTCAAGACCTCGGGTCCGCCGAACTCGGCGGCGACGATTCTCTTCACGGCACAACGAGGGTGCCGTCGGCGGCGAGCTCGATGTGCGCGCCGAACGGCCGGCTGATCCGGTCGAGGGTGCACGCGAGCCACTCGGCGTCGGCGGCGCGGGCACGGTTGAGCCGAAGGCTCCGGACCTGCATCGGCGTCATGCGGAGGCTCTCGAGGCGGCCGGTCGTCGCCTCCACCGCCGCGAAGTACATCAGCGCCAGGTCGCCGCGGAAGTTCTCGTAGCCGCTGATGCCCTCGTAGTCGTTCAGGAAGTCGCCGCAGCCGTAGAGGACGAGCTTTCCCCGGTAGAGCTCGATCGGGCGGACGTGGTGGGAGGAATGTCCGTGCACGATGTCGACATCTCCGTCGAGCAGCCACCGGGCGAAGCGCTGCTGCGCCGCCGGAACCTGATAGCCCCAGTTGCTTCCCCAGTGAATGGATGCGACCACGATGTCCCGCGCTCGCTTCACCCGTCGGATCCGCTCCAGGACGCCGCGGGCAGTCGCCTCCGACAGATCGGGCAGGACGTCGATGCCGGGCCGGTCGTCCGTCGCGGCCCAGCTCGAGGGAACGCCGCTCGACTCCTCACCGAACGCGAAGACGAGCAGGCGCCCTTCCCCCGGAATCGCCACCTGTGCCGGCTCGCGCGCTTCCGCGAGCGTACGCCCAGCTCCCGCGCTCCGCACACCAGCCGACGCCAGCGTGTCCACGGTCTCCAGGAGCCCGCCGTGACCGAAGTCGAGCACATGGTTGTTCGCCAGTGCACACACGTCGATGCGGGCGGCCGTGAGGCAGCCGACGTTGGCCGGGTGCATCCGGTAGTGGATCCCCTTGCCGGGCCAGTAATCGTGGCTCCGCGTGATGCTGGTCTCCAGGTTGACGACGCGGGCCTGGGGCGCGATGCGTGTCAGCTCGTCGAGCGCGTCACCCCAGATGTAGGAGAAGCTCACCGGGCGGGGCACGCGTCCGCTCGCGGTCTCGGCCAGCTGCACGTACTGACCGGCGTCCTTGACGTACTCCTCGCGGAGTCGGGGATCACCGGGATGCGGGAGGATCTGGTCGACTCCACGCCCCGTCATGACATCGCCGCACAGGAAGACAGTCACCGCTCCCATGATCCCGCTGCAAGCGGCCGAGCCGGCCGACTCTGGAAGTCTCCTCAGATCGCGGCCACGGCTTCGATCTCGATCAAGAAGTCCGGCCCGTAGAGCTTCGACACCTCGACCAGCGTGACGGCAGGCGCTGCGGGTGGGGTGACGGTAGCGAAGAAGCGATCCCGGGCCAGCCGATACGCCGCGAGGTGGCTCATGTGTCGAAGGAAGACGGTCAGCTTCACGAGGTCCTTGGCGGAGCCGTCGACCGATTGCAGGGCTGCGCTCAAGTTCCGGAAGACCTGGTCAGCCTGCGCCGCAAAGTCGTCCCTCCCGACCAGGTCGCCATTCCGATCAAGAGCAGTCTGGCCGGCGATGAAGATGATGCGGCTGGCGCGCACGTCGACGACCTGGGAATACCCAGGTGGCGTGCCGAGCTCCGGTGGGTTGACACGCCGGATCGCCTCGCCCGTCATGGCCACGAGAATCGCGCTCGGCGCGCCGCTGGTCAATTCCCCATACATCTGGTAGCTGGGGCGGCGGCGCCCCATGTATGGGGTGCATCGACTCGGCGTCGAATCTTGTCAAGGCCGTCCCGCAGCGCTATGCTGGCGTCGACGCCATGTAAACCGTTGCGCCGCGCTCCATGCTCTCCATCACGAAACCGCCCATCGGAACGAACTTCTCGTGAGCTCCCTCTCCAGGACCGGCAGCGTCCTGTGCCGACTGGTACGAGTGGCCTGCGCGAGGCCGGCGCTCACGCTCGTGCTCGGCCTCGCCCTCGCTGTCGCGTCGGTCTGGTACGCGTTCGTCACGCTCACCTTCGCGACGTCGGTAGCCGACCTGCTCCCGCAGGGGCAGGCCTACATGCAGCGCTTCAACGAGTACCAGCGGTCGTTCGGGGAGATCGATGACCTCATCATCGTCGTGGCCGCCCCGTCGTTGCCCGACGCCAAGGTCTACGCGGATCGGCTCGCGCAGGAGCTCCGTCTCCGCAAGGTGCCCCTGCAGCGCCTGACCTACCGGATCGACCCCAGGCAGTTCGAGCGTCAGTCGCTGCTCTATCTTTCCACGCAGAAGCTCGAGGACATCCGGGCCCGGATCTTTGACTACGAGGACTTCCTGGAGAGCTTCGCCTCCCGCCCAACCCTCGACCAGTTCGTCGACGGCCTGGCCACGCAGGTCGCCCGAGCCTTCGTCGGCGGGTTCTTCGACCTGGGCCTCGACGACAGCAAGGACGGGAGCGACCTCCGCTTCATCGAGGACCTGGTCACCCAGGTGTCCGCACGCATCGATCAGGGGCGCCCCTATATCTCGCCGTGGGGTGCCCTCTTCTCGGCCGACACCGACGATGGCGCCGCCGGCTACTTCCTCTCGGAGGACGAGAAGCTCCTGTTCATGCTGGCCGTGCCGCGGAGCGAGGAGGGGAGCTTCGCCGCCGACACCGACACGATCGACGGCGTGCGCCAGACGATCCGTTCCCTGCGCAAGGAGTTCCCGGCGGTTCAGGTCGGGGTGACCGGTCGGGCGGCGCTGGGCAACGATGAGATGGTCGCGGCCTTCCGGGACAGCGGGAGGGCGACGGCGGTGGCCTCGGTGCTGATCCTCGGGCTGCTCCTAGTGGCCTTCCGGCGTGTCGGCAAGCCGCTGGTGATGCTCGGGGTGCTCGCGGTGAGCCTCTGCTGGTCGATCGGCTTCGCCGCGCTCGCCATCGGGCATCTCTCGCTGTTCTCGGTGATGTTCATCTCGATCATCATCGGGATCGGGATCGATTACGGCATCTACTTTCTCTTCCGCTACGAGGAGGAGCTGTCTCTCGGGCGCTCGCTCCGCGACGCGCTCGAGATCACCGCGGTCCGCAGTGGACCCGGCGTGCTTCTCGCGGCGGTGATGGCCGCCGCGACGTTCTACGTGCTGGTGTTGACCGAGTTCCGGGGTGTCCAAGAGCTGGGGATCATCGCGGGCACCGCGGTCCTGTTCTCGTGGCTGGCGATGATGACGCTCTTCCCGGCCGCGCTGGTGCTCGTGGATCGCCGGCGGGCCGGGCGCGAATGGTCCCCCGTGCCGGACGCGGTCGCGATCGAGCGCGTCCGGATGCCGCTCGTCGAGCGACTGGCCGGCTCGCCGCGCACGGTGCTCGGACTGGCGGCCGTCCTCACGCTGCTCGCGGCCTGGGGTCTGCGCGGAGTCGGGTTCGACTACAACCTCCTCAATCTGCAAGCCAAGGGCACGGAGTCGGTCGTCTGGGAGAAGCGGATCCTGGCCACGTCCGGCCGCTCGGGCTTCGCGGCGCTGGCGACCGCGTCGTCGCTCGACGAGCTGCAGCGCAAGGAGACGGCATTCAGCAAGCTGCCCACCGTGTTCGAGGTGGACTCGGTGCTGCTGCTGATGCCACGCGATCAGGAGGAGAAGCGGAAGATCATCGGGGATTTCGCGCCGATCGTGGCGCCCGTCCGCGTCGCGCGGTCGGAGCCGGTGGACCTCCCCCGCCTCGTGGCGAGCCTGAAGGCGCTGACACGTCGGGTCGACATCGCCCGGGATGAGGCCCCCGCGGGCGAGATCAAGGGACGTCTCGCCGCGCTGGCCACCGCGCTCGAGCGGCTGATCCGGAAGGTGCGCCAGGGCGATCCCGACGCCGTCAAGGCCTCGCTGACGACGCTGCAGCAGCAGCTCTACCGGGACTTCGTGCGCAGTGTCGAGCGCCTGCAGGCGAGCCTGGGCTCCCAGCGGGTCGGGCTGGCGGAGCTGCCGGAGGAGCTCCGCAGCCGCTACTACAGCGGGAAGGGACGGTTCCTGCTCGAGATCCACCCATCGGTGAACATCTGGGACCGTGAGGGGGCCGAGAAGTTCGTCACGGAGCTGCGCGGCGTGGATCCCGCGGTCACCGGAACGCCCATCATCACGTTCGAGGCGATCCGCCTGATGGAGCTGGCCTACTGGCACGGGACGCTCTATGCGATTGGCCTCGTCACGCTCCTCACCATCCTCACGCTGCGCCGGACACGCGAGAGCGCGCTGGCTCTCCTGCCGCTGGGACTGGGGCTCGTGTGGACGGCCGGCCTCATGTACTTCTTCGACCTCAAGTTCACGCTGGGCAACGTCTTCGGTCTGCCGTTGATCATGGGCGCCGCCTCCGAGTACGGCCTCAACATGGTGCTGCGCTTCGTGGAGGGGTGGAGCCGCGGCGGGCTGCTCATCGCGCGGAGCACGGTCATGGCGGTGCTCATCAACGGGCTCACGAACATCGTGGGGTTCGGGAGCCTCATGATGGCGGCTCACCGCGGGATCTTCGGCCTGGGCCTGCTCCTCACGCTGGGAACCGCGATGAGCCTGCTCGCCTCGCTCGTGGTCCTGCCCGTGCTGCTCCGGAGGGTGCAGCCAGGCTGAGCCGAGCGCCGGCGGCGATGCTCATGCCGCCTGACAGGACACCGTCCCGGCCCGGCCCGCTCGCGTGCCCTGGACCACGGGCACGACAGGTACCGCGGCGACGTCGAGCATGCGGGCGACGTCGACGAGCCGCTCGAAGCGCGTGGCCGGGCGAAGACGCTCCAGGAGCGCGGTGAACGGGTCGAGGCAGGCTCCGCCCTCGACCTCGGCGTGCACGGTGAGGACGTTCAGCCGCTCCTGGCTGAGCGAGCGCCGGATCCGGTCGAGCGCATCGTCGGTGCCCATGCCGAGCCCGAGGAGCTCGTCGAGCGTGGGAGCCGTCGTCGGGATCTCGGGCAGCCTGCCCTCGACGTCGTCGATGCGGGGTCGATAGGGATACGCACCGCGCGTGCTCGAGTGGTAGGTGAACGGGCCGCGGTCGAGGCACGAGAGGCTCGCCGCGGAGCACTGCCACCCGGGGGCGGCGAATCCTTCCGGATCGCGACCGATGAGCTCGCGGAACACGGCGAGGGCGCGGTCGATCTCGGCCGCGACCCGGCTCTCCGGAAGCGACCCGAGGCGGTCGTGCCAGTACACGTGGTCGTAGCCATGGAGGCCGAGCTCGTGTCCGTCGGCGACGGCCCGGCGGAGCACGCCGGGGAACGAGCGGGCGATCTGCGGTCCGGGAAGGAGGGTTCCGTAGAGGGCGGTCCGGAAGCCGTAGAGGCGGAGCGCGCCGCCCCGGAGCATCTTGCGGGCGAACCCCTTCTGGGTGATGAAGCGCTTGACCGCGCGCCCCGAGTTGTCGGGGCCCATCGCGACGTAGATGCTGGCGGGCACGCGGCGGTGACGGAGGACCTCGAGCAGGCGCGGCAGACCGCTGGCCAGGCCGTGGTACGTGTCGACGTCGATCTTGAGGGCTAGGCGCACGACGCGCGCGGAGGTCCTCCTTCCTCCCCGCGGAAGGACTCGATCGTCTCGCGCAGACCGTCGTCCAGCGACACCGTCGGCGTGACGCCGAGGATCTCCTGCATGCGCTGGATGTCCGGGACCCGCCGGGGAATGTCCTCGTAGCTCCGACCGTAGACCGCCTCCGCGGGAACGCATACGATCGGGGAGGTCGACCCGGAGTGGTGGATGATCCGCTCGGCCAGCGTCCGGATCGACACCTCGACGTCGCAGCCGACATTGAACACGCCGCCGACGGCCTCCGTGCGGACACCGGCGGCGACCGTTGCCGCGATCGCGTCGGACGCGTAGGTGAAGCAGCGTGTCTGGCTGCCGTCGCCGACCACGGTCAGCGGCTCGCCCCGGAGGGCCTGGCTGAGGAAGATGGTGACGACGCGGCCCACGCCCATCCCGTCGAGGCGGGGTCCGTACACGTTGAAGTAGCGCAGGATCGTGACCGGAAGGCCGAGCTTCGCGTAGGCCAGGCAGAAGTGCTCGCCGACCGCCTTGGAGGTCGAGTAGCACCACCGATCGATCGATGTCGGACCGAGAACGCGGTCGTCGTCTTCGCGCCACGGCACCTTCGGGTTACGGCCGTAGACCTCGGAGGTGGACGCGAAGACGACGCGCCGTCCGTGCTTGCAGGCGAACTTCAGCACGCTCTGCGTGCCGTTCACGTTCACGTTCAGCACCCGGTACGGGTCGACGACGTAGTGCTCGACGCCCACGATGGCTGCGAAGTGGTAGACGAGGTCCACGCGAGCGACCAGCTCCTCGAGGAGTGGCTCGTTGAGAACGCTGTCGTGGTCGAAATGAAGCCTCTCGTGGCCGAGGCGGTGGTGGATCTTCGTCGTCGGTGCCTCGTCGAGGACGAAGACCTCGTCGCCGCGGTCGAGAAATGCGTCTGCGAGGTGCGAGCCGAGGACCCCCGCCCCGCCGGTGATGAGAACTTTCATGGACTCTCCTCTCCCAGATGGTCTCCACTCCGTACCCCTGCGCACTTCGCCCATGCTCCGGCATCGGCTTCCTGCTGCCCCTCGACCTGCACGCGCTCCAGGCGGAGCGTGCCCCGCCCGGTGCCGGCTCGAACGGTGTCCGACGACACCTCCAGGCGGCCTGGTGCGAGATCGAGCCGGTCCTGCTCCGGTCGGGCCCACCAGACGAACAGCCGGCGGCCCGCGTGGACGGTGAACGCGCCCGGGTAGGGGTGGGTCACGGCACGCAGCAGGTCGTAGATGCGCGATACCGGCCATCGCCAATCGATCCGGCCATCCTCCGGTCTTCGGCCGCCGAAGTACGACGCCTTGGCCGGATCCTGGGGGATCCGGGGCGCCCGCCCCACGCGAAGAAGGGGATACGTCTCCCGGAAGAGGATCCGCGCCTCGTCGGTCGCGCGTCGGTGGAGCGTGAGCGCCGTGTCCAGGCTCGTGATCGGGAAGTGCCGCTGCGCCACGACGTCACCCCGGTCGGGCTTCTCGACCATGTAGTGCAGCGACACGCCGGTCTCCGTCTCGCCGTGGACCAGGGCCCAGTTGATGGGCGAGCGGCCGCGGTACTTCGGCAGCGCCGAGGGATGGAGGTTCAGTGCCCCGAGCCGCGGTATCTCGAGAACGGCCTGCGGCAGGAGCGTCCGAAACATGAACGAGAACACCAAGTCCGGCGCGTACGCCCGCAGCCGGGCGGTCAGGTCCGGCGCGCGCACGTCCGGATCCACGAGCACGGGAATGTCGAGGCGCTGGGCGAGCTCGCGGACCGAGGGCCACCAGACGTTCTCGCCCGGGTGGTCCGCGTGAGTGACGACCAGCGCGACCTCGTCGCCGCTGGCCAGCAGCTCCTCGACGCAGGCGACACCGATGTGGTGGTAGGCGAAGACCACGCTCCGGAGACGGCTCACGGCCGCGCCCCCGGTGCCGCGCGACGCACCGACTCGATCACGTAGAGGGGCCGACCCCGAACCTCGATGTAGATGCGGGCCACGTACTCGCCGACTACGCCGATCGCCACGAAGAGAGCGCCGAGCAGGGTGAAGAGGACCGTGAAGAGCAGGAAGACGGCGTGCCGCCCTGGATCGGTCGGGAACAGCCCGACCAGGAGGCCGATGCCGAAGGCGAGGCCGGCGAGCGCCGTCACGACGCCGAAGAGGGTGACGACCTGGAGCGGTAGCGTCGAGAACCCGGTGAGCCAGTCGAAGCCGAGCCGCACGAGCCGGAGCGTCGAATAGTGCGAGCGTCCGAAGCGCCGCTCGTCGTGGGCGACCGGCACATCGATGACGCGACGGGCGAGCATCGCCGCGAGCGCGGGGACGAACGGCGATCGCTCGCGGCACTGGAGAATCCGCTGGACGACCTCCCGTCGATAGGCGCGGAGCATGCATCCGTAGTCGGTCTGGCCCTTCGAGCAGGCGCGAACCAGCACGCCGAGCACCTTCCGCCCGAGGGGATCCTTCCGGCCTTGCCGGATCCCGCCCACGACCTCGTAGCCGTCGCGGATCTTGTCGAGGAGCCTGGGGATCTCCTCGGGCGGGTTCTGGAGATCGGCGTCGAGGGTGACGACGGTGTCGCCGCGAGCGATCTGGAAGCCCGCGAGCACCGCCGCGTGCTGGCCGGAGTTGTACGCGAGGTCGACGATCGTCACCCGAGGGTCGGACTGTCGAATCTGCTCGAGAAGCGCCCCGGAGTCGTCACGAGACCCGTCGTCGACGAACACGATCTCCGAGGGCTCCGCTACCGTGTCGAGCACGGCGGCGAGGCGCCGGTGCAGCTCGGGGAGATTCTGCTCCTCGTCGAAGACAGGGACCACCACGCTGAGCCAGGGCCCTCGGGCCGACGGATCGGCGACGGAGGGAACGGTCGGTGCGGAGGAGGGCTTCATGGGAGGGCGCGCCGGGCGAGGTCGACGTCGCCGGCGCTGAGGGGCTGGCGCGGAGGCCGTGGGGGGTGGTTCGTCACCAGGGTGTAGGTCGGGCGCTCGAGGAGCACGTACGCATGTGCCGGCCACGGGCGCCGATCCGTCAGGAGGAAGAGGCGCTGCGGCGAGTGCCAGAGCTCGTCGAGCTTGGCGGACGTCAGCATCAGGGGCGAGTCGGTCGCGTGCCGGAAGCCGAATTCGAGATCGGTGCTGTTGCCATCCAGGATGTATGTGGGGCGGCCGGTGTAGAACGTCACGCTCATGGCGTCGTCGTAGAGCCCGCCCACGACGACCCGCGCGCCGTCCTCCCATTCGCGCGCGATGACGTCGGCGGCCTCGCGCTGGGAGCGACTCGGCCCGAGCAGGCCGATCGCGTGGTCGACGAAGAGCAGCGCCGGGACCAGGAACACCACCCAGAGCAGCAGGCCGAGCCGTACGCGCCCGGTGCGGGCTGCGACGTACGTGGTCACCCCCCAGACGAGCAGCAGGATCGAGAAGGGGCGAACGAGACGCAGGGCCTCTTCCACGAGCAGCCGGGCCTGGTCTGGATGCTCCCGGTAGTGGCCGTCCAGCGTGGCGACCAGACCGGCGAGGGCGCTGTCGCCGAGCGGCGTCAGGAAGACGACCGGGATCATCGCCAGACCCAGCAGCACCAGGAGCAGGGCGGGAATCGTGATCGCCCGGCCCCGCCCGGACCGCTCGGCAAGGTCGTGCCAGTACCCGGCGATGACGACGGCCAGCGGGGGGAGCGCGGGGAGGCCGTACCGCTCGAGGCGCGAGCGGGCCAGGCTGAAGAAGCCGATGACGATCGCGGCCCAGACGAGCGGCAGACCGACCGGGGCCATCGTCCTGCGGCTCCAGAGGAGCGCGCCGGGAAGGAAGAGTGTCCAGGGCAGGAGCCAGAACAGCGTGCTGGCCCAGAAGCCCACCAAGGAGAGCGGCACATAATCGATCGGCTCACGCACGTTCAGGAACCGATAGATGTGCTCGTTGAGCACGTAGAACTGCAGGAACGCGGGGTCGCGGGCAGCCAGCAGGATGTGCCACGGCAGGAACAGGCCGAGCAGGATCAGGATGCCTCGAGCGGGCCGAAGGCGTGCGAGGATCTCGCGGTCACGGGCGATCAGCGCGTACGTCACCGCCGCCGCGGCGGGCAGCAGCAGGCCCACGAAGCCCTTGCTGAGGCCCGCGCCGGCCGCGCCCAGGTAGAACAACACCCAGCCCGTTCCATCGTGGACGGCCCGCGCCAGTCCCAGCAGCGACAGGGTGAGCCAGAAGACGAGCAGGCCGTCCGGGAAGCTGTAGCGCGCGTAGATGAGCGGCCCGGCCGCGGTCGCGTAGATGAGGCCGGCGAACACTGCGGCGCCGACGCCGAAAAGCGTCCGCGCGAGCGCGAACACCAGCAGCGTGGTGCCGACGTGGGCCAGGGCGGAGGGTAGCCGGGCCGCGAGCTCGCCGATGCCGAAGACCCGGTACGAGAGCGCGATCGCCCAGTAGAGCAGCGGCGGCTTCTCGTAGTACGGGAACGAGTTGAGGCGCGGCTGGATCCAGTCGCTGCTGGCGAGCATTTCGCGGCCGACGATCGCATAGCGGGACTCCGCATCCAGCAAGGGGCGCAGCCCCAGCCCGTGCAGGGCCAGTCCTGCCGCGACGACCGTGCCCGGGACCATGGCGATCATGATGCCCGAGAGGGCTTTCGAAGCGATGCCGAGTCCTCCTCGCATGGGACGGTGCTGCAGTGATCGGTGGATCAGCCCGGGGGCGCGCCGACACCGCGCTGGCATCCGGGTGACACCCGGCCAGACTTGCTTGTTACTTGCCGATCAGGAGAGAGGTCGGGAGGGGTACTGGAGGCGCGCGGGGACAGAGGGTGCTGCGAAGCGGGACCGGGGGACCGACGGGATCGTCTGGCTCCACCCTCGCCGACGGGACGAGGACCGGACAGACCTCGGCTGGCGCCAGCGCGTCGGTCGCGAGCGTGTTGGTGATGATGACGACAGTATTGTCGAAGTCGTCGTCGTCCCAGAAGCCGCTGAGCCACGACGGATCCGGCGGATCCGCATAGGCGGCCGGCGCGAGCGCGATGATCGCGGCAGCGAGGACCAGACCGAGCAGAGCACCCGCGTAGCGCATCCGTCAGATGATCCCGCATGGCGTCACGGCGGTCAAGCGTTGCGGCGCATGTGGAAGATGACGCTTCAGTAATCTACTCGACCATCCGATCCGTCTCCGGCGGTGTTGTCGGTCCCCGAGCGATCTTCGGGCGGGCACATCGCTCGCTCGTCCGAGCCCTGCGTCCACCAGATCGCCGTGACCACCGGGCTGCCGATGACCGCGAGCGGCCAATCCCACCAGCGGTAGTCGGCCGGTCGCTTGAGGCACGGAACGATGATGCCATCGCCGAACCGCGGCATCGTCGCGCAGCCGGCCAGGAACACTGCCAGCAGTCCGACTCCAATTCTCCTCATGTCATGCCGAGCCTTCCACGGCCGTTCTGGGTCCGTATCGATACTACGTCAGTCGGCGGCCGGGTGGCTGGCGCCTGGGAGACTCCGGCGTTAGGCTGGGCGAAGAAAGGAGGCCTCCATGGAATCAATCGCCCAGATCGAACGACCGGGTCTGATGATGCGCACCCTGTTCAACATCGGGGAACGGATGTTCGGCCAGGTGCCGACTCCGGAGCGTCTCATGGCGCATC
>Ga0187773_10000829_pt1 | contig 12410 bp, 12 predicted proteins | sample 0216_BV02_MP05_1_FD_133133 | JGI IMG/M metagenome (GOLD analysis project Ga0187773, IMG submission 133133) | Tropical peat soil microbial communities from peatlands in Department of Meta, Colombia - 0216_BV02_MP05_10_MG | ecosystem: Environmental > Terrestrial > Soil > Wetlands > Peat | place...
ACCGCCAGCGCCGAAGTGAACATCCCAAGCCTCGCCACCGTTTCGACCACCAAGAGCGGCGGCTTCTCGGGGAAGATGAGCGTGGAGGTCGACAGCGCCACGCGCACCGTCGTGCATCGGCCGGGCGCGGCAAACGGCGTGATCACGGCCACCGTTTCCGGGCAGAACGCCTGGCAGCTCGGCTGTTTCGACGTCAGGTACCAGGACGGTGGTCCCGGAACTCCTTATGGCCTCGTCAACCCCGGCGTGATCAAGGCGTCGAACAAGATCATCAGCATCACCGGCGGCGGCTCGCTGTTCCTCCAGTTCCAGCTCGGGACGCCGGACTACGTCAACTACGGCGGATTTACCCTAGTGAGCTTCTCGCTGCCGGAGTGCGCGGCGCTCGGCGTGCCGAATGGCGTGGGCGACAGCGATGGCAACTATGTGACCGTCCGCGACGACACGAGCAACGACAACATCGACGATTTCGTGCTTAGGCTCTACAACAGCGGCAACACCGAGCTCGGTTCGGCTCCGACGTCATGGAAGGCTCTGGTCGAGTAGCGCAGCACACGCCCTTTCTGACCTCGGATTGCAGCGCTCAAGGCGCTAGCGGATCCCGCAAAGAGCCGGGTTCGACCAGAGCCGGAATGCTGGGAATGAAAGTCACGAAAAGCCTTGCCGCGTTGATGGAACGCTTCGGGCGGTTTCATTCGCGCGCAGCCAACGGCGAGGAGAAACTCTGGAAGGTCTGGTGGATGGCAGGAATTCCGCTGGGCTGGGCGTGCAGCGCGCTGGTAGTCATTGCCGAGGAATTGCGCTACGCCGACCACCATGGCTGGGGCAATTTTCTAGACTTGGCGCGGTTGCTCATTTTTTTCGCCTGGCTTCGTCTTGCCTGGCGATGCTCGCACAATGTCGGGCGACCAATCTGGACCCCCGTGGCACGAGCGACCCTCACTGCGGGACTTGTTTGCATGGCTACTTTTTAGGAATCTCTGATGAGGGGCAAGCGATAGCCGGCCGAAGGCATGCCATCCATCGGCTAGACTGTCGTCCAGCGAGAATTGCGTGCAACCCGCTCATCGCTGCATCCTTGCAGGGGGACGGGCCTTGTGGTGCGTTCACCGGCGCGAAATCGGCGGTATAGCGCCTGATGACCTGTCAGCTCCGGGGCCGATAGGGGCTCAAGCGACAGCGCTCCTGCCGCCCACCATTCCAACCACCGCGCTTCCCTTTCCGACTGGTTCATGGCGGCCATTCGTTGCTCGATCGCTTCGGCGATTAGTCGCATGCCCACACCGACTCGCCAGGCATTTCGAAGCCGTGCCATCTCTTCAGCAGTCAGCCAATGGCGCATCAATGAATGAGAGAGCTTGACCGGACGGGGCCCCAGCGGACCTTCCGCCGCCTTGACGAAGCCCCCTATACCGAGGGCCGAGGCGAGGGGAACCTGCCTGGACCCCTCGATCAAGCGGGCCTCAAGGAAGCCATCGTCTCGCCGCTGAACCAGGGCTTCAGCCCCTAGCTTCCAGGTGCCGACAAACTGGCCGAGCCAGAAGAGAAACCCGGGTTCCCGAAGTTCCGTGGTGCTGTTTCCCGCCATTGGCGAACCTATCCGGTCGGCGAGTGCGCGCGGGAATGGGAGCCAGTTGAATGCCCGCCGCCCGAATGGCCCCTACCTCCGGAGAACGTGGCAGGAGCAACGACGATAGGAGCCGCTGCCGCCAGCATCGCAGCGAAAGCGCTGAGTCTCAACACGTCCCTCCCAGGACAGAGATTCAAAAAAAATCTTACGCCCTGCGCGCAGCGAAGTCCACCGGCACGCTCCAAGGCAAACCAGCCTTTCCTAGTAAGGCAATCCGACGTAGTTCTCGGCCAGGGACGTGCGCGCCGCTTCGGAGCCGACCAGGTACTGCAGCTCGGCGAGCTGCACCTTCTCGCCGAAGGCGCCGGCCTCCGGAAAGCGGTGCAGGAGATGGGTCATCCACCAGGAGAAGCGCTCCGCCTGCCACACGCGCCTGAGCGCGCGCTGCGAGTAGCCGTCCAGCTCCGTTCGCTTCCCGGACCGGTAGTATTCGATCAGCGCCTGCGACAGGTAGTGCACGTCGCTCGCCGCGAGGTTCAGGCCTTTCGCCCCGGTTGGCGGGACAATGTGCGCCGCGTCGCCGGCGAGAAACAGCCGCCCGAAGCGCATCGGCTCGGCGACGAAGCTCCTGAGCGGCGCGATGCTCTTCTCGATCGACGGGCCGGCGACGAGCTTCCCCGCGGTCTCCGCGCCCAGGCGCCTGCGCAGCTCGTCCCAGAAGCGCTCGTCCGGCCATTCGTCGATCTGCTCGGAAAGGCTGCATTGCACGTAGTAGCGGCTGCGCGTGCGCGAGCGCATGCTGCACAGCGCGAAGCCGCGCTCGTGACTGACGTAGATCAGCTCCTCCGAGATGGGCGGCGTGTCGGAGAGCACGCCCAGCCATCCGAAGGGATACACCCGCTCGAAGCAGGCGATCGCCGAGTCGGGGACGCTCGCGCGGCACACGCCGTGGAACCCGTCGCAGCCCGCGATGAAATCGCAGCCGACCTCGGTCTCCCTGCCGTCCTTGCGGTAGCGCACCTTGGGCCTGTCCGAGTCGAAATCGTGGATGCTGACCCAATCGGTTTCGTAGACTGTTCTTGCCCCTGCGGCTTCGCGCGCGCCCATGAGGTCGCGCGTCACTTCGGTCTGGCCGTAGACGATCACGTTCCTGCCGCTTGCGCCCAGCAGGTCGATGCGATGGCGGGCCCCGCCGAAGAGGATGTCGAATCCGGAATGGACGAGGCCCTCCGCGTGCAGGCGCGAGGCGACCTTCGCCCTCTCCAGCATCTCCACGGCGCCCTGCTCGAGAACGCCGGCCCGCACGCGCCCGAGCACGTAGTCCTTGCTCCGGTGCTCGAGGATGATCGCCTCGATGCCCGCGAGGTGCAGCAGCTGCCCGAGGAGCAGTCCCGCGGGTCCCGAGCCGATGATCGCCACCTGTACGCGCATGCCCTGCATCCTTCAATCAGGTCAGCGCCGCGCCGCCGCGAGCACCCCGCGCACGCTCCCGATCGCGGCGAGCGCGCGCCGCAGCTGGTCGACGTCGCCGATCTCGATCGTGAACTGCATCGACGCGAGGTTGTCGCGGGTCTGGGTCTTCGCCGCGGTCACGTGTGCCTTCTCCCGCGACAGCGTTTCTGTCACGTCGCGCAGCAGCCCCTGGCGGTCGTTGGCCCGCACGACGATGTCCACCGGATAGACCTGGCCGGCGCGCTCGCCCCATTCGGCGCCGATCACGCGCTCCGGATGGCGTGCGGCGAGCCGCGCGAGGCTCGCGCACTCGCTGCGGTGCACCGAGACGCCGCGCCCCTTGGTGACGAAGCCCGTGATGCGGTCCGGGGGCGCGGGCTTGCAGCAGCGCGCGAGCTGCGTGAGCAGCCGGTCGACCCCGACGATGAGGATCCCGCTCCGCGCCTGAGCGGCGCGCGCCTTCTGCGGAACCGGTACCTCCAGCGGAGCCGGCTTCGTTTCCCCGCGCAGCGCGGTGTGCAGCTGGCGCGGGCCGACTTCCTCGCGCGCCACCGCGGCGAAAAGATCCTCGGGCCCGGCGAAGCCGAGTCGCCCCGCCAGCTCATCGAGGCTCGCCGAGCGCCTGCCTTCACGCTGCAGCTCGCGCTCGACCGCGGCGCGTCCCGCGGCCACCAGGCCCGCATGCTCCTGGCTGTTGAACCACTGGCGCACCTTGTTCCGCGCGCGCGAGCTGTGGATGTAGCCGAGCGCCGGGTTGAGCCAGTCGCGGCTGGGTCCCCCGGACTTCGCCGTGATGATCTCGACGGCTTCCGCGTTCTTCAGCCTGTAGTCGAGCGGGACGATCGCTCCGTTCACCTTGGCGCCCCGGCAGCGGTGGCCGATATCGGTGTGCAGCGCGTAGGCGAAGTCGACCGGCGTCGCGCCCTGCGGAAGATCGATGACCCGGCCCAGGGGCGTGAGGACATACACATCCTCGTCGAGCGCGGCCTGCTTGGACTGCCCGACCCAGTCCGAGGCGTCGACGATCTCGTCGCGCCAGGCGAGCACCTGCCGCAGCCAGGCGATCTTGTGGTCGAAAACGTCGCTTCTACCCCCGCCGCGCCGGGCACCCTCCTTGTAGCGCCAGTGCGCGGCGACGCCGAGCTCGGCGTCGCGATGCATCTCGTGGGTGCGGATCTGCACCTCGAGCGCCCGCCCCCGCGGCCCGACCACCGCGGTGTGCAGGGAGCGGTACAGGTTCGCCTTGGGTCGCGATATGTAGTCGTCGAATTCCCTGGGGATCGGCGCCCACAGGTTGTGCACGACTCCGAGCGCCGTGTAGCAGTCCTTGACCTCGTCCACCAGGACGCGCACGCCCGTGACATCGCGGATCTCGGCAAAATCCAGGCTCTTCGCGCGCATCTTGCTGTAGATGCTGTACAGGTGCTTGGGCCGCCCGCTGATCTCCGCCTTCACCCCCGCCGCGGCGAGCTCGTCGGCGAGCTCGCCGATCGCCTGCGACACCAGGGTCTCGCGCTCGCCGCGCCTCGCGTCGAGCTTCGCCGCGATCTCCCGGTAGAGCTCGGGCTCGAGATAGCGGAAGGACAGGTCCTCCAGCTCCCACTTGAGCTGCCACACCCCGAGCCGGTTGGCGAGCGGCGCATAGATGTCGAGGGTCTCGCGCGCCACCTCGCGGCGCTCGCCCTCGGGCGCGTGCGCGAGCCAGCGCAGCGTCTGCGTGCGGCTTGCAAGACGCAGCAGCACTACCCGGATGTCCTCGACCATCGCGAGCAGCATCTTGCGCAGCACTTCGGCCTGCTGGCCCGGATCCCTGCCCGAGGCGGCGGCCCGGGTCGCCACCCGCAGCCGGTTGAGGCGGCTGATGCCGTCAACGAGCATGGCCACGGTCGGACCGAACGACGACTCGAGCTTTTCCTGCGCATCGGATACATAGGCGGGAACGGCGAAGAGCAGCCCCGCCGCGCGCGTCTCGACGTCGAGCCTGAGCCCGGCCGCGCTTCGCGCGATCCCGAGCGCGTGCGCCTGCGCGGGCTCGCCGGTGCCGAGCAGCTTGTCGCGGTACGCGCCTTCCGAGAATTCGAGCGCGCGCGCGAGCATTCGGCGTTCTTCGTCCGAAAGCCCCGCGTTGATTGCGTCGGCCGGGCTGCTCGCCCGGGTGTCGAAGCGCGTGGTGCTGACCATGATGAGCCAAAGTGTAGCGCACGGGCTGGCGCGGCGAAGCGCGCTCCCCGATAATGCGCCTTTCCCGCAATCACCTGCCCGAGAATGGGATTCCTGCGCGACTGGCGCCGCGGGCGCGTGCTCAAGCGCGCCCGCCTCGACGACGCGCTGTGGACGCAGGTCGCGGCGCGCCTGCCCTTCCTGCGCGGCCTTGCCGGCGAGGAGACGGCGCGCCTGAAGGAGCTCGTCATCCTCTTTCTCGCCGAAAAAGAGATGCACGGCGCGCACGGCCTGGAGCTCGCGGACGAGGTGCGCCTGTCGATCGCGATCCAGGCCTGCCTGCCGATCCTCAACCTCGGGCTCGACGCGTACGCGGGCTGGGTCGGCGTGATCGTCTATCCCGGGGAATTCCGCGTGCGCAAGGAGGAGACCGACGAGCACGGCGTGGTGCATGCCTTCGACGAGGAGCTCGCCGGCGAAGCCTGGCCGGGCGGCCCGGTCATCCTCTCCTGGGAAGACGTGGCGCTCAGGGAGCGCGGCTACAACGTCGTCATCCACGAGTTCGCCCACAAGCTCCACATGGACGGCGGAGGCGACGAGGACCTTCCCGCGGCGCGGCCGGGCATGGACACCGCGGCGTGGCGCGCGGCCCTGGAAAAATCCTACGAGCGCTTCTGCGCCGAAGTCGATTCCGGCCGGCGGACCTTCATCGATCCCTACGCCTCCGAGCACCCGGCGGAATTCTTCGCGGTGATGAGCGAGGCCTTCTTCACCGATTCGGCCGTGCTCGCGCGCGACTGGCCGGAGCTGTACTGGCAGCTCGCGCTCTTCTACCGGCAGGATCCGGCGGGCAGGGCGGGATAGGAGCGACAACCGATGCCGGGTCTACCTGATAGGGCCTGCGCCGGCTCGAGCGTACACTTGTCGGGAGCAACGAACGCACGGGGAGCAACTGCGAGGTGTCCATGCGATGCGATAAGGGTGGGCAGGCCCGCTCTAGCTTCCGTGCGAGCCGAGGCGTCAAGCTCGAGGACGTCAGGTAACAGTGCGCTCTAATGCCTGCCTCTGATCCACGCGTCTTCTTTGCCTCGGAGCGCACCCTGCTCGCGTGGCTAAGAACCGGTGTCGCGATCGTCGGTCTGGGGTTTGTTGTCTCGCGGTTCGGCCTCTTCATTCACCTGATCGCGCTGCAATCGCCCGGTCGGGCGCCGCGAACCGAGTCCCTTGCGTCGGGCATACTCGGTGTCTCGTTTGTCTTGCTTGGGGCAGCCGCAATTGCAGCGGCCACAGTTCAACATGGGCGCTTCATCGCCACGCTTCCCGAGCATGATCGCCCGGCCCGGTACTCCCGTCGCTGGGCACTCTGGCTGTCGGCGTTTGTGTCCATCGCCAGCGTCCTTCTTGCCGCGTACTTGGGGCTCACGCTGCAATGAGGCCTGACAGCGCGACCCACCACGACATGCGAGAAGCGTCGCGCTTCGGTCAATCGTTTTCCCCAGCGCGTCATCAGGTGATTCGGAAGGAGATTCCATGAACGCCAAGCCAATCAGCCGCTATCCGGTGCCGGAACTTGAAGAACTGCCGAAGGACATCCGGGACCGCATCCTCGCGGTGCAGGAGAAAGCGGGTTTCGTGCCCAATGTCTTTCTCACCCTCGCCCACCGCCCGGACGAGTTTCGCGCTTTCTTCGCCTATCACGACGCGCTGATGGAGAAAGAGGGAGGGCTCACCAAGGCGGAACGCGAGATGATCGTCGTCGCAACCTCGAGCGCCAACCAGTGCCAGTACTGCGTCGTCGCCCACGGGGCCATCCTGCGTATCCGTGCCAAGAACCCTTTGATCGCTGACCAGGTTGCCACGAACTACCGGAAAGCGGACATCACGCCGCGCCAGATGGCGATGCTCGGGTTCGCCATGAAGGTCTCCCAGCACTCTGGGGAGATCGGAGATGCCGACTTCGACGGGCTGCGGGCCCAGGGCTTCTCGGACGAGGACATTTGGGACATCGGAGCCATCAGCGCCTTCTTCGCCCTATCCAATCGCATGGCCAACCTGATAAGCATGCGACCGAACGACGAGTTCTATCTCATGGGCCGGACCGAGGCGGCGGGAGCGAAGGACGTGAAAGCCCAAGCGGCGGCCGCGCCAGGACGCCGGTAAGCCGAAACCCTGTTTCTGCTCCGTATTTGATCTGCCGCAATACCAGGGGTGACCACCCGGGTATAAGAGACAGGATCGCGCAGTCCGGCTTGGACTGCCGAGACCGGAATCCCCTGGCCATCGGAGCGAACAATGCACAGAGCACCTCTCGCAGTCGTCACACTACTCGGGCTGGCTGGCGCCGCCCTCGCACAGCAAGCGGTCTTCCAGACCAAGTCGCTGACACCTGAGACTGCCCTGGTGGCGGCAAGAGCCGCCCTGGAGTCGTGCCGGAAGCAGGGCTATCAGGTCGCCGTTGCAGTGGTCGACCGGGCCGGGGTCACACAAGTGGTGCTGCGGGACCGGTTTGCAGGCGCCCATACCCCCGAGATCGCGGCAAACAAAGCCTGGACCGCAGCCAGTTTCCGCACCTCGACCAAGGAGCTTGCCGCGGACACGCAGCCGGGAAGGCCGATGAGCGGCATCCGAAACCTTCCGAGGCTTCTCGCCGCCGGCGGCGGCCTGGTGATCGAAGCGGGCGGCACGACGCTGGGGGCGATAGGTGTATCCGGAGGGCCCGGCGGTGATGCCGACGAAGCCTGCGCGCAAGCCGGAATCAAGGCGATCGCCGACGCAATCGAGTTCTGACTCTCGCGGTCGCCGCGGGCGGGACCCGCCAAGCTGTCCCCAAGCGCATGACATGGCAGGCCTACTTTGACCTCTCGCTGTACGCAGCGCTCGTGTGCGTGCTGCTGGGGTATGCACCGTTCCCGTGGCTGAAGCGCAAATGGAGCCTTGTCCGCTATAGCGTCTTGTTGGTGGTGTGCGTGTTCGGGGCATCTGCGGTCTTCTATTTCGCGCCGCTGGTTCTGTCGCAACTGCATTCCCAGTCGCAGGTCGTAGGGAGCGGTATCCTCGGACCATTGGGCGCGCTCGCCGGTTTGAGCGGGTTTTGGATATATGTGCTTGGCTTTCGCCGGGGCGTCTAGCCGCCCAGCCGATGGAGTCTCGCTCGCGACCGTCGCGGTCTGCAAAGATCCGCGGGCCGGCTACCGGGGACCCTAGACCCCGATCTCCGGCATGCCAGCCGTCCTTGCTTTTCTGCACCATGTCGCGGCGTTCGGGCTGGTGAGCGCCCTGGCGGTCGAGCTCGTCCTGATCGGGGGCGAGCTCACGGTCAGGACTGCGCGAGCGCTCCGGCTCGCGGACCTGGTGTACGGGGTGTCCGCCGCCGCCATTCTGACCGTGGGCCTCGTCCGCGTGTTCTATTTCGAGAAGGGAGCCGCCTACTATTTTCACAGCGTCCCCTTCATCGCGAAGCTGTCGCTGTTCGCGGTCATCGGCTTTCTCTCCCTCTATCCCACCCGGCAATTCATGTCGTGGCGGGATTCGCTGAAGCAGGGCTCGGTTCCCGCCGTCGAGCCCGCCAGGCTGCGCACCATTCGAACCCTCATCCATTGGGAGCTGGCCGGCCTCGTCGCGCTCGTCCTGTGCGCGGCGCTCATGGCACGCGGGATAGGGTATGTTGGGGGCTGAGCACGCGTTCAGCCGGAGGTGTCCGCCCCGGCACGTGGAGGAAACATGATCAAGGCATGGGCGAGCGCAATCCTGCCGCTTCTGCTTGCGGCGCCGGCCGGACGGGCGGCCGACAACATGAAGGCATTTCCCCCGGCCGAGGAGGGAATGGTTCGATACGTCCTGCAGCTGCCGAGGCAGCCCGACGAATCGGCCTTCAAAGTGGAGCTGATCGTCGGCAAGACAGTCCAGGTCGAGGAACGGAACAGGTACTTCTTCGGCGGCAGGATCGAAGAGGAAACGATCAAGGGTTGGGGATTCACGCGATACCGGGTCGGCAAGCTCGGGCCGATGGCGGGCACGCTCATGGCGGTCGATCCCAACGCGCCGAAAGTAGCCCGGTTCATCGCGCTGGGCGGCAATCCCTATATCATCCGCTACAACAGCCGCCTGCCCGTCGTGGTCTATGTGCCCGAAGGGGTCGAGGTGCGCTATCGGATCTGGACCGCCGGAGCGGAGACAAGATCGATGGAGAAGGGCTGAACCGGTGCGCCTCGCTGAATCCCGGAGTCTCTGCAGATGACCCGAGAGCTTCTCATGATGGCGAGTGTCGGCTTCCTTGTCCTGGCGCCTTGCACGTCACGCTCGCAGTCGGCCGAGGAGCTCGACGAGCTGGATGCGATCTGCACCAAAGCGAGGGAGGAGAAGATCCGCGAGGTGCAGCGCCAGAAAATAGAGGAATGCCTGAAAGAGCCTCCGCCCGCGCGAGCCGAGCCCAAGTCCCGGGAGGAATGCGAGCGGTACTGGGGCGACTACGGATGGTCGAAAGGCACCGCCTCGGGAGGAGCGAGAGCGGACCTGTTCGCGGACATCCCCGAATGCGTTCGCGCATTCGAAGCGCGCCAGAAACGCGGCGCGCGCTGAGCGCCGGCCGAGCGGCCGGTCGAGCAATGCGCGGGGCGATGGTACCCTAGCGACTGGCTGAATTGAATCCCCCTTTCGGGAATCAGGAGGTGTCCGTGGACCCGACCCCCGATTCGAAGGCGGCGACGCGCAGCCCCGCCCTGCGCGGAAGCCGAAGCGAAGGATACCTGTCGATCCGCGATGCCACGCTCGCGCTCGCCGCGCCGCTCTCGGCGGAGGACTGCGCCATCCAGTCGATGCCCGACGCAAGCCCGGTGAAGTGGCATCTGGCGCACACGAGCTGGTTCTTCGAGACCTTCGTGCTGGCGCCGCACGAGGCCGGCTACCGGGCTTTCGACCCGTCCTACCGCTTCCTCTTCAATTCGTACTACAACGCGGTGGGCGACCGGCACCCCCGGCCGGAGCGCGGGATGCTCTCGCGCCCGGGACTGGAGGAGGTGCTCGCGTATCGCCGCCACGTCGACGAGGCCATGCTCGGATTTCTGGACGGACAGGAACCGACGCCCGAGGCCGGCGCCCTGATCGAGCTCGGGCTGCATCACGAGCAGCAGCACGAGGAGCTCATCCTGACCGACGTGAAGCATCTCCTCTCGCGCAACCCCGCTAAGCCTCCCTACCAGAAGCAATGGCCGCTCACGCCGATACGCGCGCGCGAGCGCGGATGGGTTTCCTTCGACGCCGGCCTGTATGAGATCGGGCACACCGGCCCCGGGTTCTGCTTCGACAACGAGACGCCGCGCCACCGCGTCTGGCTGGACGCCTTCCGCGTCGCCACGCACCCGGTGACCCACGGCGACTTCATCGAGTTCATCGAGGACGGCGGATACCGGCGGCCGGAGCTGTGGCTCTCGGCCGGGTGGGATGCAGTGACCGCCCGCGGATGGCAGGCGCCGCTCTATTGGGAGCGGCGCGACGGGCGCTGGCGCTCCTTTACGCTGCACGGCGAAGCGCCCGTCGATCCGCATACGCCCGTCTGCCACCTGAGCTTCTACGAGGCCGAAGCCTTCGCTCGCTGGGCGAAGGAACGGCTGCCGACCGAAGCCGAGTGGGAGGTGGCCGCGCGCGGCGCCCCGCTCGACGGAAACTTCTTGGAGAGCGGCGCCTTGCACCCGCTCGCGCTGCGCGAGGCGCCGGCCGACGGAACGCCCGCCCAGATCTTCGGCGACGTCTGGGAGTGGACGCGCAGCGACTATGGGCCCTACCCCGGGTTCCGACCCGCCGCCGGGGCGGTCGGCGAGTACAACGGCAAGTTCATGTGCGGGCAGTACGTGCTGCGCGGCGGCTCCTGCGCCACACCCTCGAGCCACATTCGCGCGAGCTACCGCAATTTCTTCCCGCCCGACGCCCGCTGGCAGTTCTCGGGGCTGCGCCTCGCGCGCGGCGCCGAATGATGACCCGGTCGTCGAGCGCCCCGCCCTTCATTCGCGGAGAAGAAACACATCGCGCATCGCCATCGTTGAACCTCCGCTGCTCCGCCGGCTTGCTCGCGGGAATGCTCGCGGCTCTGTCTCTGGGAGGCTGCGGCCTCGCCACAACGCGCATCGACGCCGAGGACAACCGCGTCTTCGTTCCGGCGGTGAGAGCGACCCTCGACCTGAGCGAGGGCAAGCAGCCGCCCTCGCAGCCTCAGACCGGACACGCCGTGGAGATCGGAATCGCGGGCGCGTGGGGCAGCGACTCGCAGTCTCTGCCGGCCGGACAGGCTCCGATCATCCTTAACGACACGGTGTTCCTGCCGCCGCAGGACCTGAAGAACGAATTCGCCTTTTCCTTTGCGGACATCTCCTGGCGCTGGCGAAGATTTTCCGGGGAAGGATCGCTAGGATTGGAAGTGCTCGCCGGCTTGGGGTACTCGTCTCTCGGCTTGACCGTGTCCTCCCCGGCGCAGCGCGCTTCGGATCACTTCGTCACCTGGGGACCCCAAGCAGGCCTCGGCCTCATCTGGCGCATGCAACCGACGACGAGCCTCCAGGCGCGTGCGGTCGGATTTCTCTCGGGGGCCACCCTGGGTGTGAACGAGACGTTCCGGCTCGAGCTCTCTGTCTCAAAGGCCTTCCACGAAAACCTGTCGTTACGCGTCGGCTATGCGGTGTGGGAAGTGAAAGGGCAGGAACAGGCCAGCATGTCGGATTTCCAGTTACGTTTCTCCGGGCCCACGCTCGCCCTCGATATCAGCGGGCGCTGACGGCGGAACCGCGTCGGCCGCGTGAATTCCTGCACGCCACACGCATTGACGAGGTCCGGGTACTCTCGCAGAATCGCTGCTCCCCCGGAGAAAGTCTTATGACGGCATCCTCCACGCCGTGGCTCCCGACCCTTGGCCCTGGACTTCTCGCCTTCGCGCTGCTCGCCGGCTGCGGGCAGGCGCCGGTGAAGGAAACGCCGGCCTACCCGACCGGGCCGCGGGTCGATCTGGCGAATTCCGCGCTCGTCAGGCAGGAGCTCTACGCGCAGTACCGCCAATGGAAGGGAACGAGGTACGAGATCGGCGGCCTGTCCCGGCGCGGCATCGACTGCTCGGGTTTCATGTACGTCACCTTCAAGTCGAAGCTGGGCGTCGTCTTGCCCCGGTCGACCGAGCTCCAGGCGGAGCTGGGGAGAGGCGTGAGCCGGAGCGAGCTGCGCACGGGGGATCTCGTTTTCTTCAGGA
>Ga0187773_10000830_pt1 | contig 12397 bp, 12 predicted proteins | sample 0216_BV02_MP05_1_FD_133133 | JGI IMG/M metagenome (GOLD analysis project Ga0187773, IMG submission 133133) | Tropical peat soil microbial communities from peatlands in Department of Meta, Colombia - 0216_BV02_MP05_10_MG | ecosystem: Environmental > Terrestrial > Soil > Wetlands > Peat | place...
AAACAATCTCCTGATCGCCATGACCTGGTTGATCCTGGCCCTTGCGGCATCGCTGATCTCGCTACGGATCGGCGTCTCGGTCGCACTGGTTGAAATCCTGGTGGGAACTCTGGGGGGGAATTTCATCGGGCTTCACCCCAACGATTGGATCAATGTGCTTGCCGGTTTTGGAAGCGTTGTCCTCACCTTTGTGGCCGGGGCCGAGTTGGACCCAAAAGTGAGTCGGAGAAAATGGAAAGAAAGTCTCGGCATCGGATTCGCCTCGTTCCTCTTGCCGTTTTTGGGGGCGATGGCCTATGCCTACTGGGTCGCGGGTTGGTCGCCGGAATCGTCCCAGATCGCGGGCATTGCGCTGTCGACGACTTCGGTGGCGGTGGTGTATGCCGTCATGGTCGAGCGAGGTTACAACCAGACCGAACTGGGCCAGGTGATTTTAGCCGCCTGCTTCATTACGGACCTGGGCACCGTGCTGGCGTTGGGATTGCTGTTTGCGAGCTACGATCGCTGGCTGGTGATCTTCGTGTTTGTGCTGGCCGTGTTTCTTTGGCTTTTGCCCCGGATGACTCCCTGGATCTTTTCTCGCATGGGAAGTCACATCAGCGAGCCGGAGACGAAATACATTTTAATCCTCCTGTTCGGCCTTGGCGCCCTTGCGATGACCGCCAAGAGCGAGGCGGTGCTTCCGGCTTACCTCATCGGGATGGTGTTGGCGCCGGTCTTTCTGGCGAATCGCACGCTGGCCCAGAGGCTGCGCGTGATGACTTTCACCCTTCTGACCCCGTTTTACTTTCTGAAAGCCGGAGCGCTGGTGAATTTTTCTGCGATGATGTCCGGCGCGCTCTTGATCGGCATCTTTCTTACCGTGAAGATCGCGGCAAAGTTTATCGGCGTCTGGCCGCTGACCCATCTTTTCCGTTTTGGAAAACGGGAGGGTATGTATACCACGCTTCTCATGTCCACCGGGCTGACGTTCGGGACGATCTCGTCGCTGTACGGACTGAGCCATAAATTGATTGATCAAACTCAATACACCGTACTTGTGACGGTCGTCATCTTAAGCGCCGTCGTGCCGACGTTCTTTGCCGAGCGCTGGTTCGATCCGAACGGAAAAACCCATTACAAGGGTGATGCATTGACAGGTTCATCCAAAGCGGTTAAAACAGTGTCCACTGCACCGGTCCTCAAAAAAGGAGAAGGCTGATGTTTTCAAAAATCCTCGTCGCACATGACGGCTCGGAGGGAGCAAAAAAAGCGCTGAGCGTGGCCATCGATCTGGCCAAACGGTGTCAATCCGAGCTTCATTCCATCTCGGTGGAGCAACACCTCCCGCATTATGCCGCCACAGTCGGCGAGGTGTTGGAGGCGCGCTCCGTAGCGGACGACTATTTCAAGATGATCACGAAGGAGGCCAAGAGTCTTGCAACCCAACAAGGGGTCACGCTTCATCCTCATGTGCTGCCCGGTCACGAGGTCGAGACCGTGGTGACTTTTGCTAAGGAAAAGGGATTCGATCTTTTGGTCATCGGCTTCATGGGCCACTCGAAAATCTTTGGCCGGATCTGGGGAAGCACTTCACAAAATCTGACCCGCCTATCCCCTTGCACGGTTTTGGTTGTTAAGTGATATACATCCTATCAAAACCACAATAGCTCGATAGCTTCCAATTTTTTACCACCATATCTTGAATTTTTCCTTGACAACGAAATCGATTCTGCTATAGTAGCCTTCAACCAGAGGGCTACCATATCTTGTAGGTGGGGAGGTATGAATGGCGCAGGACGTTCACGAAGCCCATACGGCGTTGACCAAAGAACAGATCCAAGCCGTCATCAATCAAAAGTTGGATAATACGATTTATTGGCTGAACAAAGCCTATGATGCAAGACCTCAGGACCCGGCGGCCGAGAAAACGCTTTTAGAGTTGATGGCCGAACTGCAGAAAATGAAACGGGAGGCCAACGAGGTCCTCGGATTAAAGCCCCGCCGCGAGTCGAAAGAGCATCGGCGGCAGAATCACGGTGGGTTAAAAGACATCGCCCCTTGACATCCCTTTTGAGGTGGGACTACTATTAGCCCTGTGAGCATGGACGATCCCCAAACATCGTACGCCGTCAAACTGCCCGCCTTTGAAGGTCCACTGGATCTTCTGCTTCACCTGATTAGAAAGAACGAGGTGAATATTTACGATATCCCGATCGCACTGATTACCCATCAGTATCTGGAATACCTGGACCTGTTCAAGTCGTTGAATCTGGCGGTCGCCGGAGATTTTTTGGTGATGGCGGCAACGCTGATCCATGTCAAGTCCAAGATGCTTCTTCCACCCTCCGAGACGGAGGAAGTGGAAGAAGACGAGGACCCGCGCACCGACCTGGTAATGCGGTTGTTGGAATACCAGCGTTTCAAAGGAGCCGCGCAGGATCTGGAGACGCGCGAACAAGAATGGCGCGAGGTATTCCACCGGCCGGCCTCGCTCGGAAACGGGGAGCCGACGGATGAAATCAATCTCGTGGATCTGAGCTTATTCGATCTCCTCGAAGCCCTCCGGGGCGTCATGCAGCGCGCGCCGGAGAAGAAGGATCTGGAGATTGTGGTGGACGCGTTGTCGGTTCAGGAGCGGATGGGCCTGATCCTGGACCGGCTGGAAGCACAGGAAAGCATCACCTTTACCTCATTGTTTGAGGAAGATACCACGCGTCATGCGATGGTTGTGACTTTTTTGGCGTTGTTGGAGTTGATCCGACTGAAACGGCTGCGCATCCTTCAAACCGAACTTTTTGGCGCGATACGCATATGGAAGAGCACGAGCTTACAGCCGTCGTAGAGGCGGTACTTTTCGTTTCGGGCGAGCCGATGTCGTTGGAGGATCTTTCCGAGGTCCTCGAAAGGACCGACCCGGACCGGATCCGACAGGCCTTGGAACTTTTGCGCCAGAACTACGATACCGCCGGTCGGGGCCTTCAGATCGTGGAGGTGGCCGGAGGCTATCAGATCGCCACCCGGTCCGAGTGTGCGCCCTGGATCCGCTCCCTCGAGAAGATAAAGACCGCGACCCGATTATCCCGTTCCGGGCTTGAAACCCTTGCGATCGTGGCCTACAAACAGCCGGTCACGCGCGGGGAGATCGAGGCGATCCGCGGGGTGGATTCGGCCTACGTTCTCAAGACGCTTCTGGAACGCCGCATCGTGAAGATTGCCGGGCGCAGGGAAGGGCTGGGCCGTCCCATCCTTTATGGCACCACACGCGAGTTCCTCCAGTATTTTGGCTTGAAGGATCTTTCCGAGCTGCCCGCGCTGAAGGAATTCAAAGAAGTGGCCGAAACTCTGCCGGAGCATGAACCGATCCATGAACCCGCGAGCGGTGTGTCGCATTAATCTATTATATAGGGGCTTGCGTCGCCCCCTCCACCGGCAAAGCCGGATGGAGCCTCCCCCTCTCGCTCGCCGTGCTCGCTGGGTAGGTCACTAAGGGCGGCACAAGCCAGAGAACCGGGGATTTTCGGCCGACCTGTCATTAGGACTGCTATGGCAAAGCGCTCCCTACCCCGAAAAAATCAAGCCGAACTCCTCTGTCGAATGCTTCGTCTTTTCTATGATAAAGGATGGGTGGCGGGGACCGGCGGAGGGATCTGCGTCGCCAACGGGCCGAAAACGGCCCTCATGGCGCCGACCGGCGTTCACAAGGAAGAAGTCACACCCGCCGACTTGTTCGTCGTGGATCGCCAAAGCGGTGCGGTCGTCCGAACACCCAAAAACCGATCCTTGACCGTTTCCGAATGCAATCCTATTTTCTGCGCCGTCATGAACCGTCGTGGAGCCGGATCGGTCATGCACAGTCATGCGCTTTCGTCCGTCCTGGCGGCCGACCTGGCCGGGGATCGTGATCATATTATGATGGAAAGTCTGGAAATGTTAAAAGGCATCCGCGGCGTATCGAACCAATCCAAGCATGCCGTTCCCGTGATCCACAATACGTCTCGAGAGCGGGATCTTCTGGATGATATCCGTCGTGTGCTCGAGAAGCCCCTTTTTGAAGAGGCCTACTGCATCCTTGTACGGGATCATGGGGCTTATATTTGGGGTAAGGAAATTTGGGAAACCAAGCGGCACGCCGAAGTCTATCATTTCCTCTTTGAGGCCGTCGTGGCGCGGAGGGAGCAAAATCAAAGCAGTCTGCCAAGACACTAAGAAAGCGGGATCGCGGCTGTGCCGCGAGTGGCGCGGGGCCTGGGGGCGTCTGAGATTTCAAATTTGAAATTTGGGATTTGAAAACTGCACGGGCCCCCGATAAAAATAGGAGGGTTACGATGTATACCTGTTCATGCTGTCAGCAATCGTTGGAGCGGACCAAGATCGACGTCCAAAGCGTCGCCGATGCGGTCGAGAAAGACAAGCTCACCGCGAAGGACGTGTTCAAGCGGACCTACATCGGTCACGGCAAGCAATCCAGCGTCTTCGTTTTCCAAGGTCATAAGGGGCCGTTCAAAAGGCATGTCCACGTGACGCATGACGAGATCGGTTATGTGTTGAAGGGATCGGGAAAGGTCATGGTGGGTGATCGGGTGCAAGAGGTCCGGGAGGGGGATATCTGGGTGATCCCGGCCAACACTCCCCACGGCGGAGAATTTCAGACCGAGCCGACCCAAGTTCTCTTCGTTTCCTCGCCCATTGATGACCCGGAGAATCCGGACCGGGTCTGGCTGGATTAAGATAACGGGTGAGAAGGGGGCGGACGTGTCGGAGATCGAGCGGATTGACTTTGAAAAAATGAGCCGGTTTCAGTTTGACCAGGCCGCAGAGGCCATGGCGCTGGAGCCGGAAACCCGGGAACTGCTCAAAATGCCGTTCCGGGAAATCCAGGTCAAGATCCCGGTCCGGATGGACGACGGCCACCTGAAAGTTTTTGTCGGCTATCGGGTCCAACACAACAACGCCCGGGGGCCGATGAAAGGCGGGATTCGGTATCATCCCGAAGTCGATCTGGGCGAAGTTCGCTCGCTGGCGGCTCTGATGACCTGGAAAACGGCCGTGGTCAACATCCCGTTCGGGGGCGCCAAGGGGGGAGTCGTTTGCGATCCGAAGCGTCTGTCACCCGCCGAAACGGAGCGGATGACCCGAACCTTCATCTCCATGCTCGATACCGTGATCGGCCCGTACCAGGATATCCCGGCGCCGGATGTCAACACCAACCCTCAGATGATGGCTTGGATCATGGACGAGTACAGCCGGCGGCACGGCTACACCCCCGGCGTCGTTACCGGTAAACCGATCGACGTAGGCGGTTCGATGGGGCGGGAAGAGGCGACCGGCCGCGGATGCGTTTTCGTTCTTCAGGAAGCCGCCCGGGATTGTAACCTGGATCTGGAGAAGGCCCGGGTGGTCATTCAGGGAATCGGCAACGTAGGGAGTCATGTCGCCCGGTTCATGAGCGAGCTGGGCGGCCGGATCATCGCGATCAGCGACAGCGGCGGCGGAATCCACAATCCAGACGGCCTGCCGATGGACCGGGTGCTGGCCTACAAATCCGAAAACCGAAGTCTGTCCGGATTTCCCGGGTCACGGCCCGTTACGAACGAGGCGCTGCTGGAACTGGATTGCGACGTTCTTATTCCTTCCGCCCTTGGGGGCGTCATTCACAAGTACAACGCCGATCGGATCAAGGCCAGGGTGATCGCCGAGGCGGCCAACAATCCGACGACCACAACGGCGGACGAGATCCTTGAAAAAAAAGGAGTGGTGGTCATCCCGGACATCTTGGCCAATGCCGGGGGCGTGACCGTTTCCTATTTCGAGTGGACACAAAACCTGCAGCAGTTTTCCTGGGAAGAAGAGCGGGTGAATGATGAGCTCCGAAAGATCATGACCCGCAGCTATCAACAGGTGGCTTCAACCGCCCAAAAGAAAAAAGTTTCGCTTCGCGTGGCCGCGTACATCGTGGCGATTGAGAAAGTGGCTCGGGCCACCCGCTGGCGCGGCATTTGAGATTTATTGTGGGGGGGTGCTCGCTTACGCTACGATGTCCTCGCCGAAAACGCCCATCTTTTTAAATTTCTGATAGCGTTGTTCCAGCAAGTCGTCGGCCTTCAAACCGTCGAGGTTGGCCAGTTGGTTCTCGATCGTTTTCTCAAGGATCTCGGCCATCTGGGGAGGGTCTTTGTGGGCGCCGCCGGCCGGCTCCGGCACGATTTCGTCGATGACGCCCAACGATCGGAGGTCCTTGGCCGTCATTTTCAAGGCGTCCGCCGCGTCCGGAGCCTTGGCGCTGTCGTTCCAGAGAATGGCGGCGCAACCTTCCGGCGAGATCACGGAGTAGATGGAGTGCTCCAACATCAGGATGCGGTCTCCGACCCCCAGGGCCAGCGCGCCGCCGCTCCCGCCTTCCCCGATGACTATGGAAACGATCGGCACCGCGAGTCGAGACATCTCGATCAGATTTCGGGCGATCGCCTCGGCCTGCCCGCGTTCTTCGGCTCCGATGCCGGGATAGGCCCCCGGCGTGTCGATGAAGGTGATCACCGGTTTCATGAATTTTCCGGCTTGTCTCATGAGGCGCAATGCCTTTCGGTATCCTTCCGGATGGGGCATTCCAAAGTTTCGGTCGATCCGCTCTTTGACGCTCCGACCTTTTTGATGTCCAAGAATCACGACCGGGCGGTTGCGGAAAATCCCGAGGCCGCCGACGATGGCATGGTCGTCTCCGTAGAGGCGATCCCCGTGAAGCTCGACGAAATCATGGATCATGAACGCGATGTAATCCAGCGTGTTGGGGCGGTTCGGATGCCGCGCCAGTTGCGTCCGTTGCCAGGGGGTGAGCTTGGCGAAGATTTCGGCCTGGACTTCTTGGGCCTTTTTCTCAAGCACCTCGATCTCGCGGTGAATCAGCGGGTCGGTTTTGGCGAAGGGCTTTAGTTTTTCGATCTTCTCTTCGAATTCAACAATCGGTTTTTCGAAATCCAAGTGATCCTTCAACGAGCGACTCCTTCATATCTTTGACGATCACCGTAAGACAACGGTCCCCTTGCCGAATTCCCGTTCAACATCGGTGATAAACAGATCAGTCGGTTTGATCCGAACCTCTTCATTCACCGCGATCGTGGACTCGGACTGATTGGGCATCCCCAGACGAAGATAGACGGGGCATGAACCGCGATGACGGAGCAGGATTTCCTTCAGGCGGCGGAGGTCCTGGGAGGTCAACCCGGTGGAATTAAGACAGATATCGACTCGACGGGTGGTCTGTTCCCGGACGTTGGCCAGCGGTTCAATGCTCATGGCTTTGACCTTGGCTCCTTTCTCGCCTTTGTCGACGAATCCCGTGACGAAGAGGGGGGTGTCCGGCATCAGGATCGCCGAGGTCTTCTTGTACAGGTCGGGGAAAACCAGAATCTCGATCGTACCGTGCAGATCTTCCAATGTCAGATAGGCCATCTTGTCGCCTCGTTTGGTGGTCGTGATTTTCTGTTGGGCGATGATGCCACACAGCTTGACCTGCCGATCTTCCGGGACGTCGTCCAGGGTTTCGGCATTGGCCGTGGCATAGCTGCGTAATTCGTCCGCGTATCGCGCCAGGGGATGGCTGGTGATGTAGAAACCGATGCTTTCCTTTTCAAGCCGCAGCATCTGCGACTCATCCCATTCTTCCAGAGGGGGAAGCGGGTCGGGCTCGGACCGCATCTCTGGACCGGATTCCTGACCGAACAACGCGGCCTGTCCCTGAATCCGGTCTCGCTGAGCAACGGTTCCTTCCTCGATGGCCTTTTCCATAACCGCCGTCATCTGCGCCCGCTTGGCCTTCGTCGAGTCCAGCGCGCCGCTTTTGATCAGTCCTTCGATCGCGCGACGGCTGACCCGGCGGGAGTCGATCCTCCGGCAGAAATCAAAAATGGAGGTGAACGGTCCGCCTTGTTCGCGGGCCTCCCGAATGGAATCAATCGCGTTTTCACCGACGTTTTTGATGGCAGCCAGTCCGAACCGAATTCCATTCTCGACGACCGTAAAGTCTCGCCGGCTTTCGTTGACATCGGGCGGGAGAATTTGAATTCCCTGGGCCCGGCATTCTGTGATGTACCGGACCACCTTGTCGGCGTTTCCCATCTCGCTGGAAAGCAGGGCCGCCATGAACTCGACCGGATAATGCGCTTTCAGGTAGGCGGTTTGATAGGAGATCAGAGCATAGGCCGCGCTGTGAGACTTGTTGAATCCGTAGCCGGCAAAATAGGCCATGAGGTCGAAAAGTTTCTCGGCTTTCTTTTCGGGGATTCCGTGGTCCCGCGCTCCCTTAATAAATCGTTCCTTCTGTTTCTCCATCTCCTCCGGTTTCTTTTTTCCCATCGCCCGCCGGAGCAGATCGGCCTGCCCCAGGCTGAACCCGGCCAGCACGTTGGCGATCTTCATCACCTGTTCCTGATAGACGATCACGCCGTAGGTCTCCTTCAGGATGTCTTTGAGTTCGGGAAGTTCGTATTTGATTGGAACGAGACCGCGCTTCCGCTTGATGAAATCGTCCACCATTCCGCTCCCGATCGGTCCGGGCCGATACAAGGCCAGAATGGCGATCAGATCCTCGAAGCATTCCGGTTTGAGCTTGACCAGCAGGTCGCGCATCCCCCGACTTTCCAACTGGAAGACGCCGATGGTTTCACTGGAGGACAGCAGTTGATAGGTCTTGGAATCATCCAGTGGAATATCCGCGGGCCGGACGGTCTCTTCAATCGACCGTTTCTTATTGATCAGTTTGACGGCCTGATCGATGACCGTGAGCGTTCGGAGACCCAGAAGATCGAATTTGACCAACCCAATCCTTTCCAGATCGTCTTTGGCATACTGGGTGACAATTTCGCCCTTGGCTCCCCGGTACAACGGGACGTGTTCCGTCAGCGGCTCTTCCGAAATGACGACGCCGGCAGCGTGGGTGGACGCGTGACGGGCCAGTCCCTCCAGCGAGCGGGCCAGCGTTAGAAGCTCCTGGATTTTGGGATCGGTCTTGGAGAGCTCCTGCAAACGCGATTCGGCCTTGACGGCTTCGTCCAAAGTGATCCCCAACGTGGTTGGAACCAATTTAGCTACTTTGTCCACCTCGGCGTAGGGAAGTTCCAGCACACGTCCCACGTCCCGAATCACGGCCTTGGCGGCCATCGTTCCAAAGGTGATGATCTGACAGACATGATCCGAGCCGAATTTTTCGGTGACATAGTGGATCACCTCCTCCCGCCGGTCCATGCAAAAGTCCATGTCGATGTCGGGGAGTGAAACGCGTTCGGGGTTTAAAAACCGCTCGAACAGCAGATCATACCTCATCGGATCGATATCCGTAATCCTCAAGGCATAGGCCACGAGGCTCCCTGCCGCCGAGCCCCGCCCCGGGCCCACCGGAATGCCGTGGGAACGGGCATAATTAATAATGTCCCAGACAATCAGAAAATAGCCGGCATATCCCATACTGTTCAGAACGGCCAGCTCCGTCGCGAGGCGTTGACCATATACCTCGTCCGGAGGGAAATCCGGGGATTTGTTTTTAAGGCGTGCCGTCAACCCTTCCCGGGCCAGTTTTTCAAGAAATTGTTCGCGGGTGAACCCTTCCGGGACCTTATAATGAGGGAGATGGAATTGATCAAAGGTGAGGTCGAGGTTGCAGCGCTCCGCAATCAGCTTTGTATTGAGGACGGCTTCGGGAAGCTCGAAAAAATTCGCAGTCATTTCCTCGGCCGACTTGAGATAGTTTTCGTCCGATCCAAACCGCATCCGGTCCGGCTCATTCACCGTTTTCCCGGTTTGAAGGCAGAGGAGGATGTCGTGCGCACGCGCGTGGTTGCGTGTTAGGTAATGGGCGTCATTGGTGGCGGCAATGGCCATTCCGGTTTTTCGATGCAGTTCGACCAGTTGTTTGTTTATTTTTTGCTGCGCTTCGAGACCGTTGTGTTGAACTTCGAGGTAAAAGTTTCCTCTACCAAGAATTTCCTCGTATTCTCCGGCCGCCGTCAGCGCTTTTTCCGATTCCCCGGCGGCCAGCAACATTGGAATTTCACCGCGAAGACAGGCCGATAAACCGATCAACCCCTCATGATGTTTTTGGAGCAATTCCTTGTCGATGCGGGGTTTATAGTAGAAGCCGTCGAGGTGGGCAATACTTACGAGCTTGATCAGGTTTTTATATCCCGTGCGGTCCGCCGCCAGCAGGATTAGGTGATGGTATTCATGATGAGGTCCGCCGGATTCTTTATCGCGATGGCTTTTGGGAGCGACATACATCTCACAGCCGATAATCGGCTTGATTCCGGCGGCCCGTGCTTTCTGGTAAAACTCGATCGCGCCAAAAAGATTTCCGTGATCGGTGATGGCCATGGCCGGCATCCGGAAGGAAACTGCCTGTTGAAGGAGAGCATTAATCGGGTTCGCGCCGTCTAACAGGCTGTACTGGGTATGACAATGGAGATGGACGAAGTCGGAATGCTTCATGGGTTTGTGGGCACAGAGGTTAAGTTCCAAAGTATTGTACAGTTATGCTTAGGAAAAAGTCAATCAAGCCAAAATGTTGAGTGGAGCGGTCGTGTACGATGAATCGGTCGTCCCCACTCCAGAGCCAGGGGTTGCAATCGGAACCCATCAACAGATTTAGTGTAAATCGGATTGGAAACTGTCTAAAGTCTTAAACAAGTCAGAATCACCTGAAAATTAAAGGTCAACCGGCCTGTTCGTTTGAAATTGTCCACCTTTTTTGACAAAGTCTGATCAAATGAAAATGAATCTTGATCTTATGTGATCATGGTTGTCACGGTGAAGAGATGAATTCGCTTTGTGATATTGAGAGGTTTGGCGTTGATTAAACAGGTTCGGGTTTTAAAGGTTGAAGTGGCATGGTGATTGCAATTTCGATAAATCAAGGGAAATAAATACGCTGAGTCATCGATGCAACACGTAATTTTTTAACAAGCGAGTCAGGCATGCTGTTTACAAACCGAGAAGAGGCCGCGCGGTTATTGGCTGATAAGCTGGTGAATTACCGCGGGCGAAATCCTTTGGTCTTGGCTATTCCTCGGGGCGCCGTTCCCATGGCCTCTGTGATCGCCGAGTCCCTGGATGGCGAAATGGATGTGGTGCTGGTTCACAAGTTGTCGGCCCCGGGGCAACCGGAACTGGCAATCGGTTCGGTGGATGAGAGGGGTCAGGTCTATATAAGTGAGCATGCCGGCAGCTTGGGGGTCGGTGACGAATACATCGCCCGGGAAAAAAAGGCCCAGATGAAAATCCTGAGCCGACGCCGTGCACTCTATACGCCCGTGCATCCTCCCATTGATCCTTTAGGACGCATCGTAATCGTGGTAGACGACGGGATCGCCACCGGCGCCACCATGGTATCCGCGCTCCGCGCCGTGCGGGTCCAAAAACCGTCCAGGCTGATTGCGGCAACGGCGGTGGCATCCCGGGAGTCCTTGCAAATGATCCGAGGGCTGGCGGATGAGGTCGTGTGTCTGGAGGTTCCGGAAATTTTTTATGCGGTCGGACAGTTCTTTCTTGAATTCCCCCAGGTCTCGGATGAGGAGGTGATTACGTTTCTTAAGCAGAGTCGCTCCAAAGCCGGCAAAGCAAACCGTTTGGCGTGAAGGGCAGGGTCATCTGCCCGGACGCCCGTGATAAGGAGAAAGCCAATGCCGCTCTACGAGTATGAATGCAGTGCATGCGGGAAAATTTTCACGGCTGCTCTGTCGCTTCGAGAACACGACGAAAAAAACGTGAACTGTCCCGGCTGCGGATCAAAAAAAGTGGAACAACTGATCACCCCGTTTATCGCCAAGACCGAACGCAAGAGCTGACGAAGAGCGCTCGTAGGGTCAAACCGTAGAATCAAGCGTGCTTCGTTTGCCCCACAAAACCGGAGGAGTTCCATGTTGGAAAAATTTCGATTTCGCATTCACTTTGAGGTTGTCCTTGTCGGTTTTGTCTTTTCGACAACGCTTATCGCCCCGGATATTTCATCGGGTCTTGATGGTGCCAAATTGTTTGGCGCCAAATGTATCGCCTGCCATGGTTCTAAAGGGGAGGGTACCCAAGTGGGTCCGGCTTTGAAAGGCGATCCGTTTATCATTCAGGGAACGCCGGCCGAGATCAAACAGGTGATCACTTCGGGCCGGACACAGAAGGAAAAGAAGTATCCTAACATTGTGACCCCGATGCCGGCCGGCCTGGCTTCGGAATCCGAGGCGGATGCGCTGGTCACATACCTGAAGGGCGACCTCCAGAAATAAAAGGTCAAAGTCCGATGGGAAGGCCAGACCGTTGTAAGGGAGAAGATCCATGGCGCGCATCGTCATCATCGGGTCGTCCATCGGGGGATTGCCGGCGGCCTACGAATGCCAAAAACTCCTGGGCAAGAGACACAACGTTACGGTAGTTTCGAATG
>Ga0187773_10000831_pt1 | contig 12385 bp, 10 predicted proteins | sample 0216_BV02_MP05_1_FD_133133 | JGI IMG/M metagenome (GOLD analysis project Ga0187773, IMG submission 133133) | Tropical peat soil microbial communities from peatlands in Department of Meta, Colombia - 0216_BV02_MP05_10_MG | ecosystem: Environmental > Terrestrial > Soil > Wetlands > Peat | place...
CCTCTATGGCTGGCCGATCAAAGCCCGCTTCATCTGTTCCAGATGGTTGAGATCGTGGTTGGCCATGAGGGTGACCCAGTCCCGTAGCGTTTCCCGCCCCCGGGTCGCATGAATCCCGGCCCGCTCCCACTGGTCCGGGTTCAGCCCCCGCAGGACTTCCAGGACCTCTCCCCGTCGTTTCCGGAGGGCGGCGAGGGCCTCCTGGACGTCATTCCTCAGGTACTGCCGATCTTCAGCCCAGCGGTCCGCAGCCGCCGGGGAAAACTTGGGCTCGTCCATTGCGATGATTGCCTGGAAACGGCCCAGGAAGAGTTCGTCCGTGTCCCGCAGGTGGCAGATGATCTCATTGGGCGCCCAGTTCTTTCCGTCCGGACGCTGGGATAGAAGCTTGTCATTCTTACCCCGAATGAGAGCAGCTAATTCTTCTGGGGTCTTTTCCATCTTGGCCATCATCTCTTCAGGGTTTGCCATTTTCTCTCCTTTATCCCTTGGCATTTTGACGGATGTAGGGGCAGGTTTCAATCCCACCCCTACAATTCTTTTTACCCCTTCTTCAGGTACCGGGGATTCTTCGGTTGGTTCAAAGCGTAAGGAGGCTTTTCTCCCTTCAGCGCATGCACCACCTGCGTGGCTGCGGCGATAAAGGTCCGGTACATGGCTTCCCGGGTCAGCCCGGCCAGGTGAGCGGTAACCAGAATCCGGGGATGACTGGCAATCCTCTTGTCTTTCGGCGGTTCGTCCTTAAAGACGTCCAGGGCCGCCCCGGCGATGGTCCCCTTGTTGGCGGCCTCGATCAAAGCGTCCTCATCCACCACTTCTCCTCGGGAGGTGTTGATCAGGAGGGCGGACTTCTTCATCATGGAAAGTTCCTTAGCACCGATCATCTTCCGGGTTTCATCGCTCAAAGGAGTGTGGAGGGTCAGGTAGTCTGCCTGGCGAATGGCTTCCTCCCTGGAAGCAGGCTGGGCGCCGGCGTTTTTGAAATCCTCTTCCGAGATGTAGGGGTCGCAAGCCAAAACTTTTAGTCCGAATGCGTTTCCTATCTTGCTGACCCGGCTCCCAATCCTCCCCAGTCCGATAATCCCGAGAGTTTTTCCCCGGATGTCCACCGCTTCCAGGTTTTGGGGCTTTCGCCAGCCCCCTCCTCTCATTAATTCCCAGGAATGAGGAATCTGCCGGATGTATGCCAGGAGGAGGCCGAAAGTAAACTCGGCCACGGCATCGGAATTCACCCCCGGGGTATTGGTGACCACGATTCCCAAATCGGTGGCGGCTTTTAAATCCACACTGTCATAACCCACGCCGTGGCGAGCCACGATCATCAACCGGGGAGCCTTCTCCATGAGCTGCCGGGTAACTGGCAAAAGCCCGACAACCAGGCCGTCGGCCGAGGCGACTTCGGAGTAATAGAGATCGTCCTCTTTGTCCGGGATGATTTTCACCGTGGCCCCCATTCCTTCCATCATCCTGACCTCGTCCTGGTGCCAGGATGCCGTGGCAATGACAACTTTTCTCTTTTCCTTCATGTCCATCCTCTCGATCTTTATTTTCCAAACCTGTTCTCATTGTACGTATGGTTCCGTGAATTGCCTAGAAGAGAATAAACAAAATCCCACCCCCAAAATTCCTCCAATCCCGATATCCCAAACTCAACCCCCCCTATCCGGTGCTTGGATTAATCGGGCATTGGAATTTGGTGCTGGAAGATCGGTGTTTCCTCCCGAATTTAGGATTCGGCCCCGCCCGTGGCGGGATTGGGATTTATTCTCCCAGGGCTGGTCTTTTCTTCCTGAACTTGGGAACAAGCGGAAAGATTAAGAGAAAAATCGCTGTTCCCATGAGAATCGCCGATATGGGCCGCTCAAAGAAAATGACCGGGCTTCCCGCAGACATGAGCAGGGCCTGGCGCAGGCTGTTTTCCATCATCGGTCCCAGGACCAGGGCCAAGACCAAGGGCGCGGCCTCGTACTGGAATTTTTTGAACCCGTACCCAATCAGCCCGAAGAGAACCATGATCAACACCTCGGTGACACTATTGTTCAAGCTGTAGCAGCCGATCAGGCAGAAGAGGAGGATCAGCGGGAAAAGGATCGGGTAGGGGACCTTGAGGATTTTGACCCACAACCCGATCAGAGGAAGGTTCAGGATCAGGAGCATGACGTTTCCCAGGTACATGCTGGTCACTGTACCCCAGAAAAGCTGGGGATGTTCTTTCACCAGCAGGGGGCCGGGCTGGACTCCATGGATGATGAAAGCGCCCAGGAGAAGCGCCATGACTGCATTGGCCGGAATGCCCAGGGAGAGGAGGGGAATAAAGGCACCGCCCGTGGCCGCGTTGTTGGCCGACTCCGGCGCAGCCACTCCTTCGATGGCCCCGGTCCCGAATTTCTCTGGATGTTTGGAAATCCTCTTCTCTACCGCATAGGAAACGAAAGAGGAAATGACAGCTCCTCCCCCGGGCAAGACCCCAAGAAAAAATCCCAGAATCGTTCCCCGAATGATCGGCCAAAAGGAATCCGCCCAGTCCCTCAGGTTAGGAAGGAGATTTTGAATCTTGGTTTCAAATACAGTCCGCTCCATGGATTGTTCCACATTCAACATGACTTCAGAAATCCCAAACAACCCCATAACCACCGGCACCAGGCCTACCCCGTCAGAGAGCTCCAGGATATTAAAAGTGAAACGATAGGAAGCGGTCATGTTATCCATCCCCATGCAGCCCAGGAATAGGCCGAACGCGGCCATGAGCAGGGCCTTCCACATGGGCCCGCTGGCCAGGAAGGTGAGGATGGTAAGACCCATAATCATCAATGAAAAGTACTCGGGCGGGCCGAATTTCAGGGCCATGGCAGCCAGCGGAGGAGCAATGAACATAAGTCCCACGATGGAGAGGGTGCCGGCGATGAAGGACCCGAAAGCAGAAATCCCCAGGGCCGGGCCGGCTCTTCCCTGGCGGGCCATCTGATATCCGTCCAGGCAGGTGACGACGGAGGCTGCCTCTCCGGGAATATTGACCAGGATCGAGGTGGTGGAACCCCCGTACATGGCGCCGTAATAGATTCCGGAAAGCATGATGATTGCCGAGACCGGGGAGACATGGAAGGTCGTCGGCAGAAGAAGAGACATGGCGGCAACCGGACCCAGGCCGGGAAGCACTCCCACCAGCGTGCCGGTGAGGACCCCGGCGAAGCAGAAGAAGAGATTTATGGGCTGGAAAGCCACCTGGAATCCCAGCAGGGCACTATTTAGAAAATCCATAGCTCAAATTCCCAAGGGGCCCTTGGGTAGCTGGGCCTTCAACCAGACTTCGAAAATGAGATAAGAGATCACCGCCGTCAGGATGCTGCAGGCTATGACAACGGACCACCGCTGGGGAACAATGGCCCGGAGCAAAAAGGCGATAAACAGAGTCGTGGTGATAACGAAACCCAAGGGAACCAGCAGAAGAGCATAAGCCAGCAGGGAGATCAGGATGACCATCGCATTTTTCCAGAAAACACCCTGGAGCACGGGGGCCCATCCTTCCCCTTGTCTTCGACGGAAGGTCGAATGGATCAGCCCGATTCCCGAAAAGAAACAGATGGCCACCCCGGCCAGAAAGGGCATGAACCCGGTGCCCGGCGATGCCGGGGTTCCCAGTTTATACTGCAGGGAACCCAGGCACACCGCCAATCCCAGAATGAACCAGACCGTACTGCTCAACTGGTCGTTATTCAACGCTTCACTCCTGTTTGATCCCCAACTCGGCGATCATTTTACCCCATTTTTCGCCGAACTCCTTGATGTCTTTGCCCAGGCCTTCGGGGTCGCGATAGACGACGGGCATATCGTACGTTTCCATGGATTTTTTGAAACCTGGGTCTTCCAGCGCGAGTTTAAAAGCCCCGTGGAGCTTTTCTATGATGGAGCGGGGCATTCCCTTCGGGCCGAGGATCCCGATGTACCCGCTCGCGGTGACTCTGTACCCCAGTTCAACCCAGGAGGGGGCATCGGGAAACTTGGGTAAGCGGGTGGGGTTATAGGTGGCCAGAAGCCTCAATTTGCCGCTTTCCACATGGGGCTTCCATTCGGAACTGCAGGCTTCGACCTCCACATGCCCTCCGAGGATGGCCGTGGTCGCCTCGTGGCCCCCTTTGTAGGGAATGTGGACCCATTTGATCCCTTCCTGTTTGGCCAGGGCCTCCATGGCTAGGTGATGGAAAGTTCCGGCTCCGGATGTGCTGTATCGGACCTTGCCGGGGCTGGCCTTGGCGTAATCGACCAGCTCTTTGAAGGTTTTCCAGGGGGCTTCCGCTCGAACGACCACCCCGTAGGTGTAATCCCCGTACCTCATGATGGGGGTAAAATCGGTCATCACGTCATAGGGGACCCTCCGCATGTATTGGCTCAGAATTCCCGCGGCGGAAAGGTTTCCGACCGTGTATCCGTCGGGCTTCTCATTCTTCAAAAGGGCTAGAGCCACGGCTGAGCCTCCTCCGGGTTTGTTCATCACCACAATCGGCTGGCCCAGGGTCTTGCCGGCCGCTTCACAAAGGGTGGGCAGGGTAATGTCCGTGGCTCCCCCGGCGCCCCACCCGATAATCATGTTGACCGGTTTCGCGGGATAGGGCTGCGCCCAGTTGTTGGAGACACAGAAGGTGAAAAGAACCGAAAAAATAGATACCAAGATGAACCCTGCTTTTTTCATCATTCAACCTCGCTGTGCAAAAATCCGCTCCGGCCATCGGCTCCGAGCAAGGGAACCTGACTTTCGGCCATATGATCCCGAGAAGCGGGACCAGATTGAATCAGCGATGCATGAACTATCCTCGGTTCAGCCACTCTCCTCATTTGAATAATTCATATACCGCTCTTCCATCCGCCTGGGCCGGGGCCGGGATGTTCAAGCCGTAGCTCACCGTCGGGGCGATGTCGATCAGCCGGACGGGGTCGGGGTTGCGCCATCCCCTGCGGACCCCCGGACCGCGGAAAATGTACATGGCCTCGATGGTTCCCATTCCCAGCACGGCGTTGGGAAGGACGGTGGAGTGGATGGAGGCGAAGTGGGGTTTTTCATATTCCGTAGGGGGGATCCGGATCGTGGCCGACGCTTCGTAGTGGGGGTCGAGGATATAGATGACGTCCCCGGCATTCGGCCCGCAGTGCAGCAGGGGCTCGGCTTCCTCCCGCCTAAGAGCCAGGATCACGGGATGCTTGCCCAGCTTCGAATCATAGGCGCTGTAGAGCAGGCGAATGATTTCGTCCCGGACCTTTTCATATTCTTCCCCGGGTTCCACGATTCCTTCCGGGTCTCTCCCTTTCAGGTTCACGTACACCTGGATGGCCCAGCCGTACTGGGCGAAGGCTTTGGTCTTGGAGAAGTCCGGTTCCCGGAGAGTCTCCTCTTCCCCCCGCTCGTTCACCCGGGTTTTGAGGGTGACCATTTCTGCCTTGATCAGAATATTGTTGATCAGGAACTCCTGAACCCCGGGCAGATGCCCATGGTCGGAGACGACCGCCACCAGGGTGTCAGGAGTGGCATGTTTCAGCATGGTGGCTACCAGGCGGTCAGCGGCGATGTAGGTTGTCTCAATAATCTTCCACTTCATGTCCGCCGTATCCGGGTCGTAGTAGGACCCAGCCGGGTCAAAGTGCCAGAACTGGTGCTTGGCAAAGTCAATGGCGTGCCATTGCATGGCGAAAAAATCCCAGGGATGATTTTTAAAGACGTAGGAGGCGTATTTTTCCATCAGGGAGGTATGATATTCCATCTCCTCCACCCAGGTCTCCTCGTTGGTCCAGCCGAAGATGTAGGGCTGAAGGCCGATGTACTCGATGAAGGGGCCCACCTCCTTCACCAGCTTTTTCTCCAGGGATTTCGGATGGGCAAAGCCCTCCGTAGGGTAAACCTGGGAGCAGTAGAGTTTGACCTTTCTTCCGTCCGGGGAGAGGTCCATCAGCTTCATCCGGAAGGCCCCGCTCCGTTTCTTTTTCCCCTGTTTGAAGGAGGCGTGGATCATCTCCGACCACTCATTTTTGGCCAGGCTGGCTACTGCCTTCTTCCCATCCTTTGCGGGAGAGATCACCAAGCGATCGTATCCCTTTCCCGCTGAGTCGATGGCCAGTATGGAGAAGGGCGTATCCCCGGCGCCCGGGGCGATGGGAATGGTGTCTTCCAGGGCGGGGGAATGGCTGGCCGGAAGGTTCGCCCACCCGCTTTGGGGTTTCAGTTCCACTTTCACCGAGCGGGTGTAGTTGTCGGTGGAGTAGACCCGGGAAGGATGGATGGCCACGGCACTGCTTCCCCAGTGATGGTCCACGATGCCCGCCGGGGCGCAGTGCCCGTCGATCTGGTAGCCGTGCTTCACCCGGGGAGGCCAGGTCCCAGGATATTTGAGAAGAAAAGCCTTTTTTCCCAGGCGGTCCACCACCTGCCAGAGGTATTCCGCCTTGTGGAAGCGCGAGTCGAAACCCGTGTGAACCACGTCGAGGGGCTCACCCGGGACATGGATGGTCATGTCATAGACACCGCTCTTGCCGGGATAGGCGCCGGTCTGGATGACCGTCCAGTTGGGCTGGGTGGCGGTGGGGTACTCCGACCAGGCGGACCCGAAGCTCCCCTCCTTCATGAGCTTTTTGAAGGTCGGCATCTTGCCTTCCCTGACGAACCGCTCCACAAAGGGAAGAATCATTCCGTCCAGTCCGATGAGCATGGCCTTTTTGGCCTTCTTGGCAGCTTTCATATAGCCCTCCCTTGTGATTTCCCCCCTTCTTACTGGATCAGAAAGAGAAAGGGGCAGTCAAAATGGCTGGTCCTTCCGGTAAGCGATTTATGGGTTCTATTATTTATCGCGGAATCCATAAAAATGCAACTCCCATTTGAAAGGACCGAATTCATTTCGTGAGAGATTTCAAATTGATAATCTTTTCTTAGTATGCCCCCAATCTGAAGAATTTTTCCCGAAGTACCGGGACCCTGAATCAAATTGGCGACCCCCCAGAGACTCAGAGGAGGAGGGGGGAATGAAAACAATAAAAGCAGGGTCAAAAAAGCGCTTTTCGGGTGATTTTTCAAAGCGGAGGAAATGGCTGGAAGGGCGCCTCTCTTTGATCCCTCCGGAGGGTGGGTGGTCAAAGACCCTCCCGGGAAAGGGAAGGGAAATTGGGCCGGGGCACCCAGCTCCTTTTACGATGAGGAAGAAGGCCGATTCTTCCTGCCCTACCGCCTTCGGAAACCATTAACCGAGGGAAGGGGGTATTTGACCTGCGTCGCGGAGAGCAAAGATGCGAGGGAATTCAACGAAACCTGGACCGGAAAAGCGGCCAAGTTCGATTCTCCCTCCATCGAGAGATCGGCACTCATCAAGGCTCCGGAGGGGGGGCACCGTTCACAACCTAGATCCTTCATGTTTTTACCTACACCCTCTCGAACACCGCCGCGATCCCTTGTCCTCCACCGATACATAAGGACGCCACTCCATACCTTCCATTCCGCCTTTGGAGTTCCCGGATCAAAGTCAATGTGAGGCGGGCTCCGCTCATCCCGTTCGGGTGACCGAGGGCAATGGCGCCCCCGTTGGGGTTGAGTTTTTCCAAATTGACTTTCATGCCCTGGTTTTCCATTTCTTTTACGACCGCGAGAGTCTGGGCCGCAAAGGCTTCATTGCACTCTACTACATCCACCTGGTCGAATTTTATACTGGCCCGCTGCAGAGCCTTGGGAATCGCATACGCCGGGGCAATGCCCATGATCCGCGGGTCTACTCCGACAACCGCGGAGGAAAGAATCCTGGCCAGAGGCTTATAGCCAAGGCTTTTGGCTTTATCCATCGACATGACGAGCAAAGCTGCCGCCCCGTCGTTCAAGCCCGAAGAATTTCCTGCGGTGACGGTCCCCCCTTTTTTAAAAACCGGGGCAAGTTTGGACAGTTTATCGATTGCGGTGTCCGCTCTGGGATGTTCATCTACCTCGAAGGCGACGGGGTCCCCTTTGCGCTGGGGAACCATAACCGGCATAATCTCTTCTTTGAAGCGACCTGATTGGATGGCCTTGATGGCCCTCATCTGGCTGTAATAGGAGAACTCGTCCTGCCATTCCCGGCTCACCTTCCATTGCTCCGCCAGATTTTCGGCGGTAATTCCCATCACCAGGTTCCACTCCGGACGGGGGGCCGTTTCCCAGTTGATAAACCCTGGAGGATTGTACTGAAAGGCCTGGGTCGGCCGGGCAACTTTGTAGGGGAAGGTAGAGTGGCTCTCGGTCCCGCCCGCGATGAAGACATCCCCATCGCCGGCCAGAATCCGTTGAGCGGCCAAGGCCACAGCCTGCAGCCCCGAGCCGCACTGGCGTTCAACCGTTAGCCCGGGAACGGAAAAGGGCAGGCCCGCTTTCAAGGCGGCCCAGCGGCAGAGGTTAACGGCTGAGTGCCACGATAACGCAATCCCCATGATGACGTCTTCGATCTCCAGCGGGTCTATTTTCGTCTTCTTGACCACGCCTTCGATGGCTAAGGCAGCCAGGTCTTCGGCCCGGAAATTGGCCAGGCTGCCGCCCATCCGGCCGATGGCCGTCCTCACCCCATCCACAATCACAACTTCACGCATATTGACCTCCCGATTGAACCTTCAGGAAAAATCACCGGGTAATTGACATCTAAATTTTTTTGCTCAGTTCCCTAAAAATGATCTGGCACATGATTTCCGAAGTTCCCGCCCCGATGGTCATGATTCGAGCGTCCCGGAGATACCGCTCCACGGGGAACTCTCGAATATATCCGTATCCGCCGAATATCTGAGTGGCGTCCAGCGCGTTCTGGAGGGAGGTCTCCGACGCCAGGAGCTTGGTGCAGGCGGTCTCGAAGGCCATGGCCGCAGGCCCTTCCTGGGACATCCGTAAAGCCTGGGACCAGAGCATGCACTGCACCGCTTCCACTTTGGCGGCCATCCGGGCCAGTTTTTCGCCGATCATCTGAAACTCGGAAATGGCTTTTCCAAATTGCTTTCTTTCCCGGGAATATTTCACCGAATCTTCCAGGCTGGCCCGGGCCAGACCCAGGCAATTGGCCGAGATCACCAGCCTCTCGGAGTTCAACCCCGAGAGGAGAACCTTGACCCCCTGGTTGACGGTCCCGATGAGATTCTCGCGGGGAACCGGACAGTCTTCGAAGATTAATTCTCCGGTGGGTGAGCCATGCCAGCCGAGTTTCTCAAACTCCTTGCCGCAGGAGAAACCCGGAAACCCTTTCTCCACCACAAAAGCAGTAACCCCCTTGCCTCTCGATTTGGGGTCGGTGGTTGCATATACGAGAAAAAGGTCTCCGATCGGTCCATTGGTGATGAAGGTCTTGCTCCCGTTGAGAATAAAGAAATCCCCTTTCTCGACCGCCCGGGTTTTCATGGCCAGGACATCAGAGCCGGCTCCAGGTTCGGTCATGGCCATACCGCCCAGCTTTCGGCCGCTGGCCAGGTCGGGCAAAAATCTCTGCTTCTGCTCGGTAGTGCCGTTCCGGCAGATATTCGCGGCGCAGAGGTCCACATGGGCTCCCCAGCTTGCGGAGGTCGAGACGCAATACCGGGCCAGCTCTTCGGCAACGATGCAAGACTCCACAATCCCGCCGCCCGAGCCGCCGTACTCCTCAGGAATGCCCAGGCCCAGAAGCCCCAGGGCGGACATCTTGGAGAAAGTTTCCCGGGGGAAACGCTCCTTTTGGTCTATTTCCGCGGCCAGAGGAGCGACCTGTTCCCGGGCAAAACGGGCCACCGTTTCGCGGAGCAGGATTTGTTCCTTGGTGAATTCCATGTTTCTCCGATTAGCGGTTTTGATTCAATCCCGGGAAGCGCGGGATCAAGGTTTGCGTTTCGGCAGGGGTTCAAAAAAAGCGATGTCCTGTATCCGCCCTTTCTTCTCCCGGGAAAAAACCGCACGGACCCTATCCCCCACCCGAACCGAAATTCCGGGAGGGGTTTTGATAATATGGGAAAAGAGATTGTCGGCGCCGCCAAGCTTGATGTATCCGTAGATGTAAGGAACAGGCCTTCGATCTCCCGTGTCCGGGTCAATGAAGGGATAGTTCACCAGGGTTACTGCTTCAACCACCCCCTCTTTCCCCAACTCCACCAATTCATCCATTTTAACAAAACAGGGGCCGCAGACCAGCCGGGGAGGAACGTACACTTTGCGGCATTTCGGACAACGGATCCCCAACAGGACCTCCCTTTCCTTGATCTCCTGGAAAAATTTGCTCCCGTCCAGCCCGATCGCCCAGTGGTATGGCATATGGGCGATTTCCTCCATGGCCAAGAGTGAAGGGTTTCGTTCCGAAGCTCGAGTCTCCATGATTCCCCCTATAGTTCTCAAACTGAGTTGCTTAGAATTTTTAAAAAGAATCCCCCGGAATAAGGACTGCGCCTTGCCGCTCTATGGTTTATCAGCGCCCAAAATCATCACATCGGACCAGAAACATCCACCGAATCCGGTGGCCATTCCCAGGCGGACGTCCGGAACCTGCCGCTTATCCGATTTTCCCATGATTTGTTGGGCTACTTCCCCAACCCGTAAGAGAGCAGTTGCCCCGATGCAGTTGGTCGATAGAACCCCCCCTGACGGGTTTATGGGTAGGTTCCCTCCCATATCGGTCTCTCCGTCCCAAAGAAGGCGCGGTGCCTGTCCGGGGGGGCAAAAACCGATCGACTCGATCCATTTCAGTCCGGCAAAGGAGTAAGGCATATAGAGCTCACAGACGTCCAATTCCTTCCAGGGTTCCCGGATCCCGGCCAGATGGAATGCTTCCTTGGCGGCAGATGCCAGGGAAGGTATCCCCACGTAATCAATGTCCCCGAACCACGTGGTGTCATGGCGGACCGAAACCGAATGAACCCAGGCGGGTCGGGAACAGGTCTTCCCGGCCTTATCCTCCGAGCTGAATATGACCGCTGCCGCCCCGTCGGAACGGGGGCAGATGTCCAGCAGCTTGATCGGCTCCGTCAGCATGGGGGAATGCATGACATCCTCAACCGTCACTGCCGTTCTCAGGTGAGCATAGGGATTGTTCACCGCATTCCCCCTATCCCTTACGGTCACCCGGGCGGCATCCCTTTGGGTGATTCCATACCTCTTCATATACGCAGAAGCCTCTACTGCCAGGCTCGGGATGGCTCCCGAATAGGAGAAACGGTCCCAGATGGCGTCGGAGCAGGTGATGATCGCTCCGGTCGTATCGGATTCCGAGTTTTTCTCCCACCCAATGGCCAGGACGTGGTCAAAGAGGCCGGAAGCCACATGGTAATAGGCGGCAATCCCCACCGTACTGCCGGTGGTTCCGCCGGTCGTCACCTTGAAGATGGGCTTTAAAAAAGCGCCGGAACCTTCGACGCTCCAGGTATCGACATAATTGATCCCCTCGAAATGATCCATGTTACCGATGACCACCGCATCGATATCCTTGAGATTCAATTGGGCATCCGCCAGCGCCCGGGTGACCGCCTCCTGAATGAGCTCCAGCCCGTTGACATCCCATCGCCTGGCAGAATGATGGGTCTGCCCAAATCCGGTAACCGCCACTCTCTTGCCCATAGGCTTGCCCTCTCGTTTCTCTAAAATCGGACTCTTGAAATTGGGCTATTCTCCCCCTCTCGACTCCCAGCTCTCAACTAACGATTTCCCAGTAACCACACGCAATGGGACTGGCCGCAAGGGCCGTTGATCCCATGGGCTAGGCCCACTCGCGCACGGTCAAGCTGATGCGCTCCTGCGGTTCCTCGAATCTGCAGCGCCACTTCTATGAAACGAACCAGGCCCGCAACCAACACCGCATGAGCGGAAAGAACCCCGCCGGAGGCATTCACGGGGAGTCTCCCCTTCATTTCGGTGATCCCCTCCCGGGTCCATTTTCCACCTTCGCCCGGAGCGCAAAGGCCCAAGCCCTCCAGCCAGAGCGGCTCCATATACGAGAAGGCATCGTAAACTTCCAGGAAATCGATTTCTCCTTTGGGATCCTTGATCCCGGCCATGGCATAAGCCTTTTGGGCGGCCAGCTCCAGGGCCCGTGGATGGGATAAATCCCGGTCCCCGAGGTAGTGCAACTCGGCCGCGTATCCTACCCCTTTCAGCCAGACCGGCTTTTGGCGGAGTTCGCCTACCCGGTCTTCTGCCGCCAGGATCACCGCAGCAGCCCCGTCTGAAACTGGAGAGCAGTCGAGCCTTTTCAGCGGGGTGGCTTTGAGGGGGGAAGCCATGACCTGCTCCACGGTCAAATCCATGGGCAGCTGGGCAAAGGGATTCCCTTTGGCATTCCGGTGATTTTTCACCGATACCTGCGCCCAATCTTCCGGCCTGGCTCCCCGCCGATCGATATAAGTCTGGGCCTGCAGGGCCGCAGAGCTGATGGCATCCAATCCCAAGGGACGA
>Ga0187773_10000832_pt1 | contig 12380 bp, 8 predicted proteins | sample 0216_BV02_MP05_1_FD_133133 | JGI IMG/M metagenome (GOLD analysis project Ga0187773, IMG submission 133133) | Tropical peat soil microbial communities from peatlands in Department of Meta, Colombia - 0216_BV02_MP05_10_MG | ecosystem: Environmental > Terrestrial > Soil > Wetlands > Peat | place...
AGGAAACGCGCTCGCAGCTTCGGGGCATGCAGCGCGACGTGCAGTCGCTGTCCGATCACGCGACCTATCTTTCCAACAAGATAACGTTCGCGCTCGATGCCATGCTGGGCGTCGTATTCATCGAACAGAACAATATCATCAAGATCTTTTCGATCGCCGCGGTCGTGCTGATGCCGCCGACCCTGGTTGCGTCGATCTACGGCATGAACTTCAAGCACATGCCGGAGCTCGACTGGTCCCTCGGCTACCCGGTCACCGTCGGCGCGATGGTGGTGATCGACCTCGTGCTCTTCTGGCGGTTCAGGAAGGCCGGCTGGCTGTAGCCCGCGAACGCCGCCGCTGCGCGGCGTAGACCGCGCCCCGGAGAGCTCCTTCCGGGGTGTTCCATATGGCGGTATAGAATTGCGCCATTCGGCATCGGACGCCATGCCCAGCGCGCAGTCCAAGAACTCGATCCAGGTCATCGGGCGCATGATGAGGCTGCTCGAGGTGCTCGCCCGGCACCCGCGTCCGGTGGCGCTGAAGAGCCTCGCCGGCGCGAGCGGCCTGCATCCTTCGACGGCGCACCGGATCCTCGCCGCGCTCGCGGCCGCCGGGGTGGTCGAGCGCGCCGACCCCGGGCACTACCGCCTCGGAATCCGGCTGCTCGAGCTCGGCAACCTCGTGAAGGGCCGGATCAGCGTGCGCGAGCACGCCCTGCCCTTCATGCGCGAGCTGCACGCCGCCACCGGCGAGGCGGTCAACCTCTCGGTGCGGCGCGACGACGAGATCGTTTACATCGAGCGCACCTCGACCGATCGCTCGCTGATGCGCGTGGTAAACATCGTCGGGGCGCGCGCGCCGCTGCACATCACCGCGGTGGGAAAGCTCTTTCTTCTCGAAGACGGCCCCGAGGCGCTGAGAGCCTACACGCAGAGGACGCAGTTGCCGCAGTTCACCCGCAACACCATCACCAGCGCGGGTGCGCTCGAGCGCGAGCTCGAGCGGATACGCAAGAGCGGTTACGCCGTCGACAACGAGGAGGCCGAGCTCGGCGTGCGCTGCATCGGCGCGGGTGTGCGCGACGACAGCGGAGCGCTGGTCGCCGGGCTCTCGGTCTCGGCACCCACCGAGCGCATGAAGAGCGCCTGGGCCCCGCTCGTGCGCAGGACGGCAGACGGCATCTCGCGGGCGATCGGCTACCGCGGCTAGGCGCTAGAATGCGCTTCATGAACCTCGCCCGCTGGCTCGGCGCGATCGCCGCCTTTCCGATGTGCGTCTCCGCCGCGGAGCCGCTGCAAGCCGCGCCCGAACTCGACCGCAGGGTCCAGGCGTTCCTCGATGCGGAGCGCGGCAAGTGGGACTACCTCAACGTGCCCTACCAGGACGGCCGGATCCTGCACGAGCTGGTGCTCAAGGGGAGGCACAAGCGGATTCTCGAGATCGGAACCTCGACCGGACACTCCACCGTCTGGCTCGCCTGGGCGGCGGCGAAGACCGGCGGGAAGGTCACCACGATCGAGATCGATCGAGGCAGGCACGAGCGCGCGCTGGCCAACTTCAAGCGCGCGGGCGTGGCCGAGTACGTGGACGCGCGGCTCGGCGACGCTCACCAGCTCGTGAAATCGCTCCCCGGCCCCTGGGATTTCGTCTTCCAGGACGCAGACAAGGAATGGTACCTGCAGTACTTCCTCGATCTGGAAGCGAAGATGGCGCCGGGCGGCTGCTACACCGCGCACAACGTGGCGCGGCCCTACGCGCGCCAGGTGACGGAGTTCCTGGAGTACGTGAAGAAGCGGCCCGGATTCGGCCTGCGCTTCGCCGAAGGAGCTTCGGGCGAGGGTATCTCCATCAGTTGCCGCTCGCAGTAGGCAGCAAAGAAGGCCGCGGAGTGCTTCGCCGCGGGGCGGGTCAAACCGCCACCATGCCGTGCACCGCGAACAGCTGGCCGGAATCGGTCCAGAACCTCTCTGGCGAGAAGCCCGCTTTCCTGCCCATGTCGCGGAATTCTTCCGGCGAATACTTGCAGGAGATCTCGGTGTGTATGCTTTCGCCCGCCCGGAAATCGAAACGCTTTCCCGAGACGTGCACGAACTGCGAGTACAGGCTCTCGAGGTGCATTTCGACGCGCCCCATGACCGGATCGTAGAAGGCCTTGTGCCGGAAGCGGTTGAGCTGGAAGTCCCCTCCCAGCTCCCGGTTGATGCGATTCAGCAGGTTGAGATTGAACTGGGCGGTCACGCCCCGCGAATCGTCGTAGGCGGCGTCGAGAATCCTCTTGTCCTTCTTGAGGTCAACGCCGATCAGCAGGATGCCGCCCCGGCCGGCGGCCTTTCGCGCCTGCTTGAGGAAGACGAGCGCCTCCGCCGGAGTGAAGTTGCCGATGGTGGAGCCCGGAAAGAACACGAGCTTTCTTCGGACCGGCACGCCCCCGAACTCGGGCAGCGCGAGCGGGCGCGTGTAGTCGGCGCAGATTCCCATGATGTTGAGCCAGGGGTAGTCGGCCGCCAGCTTTTCCGACGCCGCGCGCAGGGCATCGCCGGCGATATCCACGGGCACGTACAAGCTCGGCCGCAGGGCGTCGACGAGGACGCGGGTCTTCTCCTGCGCCCCGCTGCCGAACTCGATCAGCTCGACGTCGGGTCCGGCGAATTGCGCGAACTCAACAGCCTGGCTCCGCAGGATCCCCAGCTCGGTGCGCGTCAGGTAGTACTCGGGCAGATCGCAGATCGCCTCGAACAGCTCGCAGCCGTGCTCGTCGTAGAAATATTTCGGCGGAATGGACTTCTGCGCGCCCGCCAGACCGGCGAGCACGTCCTCGAGGAAGGCGTCGCCGCGCGGAAGAAAATTGTAGAAGCGAACGACCCCGGGAGCCGGGGGCTGGGGGGCGGGCTGCGGATTCAGGGCTTCGGGCACGCGACCCGCCCGCCAGGCGCTCTATCCTCCGATCGAATCCGCCCCGACTGAATCGGTCGAACGGACGGATCGGCGAAACACGGGCCGGCCGGTAGGCAATTCCAGCCACTGACGTATGCGAATCGCGTCGCTGACACGCGTGTACTTACCCCAAGAATCGAGCAGCACGATGATAACGGAACGCCCGGCGAGCGTCATTTGCATGGCAAGGCAGCGCCCCGCCTCCGCGATGTAGCCGGTCTTGGAAAGGCCGATGTCCCATCGGGAGTTGAGCGTCAAGCGGTTGGTGTTGCCGAAGCGCATGGTGCGACGCCCGACCTTGATCTGATACGAGGGCGAGGTCGAGTATTCGCGGATCTTGACGTACGCATGCGCGGCGTTCACGAGCTTTGCCAGGTCCCGCGCCGTGGAGACATTGCGCCCGGACAGGCCCGTCGGGTCCTCGAAGCGCGTGCCGGACATGCCGAGCAGCTGAGCCTTCAGATTCATCGCGACCACGAACGATTCCCTGCCGCCCGGGTAGGAGTTGGCGAGCGCCGAGGCGGCGCGGTTCTCCGAAGCCATGAGCGCGAGGTGCAGCAGCTCGTCGCGCGTCAGAACCGCCCCCACCTGCAGGCGCGAGTGCGAGCGGCGCAGCCGGTCGACGTCGGCTTGCGTCACCGGAATCAGCTCGTTGGGATCGAGCTCGGCATCCAGTATGACGATCGCCGTCATCAGCTTGGTGAGCGAGGCGATCGGCAAGGTCGATTGCGCATTCTTGCGGAAGAGGATTTCTCCGGATTCCTGATCGATAACGAGCGCCGCCTGAGAACGGACGCGCGGCTCGTGCACCTCGTCGGCACGCGCAAGGGCGGGCGCCGAGGCGATGAGAAGCGCAAGGAGCGCCGCCGGGCTGAACCGCACTTCCCCTCCTCCTTTGGATGGCCGGACCGGGGAGTCTAGCGGCGCCAAAACCAAATGGCAACAAAAATAAAGGGCTGCGGGTGATCCTTCATCCTGCCTCTTGGATGCCCTCCTGAAAGCATCCCCGCCCGCCCCGGCGGGGCAGCCACGCGGGCGGGACTAGGCCGGGCGCCTAGGCGGCTGCCGTCTCGGCTTCTTCCTGGAGCTGCAGCGCCCACATCTGGGCATACGCGCCGTTGCGCTCGAGCAGCTCCCGGTGCGTGCCGCGCTCGACGATGCGCCCCGCCTCGAGGACGAGGATCTGGTCCGCGTCCATGACGGTCGACAGGCGGTGCGCGATCACGAGCGTGGTGCGCCCCCGGGCGATGCGATCGAGCTCGGCCTGAATGCCCTGCTCGGTTTCCGAGTCGAGCGCCGAGGTCGCTTCATCGAACACGAGGATGCTCGGATTCTTCAGGATGGCCCGGGCGATCGCGACGCGCTGCTTCTCGCCGCCGGAGAGCTTGAGGCCGCGCTCGCCGACGCGGGACTCGTACCGGTCGGGAAGGCTTTCGATGAATTCGTGAATGTGCGCCGCTTTCGCGGCTTCGACGACTTCCTCGAGCGAAGCGTCCGGCCGGCCGTAGTGGATGTTGTAGAGAATCGTGTCGTTGAAGAGCACCGTGTCCTGCGGCACGATGCCGATGGCGGCGCGCAACGAGGACTGCGTCACGTCGCGGATATCGACGCCGTTCACCGTGACCCGGCCGGCGTCGACCTCGTAGAAGCGGAACAACAGCCTCGCAAGCGTCGATTTTCCCGAGCCGCTCGCGCCCACGACCGCGACCTTGCTCCCCGCGGGCACTTCGAAGGACACGTCGTGGAGGATCTGGCGCCTGGCATCGTAGGAGAAATCGACGTGCTCGTAACGGACCGCGGCCTTTCCGGCGGCGAGGGGCTGCGCGCCGGACCGATCCGCGATCTCCCGGTCCTGCGACAGCAGCCGGAACATGCGATCCATGTCGGCGAGCGCCTGCTTGATCTCCCGGTACACCATCCCGAGGAAGTTGAGCGGAATGTAGAGCTGGATGAGAAGCCCGTTGACGAGAACCAGATCACCCAGAGTGAGCGACCTCGAAACCACGCCCCGCGCGGCGAGCACCATGAGCAGGGTCACCGCGACCGCGATGATCAGGCTCTGGCCGATGTTGAGGATGCCGAGCGAGGCCTCGTTCTTCACCGCGGCCGATTCGTATTTCTGCAGGTTCTCGTCGTAGCGGCGCGCCTCGTACTCTTCGTTGTTGAAATATTTCACCGTCTCGTAGTTGAGGAGGCTGTCGATCGCGCGGGTGTTCGCCCTCGAATCCAGCTCGTTCGCGCGCCTGCGGATTTCCATGCGCCATTCGGTAACCGTCACGGTGAAGGTCAGGTATACGGCCACCGCGGCGAAGGTCACCGCGGCGAAGCGCCAGTCGAACTTGGCGAGCAGGATCGCGGCGACCAGGCTGAACTCGAGCACCACCGGGATGATCGAGAAGAGCATGTAAGAGAGCAGCGTCGAGATGCCGCGTGTGCCACGCTCGATGTCGCGCGACACGCCGCCGGTCTGCCGCTCCAGATGGAAGCGCAGGGACAGGCTGTGCATGTAGCGGAACACTGTGAGCGCGACGCGGCGGATCGCGCGCTGCGTGACGCGCACGAAAACGATGTCGCGAAGCTCCGCGAAGAGCGTCGTCGAGAAGCGCAGGATCCCGTAAGCGGCGAGCAGCGCGAGGGGCAGCGCGAGTATCGCCGTCTGGGCGTCGAGCGAATCGACGACCTCTTTCAGGATGAGCGGGACGCCGACGTTGGCGAGCTTCGCTGAAACGAGGAACGCGAGCGCGAGGCCGACACGCACGCGGAACTCCCACAGGTAGGGTAGCAGCATCGCGACCGCGCGCCATTCGCTGCGCGGCTTGGAGCCGGCCGTGCCTTTCAGTGGGGCGGGAAGAACGAAGCTTCGCTGATCGTGATGACCCATGACGCGGTGCCCGACGGCATTGTTACATGGGGGCATGACGCCCACAATCCAAGCGCGCGCCCCCGGAAAAAATTGCGGCGGCAAGTGCCGATCGCGACCCGTCGGCGTATCATTTCAGCGTGCTCGTCGAACGGGAGTTTTCATGCCTCTAAGCGTGTGGATCGTCATCGTCGCCGCCGCGTCGGTGGCGCTCGCCTACCTGAATTCCCCGGGCTGGACCTGGCTTGGCGCAGGCGCCGTGCTGCTGCTCGCGGGCCTGGGCGGGCAGACGCTGTCGATGAATGCCTTCCTTGTGCTCGCGGCGGTTCTCGCCGTCACGGGCGTCTTGCTGGGCCTTGCGCCTTTGCGCCGCCAGCTCGTGTCGCGGGTGCTGCTCGCATGGTATCGCGGCCAGTTGCCTCCCATGTCCCAGACCGAGCAAGAAGCCATCGACGCCGGCACGGTATGGTGGGACGGCGATCTCTTCTCCGGCCGGCCCGATTGGAAGAAGCTCCTTTCCCTGCCGCGGCCGAAGCTCACCGCCGAGGAGCAGTCGTTCCTCGACAACGAGACCGAGCAGCTGTGCGCGATGGTGAACGACTGGGAGACCACGCAGATCCATCAGGACCTCCCGCCGCAGGCCTGGCAGTTCATCAAGGACAAGGGCTTTCTCGGGATGATCATCCCGAAGAGGTACGGCGGAAAGGAGTTCTCCGCCACCATGCATTCTCAGGTGGTCCAGAAGCTCGCGACGCGCTGCGGCGCGGCGGCTGTCCACGTGATGGTCCCGAACTCGCTGGGACCTGCGGAACTGCTGCTTCACTACGGCACTGAGGAACAGAAGAACTACTACCTGCCCCGGCTCGCCAAGGGACTGGAGATCCCCTGCTTCGGGCTCACCAATCCGCACGCAGGCTCGGACGCCGCGGCGATCCCCGATTTCGGCGTCGTGTGCAAGGGGACGTGGGAAGGCCGGGAGATCCTCGGCATGCGCGTCACCTGGGAGAAGCGCTACATCACGCTCGGGCCGATCTCGACCCTGCTCGGCCTCGCGTTCCGCCTGCGCGATCCGGATCACCTGCTCGGAGGCAAGGAAGACATCGGCATCACCTGCGCGCTCGTGCCGTCTCACACCCCCGGGGTCAACATCGGCCGCCGCCACAATCCGCTGAACGCGGTGTTCCAGAACGGTCCGAACTCGGGCAAGGACGTGTTCATGCCCCTCGACTGGATCATCGGCGGACCGAAGATGGCGGGCCAGGGCTGGCGGATGCTGATGGAGTGCCTCGCGGCGGGTCGCTCGATCTCCCTGCCTTCGTCGAGCACCGGCTATTGCAAGCTCGCCGCGCGCGCGACCGGAGCTTATGCGCGGGTGCGCAGCCAGTTCAGGACGCCGATCGGCAAGTTCGAGGGCATCGAGGAGCCTCTCGCCCGGATCGGCGGGAATCTCTACGCCATGGACGCCGCACGCGCGATGACCGCGGGCGCGGTGGACCTCGGCGAAAAGCCCTCGGTGATCTCGGCGATCGTCAAGTATCACCTGACCGAGCGCGGCCGCGCGGCCGTCAACGACGCCATGGACATCCTCGGCGGCAAGGGTATCTGCCTCGGACCCAACAACTTCATGGGGCGCTCCTACCAGCAGCTGCCGATCGCGATCACGGTGGAGGGCGCGAACATCCTCACGCGCAGCCTCATCATCTTCGGCCAGGGCGCTATCCGCTGCCATCCCTTCGTGCTGCGCGAGATGAACGCCGCGCGGAACGGCGATCTCGCCGCCTTCGATCGCGCGCTCTTCGGTCACGTCCGGCACGTCGCGGCGAGCAAGGCTCGCGCTTTCGTCATGGCGCTCACGGGCTCGCGATTCGCCTCGATCCCGAGCGAGGCGGCGCCGCAGACGCGCCGCCACTATCAGCACCTCTCGCGGCTTTCGGCGGCGCTTGCTTTTGCCTCGGACGTCTCCATGCTCGTGCTCGGGGGAGCGCTCAAGCGAAAGGAAAAGATCTCGGCACGCCTCGGCGACGTGCTCTCGATGCTCTATCTCGCCTGCGCCGCGCTCAAGCGCTACGAGGACGAGGGCCGGCAGGAGGCCGACCTTCCTCTTCTTCACTGGTCGGTGCAGGATGCGCTCGCGCGCGCCGCCGAGGCGCTCTCGGGCGTCTTCGCCAACTACCCGAACCGGGCGGTCGGCGCGATGCTGCGCGTTGCGATCTTCCCGCTCGGCCTGCGCTTCCAGCGGCCGAACGACGCGCTCGGGCAAGCGGTCGCGCGCCTGCTCATCGCGCCCTCGGCCGCGCGCGACCGCCTTACCGCGGGCATGTACCTGTCGAAATCAGAAGGCGATCCGCTCGGCCGCCTCGAAGCCGCGCTCGATTCGGCGATCGAGGCCGAGACGGTCGAAGCCAAGATCCGGGCTGCGCAGAAGGCGGGAACGATCCGCGGCGGGACGCCCGAGGAGCTGACCGCAAGCGCGGTCTCGGCGGGCGTGGTGAGCGGCGAGGAGCAGGCGCTTCTCCAGCGCGCCGCGCGCCTGCGCGACGAAGTGATCCGCGTCGACGACTTCCCGCAGGACCTCGGACTGTCCGAGGCGATGCGCCCGGCGAAGCCGCAGCGCGCGGCCGCCTGAAACCGGGGACAGACCCCTATTTCCTGACGACGCGCGAGAATGGAAAAATAGGGGTCTGTCCCCGGTTTCCATGATGAGCAAGGACATCTTCATCATCGACGGCGCGCGCACGCCGTTCCTGAAGTCGCGCAACCGGCCGGGGCCCTTCTCGGCCTCGGATCTCGCCACCGCCGCGGGCAAGGCGCTCCTTGTGCGTCAGCCGTTTGCGCCGGACGAGCTCGACGAAGTCATCCTCGGCTGCGCGGCACCCTCGGTGGACGAAGTCAACATCGGCCGCGTCGCGGCCCTGCGGATGGGATGCGGAGAGAAGGTGCCGGGCTGGACCGTGATGCGCAATTGCGCCTCGGGCATGCAGGCCCTCGATTCGGCGATCGCCAACATGCTCGCGGGGCGCTCGAATCTCGTCCTCGCGGGCGGAGTGGACGCGCTGTCCCGCGTGCCGCTGCTCTATTCCGAGGCGATGGTCATCTGGTTTTCGAACTTCATGGCGGCGAAATCCGCCCTGCAAAAGGCCGCGATGTTCCTGAAGCTCAGGCCCGCACAGCTCCTGAGCCCCGTCATCGGCATCATGAAGGGCCTGACCGATCCTTACGTGGGACTCCTCATGGGCCAGACCGCCGAGAACCTCGCGTACCGCTTCGGCATCGAGCGGAGACAGATGGACGAGTTCGCCGCGCGCAGCCACGAGCGCGTCCTCGACGCCCAGGAGGGCGGCTTTTTCAACGAGGCCCACGACGGCCTCGCGGCCGAGATCGTTCCGCTTTTCGACGAGCGCGGCAATCTCTACAAGAACGACGACGGCGTGCGCGACGATTCCACCGCGGAGAATCTCGGGAAGCTCAAGCCCTTCTTCGACAGAAAGTACGGCAAGGTCACCGCGGGAAATTCCTCGCAGATCACCGACGGCGGCGCCTGGCTCGTGCTCGCCAGCGAGGAAGCGGTGAAGCGCCATGGTCTGAAACCCGTCGGCCGCATTACCGATTCGCAGTGGGCCGGCCTCGACCCGGCGCAGATGGGCCTCGGACCGGTGCACGCCGCCACGCCGATCCTGAATCGTCACGGACTGAAGCTGAACGACCTCGACGCCTGGGAGATCAACGAGGCCTTCGCGGCGCAGGTGCTCGGCTGCCTCGCCGCGTGGAAGGAAGAGAGGTATTGCCGCGAGCAGCTGGGCCTTGACGGCGCGCTGGGCGAGCTCGACGCGGAAAGGCTCAACGTGGACGGAGGCGCGATCGCGCTCGGCCACCCGGTCGGAGCCTCCGGCGCGCGCATCGTCCTGCACTTGCTGCACGCCCTGAAGCGCAGGCGCGGCAAGCTCGGCATGGCCTCCATCTGCATCGGCGGAGGCTTGGGCGGCGCGATGCTGGTCGAGGCGCTGTAGGGTCGTGGCTGACACCCAGCACTGGAGGCTCGACACCGACCGCGAAGGGATCGTCTGGCTTTCGTTCGACAAGGCGGACGCCTCGGCCAACGTTCTTTCGGCCGGGGCGATGGCGGAGCTCGATGCGATTCTCGACGAGCTTCAGGCGAGAAGCCCTCGCGGCCTCGTCATCCGCTCCGCCAAGGAATCCGGATTCATCGCCGGTGCCGACATAGAGGAATTCACCCGGCTGAAGGACGCGGACGGCGCAATGCGCATGGTGAAGCGCGGCTGGGACCTCTACAGCAAGCTCGCGGCCCTACCCTTTCCCACGCTCGCGCTGGTGAACGGCTTCTGCATGGGCGGGGGCGTGGAGCTCGCAATCGCCTGCCGCTACCGGATTGCGGTGGATCAGCCCGGAACGCGCTTCGCGCTGCCCGAGGTGATGCTCGGCATCCTGCCCGCCTGGGGCGGCGTCATGCGCCTGCCGCGCCTCGTCGGCCCCAGCGCGGCCCTCGACATGCTGCTCACCGGCCGCGCAGTGGACGCGCGCCGCGCGCAGCGCCTGGGCCTTGTGGACGCGGCCGTGCCGCCGCGCGTTCAGGAGAACGCGGCGCGCACGATGGTGCTCGAGGCGCCGCGGCCGAGACGGCTCCCGCTGTTACAGGCGCTGATGAACCTTTCGTTCGTGCGGCCGATCGTCTGCTCGCTGGCGCGGAAGCAGGTCGCCTCGCGCGCGTCACCCGACCACTATCCCGCGCCTTACGCGATCCTCGAGCTGTGGAAGAGATACGACGGAGACCCGTTCGCTCCGCGGCCCGAGGACCCGGCGTCCATCGTCGGGCTCGTCGAGGGCGATACCGCGCGCAACCTCATCCGCATCTTCTTCCTGCAGGAGCGCATGAAGGCGCTCGGCAAGGAGAGCGATTTCAAGGCGAAGCACGTGCACGTCGTCGGAGCCGGCGTGATGGGCGGGGACATCGCCGCGTGGTGCGCGATGCGCGGCCTCACAGTCACGCTCCAGGACCAGGGCGCAGAGCGCCTTGCGCCCGCGATAAAGCGCGCGGGCGAGCTGTTCAGGAGGCGGTTGCGCGAAAAAAGCCGGATCCGCGACGCGCTGGACCGGCTGATTCCCGATGTCGCCGGCGACGGCGCGCGCCGTGCCGACGTCGTGATCGAGGCGATCTTCGAGAACCTGGAGGCGAAGCGCGAGCTTTTCGCCCGGCTCGAGTCGGTCGCGAAGCCGGATGCCCTCCTCGCATCGAACACCTCCAGCCTCGAGCTCGCCGAAATCGGCGCGAAGTTCAGGAGCCCCTCGCGCCTGGTCGGCATCCACTTCTTCAATCCGGTGCCGCAGATGCAGCTGGTCGAGGTCGTGAAGGGGGCGAACACGGACCCGGAGATCGCGAAGAAGGCGGCGGCCTTCGTGCGGCAGCTCGACAAGCTGCCGCTACCCGTGAAGGATTCGCCTGGATTCCTCGTGAACCGCGTGCTCGGGCCCTACATACACGAAGCGCTGCTGATGCTGGACGAAGGCGCCGCACCCGAGATCCTGGATGCGGCGGCCACGGCGTTCGGCATGCCGATGGGGCCGATCGAGCTCGCCGACACGGTCGGCCTGGACATCTGCTTGGCGGTAGGGAGGGAGCTCGGGGGCGAGAACGCTGCCCCGCCCGCGAAGCTCGCCGAGCTCGTCGCCGCGGGCCATCTCGGCCGGAAGACCGGCCGCGGATTCTACGTTTGGCGCAACGGCAAGGCGCGCAAGAAATCCGCGCAGGCCTCGCCCGACCTGAGCGAGAGACTGCTCGCGCCCTATCTCAAGGAAGCGCAGGCGGCGGTCGCCGAAGGCATCGTCGCCGACGCGGATCTCGCCGATGCGGGCCTCATCTTCGGCACCGGCTTCGCGCCGTTTCGCGGCGGACCGCTGCACTATCTGAAGGCGAAGGGCTAGCGCTCCGACGAAAGCGCGACCGCCGAGGCCTCGGACGCCGGACCCTCGCTTTCCCTTCCCGGAACCGTGTGATAGCCTCTGCGCTCGGTCCATTCTTCCGGGAGATGGGCGTGGGGAAAACAACAATAGCTGCCGGGGCGGCGGCCCTGATGCTCCTCGCGTCGGCGGCCTTCGCCGACGAGACTCTCGACCGGGCCAAGCAGCTCATGCAGCAGAAGAATCCACAAGCCGCCTACGAGCTGCTGGCGCCGCTCGAGTCCCGGCGCGCCGGCGACATCGAATTCGATTACCTGCTGGGCATCTCCGCGCTCGACTCCGGCCACAGGGAGCAAGCGGTCTTCGCGCTCGAGCGAGTCCTTTCGGTCAATCCGAATTACGCCCAGGCCCGGGCGGAGATCGCCCGCGCCTATTTCGAGATGGGCGAGAAGGAGAATGCCAAGCGCGAGTTCGAGAACGTGCGCAACACCAACCCCCCCGAGGCGGTCAAGAAGAGCATCGACCGCTACCTGTCCGCGCTCGAGGTCGGTCCGGCCCGCTTCAACGGATTCGTGGAAGTCGGCTTCGGCCACGACAGCAACGTCAACAGCGCCACCGCCTCGAATTCGATCGCGGTTCCGGGGCTCGGCGGCATCGTAGTGTCTCTCTGCCCCGGCTGCGTCAAGTTGTC
>Ga0187773_10000833_pt1 | contig 12380 bp, 15 predicted proteins | sample 0216_BV02_MP05_1_FD_133133 | JGI IMG/M metagenome (GOLD analysis project Ga0187773, IMG submission 133133) | Tropical peat soil microbial communities from peatlands in Department of Meta, Colombia - 0216_BV02_MP05_10_MG | ecosystem: Environmental > Terrestrial > Soil > Wetlands > Peat | place...
CCGGCACGAAGAGTGGCGGGTGCATGAGCCGCTCGAGGCTCAGTGGCTCCCCCAGCGCCGCGCAGCGGAACAGGTCCCGGATCACCACCACGCCGACCGTCTCCTCGATCGAGCCGCGGTAGACCGGCAGCCGGGTGTGCCCGAGCTCGGCGGCGCGCTTGAGCACCTGGTCGGTCGGCGTGTCGATGTCGAGGCCCAGGATGTTCGGGCGCGGCACCATCACCAGGCGCACCGGGGTGTCGGTGAACTGGAAGATGCGGTTGACCAGGTCGCGCTCGGCCGCCTCGAAGACCCCCTGCACGGTCCCTTCCCGCACCAGGTACTTGACCTCCTCCTCGGAGACCAGGGGGACCACCGGGGCCTCCCGTATCCCGAGCACGCTCAGGATCCCGCGGGTGGTCCAGGTGAGGACCCGGCCCGGCCCGGACACCGCGCGCACGAGCCAGGCGATGAGCGGAGCCGCCAACGCGGCCCATCGCTCCGGATTCCGCAGGGCCAGCGCCTTCGGGGTCAGCTCGCCGACGACCAGCGACACGAAGGAGATCAGCAGCACGACGACACCCAGCGACACCGGTCCGCCCCACCGCGCCGCGCCGGGCAGGGCCAGCGCCTGCAGGCGCGGCGTGAGGGCCTCCACCGCGGCGGCGCCGCCGACCGCGGACGCGAGCGTGCCGACCACCGTGATCGCGATCTGGATGGTGGCGAGCACGCGGTCGGGATCCTGCCTGAGCTGCTCGGCCACCGCGGCGCCGGGCACCCTCTCGCCCTTGAGGAGGCTCAACCGGCTCGACCGGGCGGACACGAGGGCGATCTCCGAGCCAGCGAAGAAGCCGTTGGCCAGGATCGATACGCCGATCAGGACGATCTCGACCCATATGCTGTCCATCGCCTTTTCCTCAGGGGGTGACGGTGAAGCGCAGGCGGCCGATGAGCTGATCCGACGCGGTGAGGACGTCGACGCGATAGTGCCCGGCGACCGGCGGCTTTGGATCGGTGTAACGGGAGTAGGTGCGGAAGCCCTGCATGCGGCCGCCCATCACCGGAGTGGGCAGGGCCACGTCCGCGAGCATCCGGCGGTCACGCCACCACACGTGACGGATCGCCTGTCGCACGCCCGCCGGCGCATACACCGCAGTGTAGGCCGCGAGCTCGCCCCACTCCAGCACCGTCGCCGACGACAGGACGCCGCCGTCGACGGCCTCCACCGGCTCGAGATCGACGACCTCGCGCGCGACCACCGCGCGGGCCAGGAAGAGAGGGGCGGGCGGCACCAGGCCGCGCGCGGACCAGAGGAGCAGCAGCGCCACGCCGGCTGCGATCAGCGCCATCGCGTGGGCCCGGAGCCAGCCGAGCCGCCCCTCGCGGTGGAAGGCGGGGGCGAGCGCAAGGGCGGACAGCAGGGCGCTGCCCTCGAGCGCCAGGATGGGGCGCACCCCGACCAGCGGCAGGGCCACGTTGAGCGCCGCGAAGAACGAGAAGCCGAGCAGCGCGTGGTTGAGCCACCGCCGCGGGTGCACGAGCCGACGGTACAGGGGATCGATCGCGGTGATGAGCGCGCCGGCCGCGACCAGGAGCGGGAAGATGACGTTCGGCGAGTCGAGTGTGGCGGCGGCGTAGTACGCCGGCAGCACGAACAGGAGCAGGTTGTGGTACAGGGTCTGGATCGTGTAGTCGGCCGCGGTGAGCACGAGCCGTCGGCCGCGCACGAGGAGCGGCGCCCGCAGCTCGGTGATCAGCACGAAGAGGAGCCACAGCAGCAGCAGGTACCCGACGATCCAGGCCACGTGGGGCAGCCCGCGCCGAAAGACGAAGAGCGCGCCGAGGCCGAGGGTCAGCGAGAGGATCGAGACCGGCCACCCGCCGAGCCAGCCAACCAGCGGCAGACGCGGAGCCGGTGCCGCGTCGGGCTCGGTCACGTGGCGACGGGCTCGGCCGGCGCCGGGATCCCCTGCTTTCGCCAGTAGAAGAGGAACAGCGCGATCGTGAAGAGGGACTGGGTCACCGCCAGCACGCAGTCGAAGAGCACGCGCACCACGAAGTGGTTGACCGCCGGCACCGCCCGGAAGACCTGCCCGCCCAGCACCGCGAGGCCGAAGATCAGCACGAACAGGACGACGGCGGTCCCGAAGATGCTCCAGCGCTGTCCGACGGTCAGCTCGGCGGCCTGTCGCCACGCCGAGAGCGGCGAGCCGCCGCCCAGGACGACCGCTGAGTCGATGACCGCGAACCGGACCAGGAGCACCAGGATCACGATCGAGGCCGCGATGAGGAGGAGCCCGCCCACCAGCTGGACCGCCGGGCCGGCGGCGTAGACCGCGAGCCACCCCAGCGAGGGCATCAGCAGCATCCAGACGATCATGAAGCGCACCAGCATCAGCCGCGGCCACGCGGCGAAGCCCTCGGCCACGGCCTGGGAGTAGCTCGCGGTTCCGCCCTGTTTGATCCGCGCGAGGGCCGAGAGCATCGCGCTCACGACGAAGGGATCGAGCACCACCTGGGCGGTCAGCACGATGCGCAGCGCGCGCCCGGGGGCGTCCTCGCCCGGTTCGAAGAACTCGAGGTAGTTGAGCAGCACGTGGATCGGCAGCCACACCGTCAGCGAGAGCAGCGTGAACAGATGCAGGTTGGCCCCGAGGAGGCGGAACGTCTCCCCGAGCACCGCGCGCACTACTTGACCCGGGAGCCCGGGGGCACGTCCTTGTCGAGGGTGAGCAGCGACACCGTGCCCTCGTGCGAGGCGGCCAGCACCATGCCGTTGGATTCGATCCCCATCAGGGTGGCGGGCTCGAGGTTGGCGACGATGACGACCTTCCGGCCGACCAGGTTCCCCGGCTCGTAGTGCTCCGCGATGCCGGCCACGAGGGTGCGCGACTCGTCGCCGACCCGGATGGTGAGCTTGAGCAGCTTCTTGGACTTGGGCACGCGCTCGGCGGCCAGCACCTCGGCGACCCGGAGCTCGACCTTCTGGAAGTCCGTGATCGGGATCTTGCCGGGCGGGATCTCGGCGGGCTTGCCGTCACCCGGCTCACCGGCCTGGCCGGCCCGGACCCCCGGCCGGCCTTGCTCCCCTCCGGGCCGGGGGACCCTGGTGTCGATGCGCGGGAACAGCCCCGAGACCCGGCTCACCGCAGGGACCGCGCCCAGCCGCCCCACCGTCGCGGCCTCGAGCCGAGGCTCGTCCGTCCATCCCACGGCGGCTCGAATCTTCTGCGCCGCGTCCGGCAGGAACGGATCGAGCATGATCCCGAGGAAGCCGAGCGAGTCGGCCAGCGTGCACAGCACGCGCTCGAGCCTCCCCCGCTTGGCCGGATCCTTGGCGAGGGCCCACGGCGCGCTGGCGTCGACGTACCGGTTCACCGCCCCGATGAAGCGCCAGATCTCGGCCAGCGCCTTCTGGAAGGCGAACTCCTCCATCTCGTGGGCCACCGCGGTCTTCGCCTCCGACGCGGCGGCCCAGATCTCGCGATCGGCGGCGTCGGCGGGCGCCGTCACCCTGGCGACCGGGCCGGACGCGGCGAGCAGCGTCGTCGCCCGGCTGACCAGGTTGCCCAGGTCGTTCGCCAGATCGGCGTTCAGGCGATCGACCAGAGCCTCCTCGCTGAAGCTGGCGTCGAGGCCGAACGCCATCTCGCGCAGCAGGAAGTAGCGAAAGGCGTCGTGCCCGTACTTGTCGGTGAGCTGGAAGGCCTCCACCACGTTGCCGATGGACTTGGACATCTTGCTGCCGCCGAGCGACCAGTAGCCATGCACGTTGAGACGACGGTAGAGCGGGATGCCCGCCGCCTTCAGCATGGTAGGCCAGTACACTCCGTGCGGCTTCAGGATGTCCTTGCCGATCAGGTGCTCGACGTGCTCCCACAGCCCCTGCGTATCCGGATTGTCCGGATCCGAGACCGCCGAGTAGTAGTTGATCAGCGCGTCGAACCACACGTAAGTGACGTACTGGTCGTCGAACGGCAGCGGGATGCCCCAGTCGACGCGCGACCGGGGCCGGCTGATGGACAGGTCCTGCAGCGGCTCACGCAAGAAGCCCAGCACCTCGTTGCGATACCGCTCGGGCTGGATGAAGCCCGGGTTGTCCGCCAGGTGCTGGATCAGCCACTGCTGGTACTTCGACATCTTGAAGAAGTAGTTCTTCTCCTTGATGAAGGTGAGCGCGGTCTGGTGATCGGGGCACTTGCCGTCGACGATCTCCTTCTCGGTGTAGAAGCGCTCGCAGCCGTAGCAGTACCAGCCACCGTACTCCCCGAAGTAGATCTCGCCCGCGTCGAAGAGCCGCTGCAGGATCTCCCGCACCACCTTCTGGTGGCGCGGCTCGGTGGTGCGGATGAAGTCGTCGTTGGTGATACCGAGCCGCCGCCACGTCTCCCGGAACGCCCCCGCGATCTCGTCCGCGTAGGCCTGTGGCGTCTTGCCGGCCTTGGCCGCCACCTGGGCGATCCGCTCGCCGTGCTCGTCGGTGCCGGTGAGCAAGTAGACCCGGTCGCCGGCCAGCCGGTGATAGCGGCACATCGCGTCGGCCATGATGGTGGTGCACGCGTGCCCGAGGTGCGGGCGCGCGTTGACGTAGTAGATCGGCGTGGTGAGGTAGAAGGTGGTCATCGCTCGGCGGCGCTACGCGGGCTTGATGTGGTCGCGGCCCTCCCAGGTGAGCTGATCGAGCGGCACCTCCGCCTCGGTGCCGTCGGGGAACCCCACGACCACCGACTGCTTGAGCACCCGCAGCGACCGCACCTTGCCGGTCATGCAGCCCCCGCCGCCGCAATCGGCGGAGCAGGCGCTGTTCACCCGCGGCAGCCGCGAGCGCAGCTGCTCGTAGGTGGAGAACTCGTAGAGCAGGCAGCACTTGAGCCGCCCGCAGTTGCCGAGCAGCCGGCTGTCGGTGAGCGGCATGTCCTGGGCCTTCGCCATCTTCACCGAGATCGGATCGAACTTGCGCAGGTGCGACGAGCAGCAGAGCTGCCGGCCGCAGGGCCCGATGCCGTCGAGCAGCTTCGTGGTGTCGCGCGCTCCGATCTGGCGCATCTCGATCCGCGCGTGGAACTCGCGGGCCAGATCGCGCACCAGGTCGCGGAAGTCCACGCGCTCCTCCGAGTTGAAGAACACGGTGACCCGTCGTCGCGACGAGTCGATCTCCACGTCCACGATCTTCATCGCGAGCGACCGGCCGCGGGCCAGCCGCTGAGAGGCCTCGACGCCCCGGAGCTCGCGGCTCCGCCGCTCGCGCCAGTCGGCCAGCTCGCCGGTGGTGGCTCGACGCACGACCTTGCGGTAGATCCGCTCGCGCCGGAATTCCGGCACCGGGCGCCGGGGCCGCCGCACCTCGCCCACCGCGGTCCCGCCACCCGTCTCCACGACCACGATGTCGCCGACGTGCAGCTCTCCGTCCGTGGTCTGGTAGTCCTCGGCGAGCAGCGGCTCCCGGAGCCGTACACCGACGAGATATCGGGGCGCCTCCTCGGTCGCGAGGTCCGGCGAGTGGATCGGCTCGAGCGGCTCGCTCATCGCGTCACGCCGCCTGTCCGGTGAGACGCCCCAGGAGCACCTCCACGGTGAGCCGGGGCGACACGTTGCCCTGGATGGCCATCCACGCTTCGCGGCAATCGCGAAGCGCCGCCGTCACCTGCTCGAGCGACCGCTCGCCGGATGCGGCCTCTCCCCGCTGCAACAGCCGTGCGGGAGCGCCGGCCAGGGCGCAGAGCAGATCCCGGTACCACAGCCAGCACGCCTCGACGAAGGTCTCGGCCGCCTGGCGATCCCGGCCGACCTGGTCGCCGAGCCTCAGGATGGCCTCGACCCCCTGCTCGCGTGCCTCGGTGAGGAGCCGGAGACTGTGGCTATGGCCCTCGGTCCGCGTGTCGGGGAGCAGCGCGGGGACGCCCGGTACCGGCCGCGGATGGAAGCGCACGACCTGGCAGCGCGACAGCACGGTCGCGGGTAGCGTCCGGATCTGGGAGAGGATCAGGATGATGATGGTCCGCGCCGGCGGCTCCTCGAGGGTCTTGAGGAACGCCTGCGGCGTGGCCGCGGTCATCTTCTCGGCCTCGTCGACCACGAAGACCTTCCACGCCGCCTCCATCGGCTTGAGCGCGGCCAGCCGCTCGAGCTCGCGGACCGTCTCGATACGCAGGGCGGGAGCGCCCTTGGGGTTCGCGACGGGCGGAGTCGGCCCGAGCAGGTGCACGTCGGGATGGCTGCCGCGCGTCACCCGGGCGGCCGCAGTCCCGCCGTCCGGCGCCACCAGGGCCGACGCGAACGCGAGGGCCGTCGTCCGCCGGCCGGACCCCTCGGGACCGACGAAGGCGTACGCGTGGGCCACGCGCGACGTGGTCAGCGCGCGGCGCAGAAGCGTCACCGCCTCGGGCTGATCCTGGACGCCCTCAAACGCCATCGGAGCCTCCTCGACGGGCCAGATACTCGTCCACCACGCGCACGATGTCGGCGTGCAGGGCCTCGACGTCCCGCGCCGCGTCGAGCACTACCACCCTCCGCTTGTCGCTCCGCGCGATCTCGAGGTATCCCTCCCGCACGCGGCGGTGGAAGGAGAGATCCATCTTCTCGAAGGTGTCCAGCGAGCGTCCGCCGATGCGCCGCATGCCGGCGGCGGGATCGAGATCCAGCACCAGCGTGAGGTCGGGCAGGAGCCCTCCGGTGGCGAGCAAGTTCAGCTCGCGGATCGTCTGGACGTCCAGGCCCTGCCCGTAGCCCTGGTAGGCCACGGTGGCGTCGGCGTAGCGATCGGAGATCACGACCGCTCCACGGGCGACGGCCGGGGCGATGACCTGGGCCACGTGCTCTTGGCGGGCGGCCATGAAGAGGAAGGCCTGGGTGAGCGGGGTCGGGGTGGGCCCGTCAGCCTCGAACAGGGCGCGGATCCGCAGCCCCAGCCGGGTGCCGTCGGGCTCGCTGGTGCGGACAACTTCGAGGCCTCGGCCCGACAAATGGCGCGCGAGGCGCTCGCACTGCGTCGATTTCCCTGATCCCTCGACGCCTTCGACGGTGATCAGCGCCCCCCGCATGGGCGTAACTGTAACACAGTGATTTGCCGGGGACCCCGTGCCCACCTCGGCGGCCGCCTCAGGGAAATTAGTTCCCTAGTCCTGGCGAAAGCGCTTCCTAACGCACAGCATCGTAGCCCCGTCCGGGCTGCCCTTTGATCGAGTTTCCCGCGTGGCCCGGCTCTTGCTCTACCAGTGGAGCGCCCGGAGCGGAGCGCGGGTCGACGAAGCAACGGTCTCTCGCCACACACCGGTTCTGCGCGAGGGAGGCCCGCCTCCGCTCTCGGGTCCACGTTCCGCGGGCAGGTGAAACGAAGCGCGCGGTTCGAGCGTCACAGAGGTGAGAGGGAACGAGCAATGAAGCGACACCTCGGGCTCGCAGGATTGATCAGGACGGCGGTACTCGTCGGACTGGGGGCGATATGGCTACTCAATGCCTGACGCTGCACCAAGCGGGAATCACGCAACGTGGCATCGGCTGGAGAGCGGAGCGCTGCGCGAACCCCGAGACCTGTGAGACTCATCTCTGCGTCGCGGACGACCGCGGCGGCTTCTGGCATCCGGAGGATCCTCTGGCGTTCGCGAAGTGGCGCATCCGCGCCGATCTCGCCGCCGTCCCGGCCCACGTCATGGTCCGGCTCGGTGGCGGATGGGACGCGATCCGGCGCGGCGCGATGCTCGGCGCGGTCGGGCTCGGCGGCACCGCGGCGGTGCTCGGCGTGCTCTGGGGGCGTCAGAGACGCTTCTCCATGAAGACGCTGAGCGGATCCAGCGTGTAGTCGCCGAAAGGCTCGCGCTCGAGGTAGCCCGCCGAGCGGTAGAGGCCGAGTGCCTCGAGCTGGTGGATGCCGGTCTCGAGCCGCACGGAGCCGAGACCCAGTCCCCGCGCCTCCTCCTCGATCCGCTCCAGCAGCCGCCTGCCCAGGCGGAGCCCCCGCGCCGCTGGGGTCACGAACATGCGCTTCAGCTCGCCGTAGCCTTCCGGGTCGACGCGCAGGGCGGCGCAGCCGAGCGCGTCGCCGGCGCGCCGGGCCACGAAGAACCGCACGCTCGGCACCGCGAGCGCTTCCACGTCGAGGAAGTGGTTGCTCTCCGGCGGATACAGGGCCGACTGGTAACCGTCGAGCGCCTCGAGCAGGCGCGCGACGTCCGTCTGACGCGGAGACTCCTGCCGGAGCGTGATCCCGGCCGTCACGGGCGGAGCCCGCCCTCGGCGCGCCGGGCGACGGCCCAGTAGCGGAGCACGGGCGGCGTGAGCGGCAGCGCGTGGCGCACGGCGGCGGCCAGAATGTGGAGCGCCCGCGCCCGGCGCCGGTCCCACGACAGCCCGTACGCGGCCCTCAGCCCGGCGGGGAGCAAGCCCACGGCGGGTAGCGCTGCCAGCCGGAGCGCCGGACGGAGCGGCAGCGGCGCGGACACCCCCAGGATCTCCCGCGACAGGCTCCGCGCGGTGTCGGTCACCTCGAGGGCGCCAGAGGCGAGCATCGACTCCAGATATGCCTGGAGCTCCGCCACGGTCCGCGGTAGACGGCCCTCCGGGATGCCCAGCAGCGGCTCGATCCCGCTTGCCTCCACACAGTAGCGATCGGCGTCCGCCGGGGTGATCGGCCCCACGAAGAGCCGGTAAGCGACCAGCTGCGAGTCCACCAGGGTGGCGTGTACCCAGGCGAGCAGCGCGGGATCGTGAGCGCTGTACGCCGCGCCCGCGGGCGCCCCGCCGGCGGCCTCTCCCAGATGGCCGTGGACGCGATCGTGGATCGCGTTGATCCGCGAGGCGACGCGCGCCGCCGCGTCGGGCGGACCGAACGTCAGCGCGAGCATCGAGTGGACGGTCTGCTGCAGGCGGCGGAGCCGACCCCAGCGCTCGGTGGTGAAGGCGCTGTGCTCGGCCACTCCCCGGGCGACCATCGGGTGCGCGAGCTGGAGCAGGATCGCCCGGCCCCACCCGGCCAGCACCACCCGCTCCCGATGTATTCGCCACGCGACGCCGCGGCGCGCGATACCATGGGGGCCGTCGACGACGAGCACGTCGGGCATGGACGCATTATGCCGCGGTTGTGGAAACTTCGAGGGTTCGTCGGTCGTTGTGTGGACGTCACCCGTTATCCTGGAAAGGAGCACGCCATGCGTCGAGCCGCCCCGCTGCTGGTCCTGGCCCTGCTGCTGACCGGCCTGGCCTCACCGGCGGTCGCCCTGGAAGTCGGACAGAAGGCACCCGACTTCACCTTAGCGGCCCCCGGAGGCAAGCAGGTCAAGCTGTCGGACCTGACCGCCAAGGGTCCCGTCGTCATCTTCACCTTCATCCAGGCGTTCACCGGCACCTGAACCAAGGAACTGCTCGGCTTCGAGGGGGCCCTGCCCCAGTTCGAGGCCGCCGGCGCCCAGGTCGTGGGCGTGAGTGCCGACCATGTCGCAACCCTGGAAGCCTGGGGCAAGCAGAACAAGATCAACTACCTGCTGCTGTCCGATTTCCGCCGCACGATGCTACCGGCGTACGACGCGATGGTCACCGACGACAAGAGCCCGATCTTCCGCTACGCCAAGCGAGCCTACTTCGTGATCGATAAGAACGGGGTGGTCCGCTGGACCAAGGTCGAGGCGAACGCTCTCGACCTGCTCGACCCCGCCGAGGTGCTGAAGGCGCTCAAGGACTCGGGAGTCTGATGATCCGCTCGCGCGCTGCCACCGTCCTCATCGCGGCGGCGCTCTGGGCCACGGCCGCGGCGGCGCAGCCTGCCGCCGCGCCGACGGCCTGGGAGAAGATGGGCGTCCAGACCTACGAATCGCCCAAGCCCGCCCCCGCCTTCGCCCTGCCGACCCTCGACGGGCGCACGGTGCGACTCGAGGACCAGAAGGGCAAGGCCGTCCTCCTGTTCTTCTGGGCCACCTGGTGACCGGACTGCCGGAAGGAGTTGCCTTCCGTCAACGCGCTGTACCAGGAATTCAAGGGGCAAGGCCTCGAGGTCCTGCTGATCTCGTTCCGCGAGAGCGCCGATGTGGTCAAGCGCACGGTCGCCGAGCGGGGCTACACCGCGCCGGTGCTGCTCGATGCCTCCGGCGAGGTCACCGGGCGGCTCTACGGGGTGTGGGGCCCGCCCACCGTCTACCTGGTCGACCGCGAGGGACGCCTGATCGGGCGCATGGTGGGAAGCGAGGAGTGGAGCAGTCCCGCCGCGCGCGACCTGATCCGCTCCTTCGTCGCGACGCGGCGCCGCTGAGGCGCTGCTAGCCGCGGCCCGCCGCCAGCGGAGGCGGGCCGATCCGATCCCGCGGCGCGCCCGCCAGCGCGATCAGAGCCTCAATCAGGTCGGAGAGAGCTGCGCGGCTGCCCGCGTCCCGGAGCTGGCCGTCCTGGAAGTGGCCGGATTCCAGATACACGCTGGTCGGCACGACCAGCGCGCCGAACCAGGCGAGCACCGCGCGCAGCTGCCAGTCCACGCCGAGGTAGTGATGTGTGGTGGCGCCCATCGCCACGATGCCGACCGGCTTGGCGCGCAGGGCGTCGACCGGGGTCAGGTCGAGGAGGTTCTTGAGCGCGCCGGTGAACGAGCCGCGATAGACCGGGCTCGCGAGCAGCACGGCGTCGGCCGCCGCCAGCGCCGTGAGCACGCGCGGCGTGTCGTCGGCGAAGCGCTCCAAAGGCCGCCCATCCGCGAACGAGATGCGGTGCTCGGCCAGGCTCAGCACGCTCGCCTCGACCCCGGGTCGGGCCGCGGCCGACTCGGCCGCGAGCCGCACCGCCGCGTCGAGCCGGCCCGGCGGGGTGACCGCCCCGATGACCGCGAGGAGCCTCATGCGGCCGGGCGGTCCCGCTCGCGCCGGGCCACCGCGGCCCGGACCAGCGGGATCAGCTCGCGTCCGTACTCGGCGGCGTCGTTGAGGGGATCGAAGCCGCGGATCAACAGCGTGGTGACGCCCAGGTCATAGTAGTCGAGGAGCGATTCGGCCACCTGCTCCGGGGTGCCGACGAGCGCGGTGGTGTTGCCGGCGCCACCGACCGCGGCCGCGATCGGCGTCCACAACCGCTTGTCGTGCACCTCGGACTGCTGCGCGAAGTCCACCAGGCGCCGGGCACCCACCGCCTCCGGCAGGGGCAGCGTCCGGTCGCCCTGCTTGGCCCGCACCCGCTCGAGGATGGCCCGCGCCTTGGCCCACGCCTGCTCCTCGGTAGGCGCGATGATCGGCCGCAGCGAGACGCTGAAGCGCAGGTCGCCCGGATCGCGGCCGTGACGCGTGGCCACCGCGCGCAGCGTGCCGATGCGCTCGCGGACGGCCGCGAGCGGCTCCCCCCAGAGCATGTAGACCGTGCAGTGCCGGGCCCCGATCGCGTGCGCGGCTTCGGAGGCGCCCCCGAAGTAGAGCGGGATGTGCGGGGTCTGCCGCGGCTTCACGTCGGAGTAGGCGCCGGTGACGCGATAGAACTCACCCACGTGGTCGAACGGTCGCGACTCCGTCCAGACGCGCCGCATCAGCGCCAGATACTCGTCGGTTCGCCGATAGCGGGTATCGTGCTCGACGAAGTCGCCGTCCCGCGCCTGATCGGCGTCGCTGCCGCCGGTGATGACGTGCAGGGCGATGCGCCCGCCCGAGAGCTGGTCGAGCGTGGCCGCCTTGCGCGCGGCCAGCGTCGGCGCCACGAAGCCAGGCCGGTGCGCGATCAGGTAGCCGAGGCGGTCGGTGTGGGCCGCCGCGTAGGCCGACACCAGGAAGCCGTCGGCCGAGGTCGCCGTGTAGCCGACCAGCACCTTGTCGAAGCCAGCCCGCTCGTGGGCCCGCGAGAAGTCACGGATCCACCCCAGGTCGATCTCGCCTCCGATCACGTGCACCGCGGCGCCGTCGGCGCCCTCGGGCCTCACTCCGATCATGCCGATGAATTCGATCGCCATCAGGTCCTCCGCGCGGTCGGCGTCGGCGCCCGCGATCCGATGCGATCGGCCAGGTGCCGCGCTCCGCCGACGATCACGGTCTCGTGCCGCTCGCTCATGCCCCGACAAGGCTACGGAGGCGGGTTCGCGGAGTCAACCCGCCCTACGCGCGCTTGCCGGGTTGCCTATACTGAGACGATGTTCCACCCGGTCGTCGATCACTGGTTCCGACACCGCTACCGGGAGCCCACGCCGGTGCAGGCCCAGGCCTGGCCGCTGATCGCCGCCGGCCAGGACGTGCTGCTGACCGCGCCAACCGGCTCGGGCAAGACCCTCGCCGCCTTCCTGGCGTGCCTGGATCGGCTCTTCCGCGAGGCCGTCGCCGGCCGGCTCGAGGACCGCACCGCGATCCTCTACGTCTCGCCGCTCAAGGCCCTCTCCAACGACGTGCGCCGCAACCTCGATGAGCCGCTCGCCGAGCTGGCCGCGGCCGCGGAGGCGGCAGGCCTGCCCGCGC
>Ga0187773_10000834_pt1 | contig 12375 bp, 8 predicted proteins | sample 0216_BV02_MP05_1_FD_133133 | JGI IMG/M metagenome (GOLD analysis project Ga0187773, IMG submission 133133) | Tropical peat soil microbial communities from peatlands in Department of Meta, Colombia - 0216_BV02_MP05_10_MG | ecosystem: Environmental > Terrestrial > Soil > Wetlands > Peat | place...
CGACCGACATGGCCTTTGCGCGCGCCTATTACCACTGGTTCTTCCTCATCCAGCCGGCGCCGCTGCCCGAGACGATGCTGCGCGCGGTGGGGCCGAAGTACGTCCTCGGGCGGATCGGGCGCGGAAAATCCGGCCTCCGGCCCTTTTCCAGGGCCGCGCAGCGCGTGTACGCGCGCTGCTTCCGCGATCCGCGCACGATCCACGCGACCTGCGAGGACTACCGCGCCGCCGCGAGCATCGACCTGGTGCACGACAAGGCGGACCTGAAGAAGAAACTCGCGATGCCGCTGCTTGCGCTGTGGAGCAGGCAGGGCGTGGTCGAAGCGCAGTTCGACTGCCTGGCCGACTGGCGCGAGGTGGCTAGGGACGTGCGCGGGCGCGCGCTCGACTGCGGCCACTTCCTGCCGGAGGAGAAGCCCGCCGAGGTGCTGCGCGAGCTCGAGCGCTTCCTCGCGCAGTGCGAGAGCTGAGCCGCCGCGGTCTGCTTGGCCCGGAGGAGGACTGGTCGCTCGCGCCCGTGGCGGCCTGGCTGGTGATCGAGGGGCGGCGCCTGGCCGAGCCGGCCGCGCTGCTCGACGGGCTCGCGGCGCAGCTGGACAAGGCCGGCGCCCGCATCGACCGGCTAGGCCTTACCTGCGTGACCATCCATCCGCAGCTGCGCGCCTGGGGCTGCTTGTGGCGGCGCGGCGCGGGCGCCGTGCCGTTCTCGGGGCGGCACGGCATCGAATCGTCCGACGCCTTCCTCGGCAGCCCGGTACAGCACGTTTTGGAGCGGCGCAGCGCCTTTCGCCGGCGGCTCGAAGCGCTCGACGAGGAGCGCGACCACGCGCTGCTGCACGAGCTGCGCGGCGCCGGCATGACCGACTACTACGCGCTGCCGATGGAGTTCGGCACGGGCGAGGTCAACTTCTTCGCCGCCGCGACCGCCGCGCCGGAGGGCTTCTCCGACGCCGATCTGGAGCGGCTCGACGCGCTCGCCAACCTGCTCGCGCCTCTCGTCGAGGTCGTCCACGCGCGCAAGATGACCCTGGGGCTGCTCGACGCCTTCGTCGGGCCGCGCATCAGCGAGCGCATCCTGCGCGGCCAGGTGAAGCGCGGCGACGGCGACCGCATCGAGGCGGCGTTCTGGTATTCCGACCTGCGCGGCTTCACGGCCTTGAGCGAAACGCTGCCCGCGCCGCAGCTGCTGCAGCTCCTGAACGAGTACTTCGAGAACTGCGCGGCCGCCTGCGCGGCACGCGGCGGCGAGATCCTGCAGTTCATCGGCGACGCGATCCTGATCGTGTTCGAGATCGGCCGGCCGCAGGACGCGGCGCAAGTGTGCGAGGCCGCGCTCGACGCCGCGGTCGACGCGCTCGACCAGCTTGCGGTGGTGAACCACCGCCGGCGCCACGCCGCTCTGCCCGGGATCGACTTCGGCCTCGGCCTGCACCTCGGCACGGTGACGCACGCGAACGTCGGCGCCCGGGACAGGCTCGCGTTCAACGTGGTCGGGCCGGCGGTCAACCGCACCGCGCGCCTCGCCTCGCTCGCCAAGCGCGCCGGCGTGCCGCTCGCCGTGTCGCAGGAGTTCGCCGCCCGCGTGCGCCGGCCGCTGCGCGCGCTCGGCCGCTTCGAGCTGGCCGGCATCGGCGGCGCGCACGAGGTGTTCACGCTCGCAAAATAGCGTTGTTCATCAGGCCTCTGAGCCGCTACTTGCGGCTGTCATGAAAAACATGTTCAATGAACGCGTCGCAAAGAACCGCCAGGACGCCCTGAACAAGCCAGGCATGGTTGGCAAAGCGGTCAAGGATTTCACCCTCCCCTCGACCGGTAGCCACGCGTTCAAGCTGTCCGAGCACAAGGGCAGCAAGCTGGTGCTGTACTTCTACCCCAAGGACAACACGCCCGGTTGCACCACGGAGGGCGCCGACTTCCGCGATCGCCACGCGGAGTTCGAGCGCGCGGGCTGCGAGGTGTTCGGCGTCTCGCGCGACTCGGTGAAGTCGCACGAAGGCTTCAAGGCCAAGGTGAAATTCCCGTTCGAGCTCCTCTCCGACGCCGAGGAGCAGGTGTGCAGCCAGTTCGGCGTCATCAAGCAGAAGAACCTGTACGGCAGGAAAGTGCGCGGCATCGAGCGCAGCACGTTCGTCATCGGCAGGGACGGCGTGCTCGCGCGCGAATGGCGCGGCGTCAAGGTCCCAGGCCACGTCGAGGAGGTATTGAACTTTGTTAAGACCCTCTGAGCGTCCCGCGCAGGCGCGCGACGACGCGAGCAGCGAAACCGCGGCAGAATCCTCCCTCCCATCCCTCCACTCCATGTCGAAACGCCCGCGCCGGCAAGCCAAGCGCGCCACCAAGCTCTTCGTGCTCGACACCAACGTGCTGATGCACGACCCGACGTGCCTGTTTCGCTTCGAGGAGCACGACCTGTACCTGCCGATCGGGACGCTGGAAGAGCTCGACAACCACAAGAAGGGCCTCTCGGACGTGGCGCGCAACGCGCGCCAGGCGAGCCGCTTCCTCGACGAGATCGTCTCGGCCACGGTGACCGACATCAAGGCCGGCCTGCCGATCCGCACCATGGACGGCAAGCCGACCGGCGGACGCCTGTTCTTGCAGACCGAGGCGATCGACGGCGGGCTGCCCGCGACGCTCGCCGCCGGCCGCACCGACAACCAGATCCTTTCGGTGGTGCGCCACCTGCAGAAGCGCGAGCCGCAGCGCAGCGTGATTCTGGTGTCCAAGGACATCAACATGCGCATCAAGGCGCGCGCTCTCGGGCTCGCCGCCGAGGACTACTTCAACGACAAGGTGCTGGAAGACACCGATCTGCTCTACACGGGCGTGCGCAGGCTGCCGAGCGACTTCTGGGACACGCACGGGCGCGACATGGAGTCCTGGAAAAAGGAGGGGCACACCTACTACCGCGTGCGCGGCCCGCTGGTGGGGGGCCTGCAGCTGAACGAGTTCGTGTACGACGAATCGGGCGAGCGGCCGCTGTACGCGCTGGTGAAGGAGAAGGCTGGCCGCGCCGCGGTGCTCGAGACACTGCGCGACTACACGCACGCCAAGAACGCGGTATGGGGCATCACCGCGCGCAACCGCGAGCAGAACTTCGCGTTGAACCTGCTCATGAACCCGGCGATCGACTTCGTGTCGCTGCTCGGGCAGGCGGGCACCGGCAAGACCCTGCTTGCGCTCGCCGCCGGCCTCACGCAGGCGCTGGACGACAAGCGCTATTCCGAGATCATCATGACCCGCGTCACCGTCCCGCTCGGCGAGGACATTGGCTTCCTGCCCGGCACGGAGGAGGAGAAGATGCAGCCCTGGATGGGCGCGCTGGAGGACAACCTCGACGTGCTGAACGCCTCGGAGGAGCCGGGCGGCGAGTGGGGGCGCGCGGCGACGCGCGACCTGGTGCGCTCGAGGATCAAGGTGAAGTCGCTCAACTTCATGCGCGGGCGCACCTTCATCAAGAAGTGGCTGATCATCGACGAGGCGCAGAACCTCACGCCCAAGCAGATGAAGACCCTGGTGACGCGTGCAGGCCCCGGCACCAAGGTGGTGCTGCTCGGAAACATCGCGCAGATCGACACGCCCTACCTCACCGAGGGCAGCTCGGGCCTCACCTACGTGGTCGACCGCATGAAGGGCTGGGCGCACGCCGGGCACGTCACGCTCGCGCGCGGCGAGCGCTCGCGCCTGGCCGACTACGCCGCCGAGGTGCTGTAACGGGGATTGTCCGCGTGAAGGTGCTGCGCGCGCTGCGCGGGGTTTTCCGCCTGGTGAAGTACGCGGCGGTGTTCGCACTCGGCGCACTCGTCGTGCTCGTGCTCGGCGACGTGCTCTACTCCAGCGGACTGCGCGACCTGCGCCCCTGGGAGACAACCGGGCTGGCAAGCGAATTCCACGCCGGCATGCCGGACGCGCCGCGCACGTTCGCCGCGTACATGGCGCTCGAAGACCGACTGTTCACGGAGGTGAAGGCGCTCGAGCGGCGCGATTACGACGCGCAGCTTGACGCCTCGCTCGGCCGCTACAACCCGGCGGGCAGCATTCTCGCCGCGCGCCTGCGCCGCGACTGGAACCGCAGCTACGTGCTCGAGGCGAAGCCGGCGCGTGCGGTCGCGCTGCTGGTGCACGGCCTGTCGGACTCGCCGTATTCGCTGCGCTCGGAGGCGCGCGCATTGCAGGCCGAAGGCGTCACCGTCTACGGTCTGCGCCTGCCCGGACACGGGACGATTCCGGCGGGCCTCGACCAGGTGCGCTGGCAGGACTGGATGGCCGCGGTCGAGATGGCGTTCAATGACATCCGCGCGCGCCATCCGTCGCTGCCGGTGTATTTCGTGGGCTACTCCTGCGGCGCCGCGCTCGGCCTCAAGTACGCCGCGGATGCGATCGAGCAGGGCCGCGACGAGCGCCTGCCGAAGCGCATGTTCCTCATCTCGCCCGCCGTCGGCGTCGCGCCGGTTGCGATGCTGGCCAACCTGCAGCGCCTGGTGACCGATCTCGGCATGGCGCCCAAATCGCGCTGGACCAACATCGATCTGGAGGTCGATCCGTTCAAGTACGGGTCCTTTGCCAAGAATGCGGGTGCGCAGATCTACTACCTGACCGACGCGCTCGCGGGCGAGCTCAGGACGCTGGAGCGCTCCGGGCTCTCAGCCCGCCTGCCGCCGGTCGTGAGCTTTCAGTCGGTGGTCGACGACACCGTGAACTCGGACGCCGTGGTGAACCGGCTGTACGGCGCGCTGCGCGGCGGGACGAGCGAGCTCGTGCTGTTCGACGTCAACCGCCTCGAGAGCCTGCGACCGTTCCTCGAATTCTCGCCTCAGCCGCTCCTGGACGCGACGCGCCGCGGCGCGCGCAGCGACTACCGCCTGACGCTGATCACCAACGCCAGTCCGGAGTCGAGTGACGTGGTCGAGCGGATCTGGGCCCCCGGCGCCCCGGCTCCGGAGACGCGCCCGCTGCCTTATGCGTGGCCGCAGGGCATCTACTCGCTGTCCCACGTCGCGCTGCCCTTCGCGCCGGACGACCCGATCTACGGCCTAGAAGCGCAGGGACCCGCCGGACCGTTGCGCACGCTCGGCAATCTCGAGCTGCGCGGCGAGCGCAACGTGATGGTGGTGCCGGCCGCCGAACGGCTGCGGCTGCGCTCCAACCCGTTCCATGCCTACCTGCTTGGGCGCATCACCGCGCGCGTCGACGAAGACCTGAAGCCGTAGCGAGCCGGGTTCAGCGCGGCTGCCAAGGGCGGCCGATCGCCAGCCAGACCGCGCGGTTGTTTCCCTCGCCCTGGCCGAAAGCCAGGAACATCGGCCCGATGAGCGTGTCGGCGCCGACATACAGCGACCCGGAATAGTAGGTGCCGTCCGGCGTGAGCGGATCGACGCTCTGCCGGATCCGGCCTGCCTCGAGCGAAGCGCCCGCGTACATGCGGTCGAGAATGCCGCCCAGCTGCAGCCCGAGCGGCGGGCGGACCACGCGCCGGTAGCCGAGCGAGCCGAAGGCGACGTCGAGCGCGCGAAAGCGGTCCCGGTCGTAGCCCGACAGCTTCTGGAAGCCGCCCAGCGTGAAGGCGTCGAAGAACGGCAGCTCGGCGTCGCCCAGGCTGCGGCCGATGAGCGCGTTGGCCGTGAAGGTGTTGTTATTCCAGGTCGCGGCGCCGGTCCAGTCGACTTGCAGGCGGTCGTAGGTCTGGTCGCTGCCGAGCGATTTGCGCGGGGCGAACAGGTCGACGCGCCCGCGCTGCCCCTCGTTCGGAAAGTTGTAGTCGTCGAGCTGGTCGAACTCCATGCGCGCGGTCCACGCGTTCAGGCGCACTTTCTCGCTCGGCAAGACGGGCGGCCCGATGTCCATGCTGGAATCCAGGCGCCCTCCGACGAACCCGATACACGCCTCCCCCAGCGCGCCGATCTCCCGGCCCAGATCGAGGCCGAGCTGCGACGACTGCCTGCGGTACAGGGCGACCTTGTCGTCCCCGAGGAAGACGTTGCTCTGCATGCGGTACAGGGTCACGCGCGGCGCCGCGAACCACGGGCTGCCGGGCGCGAAGGGCTGGTAGAACTCGCTCAAGAAGCCCGCGATCTCGCCGACCTGCAGCTGGTTGATCCATTCCCCGCCGTTCGAGTTCATCCAGCGCCGGTCGGAGCGCCCGACGATCGTGAAGCCGGTATCGTGGCCGACGTTCGCGCTCAGGCTCAGCCCGAAGCGCAGGTAGTTCGGTCCCCAGGATTTCTCCTTCGGCTCGAACAGCGCGATCGTGCGATCGCCGTCGCGCAGCGTGTGCTCGCCCACGCTCTGGAAGTCGCCGGTCGCGTACACGCGCTGCACGTCGTCGTTGATCTGTCCGCGAGTTACGGTCGTTCCGGGCTTTACCTTGATCTCGTTCTCGACCGCCTGCGGATTGACGTGCTGCATCGGCGCGACGCGCACCTCGTCGATGCGATAGGACTTCTGCGCCACCGCGCGCCGCTCGCGCAGCTCCGCGCTATATTGCGCGGGCGGCAGGCTGAAACGGCGCAACTCGGCCTCGTGCGCGAGCGCCGCCTTCTCGCCGATCGCGATCGCGTCGGCCGCGCGGTCGAAGCTGCCGGCGCCGATGTCGCCGAGCTCGGGCGAGATCAGGACGTCGCCGGGCCTCAACTGTGCGAGCGATGCGCGCACGTTCTGCTCAGTGAGGATGTTGATCATCTGCTCGCTCACCGAGAAGATCGAGGTGATCTCGGAGGCCTTGAGCAGCGGCGTGCCCAGGTTCACGGCGATCACCACGTCGGCGCACATCTTGCGCACCAACTCCACCGGCAGGTTCTCGACCAGGCCGCCGTCGACCAGCATATGACCGTCGATCTCGACCGGCGCCATCACACCCGGCACCGACATCGTGGCGCGCATCGCCTTGGCGAGCGAGCCCTTGTCGAGCACGTACGGTGTTCCCGTTGCGATGTCGGTCGCCACCGCCTTGAACGGGAACGGCAGCTGCGAGAAGTCGCTCGCGTCCTCGCCGCGGTAGGCGAGGTCGGCGAATTCGCGCTCGATATTCTGGCCGTACAGCACGCCCTGCGGGAACTGCACCGTGCCGTCGCGGAAGCCGACCTCGGGACGCGCCAGGTAGCCGGTTTCCTCCCGCTTGCGGCGCTCGGTCATCAGGCGGCGGTCCGGGCGATCCTGGAACACCATTTTCCAGTCGATCGCCTTGACCTTCGACTCCATCTCGCTCACCGGCGCGCCGGTGGCGTAGACGGCGCCGACGATGCCGCCCATGCTGGTGCCGGCGATGCAGTCGACCGGCACGCGCAGATCGCGCAGCACCTTGAGCACGCCGATGTGGGCGAGCCCGCGCGCGCCGCCGCCGGAGAGCACCAGCCCGATGCGCGGTCGTTCCGCGGCAGCTACGCAGGAAATGGACAGTAACGCGAAGCAGGCCAGCTTGGCCCAACGACGCGCCCGCCGCCGCCCGCCCATCGGATCGCCTAGCTCACCACCTGCGCGCCGACGATGAGTACGACAGCTTGAGGTTCGTGCCGTCGTCGAAGAAGAGAGTCACGAATCTGCGCCCGGACATGTGGTCTCCTGGGTCAGTTTGTCGACATCCTGCGATACGCGCGCACGCAGTCCTCGCTACCGTCCGCGGGCATTGCGCCGCCTAGAAATGCATCGTACAGATAGGTCGGCACGAAGTAAAAGGTGCGCACCGCGGCGCGCGGAATTCCCGCCACGTCGACGCCGACCTCGGGCTTCTCGAGCGTGCCGTCGATGCCGACCGGCACCAGCGGGCTCACCAGGTGCGGCGTCTTCGGTTTTGGCGCCATGAACCCCTTCAGGCGGTGATCGCGCAGATCCACCTTGAGCTCGCCCGCGGCGCGCGTCGACGTGCTGTCCAGCATCAGCGCCTCGCTCCTGGCGACGCCGCCTGAGACGTTGAAGGCCGCCACGGCGCAGTTGATGCGCGCCCCCTGCTGCTTGTCGAGCACGGTGCCGAGTGCGCGCATCAACCCTCCGCCCCAGACGTCCAGCGCACGCGAGCTGTAGTCGGTCGGGAACACCGCAAAATCCGCCCTGCCCTCGATGTTGGAGGCGAGCGCCTCCAGCGGCCCGTGCGCCGCGAGCGCGACATTCATGCTCAGGCTGCCTTCGGCCCTGCGCGCCGGGCCGGTATCCTTGAACAGCGCACCGTACTGAAACCGGTCGAGATCGCCGTCCAGGCGGTAGCGCGGATCGTCGCTCGACAGATCCGCGTCCAGCTCGAGCGAGAGCTTGCCTTTCGGCGAATCGAGCTTGAGCGGCGCCACGCGCAGCCGCCCCTGCTCGAGCATTGCGATCACCTCGCCGCGCCCGAGCTCGGCGGCCCCCGCGCTGACGCGCTCGGCGCCGAGCGCGAAGCGGCCGTCGACCTCGCGCAGCGCGCGGCGCAGCGCAACGACCTGTGCCTCGGCGCGCTTGAGCTGCTCTGCCACCTTGGCTTCCATAGTCCCGGCCGAGCCCGCGGAAGCTCGCCCGGTTACTTCCGTGCCCTGCTGCAGGCCGAAGTCCTGTAGCCGCAGCAACGGGGACGCGAGCGCGACGTCGACCCTGCGGCGGCCGTTCACGCGCGCTTCGGCGACATTCCCGTTCAGGCGGCTCTCGCCGAGCGCGAACGCGATCTCGGCAGAGCGTCGTGCTTCGCCCAGCCCCTGCAGCGACGCTTCGAGCGACACGGGCCCGACCGACGGAAGACTGCGTGCGAGCAATGCGTCGAAGGCGTCCAGACGCGGCGCGTCGAGCTTGACGCGCAGCGGCGCGTCGCGTTGCCACGCCGCGCTCACCGCGACCTCGCCGAGGCGGCCGGAGACGTCGAACTCGCCGCCCGCGGCGGGCAGCAGCGTTGCGAGCGGCGCCGCGCCCGCCCGCAAGTCGAACGGCGATCCGACGAAAGTGCCCGTCGCGCTCAAGGTCGTGCGCGCGTCCGGCGTGGCCACCAGGCGCGCCTGGGCGATCGACGCTTCCAGCGGCGTAGCCCCGAATTGCATCACGACGCGCCCGTCGTGCGCTTCGAGCGTGAGCTTGGCGTCCGCCGCCCATTCGGCAAGCGTTGCGCCGCGCGCCGAGACTTCGAGCGTCGTGCGGCCGACCGTGGCGCCGAACTGCGGCAGCACGACGCGCGACGCCGCGATCTGGAGGTCGGTGTCGGGCAGCCGCGTCCCGCGCGGCAGCAGCTCGCGCGTCCAGAGCTCCGCGCCTCCCTTCGGTTGCCCCTGCGTCAGCTCGGCGAGATCGAGCAGCTCGAATTCGGCGCGCAGCAGGATCGGCGCTCCGGCCGGAGGCCGCGAAGCCTCGAAGCGGCCGCGCGTACGGCCCAGCGCGCCCGAGCCGTTCACCCGCAGCGTTCCGTCCCTGTGCCACTCGGCGCGCGCGGTCGCGAGCTCGAGCGGCGGAAGGCGGCCTCCCGCGAAGGGCAGCCGCAGGCTCGCGTCGCGCAGCTCGAGGGTGCCGCGCGCCGACTGCGCGAGCGCCGCCGGCGCCGCCCGTGCGACGAGTTTCGCGCTGACCTCTCCGATCGAACCCGCAGCGCCCGCCTCCCTGGGAAGCCCGAGCGCCCTCGCCCGTGCCTCGAGCACGATCGCCGGGTCCTCTGCGCGCATGTCGGCTTCGAGCGTTCCGTCCAGCGGGGATTTTCCATAGCGCGCCGTGAGCTTTGCACGTAGCACTCCATCCTTCCATCCGCCCTCCGCACCAACGCCCTGCAGCGCGACCGGCGCGGCATCGAGCCGGGCGATCCGCACGGTGAGCGCGCCGTCGCTCGCGCGCACCGCTTCCATGACCTTGCGGATCAGCCTGCCCGGCTGCAGGCGCGGTCGGTCGAGCGAAGCATCGAGCCAGCGCTGCAGCGCGACGGCGTTCAGCGCGTCCGCCTGCAGCGCTATGCCCGCGCGCGGGCGCGCGCCGCTGCGCTCGAGCGTCAGCTGCCCGGTGAACGCGGCGGGCCCGAGGCGCGCTTCGTCGAGACGCAGGTCGAGGTGCGCGGCGTCCGCAGCGAGCTGCGCGCGCGCGTGCAGCGGACCAAAGCTCTTGAACGGCGCGTCGAGGAGGCGCATGAGCGGCAGGAGCTCGCCCGCCTCCAGCGCCAGCTGCGCGCGTATCGACGCAGGCGACAGGGTGGCCTCGAGCGTGCCGCTCAACCGCGCGCCCGCCAGCTCCGCAGAGAGCTCGAACGGCGCCGCGCCGGCGGCGCCGAGCGCGGCCCACGGCGGCCCGCGCAGCTCGGCGCGCCACGGTGCGCCGTTCACGTTGCCGGAGGCCGCCACGCGCAATGGCCGCGCCGCGAGCAGGCTCGCCTCGAGCGAATCGATGCTCGCCAGCGGTTCGCCGGTGCAGGAAGCGTTCGCCACCACGCTCACGCGCCGTGCGCGCAGCCGCTCGATGCCTGCGAAACGCCAGCCCGCGCCGCTCCGCGCGCCGCGCTGCGCATCGCCGCCTTCGACCGGCGTCGTGCAAAGCCGCACGTCTTCGAGATCGAGAGCCGAGATCTCGATCCGCCGAGCGAGCAGCGCCCGGAGATCCAGCCGCAGACGCCCCTCGTGTGCGCGCGCGCTCCAGCGCACCGCGCCTGCGGCCCCCGCGAGCCGCAGACCTTCGACCTCCACGCCGGGATGCATGCCCGTGAGCAGATACACGGGTCCGTCGACGTGCGCCTCGCCGCCGAGCGCGCGCGTCAGCGCCGCGGCCACGCGCCCGCGCAAGCCGTCGAGCCGGATCGAGCGCTCGACGGTGAGCAGCGTCGCGGCGAGGCCGAGCGCGAGCGCGACGAGCAGCCCGAGGCCGGCGAGCAGACGGTGTCGGTGCGGTTTCGTCATCCTGACAGGAACTGTAAGTCAAACGGCCGCGCGGGTATAATCCGCCCCGCGCCGGAATCGCCGGTGCACATCGACTTAAGCATCCCCTCCTTTACCCGAATCGGAGTATCAAGATGAAGAAACTGTTAGCGCTCCTGTCGCTGTTCGCTGCATTCGCGGTCGCCGCGCCGGTGTTCGCGCAGAGCCAGAGCTCGGCCGACACCAACATGCAGATTTTGCGCGACAAGATCAAGGCCGATAAGAAGGCGTTGGTCGCGGCGAACATGGACCTGACCGACGCCGAGGCGAAGACCTTCTGGCCGCTGTACGACAGCTACCAGAAGGAGCTCGACGTTCTGAACAAGCGCACCATCGACGTCATCGTCGACTATGCCAAGGCCTGGAACGACAAGAAGCTGACCGACCAGCTTGCCAGCAAGCTGATCAAGGAAAGCATCGCGATCGACCAGGCGGAGGCCGCCATGCGCAAGCGCGAGGCCGCCAAGCTGCTCAAGGCCCTGCCGCCCAAGAAAGCGGCGCGCTACCTGCAGATCGAGTCGAAGATCCGCGCCATCGTCAAGTACGAGCTCGCGAGCCAGATTCCGCTGGTGGAGTAAGGCTGCGGACGGGCTCTGCGGCCCGTCCTACTTGCAGTTTCCCGTGCAGCGGATCACCCGCTCTGCGCAGGTGACGCGCCCGAAATCGCGCGCCAGCTCCGGCTGCTTGTCGCCGCCGGACTGGCGCACGGTCGCGTTATTGCACTGGCGCTCGGCGGTGACGTAGCGCGTCGCGCCGAGCCACTGCACGTTGGTGCAGCCCGGCTCGCCCGCGCCGAAGCGCACCCCGAGCTCGTAGGTCGCGCACAGCAGGCCGCGGTGCGCGACGTCCGCCGACACGCTCCAGGTTCCGTCGGAATCGAGCCAGCCGCGGGTATCGCCGAACAGGAAGTCGAGCCGCGCGGGCCCCGCGGCTCCCGCCTGCGCCGCGGGATAGGCAGGCGCCTGCACGCTGCGCGTGTTTCTGTCCTCGGCGTACGCGGGCCGTACGGCAAGCAGGGCGGCGAGCGCCAGTAGCGGCAGCCATCTCATTTCAGTCGAAACTGTACCTGAAGCGCAGTCCGACGTCGCTCTGCTGTCCGGTCGACGCGCTCAGCGACCACAGGCGCGAGAGCTCGAAGTCGAGCCGCAGCACGCTCGCGGTCCCGCCCAGGCCCTGCTCGAACAGGACCATCGCGCGATCGCTCACGCGCTTGCCGACCGTGACGAAGCGGCCGCCGAGGTCGCCGCCCCCGCCGACCGAGATCGAGTCGACGCCCAGGGTCTGCGCGAGCGAGCGCTCGGCGCCGCCCGGACCGCGGCCGAGGAGCGCGCCGGCGGCAGTCTGCAGCACCGACAGGTCCGCGCCCGAGCCGCCGCCCGGCGCTCGCCCCAGCACGAGCCAGGATAGCGCTTCGCCCTCGGGCACTTGCGGCTCGGAGACGATGCGCACGACCGGATTCTGCAGCGTGCCGGTCACCGCGACGCCGGCCTCGACTTCCTGGTTGCGCCGCATCGCCAGGATGTCGAGCGAGGGCTTGTTC
>Ga0187773_10000835_pt1 | contig 12370 bp, 14 predicted proteins | sample 0216_BV02_MP05_1_FD_133133 | JGI IMG/M metagenome (GOLD analysis project Ga0187773, IMG submission 133133) | Tropical peat soil microbial communities from peatlands in Department of Meta, Colombia - 0216_BV02_MP05_10_MG | ecosystem: Environmental > Terrestrial > Soil > Wetlands > Peat | place...
AACTCGACCGCCGACGGCGGAGAACCGGCGCGCGCATCCAGCAGCGTGATGTTGACCTCGCGGCGGGAGAACGCCTGAAAGATAGTGGGCAGATAGCCGATCGTTAGCGCCAGAAAGCCGAAACCCATCCCCGACTCCACCACGGTGACGAAGCGCGCCAGCGGGCTGCGCGGCGTGACGTCTCCTAGGCCCAGAGTGAAGAAGGTGGTGCCGCTCATGTAGAGGTCGGTCCAGAAGCCGCCGGGCAGGCCTGGGGTTGAGACGTACATGCTAGATCCCGCAGCCCAGTGCAGCAGGGCGAATCCGATCACCAGAAGCAACGCCCAAGCCACCAGCAATCCCAAAAGCGAGAGCGGGCCGTAGTAACTCAGGTAGGATTCGCGGCGCTTGACCGATTGCACCCGGCTTAGCAGCACGGACCAGGACTTCCAGGTAACGCGGTAGAACAACCGCGTGAAGCGGAAGTGGCGGGTGACGCGGCGCGGCAGGACGATGGTCTCGAAGGCCTCCCAGAGTACGGCTACGACGATCGCGATGCCTGCGGCGGCGGCCAACCCGTGCATGCAGCTCCTTTGCGCCCTTAGCGCGCTGGCTCGCGGGTCTCGACCGGCGTCACCGTGATCTCCACCTTCTCCGCGGCACGCAGCACCACCAGCCGGGTAAGCGCGCCGATGCGGACATCCGTGAGCAGGCGCTGGAGGTCGTCGATGCCGGCGACGCGCTGGCCGTCGAAAGACACGATGAAGTCGCGCTCACGCACGCCTGCTTTTGCCGCCGGGCTCGCTGGCTCGACCGAGAGCACGAGGATGCCGCGCTCCTGCTCGAGGGCGTGGAAGCGCACCACGTTGCGGGGCAGGGAAATGGTCTGCCCCACCACTCCGATATAGCTGCGCTTGATGCGGCCGTCGCGGATCAGCCTCCCGGCGACGAACTTCGCGGTGTTGATTCCGATGGCAAAGCAGATGCCCTGCGCTGGGCGGATGGTGGCGGTGTTCACACCCACCACGCGGCCGTCGGCGGTGATCAGCGGCCCTCCCGAGTTGCCAGGATTGAGTGCGGCGTCGGTCTGGATGATGTCGTCAATCAGGCGACCGGAGCTGGAGCGCAGCGAGCGACCGAGCGCGCTCACCACGCCCGCAGTGACACTCGACTCGAAGCCCAGCGGATTGCCGATGGCAATCACTAATTGGCCGACGCGCACTTGCGCCGAATCGCCTAGCTCAGCGGCAGCCAGATCAGGAGCATCGACCCGCAGCACCGCCAGATCGGTCCCAGGATCGTCGCCAATGAGCGTTGCCGGATAGCGGCGGCCGTCCACCGTTGAAACCTCGATGCGGCCAGCGCCGTGGACCACGTGCGAATTGGTCAGCACGAACCCGTCCGGAGTGAACACGAAACCGGAACCGCCGCCGCGGGCCTCGCGCGGGCCCGTGGGCGTCTGGACACGGTGCCGCACCTCCACGTTAACGACGGCGGGGCCTACTTTATCGGCCGCCGAAACCACTGCCTGCGAGTAGGCGTCGAGCAGACCTTGGTCGTCCAGCGTCGGCAGACTAGAGAGGAATTCAACCGAATGCATGAGGAATGGATGCGGCAGGCAGGGTGAAGGGTGCAGCAGCCGTCGTGGAGAATCTGACAACAAGGCTGAGGGCTACTGCGGCTTGTCGAGAGCCCGTGCAGGTTTCGAACGGCTGGCAGCAATCTTCTTGCTGCGGTCTCGCAGCTTCTCCAGGATTTTGACTTTCTCGGAGAAGCTCAGTGAAGCCAGCCTTTTCCGCCTGTCTTGTTTGCTACTGCCGCTGCCGTTACCCATTGGTGTCCTTGTCCAGGTATCTGTCCTGAAACCGATTCCACTTCAAGACTAGTCCATGGCCTATGAGGATATGGTTCAGCTTGTCGGCATTCACCACCTTCTGCTCAAGGAACTGCAAGATGCGTGCATGGTCCTTGGGACGCGCGGTATTCAGAGCGATCGCCACCAGATGTTCGGCCGTCATCACCCACGTCTTGACGCCCTCGACCTCAGTCTCTACCGCTCCCGCCAATGCCTCCCGCTCCAAATCATTGCTTGGCGGGAGGAACTGGACGGGCCAGTCTCCTATGACTATATGCTCCTTCTCCACCTTGAAACCCCGCGCCTTCAAGTATTCGTAGATAGGCGCGAGACTCAGCAGCTTACTTTGAAGCGTCTGGGGAAGCATTACAAAGATGTCCACGTCCAAGGTGGCAGCAGGCTCCAGGTAAAAGGTTGCCCCTACCGCCCCGCCGATAGCGTACTTGCCGATGATGCCATCGGTCTGCATCTGGTTAATGATTTCCAACGTAGCTTTCACGCGTTCCCCTCAGACGCGGCAGCCTCGTATCTGACTGCTGAGTGCTGATGGCTGAATGCTACTCCAGCGTGCAACTGCAATCGGCGGGCGGGACGTACTTCTTCAGGAAGTTGGCAACACGCTTATAGGCATCAATCTGGTTCTCGATGCGGGCGAAGCCGTGGCCCTCGTTCTCATAGACCTTCAAGTCCACCACGCCGCCTCGTTTCTTGATGGCTTCGGCCGCCTGGTCTGATTCTTGTTTAGGACAACGCGGATCGTGAGAGCCGGCGAGCAGCAGCAGCGGCGCCTTGATGCGGTCCACGAAGAAGATGGGCGAGCGTTCCTCCCAGAGCGCCTTGTTCTTCTCCGGATCGCCCATGGTCGCCAGATCGTACTGCTGTAACAACGGGTCTTCGTTCTTCACCTCGGTGAACCAGTTGACGAAGGGCACGATGGCCACGCCCGCGGCCCATTCGTCGGGCTGCTTGGTGACACCCATCATGGTCATGTAGCCGCCATAGCTACCCCCCATGAGCACGATTTTTGTCGGATCGGGGTAGCCGGACTTCTTGATCCACTCGGCCGCGGCTACCACGTCGGCCATATCGCCGCCGCCCATATCGAAGCGGTTCGCCTCCATGAACTCTTTGCCGTATCCGGTTGAGCCACGATAGTTGGGCGCGATCACCAGGTAGCCAGCGTTAGCCAGATATTGCACGATGCGATCGAAGCCGTTCTGGGTCTGCGCCGTCGGTCCACCGTGCACGTATACCACGGCGGCGTTGCGCCCGTCGCGCTGCATGTTATAGGGCACGTAGACGAAGGCTGAGATCGTCCACTTGCCATCGGTGCTCGGATAGTGGACGAGGAAAGGCTTCACCAGGTCGCCGGAGCGCACGCCGCCGACAAGCGAGCGCGTCACCTGCTGCGAGCGCTGACCGGCGAAGGTGTAAACCCATGCCTCCCGCGGCGAGTCAGGGCCGTTGTGAAAATAGAGCAGCCGCGAACCATCACGCGTGAACGCCGATTCGGCGCCGCCCAGCGAGTTCACTCCGGCTGGAAGTGGTAGTGCCTGAGAGCGTTGCCCGACTAGAAGATGCCCCTGAGGCACCAGATCATGCAACAGTATCTGGACATTTCCGTCGACGTTGACGGTCCATGTGACTTGACGTCCATCGGGTGAGAAAAAGCCGGCAGAAGCTTCCCACTTGTCCTGCGTCAGCCATTCGATCTTGTTTGAAAACACGTCGAGCAGTCCGACGTTGTCGTAGCCATTGCCGGCATTCGAGGTGATAAGCAGCTTCTTGCCATCAGGCGACCAGTCGGCAGCGCTGAAGTTGTGCTCGCCATGGTGTGCGGTGATTAGCGTGCTCTTGCCGGTAGCAACCTCCACGACGAAAATGTTGGAATCCTTGCCGGCGGCGTGCCGCTGCGTGTAGGCGATCCACTTGCCGTCACGCGACCAGATGGGGCCGACATTTCCCAGTACGGCGGGGGTACCCGTGGTCAGGTGACGCACTTTGCGGGTGAGGATGTCCATCACGTCGATCTCGAAGGTGGACGACGTCTGGGGCTTTACTTGGTAGGCGAGATGGCGGCCGTCGGGCGCCCAGGCTGGGCTCTCCTCGGAGATTGCAGGCGTGTTGGTCAGATTGACCACGTCGCCGTTCATGGGCGAGGTCAGGAAGATGTCCCACTGCTCGTCGCCGTCGTGGTCAGAGATGTAGGCGATCCACTTGCCGTCGGGCGACCAGGCGGGCGCGGTCTGGCGCTGGTCGCTGATGGTCAACTGCACCGGCCAGCCGCCCTCGGTCGGTACGAGCCAAAGATTGTTGCGGCCGCTGATGTTCGAGATGAAAGCGATCTGCCTGCCATCGGGCGACCAGGCCGCCTCGCCCACACGCCGGATCATATACAGCTTCTCGATTGAGAGCTGCCACTGCTGCACGTCAGGGTTGGCTCTGCTTTGGATCTGACGCGGATCGGTGATAAAGGCAGGCGCCGCGGCGTTCTGCTCCGCAACCAGGTCGGTGACCATAAAGAGAAAAATAGCAAATGCAGCCAGTACGCGCATGATGGAAAGCGCACACGACGTATGGAGCGGCAGTTTTATGGGGAATCGCAACCCGCCTTCAGCCTGGACCAAGGTCACGCCCTAACTGGCGACCTCCTCCAGTTGTTTCAGGTCGACGTCGAAGTTGGAGTAGACGTGCTGCACATCGTCATGCTCTTCCAGGGCCTCAACCAGCCGGATCATCTGGGTGGCCTGCTGGCCCTCCAGCTTGATGTAGTTCTGCGGCAGCATGGCGACCTCGGAAGTGGTTACGGCAAAGTTGCCCTTCTTGACCGCTTCCAGCACGCCTTCGTAACCGTGAGGATCGGTGATGATCTCCCAGTTCTCGCCGTCGTCGCGCAGGTCCTCGCCGCCGCTCTCCAGCACCACGTTCATCAAATCGTCTTCCTTCGCCGCCGCTTTGGGCACGACAATCGAGCCCTTCTTGTGGAACATCCAGGCCACGGAGCCGGCCTCGCCGAGGTTGCCACCATGCTTGCTGAAGACGTGGCGGATCTCGCTGATAGTACGGTTGCGATTGTCGGTGGAGAGCTCGACCAGCACGGCTACCCCACCGGGTCCGTAACCTTCAAGCTGGAATTCTTCGTAACTGACGCCAGGCAGCTCACCGGTGCCGCGCTGGATGGCGCGCTTGATGTTGTCGGCGGGCATATTCTCCGCCTTGGCTGCCTGGATGGCGGTGCGCAGGCGCGGGTTCTTGTCGGGATCCCCGCCGCTCTTGGCGGCCATGGTGATTTCCTTGATCAGGCGGGTGAAGATCTTGCCCCTCTTGGCGTCCAGCGCGCCCTTCTTGTGCTTGATGGTGGCCCATTTGGAATGGCCAGACATAAGAAATCCTCAGAACAGAAGTCGGTTTCTGCGGCCCTGGCAGCGGCCGGATGACGCAAGAACCTATGAAGGCAGTTGGGGATTATAGCATGGGTTCTGGGTGCACCCCGAGGCGCGAGTGCCCCACCCTTGGCCGTTCTTACCAAGAGCGGCAACTCGACGTTGTTCTCATCAGCCGGGCGCCGTCAGCCGACTTCGATACGTGTAAACCACGGCCAGCAACGGCGCCGCCAGCAGCACGCCCCAGAAGGGAATTACGAAGCCCAGCACGAAAGGCGTCAAGATCGAGGCCCATATCGGTACTTTCACCGTGTGCTTCATCAGATAAGGTTGCAAGACCAGGCCGTCGGTTACAGCTATGACGGTGTAAAGGATGAGAACATAAACGAGGCGCTTCCAGCCGCCGGAGAGGCCGCCGACGAGCGCCGGGCCAATGAGTGCGATCACGGGGCCGAAGTGGGGCACGAACTGCAGCAGGGCTCCCAGCAGTGCCCACAATGGCGCGAGCGGAACGCGGATGATCTCCAGGCCGATCAGCCACATCAGGCCCACGATCAGTGCGTCTGAGGACTGGGCGATCAACCAGCCCTTCAGCGCTGAGCCGGTCGTGCGCAGATGATCGAGGAAATTCACTGGGGTCGTTAGATGCAAACGGGAGGGAATTGCGGCATTGATTCATGGGATTATTGAGTTATTGAGAGTTAAGTCATTGAAAAGTAGGCCCGATTCGCTCGGGAGAGATAAGTGGTTCAATGAGTAAGTGGATCAATAGTCCATGGCCCACCCGCCCAATCGCGCCAGGGCTGTAAACCCTGGCCGTAGTAGTCCGTCCCACTCAATAGCATCGCGAATGGAGAACACGCTGGAGATCGCAACCATCGGGCGGGAAGAGGCGAAGAGCGCGCCGCTCGATTTTGACGTGGTGGTGCGGCAACACCAGCGGCGGATCTACCGGGTGCTGCTTGGGCTGGTGCGCGATCCCGACCTGGCTGACAACCTGACCCAGGACTGCTTTGTGCGTGCCTACCAGAAGCGGGCCAGCTTCCGCGGTAAATCGAGCGTCAGCACCTGGCTGATTGCCATCGCGATTAACCTGGCACGGGACCACGCTCGCAGCCGTCGCACGGGATTCTGGCGGAGGTTGTTCTCCGCGCCCGAGAAAGAGGTCGAGACAGCCCTGCAAGGCGCCGCAGACCTGAGCGCTTCGCCCGAGCGCCGGCTGATTGCGCACCAGCAGCTGAACAGGGTCTGGGAAATCGTGGATGAATTGCCTGGACGCCAGCGCGAAGTCTTCCTGCTGCGGTTCGCAGAAGAGATGCCGCTGGAGGAGATCGCTCTCGCGCTGGGCAGGGAAGTGGGCACGGTGAAAGCGCACCTGTTCCGCGCCGTGGGGACGGTACGCAAACGAATGAGGGATCCCTATGGACCAGATACATCGACTGAACGAGGATGAGATCGCCAACGCGCTGTCCGGGAAGCCAGCGGAGGAGCGGATCGCGGAGTGTCCCACCTGCGCGGGGGAATTTGCCGCCTGGACGGAGCTGGGCGGCGGGCTTCGACAGGACATGGAGTCGCGGGCTGACCTGCCGGCGTATTTCTGGATGCGTCAGCAGGCACGCATCCGCGAACGGCTGACGCCGAGCGCGACACGGTTGCGCTGGGCAGCGGTAGCGATCTTCGCGCTTGTACTTCTCGCGTTCGGACTGGTCCAGCGGGGCGCAGCGCCCACAGCCAAGGTGGCTCAGATCGCGCCGCCTGTGGCAGCGAGCCAGGTAGCGCAGCAGCCCGATCCTGATGATGCCCTCCTCCAGGACATACACGCCTCGCTTCGACGTGAGCTGCCGGCTCCGCTGGCGCCCGCCGTCGTGCTGGTAGAGGAGATGGCCTCAGCACCGGATCAAGCTCAGCAAGTAAAGGAGAACTAGATGAAACGCATCGCTGGTATTTACCTGTTCTTGACTTTCATAACCCTCATAACCGTGGCCGCCGTGGCGCAAGGTCCCGGGCCCATGGGCATGGGCCCAGGCGGTCCAGGGTCCCACGACATAGGGATGGGTCACCACCGGGGGCCGTTCGGAGCATGGTGGAAGAACTCGGAGGTAGTAAAGGAGCTTCAGCTCACCGATGCCCAGGTCAAGCAGATCGAGCAAACCTTCCTTGACTACCGGTTGAAGTTGATCGATCTGCGCGCCGACGTGGAGCGGCAGGAGACCAAGCTGCAACCATTGCTGGAAGCTGATCAGCCCAACGAGCAGCAGGTCAGCTCACAGGTGGACGCGGTTGTGGCCGCGCGCGGCAAGCTGGAAAAGGCCAACACCATGATGATGCTGGCCATCCGGCGCGTGCTCTCGGTGGACCAGTGGAAGAAGCTGCAGGCCATCCACCACCGGCACATGCATGAAAGAGACATGGGCCCGGGTGGACATGAGGAACACTTCCGCGGGCCGCGTCGCGGCAACGGGCCGGACGTGCCTCCGGCGCCCCCGGCCGAGAAGTCAGAGTAGCTATTGGGCCATTGAGCCATTTGGGTCAGGGATTTGCGTTTTTGTGACTCAATGAATCAATGGCTCAATGATTCAATCTCTCGTGCTAGACTCGGACCGAGGGCGAGGAAAAATGAAATTTGGCGTGATCATCTTTCCCGGATCGAATTGCGACCACGACGCGTACTACACGGTCCAGTCGGTGCTGGGGCAGCCGGTCGCCTTCCTGTGGCACGAGTCGCATGATCTGGAAAACTGCGACGTGGTCATCGTGCCGGGCGGGTTCGCCTACGGCGATTATCTGCGCACAGGTGCCATCGCGAGGTTTTCTCCGGTGATGGAGTCGGTGGCGCGCTTCGCCGCCTCGGGCGGCCTGGTGCTGGGCATCTGCAACGGCTTCCAGATTCTGTGCGAAGCCGGTCTGCTGCCGGGAGTGCTCATGCGCAACGCCAGCCTGAAGTACATCTGCAAGCCGGTCTTGGTGCGGGTTGAGACCACCGATACGCCTTTCAGCAACGCCTGCCAGAAGGGCGAAGAGCTGACCATCCCCATCGGACACATGGAAGGCAATTACTTCTGCGATCCCGAGACTCTCGCTGCGTTGCGGCGCGAGGAACGCATCGTCTTTCGCTATGTGGAGAACCCCAATGGCTCGCTGGACGACATCGCCGGCATTTGCAGCCCGGGACGCAACGTGCTGGGCATGATGCCGCATCCGGAACGTGCCAGCGAGGCGCTGCTGGGCTCGAGCGACGGGTTCAAGGTCTTCCAGTCGCTGGTGGGTGCGGCGGTCGCGAAGTAGGGACAGCGACTTCCAATCGTCCCTTCCTCGCCGATACGGTGACGCGTTGAAGGCTCGCGTTCATGCTTGGCCGAACTTGAACGGCAGCTTCAGCACCGCATCGATCTTGCTGATCTCAAAATCCGCCTGTTCTTCCGGACCTTGGGCCTCCAGGCGGGCAAACTCGCCACCGCGCCGGCGAGCCGTGTGCATGCCCAGCGCTTTTCCGGCCTTGATCTCGCTTGACGGGTGGTCTCCAACCACCAGCACCCGCCCAGGGTCGCGCTCGGCTTTGCGCAGGATGGAGCGGAAAATCGCCTCCTTGGTCACCAGGTGAGCCGTATCGGCGTAGAACACGCGGTCGATGGAGGGCTCGCGGTCGAGGCCCAGCGCGGCGACCTTATCGTGCTGTATCTCGGGATCGCCGAAGCTGACCACGAACACCCGCACCCCGCGCTGTTTCAGGCGGCGTAGCACGGCGAGCGTACCTGGGAACAGCGTGAGTTTGCCCACCGGCAAGGTGAAAAAGGCGAGGCGAGCCGCGCGCACAAGTTTCTCGCGTTCTGCCAGCTGCACCCCCAACTGCTCGCATACGTGCTCGTCGATGCGCGTTAGTTGCGGGTGAATGGCGAAGGCCCGCATGCGGACCCGGAAGATTTCCTCGGCTGAGGCGGGCAGTCCAGCCGAGGCCATGGCTTCGGCGGCACGAAGGTGGGCGGCCCGCACGCGCTGCCCGAAGCAATCGTAGAGGGTATCATCGAGATCGAAGACGACGGTGGTGATGAGCGGACGGGCCCGGGCTCGGCTGCCTACGGCGGAGCGGGCGGATTTGCGCGGCCGTCGGTTAGCTGAACGACTGGACCGCTTCGCCTTCGTCATTGAAGATCTCGAACAGGTTGACCAGGCCCACAATCTTCAACGTCCGCAAGGCGAGCTTGGAGGGGTTCACCAGCTTGAGGTTGCCGCCCCTCCGTTTGGCGGTGGTGAGCGAGCGGACCAGCACGCCGATTCCGCTGGAATCGATCATGGGAACCGCTGCGATATTGATGTGACGGCCGGGAGCGACGTCAGCAGCAAGCGCGGCAGATGGCATGCGTGCCTTTCCCTGGGTGAGGGGCCGCGTCATTATATGCAAAAAATTCAACTAGAAGAGATGAAAAACTGCACCGCGGGGAACGGCCGAACAAAAAGCCGTGCCGTGGCGGAATGGCAGGGCGGTTGGGAAGACGAAGCGGGCCTTATGCGTCGGTGGTGGCGCGGCCGGTCCAGCCGTGCAGCCCCTGCTTCATGATCCAGCGCATGACGTTGGAATTGTTATAGTAGTAGCCTAGCACGTACTGGCAGGTGGAGAGGCAGTGCGAGTTGCATACCTTCTTCATCTCGTCCAGTTGCTGGCTGTGGAAGTTGGGCTCCCAGATCTTGCCCCAGTCGGTGTGCGCCGAATACATGGGGAAGCACGGGGCCAGGGTACCGTCGGTGCGGATCACGCAGGAGTTGTGCCCGGCGCGGCAGTTCCACGGATAGGTCTTGCCGCGCATGAAGTCCTTCATCTTGCGCAGGTGGTCCTTGGAGTTGACCATGATGTAGCCCTGTGCGTTCTTCTCGATCAGCCAGTCGAGGATGGCGTCCACCTTCGGCCAGTCTTCCTGCAGGATGTAGGTGACGTTGTTCTCCAGGTGCTGGAAGTGCGGCTGCTCGATGTAGGGCGGTTCGTTGATGTGCACGTCGGTGGAGATGCCGTTGTCGTGGGCGATCTCGGTGAGCACGTAAACGTCGTCGATGTTGTTGCGGCAGATGTTAGTGTTGAACACGATCATGTAGCCGTACTGCCGCTGCTGCTTCACCAGGTACTTGAACTGTTTCTCGATGCGTTTGAAGTTCTTGGCCAGCCCCGGCTTCTCCTCAAGCGAATCCACCGCCAAGTTGAGGGCGGCGACGCCCAGGTCGCCGACGCGGTCGATGAAGTCCTCGTTCATGAGGATGCCGTTGGTCGGCAGGTAGACGAAAAAGCCGTTCTTGGTGCCGTAGTCCACGACTTTCAGAATGAAGTCGCGGCGCAGCAGCGGCTCGCCTCCCATGATGGCGATCACGCGGCAGCCGACCGACTTCAGCCAGTCGATGGAGCGGATGGCAGTCTCTTCCGTCATCCCCTTGATCTTGTTGTTGAAGGCCCAGCAGTAGTGGCAATCGACGTTGCACTTCCACTCGGTGAACAGGTACGAAAGCAGCGGGCGGAACTGGTCCGCCATCACGCGCGACTGTACGTAGGGCACGAACCAACGGCGAAAAGCGCGTACAAAATTGTTCGCATGATAGCTGCGAGTTTCTAACTCCGGCATCCAGCCTCCTTAGGTCGCAATTGAACAGCCCTCGCCCCGAACCGACTGCCTCAGCAAACCAAATACGAGTGCGCCGGGGACTCCGCGTGCGAAGCCGGACAGGCTATACCCTCCCCCCAATCAGCAAGCTAGCATAAATACCGGGGAGTACAGCCGTACAGCAAAAAAGCATTAGAATGCGCCACTTGCCAGCGTATTGTCATTTCTTTGCAGCGAACTGAAGGGCTGGGCGTCGTGTCTGTCAAGGCATAACGCCGGTGAAGCCGCGCTTCGAGATCGCGGATAAACCAGCTTAGACACGAACCAATTGCGCCAACAAGCATTTCCGGCGGGCTGGCATATCATGCGGCCAGAGGGAGGCTTATGGCCGCAGCGCAGGATGTTGAGATCAGCTTGGGAACAGGACGGCTGTTGGGACTGTTCTTCGCATTCGTAGTGGTATGTGGCATCTTCTTCGGGCTGGGATATACGCTGGGACACAGCGTGGCCCCTGCGGCCGCGACGGCGGAAGCGGCGTCACCGGCGGCGGCCAATGCTTCCAAACCCAAGGCCGCCGGGGCTCCGACGGAAGCCGCCAATGCCACGCCCACCAATGACCTGACCTTCTACAAGACCGTTGAGCAGAAGGACGCCAACCCACAACTCGTGCCTCCGTCGGCTCCCACGCCCGCCGCGGCGAGTGCGGCGGCGCCGGAATCGCCCCACGCCTCCGGCTACGTCGTGCAAGTGGCGGCAGTCAGCAAGAAGGAGGATGCTGAAGCGCTGGCAGGCGTCTTGCGCAAGAAAAACTATCCAGTTTTCCTGGCCAGCAATACTCCGGGAGACCCCCTATTTCACGTGCAGGTGGGGCCGTTCAACGACATCAAAGATGCGGAAGCCATGCGCGGCAAGCTGGCGGGCGATGGCTACAGCCCGATTGTCAAGAAGTAATTTGCGATTTCAGATTTGTGCCGGCGACCTGTTAGAAATCACAAATCGCAAATCACGAATCACAAATCCGAATCAAACCTCTGCTCCTTAAACGGGTCCCCATACATGTGATATCCGTTTTGCTCCCAGAAGCCCGGCACATCGCGATCGAAGAACTCCAGGCCGCGCACCCACTTCACGGATTTCCAGGCGTAGAGGTGCGGCACGATTAGCCGCAGCGGATAGCCATGGTCAGGGGTAAGCGGCTGGCCGTCGTGGTGGGTGGCGAAGAGCACGCTGTCGTGGTCGAGGTCTGCCAGCGGCACATTGGCGGTGTAGCCCTGCTCGGCGTGCACCAGCACGTAGGCGGCGCGCGGCAGTAGCTTCACCAGCTTGAGCACGTCGCGAAAGAGCACGCCCTCCCAGCGGTTGTCGAAGCGGCTCCAGCGCGTGACGCAGTGGAAATCGCTGGTCACGGTTGACTTTGGCAGGCGGTTGAATTTGTCCCAAGTGAGCCGCAGCGGCTGCTCCACCAGCCCGGAGATGCTGAAGTCCCAGCGCGCGGGATCGAAGCGCGGCACCGAACCGTATTGCAGGACCGGCCACTTCAGGGTAGCGGCCTGGCCCGGCGGCAGGCGACC
>Ga0187773_10000836_pt1 | contig 12367 bp, 10 predicted proteins | sample 0216_BV02_MP05_1_FD_133133 | JGI IMG/M metagenome (GOLD analysis project Ga0187773, IMG submission 133133) | Tropical peat soil microbial communities from peatlands in Department of Meta, Colombia - 0216_BV02_MP05_10_MG | ecosystem: Environmental > Terrestrial > Soil > Wetlands > Peat | place...
AGGGCCATTCCTTGGGGAACCTCTGCGTTTTCTTTTAGGTCCACGGCATAGCAGGAATGGCCGTCCAATTCCCCCAGGTAGTGGGTTTCGTGGTAAGGAAGTTTCAGCTCGGAGAAATTCCGCAGATAGGGGATTCGGGCGGAATTGGACTCCTGATGAATAAGCAATTGATTTCCCGCGAAGGCGAACCACCAGGCCGGGCCTGACCTTTCCTTCGGGGGCACGACGGCGGAGATGAAGAAATGGTTGTTCTTCATAATCTGCAGCTTTTCCGGCCAGGTATTCCCGGATGGATTTTAGCGGTTCTTCTTTTTTTCGATCGAGATTAACACTCCTCTGTTCCTCCCTTCCGCGATTGAGGAAAGAGGAACGGAAGGATGATATTGAGACTCTCTGCTCTTGGCGTTCTGCCCTATGCAGTGTTCTTCTCAGGCCGCTGGATCAATTCGAATATGACCCCTCCCACCTTGTCCGAATCCAGGTAGGCGAACCCGGTCCCATCCGACCGGTTGAACCCTTGGATTACCTTAAAGCCGGACCTTTCTGCCCTCCTTTTCCTTTCTTTAAGATCAGGGACCAGGAAACCAATGTGATGCAGCCCCTCGCCTTTCTCCCGTAAAAAGGACTCATGAATCGTTTTTCCGTCCTTCAGTTCAATTAATTCAATCTGAATCGGGCCCAGATGAAAGAACGCCCTTTTCCCCCGGTACCCGGCGGTTTCCCCGTAATAGGTGGCGGTGGGGTAATCCACATCTCGGATTTCAAAGGGGCCGAATCCGAAGGCCTCTTGATAATATTGGATCGTTTGGTCAATACTCCGCACGACGATTCCGATCTGGCAAAGGCTCGAAGGAGAAAAGATCTCCTGCCCCGATTTCGGGTTGTGCTCGCTCATCTTTCTTTTCCTTTCCCGCAGGGTAGCTCTAATTCGAGTATAGAACAAAACCTCCAGAAGGAAAACCCCGTATCAAGAGGAATAGGAAGTTCAGGGGGGCAAAAAGAATTTCCAGCGGAGGGAAGGGGAGACTTATACCGGGGAAAAAAGAACCCCCGGGCAGGGCCCTGGGGGCTCGGAAGGTCCGCCTATGCCGTCGGATGCGGAAGGACGAAATCTCTTTTCGAAGGTTCCCTTCTATTCGTGTTCGATTCGTCTCCGACCCTCAACGGGCATCGCAGAAATTCCATCTATCGTATCGGCCTATCCAGAGGAACCTTTACATGAAAAAATTTCCCTGGAAACTTTCCACGGGGCTCATTCTTTCCCCGGGTTTTGGACTGGGTTCCCAGGCCTAGGTCTACTGATGAAAATCATTCTTCCAGGTGGATTTATTGAATATTATAGGTTGAAGGACGCCCCGCAGTCCCGCTGGGTGAAAAGCTGTAAGAAATGAGAATCAAAAGAAAAAGAATCAAATAGCCATGGGTCACCCTGAAACGAAGTCATCCTTTCCCCCGGGGGAAGATAAAGACCTTTACTGCCGGGATTTACCTTCGACGCCATTGGCCGGCATGGGAAAGGTACTCGTGACCGGCGCCTCTGGCTATATCGGGGGGCGGTTAGTCCCTGAATTGTTAGCCAGAGGTTATCGAATCAGAGTGATGGTCAGAGCTCCTTCGCCGATTTACAAGGAACGATGGCCCGATGTAGAAATTGTCACCGCCGACGCTCTCGAATTGAACCAGCTACGAACAGCCCTAAAAGATGTCGATACTGCCTATTATTTGATCCATTCCTTGCTTCTGGGTCAAAGGGAGTTTGCCGCAGCAGATATCCGAGCGGCCGTTCATTTCAGATTGGCCGCGGAAGAGAACCGGATCAAGCGGATCATTTATCTCGGGGGCCTCGGCGATACCCAAACAAAACTGTCGCCCCACCTGCAGAGCCGGACCCAGGTCGCTGAGGAATTAATAAAGGGAAGAATCCCGGTCACTGTTTTGCGAGCCGCTACCGTTATTGGGTCTGGGAGCGCCTCCTATGAAATTATTCAGAATTTGGTCCGAAAGCTCCCCATCATTTTTATCCCCCGCTGGGCCATGACCAGGTGCCAGCCCATTGGCATTCGGGATGTGATCAAATATCTGGTCGGGGTATTGGAGATTCCTGAAACCTCCGGAAAATCTTTTGACATCGGGGGGGATGATGTTCTCAGCTATTACGAGATGTTAAAAATCCGGGCTGATTTGCTGAGCAAGAAGAGATTTTTTCTGCGGTTCTTTTCTTTCTTGCCCCTTTATTCATACCTGGGAGCCCTTATCACGACGGTGCCGGCGCCCATTACCCAATCTTTAATGAAAGGATTAAAAAATGAGGTGATCTGCCAGAATCGGGAAATCCAGCGCTACTTGCCTTTTCAGCCGTTGACTTATAAAGAAGCCATCCTCCGGGCGATGAATCGAGAGGAGCAAGATCAAATTTACTCCCGCTGGTCCGACGCCTATCCGCCCGCGCACGAACTAGCCCTGAAACTCCACGAACTGGAAAGAGGTCCCCGATATTCAAGCACCTACTCTTTGACCACCTCAAAAGAGGCTCCTTCCCTTTTTCAATGCCTAAGCAGGGTTGGCGGGAAAGAAGGCTGGTTTTCTAACAACTGGTTGTGGTGGTTGCGAGGGGCCATCGATAAGGCCTTACTGGGGGTGGGAACCTCCAGAGGAAGAAGGAGCCAGACCAGCCTGAAAATAAACGACGTTATCGATTTCTGGAGGGTTGAGGACCTTCAAGAAAATAGACGCCTCTTGCTCCGTGCGGAGATGAAAATGCCCGGAAAAGCATGGTTGGAATTTCGAATCCATGATGAAGGCTTCCAGAGAAGGCTCTCGATAAATGCTTATTTCGACACGGCAAGCCTATGGGGGAGGTTGTATTGGTATTGCTTCTTGCCCTTACACCGATTTATCTTCAATCGGTTGATTAAACAGATTGAAAAGAGAAGCGCTCCCTTGCTTTTGGATAAAAAAGGACCCCTATAAATTTGAAATCCCCCCCGGTTTCCTGGCAATAACGATCTGGCGGGCTTTAGGAAGGCCCAACCCCCTTTCTTTCTTCATGTTTTTGCCCTTCTCGCATAATCGAATTCAAGACGATAGGCCTTCCCGGTGACGGTAGGGTCTGGGTGAGAATCCAGGTCGGGCGCACGAACATCCCATCCGCTCGTACATTCGCATCGCCACCTGCATCATATCGATTGTATGCAGGTTCAGGCTGGATCCTCCAATTAATCATGTCTAGACTATCATGGAACCCCTAGCAAGGTTTGATCCACCGGGCAGCCAGAAAAGCACCGGTGCTCAAGTCTTTTAATTTCCCCTTTCTTTCAATTTCCCCTGCTCGGTCCGGATCTTCCTCCTTCAAGAAATGGACCGCCGTGCGGCTCTCTCCCTTCACCGGGGCGAGAGCGGCAAGTTCTCCAGGGGAACGGAAGAAAGCTTTGGAGAACAGGGAGTGGCCCTTTTGGCCTTCCTCGCGCCTGCGTTCGGCCCAGGGGCTCAGGCTGTTCAGAGTAGCCACGACAAGGGTCCCCTCCTTGCGAGTAACGCGGAAGAGTTCCTTGATCGCCTTCTGGCCGTCCGGGATGAATTCGAGGGCGGTGATGGAAACCGTTTTGTCGAAAGAATTTTCGAGGAAAGGGAGGCGGAGGATGTCAGCTGAAATGATCCTCAGCTGGGAGCTCGCGCCCTTTTGTCTGGCTTTCTGGATCATGGAAAGGGAAAGATCGAGGCCGACCACCCGGGCCCCGCAGGAAATCATGTCCAGGGTGAAAACGCCGGTTCCGCAGCCCGCGTCTAGGATGAACTCTCCAGGACCGGGCTTCAATAAGTCGTCGATCAATTCCCATTCCACCCTTTTCACCAAGGCCCCGATGGGAGTTGTGAACCATTTCTCATACCGGTCCGGCCAGTCATCGAAGAGTTGGGTTTTTTCCGAGGCGGACATAGCGTTTTTTCTCCATTATGCCCAACCTTATCATCGTCCCTTCAAGGGGTCAACCCTTGAAAATTCGGAATGCGGAATGTGGAACGGCGAATAGTGGAACAGGGGAATGCAAAATCCGATGCGGGGTTGGGTCTTTTCTTTGCGGATTTCGCATTCCGAATTCCGCATGCGAATGGGCCATTGACTTTACCTCGGGATGAAGTTTTAACGGGCTATTCCCGGAGGGATTAGCTGGGGAAAATGCTGGGGATCGTCATGGGATCGGGGGCCACGGGAGGAATCGTCGGTCCAACCCTGGCAGGATGGGTTTTTGATTCTATGGGAAGCTATCAGGCTCTCTGGCTCGCCTTTGCCGGGGCCTTCAGCCTGGCAGTGCTTCTGGTTCTGCGGGTCAAACCGTAACTCGTGGGATCACGCCGTCCCGCGAAACCCGGGGTGCCCCTGCCTGAAACCTAAGACTCGAAATCCGAAGCGTAAACCCTTTGATTTTTGCCCAGAAGGTCCTAGCCCCCGGACCTGACGCCATATCGAGGACCACCTTCAGGGGGCGCCCTTTTCAATCCGCTTTGAGCGATTCCCTGCTTTTCATGCCTCCGCTCCGCCGGAGGTTATGATTATACAGCCGGGGAAAGGCTCCTGGGGTCCCTCGCCTCCCAGTGGCCGGCATCCACCGCGGTGATGAATTCCAGGAGAGAGCGATTGAAATGCTCCGGCTCCTCCAGGTTCAGGGTGTGGCCGCTGCGGGGAAAAACCTCCAGCCCGGCGCGGGGTATATTCTTCTTCATGAAGATGCTCCCCTCCAGTCCCCGTTCATCCTCATCCCCCAGCATGATCAGGACCGGCAGAGCCATCTTCTTCAGTTGATCCCCTAGGTCGGTAATCGAGGGCCGCTTCCGTTGCACCCCCAGGAAGGTATAAGCAGATCCTTTAGCGGAATGCTCCTCGAACTGGCGGCGGAATTCATCCCAGGCCCGGGGATTTTTATTCTGCAACTGAACCCGAGCCGGGCCCAGGGAGTAGGTTTGGGAGACTGCTTTCATCCCTCCCTTTAACATCTGATCGGCCACCTGGACGATCTGCTTGTGAAAGTCCTCCCGGTTCGCCCCGCTCCCATACCCGGAGCCGGCGATGGTCAAGGAACGGCAGTGATCCGGGTATTTCAACCCGAATAAAAGAGAGGTGTAGCTTCCCATGGAAAGCCCGCATAGGTGGGCCTTTTCAATCCTCAGGGCATCCATGAGCCCCTTGAGGTCTTTTATCTGCAAATGCTGGGAATAATCCTCGGGTGATTCGGGAACATCCGACGGCGGGTAGCCCCGGGCTGAAAAGGTAACGGCCCGGTAACGGCTGGAGAAAAAACGCATTTGCGCCTCCCAGCTGCGCCAATCACCGGCGAACTCGTGGACAAAAATCAGCGGAATTCCGCTGCCTGCCTCTTCATAATATAGATGGATATGGTTGACCCCTACTTTGGGCATCTCCTCCTCCTATCTCTTTGGTTGGACCCTACGGGTATATCTAGCACAGGAAGAGTAGGATTTCCAGCGGTTGGTGAGGGGGCTCGGGAGAAAATTCTTGATTTGACAGACGGCCCAAGATTCACTAATATCATAAAAAAAGAAGAAAGGAGGAGATATGAAAATATTGCTTGGCGGAATTGTGGCCCTGATCATCGGTTTCGTTGGCCTAGTTATTTGGTGGTTTGAGTTTCTGCGAGTCTTGAAAGGAGTCGTTCCCATCCTCTTCGTCCTGGGAGGGGCCCTGGCCGTTTACCTGGGAATCGAAGATATCAAGACCACAACCGCTTCCCCGCCCGGGGAGGAGAAGAAAGAATAAATTCTTTTCTGTGATTTCAGGAAAGCGGCCCTTTCTATCCTGCAGGGAAGAAAGGGCCTCCTAGATTTGGAATTCCAGGTGGGCGGTGGGGGATGATTCAGTCCCTATTCCACCTTGAATTTCACTTCTTTTAAAACCTTTCCCTCAGCATCCTTGATTTCGACCTTCCAGTCTCCCTTCTGTCCGCCCACATTTTTATTAGCCCAGGTCCTCCATTTGGGGCCCGCCTTCAGGGGAAGGTCGATCTTCCTAACCTCTTTGCCTCCCTGGGACCAGACAAAAGAGACCTCCATGTCTTTGGGGATGTTGTTGGCTTCGATGAAGCAAAAAACCTTTTCGGTGGAAGCGGGAAAACTCTCCGCAGCCCCCACCGGCTCCATATTTTCCACCCCTGTGCCCACCACCGCACGGGCGATAACCATCTCCTGGGAGGCTGCTGCGGCTTTGGGTTTTTCCTGGCCCAGAGCCAGGTGGGCAAACGCCCCGACCAGAGCAAAGGAAATAAGAAGAACCAGAAATTGCGCGGGTTTCTTTCTCATCTTTTTCCCTCCTTCCTGATTTTTGGGAACCCATGGATAATTCTATTCTATACGAAACCAGATTATTTCTCAAGCCGGGCGTGGTTCTCATCTCGCCCAGGCAAAAGAATGATCAGGAAAGATTTATCCCTTGAATTTATTGCCCCGGGAAGTTACATTCAATAAACCCCGGCAAGGGATTATAAAAATGAAAGTCCTCTGCCGGAAGGGATCGGTAGCAAAAGCTTCAAGAAAATCAACCTCGCCTGAATCCCCATGAAAATAGACCTGCTGGAGGCAATCCATGGAGCCGTCAGGAATAAGAGGGTCTCCAAAGGCCCGCTTCATCGGGAGCGGTGCCCAATGGGGAGTCGGAAGGAATTGAGATGGGCGAGAGCTGGGTAGAGGAGAGGAAGACCGAAGATTTGTGGTGCGGAAACAGGGGGCAAGGTGAAAATGATAATGGATTTTTCATCACTCAAAGCAAATAAAAGAAGGCTACGAAAGGACCTTGAGAGTCTGGGAAAATTTGGGGAAGGGCCGGATGGAGGAATTCTGAGGACAGCCCTATCCGACGCCGACCTGCAGGCCCGGGAGTGGTTTAAAGGGCGAATGCGGGATGCGGGTTTATGGGTTCGGGAAGATGCAGTGGCCAACATCATCGGGCGACTCGAACCGGCTTCCGGAGCGCAGGCGGCGCCATGCATTGCCACGGGATCGCACATGGATGCCGTTTTGCACGGGGGAAAATTCGACGGCGCCGTAGGCCTGTGCTGCAGCTTGGAGGCCCTGCGGGTCATCCAGGAAAGCGGATTATCGATCCCTTGCCCCGTGGAACTCATTGTCTTCACCGATGAAGAAGGGGCGCATTACGCCGGGACTTTCGGAAGCCGGGCCATGTTGAATCTTCTGGTGGAGGACGAAATTTATAAATCCCGGGGATCGGGGTGCCCCTTTCTGGCCCAGAGCCTGGAACGAATGGGGAAAGACCCGCGGCAGTCCGGCAAGGCAGCCCGTTCTCCCTCGGAGTTTCGGGCTTTCCTGGAGCTGCACATCGAGCAAGGGCCGGTTCTGGATTCGCTCGGAATTCCCGTAGGAGTAGTTGAGGGAATCGTGGCCATCGATCGCCATATGATTGAAGTTGAGGGAAAAGCAGGGCACGCCGGAACCACCCCGATGCGCCTTCGGGACGATGCGTTGGTGAAGGCGGCCGGCTTCATCACCGCGGTCAATCGGGAGGTGCGATCTTTGGGGTCGGATGTCGTGGGGACCATCGGGGAAATGAAGGTTCATCCGGGAGCGTTCAACATCATCCCTGGCAGGGTGGAGATGACCCTGGACCTCCGCTCCATGAAGAAATCCCTCTTGAGAAGCGCCAGAGGAAAGATTCACGAGGTTCTTCGCTCCATCCCGGGCGCCCGCATGGAGACCGTCCTGTCGAAGGACGGGAGCAGGATGGACCGAAAGATCATGGAGCTTATCGAGGAGGTCTGCCGGCAGAGGGGCGTTTCTTGGAAACGAATGGGCAGCGGCGCCGGTCACGATGCTATGACCTTTCCCACCCGGGGCATTCCCACGGGCATGATTTTCATCCCCTGCAAGGATGGCAAAAGCCATTGCCCGGAAGAGTCCATCCGGTGGGAGGATGCGGCCATTGGGGCCCAGGTCCTGGCGGATACAATCGTGAGAATTGCCCATGGTAGCGATCTCAATGGAATGAGCAAAAGGGCGAAAAGGGAAAAAGGGGAAATGAAGAAGGACGGGAAGAGAGATGGAGAGAGATAAATTCCTCGGTCCCAACTGGCTCCTGGGTACCCGGGAAGCGATCCGTTTGTTCCGGGATGTAGCCGTTCCCTTCCGGTCACGGGTTGGAATTCTGGATACCCATACCCATCATAACCTGCGGCAGATCGTGGAGAACCAGCCCTTTCCCAACATATGGAGGGCGGAGGTTCTGGAAGACCGGCAGGAGTATGCCAACAACGATCACTATATCATCCAACTAGCGGCCAAGCTCCCGGGTTTTTCCCAGGCTTTTGCCCGGAACCCCCGGATTTCTGATTTCGAAAAATGGGTGGCCCTCAGTCGGGTCTTCCCGGACCTGGAAGGAAACCACATTCACCAATGGCTCCATCTCAATCTTCGCCGTCTCTTCGGGATTCACCTGCTTCTGAATGAGAAGACGGGAGAAAGAATCTGGAACCTCACCTCAAAGCATTTCCAGAAAAAGGAGATGCTTCCCCAGGCTGTCCTAAAGCGGGCCCGAGCCAGGGTGATCTGCACCACCGATGACCCGATCGATGACCTGGAATATCACCTCGCGACAGAAAAGGTCGGAGGGGTCCGGTTTCTTCCCACCTTCCGGCCGGACGCCTACGCCAACATCTTCAGCGATTCCTGGCGGTCCAATGTGGACCGGCTTTTGCAGAAGACCGGAAAGAAAGCGAGCCTTCAGGGCTTGGTGGATGCCCTTGGAGAGCGCCACGAATACTTTGCCCGGAGGGGAGCGCGGGCCAGCGACCATGGCCTCCTGGAGCCCTACGGGTTGGAAGTAAGCCAGAGAAGGGCGGAGGAGGTCTTCCGCGCGGCTTACGGGGGAAGGAGGAAGTTCGGGCCCCGGTCTCCGGAGACAAAGGAGTTCATCTCTTTTCTGATGCACCGGTTCTGCGAGATGAACCAGAAGAAGGGGATGGTCACCCAGGTCCACTATGGGGCTTTCCGGAATGCCAACCGGTATTTGTTTGAGAAGTGGGGGGCGGATGTAGGGGGGGATATTGTTTTCGATCAGGTTCATATCATAGAAAATATCACCCCTTTACTTTCCAAGTTCTTCGACGGGAAAGATTCTCGCCAGTCCCACCTCGTCCTGTATCCCATGAATCAGGCCTTCACCCATGTGAACATCATGCTGGAGCGGGCTTTTCCCAACGTCCATGCGGGATTCCCCTGGTGGCATAACGACACCCCTTACGTGATGGAGCACTACCTCCTGCACACCGCGGGAGCGTCCCTGCTTACCTCCAGCGGCGGCCCGGTCTGTGACGGGAGAAAGGTCCTGTCAGAAGAGAGCCGCTTCGAGGTTTTCGACCGGGTGATCTGCCGGGCGGTGGGCAAGCTAATGTCTGACGGGCAGATTTCAAAACCCGGAGGGATACGGCTGGTAAAAGCGCTGATGTATGAGAATCAGGCAAGATTATTCGGATTGGGCGGGGGCGATTCATGAATTGCCTCTGGAATATTTTCATAGATTTCCTGGTGTAGAGGCGGTTTGCGAACCACCCCTGTGGTCAAGATTTGCTCTCCCTCCTCCCTCCCGAACCATGCACTCGCCAACTCCGTTTCTTTTTCTTCCCACGATTTCATTTACCCCATCGACAACGATCTATCCGGTCTCCAAGACCCCGGAGGATGAAAGCGGACTATCCGATAGATGCAGAAGTTCAACGGGAACGCGAGAAAATAAAGGGAATCGTGCCTCCCATTCCCATAACCTCATTGTTTGACAATTTTGCGCTCATCCTGGCAAAATCCTGACTAATTTTGTACCCCCGCTAAAGGCATTAGGCTGAAAAGTGGTTTTAACTATTTGATATTATTCATATCCCAACTCCGATCCTTTTGGCTTGATTCTTGCTCGTTTGGTAATGCAATCACGGGAACAGAGAAAAGACCCGGGGGGTTCGATTTTGGATCATCATGGCGTAAGAAAACTGCAACTTATTATCATTGCTGCCTTTTTCGCGCTGACCATCCATGGGAAGGCGTTTTCCGCTGATCCCTCCCCGGTTATCGGGACTCTTCAAAGGGTAAGCGGAACAGCGGCGGTTGTGAGGCAGGATCAAATCCTACCCGCCAAAGCGGGCTTGGAAATTCACTCCAATGATACCCTTCGTACGGGTCCCGATGGGTCCATCGGGGTCGTGTTTCGCGACGATACCCAATTGTCTTTGGGACCCGGCAGCGTGTTGGCCATTGATGAATTTGTGTATGCTCCGCGGCAGGGCAAGCTATCGCTTATTTTTCGAATGATGAAGGGAACTGCCGTTTACCTGTCTGGGCTCATCGCCAAGCTTGCACCTGATTCGGTCCTTTTCGTGACTCCCTCCGCTTCTGTAGGAGTACGAGGCACAAAATTTGCCGTGAAAGTCGAAGAAAGGTAGCTATCAAGCGATCCTTTCTCCGAGCGGCGGCGCTCTGGACGGCAAAAGGCTTTTCCGGAAGGATACCTGAGTTAACCCAATGAAATTATCGCCCAGAGTTCAGACTCTATGGCCCTTATTGTTCCTCCTTGTCGGATGCGCCAGCAACCCCCATCTAATGGTTTCACCATCGGTCCCCTATGCCGAAGTTGAACAGCCCCAAGGTGAAACAGAGACCTCCAAGGGCGACCTGTTCGTCCTCTTGCCTGAACCGGATGGCAAGGCCGGTTCCATCCGCATTGCAAACGCAGGAGGCTATCAAATCCTTGACAAGCCAGGGGACACGACCCGGGTTGAAGATTTTAATAGCCCGCCCATTGCGCCCCAGCCCCTGGATGAAAAAGGGATTGCCAGCATCTTCGGGGACGCCCTTTCGGCGGAGCCAGATTCAACCGCCCGTTTTCTTTCTTTCACCCTCTGGTTTAAAAGCGATAAAACCAAACTTGCGGATGGATCCAAGGCGATACTGCCGGAGATCCTAAGGGCGATTCAAATTCGTAAACCAACGGAAATCCATATCGCAGGTCATACCGATCGTTTGGGGACGGAGCAGCATAACCTAAAGCTCTCCTCAAGGCGGGCGAACTTTATCCGAGATTTCTTGATTGCCAAAGGCATCCAATCGAGCGTGTTATTCGTTTCCTTCTGGGGCGAGTCAAGGCCCCTTGTATATACCGAGGACGAGGTTGCAGAGCCTCTTAACCGAAGGGTTGAAGTGATGATCAGATAGTTGGGGGAAGCTGATTTTTCCGTCGGTACGGGGTTGGGGATTCAACATGAGATGAGAGATGCCCGGCGGGCGTCTTTTCCCCGCTTCCCATGAGGCCCCAGGAAAGGCCCGGCGGGAGAGATTGTTCGGAAAGGCTCTTTCCATTTTCTTACCAGCATATGCCGCCCCCGGAAAACAGGGAACCGATCATTCGCCGCGCCCAGAAAAATCGCCCAGCGGTTCTTTTTTATGGAATCGCCTTTTCGGCCCTCCTTTTCCTCCTGAACATTCTTAACCCCGGCCTTACGGATTTCCTCAATAATCAAATCTATGATCTGCTGGTAAAGATGGAGCGCACAGGAGACCCATCCCCGATTCCGGTGATCATCGATGTCGATGAAAAGAGCCTCAGGCAATACGGGCAATGGCCCTGGCCGCGCCATCGAATCGCGACCTTGATCAACAAGCTCAGGGAATTGGGGTCTTTGAGCATAGGCTTGGACATGCTTTTTGCCGAAGACGACCGGACCTCGATCCACGTGATCAAGAAAGAGCTGCGACGCGATTTCGGATTCGACCTCCAATTCAGAGGAACTCCCCCGGAACTCATGAACAATGACCAAAGCCTCGCGGATGCGCTTTCCAGAAGTGCGGCTGTGCTGGGCTATCAATTCCTGTTTGATGAAGATTCCCGACCGGACGGATGCCTGCTCCATCCCCTGCGAGTTCATCGAATTGGGAACCCTGGGAAAGAAGAGGAGGAGAAGCTCTTCCTTCGAGCACGGGGTGCGGCGTGCAATCTGCAATCGCTTTCTCGGGCCGCAGGAGGGTCCGGTTTTTTCAATATTGCCCCGGACCCAGATGGCATCATGAGGCGAGTGCCCTTAATCATCGAGTACAAGGGCAAGCTCTACCCAAGTCTGGCCCTGGCGACGCTGATGCGGGCGATGGCCATAAATGAGGCCGTTCTCAAAACCGGTAGGAGCGGTGAGGATTCTTTAATTCTGGACAAAACTGCAATTCCCCTCACCTCCCAAGGAACCATGTTGATCCGGTTTCGCGGCAAAGGCAAAACTTTTGGATATATCTCTGCTGCGGATATCCTCTCTGATCAGGTCCCCAAAAATAAAGTTCAAGGGAAAATATTATTGGTAGGTACCTCCGCCTCGGG
>Ga0187773_10000837_pt1 | contig 12366 bp, 12 predicted proteins | sample 0216_BV02_MP05_1_FD_133133 | JGI IMG/M metagenome (GOLD analysis project Ga0187773, IMG submission 133133) | Tropical peat soil microbial communities from peatlands in Department of Meta, Colombia - 0216_BV02_MP05_10_MG | ecosystem: Environmental > Terrestrial > Soil > Wetlands > Peat | place...
GACAACTCGGCTAGCGCGATGACCGGGACGAGCGAGCGTGCGACGAAGGCTGCCGCGCGCCCGCCCGGACCCGCCTCCCCGAGGAGGGTCGCCCATTGGAGCGCGAAGCACAGCTCCGCGATCGTGGCGATCGTGCGTCCGACGACGATCCGGGAAATCCAGGTGTCGTGAAGGCAGATGCGTGGGAGGTCGACCATGGGGAAGACCGAGCGAAAGGCGCAGCCGAGAGCATAGACGGCGGAAAGCCACAGCAGCCTGCGGCGCGAGGCGAGCAGCTCCGGCGGTATCGAGGCGGCGCGTCGCGCGAGGAGCCGCGCCGACCATGCCCAGAGAGCGATATTGACCGTGGCCGCCGCGCACAGGGCGAGCCACCAGGCGAGCAGGGCGCCTTCCATGTCAGGGAAGTCGCATGAGGGGCTCTCCCGTCCGGATCGCGGCGCCCTCGCGCACGCCCTCGTGCAGCGCGAATCCCCGAGGCGCGAACACGAGGATCGTCGAGCCGTGCTGGAACCAGCCCATCTCCTCGCCCTTGGCGAAGCGGGCGTCGCAGGGAATGACGTTCGGCCCGCGATAGCGAAGGTGCAGGAGCTCGTCGAGAAAGTGCAGCCGGATGCTGGCGACCAGCACGGCGGCGACGGGGACCATCAGCACCTCGTGGCCGCCCGCATCGAGGCGCGCCCTGATCATCGCGCGCTCGTTCTTGCAGAAGAGCTTCTCCACGCGACGAAGCGCGATCGGGTTAACGTTCCAGGTGTCGCCTGAGATATACGTCACTTGGCGCACGCGGCAGTCGTGAGGCGCGTGGAAGCGGTGGTACATGCTCGAGGTGATTCGCAGGGTCGCGTAGGCCGCGTCGCGGTAGGTGCTCACGAGGGACGCGTCGCCCAGCAGGTCGTGCAGCGTGTAGGGAAATCCCTTCGCCTGCAGCAGCTCGCTGCGGTCGAGCCGCCCGCACGCGCCGACGATGGCGTCGCAGGGACTCGTCAGCACGCTCGGATCGGTGCAGACCGGCCGCGCGCCCGGCTTGAGCTCCCGGATGAAGCAGTCGTGGAGGCTGGAGAATCGCTCCTTCCTCGCCTCCTCCGGATGCAGGTCGGCGAACAGCTTCCACGCCGCAATCGAGAGGCGGCTCACGAGCGGCTGCTCGATCTTGCTGAACCAGCCCATGAACCGCGTGAGGAGCTGGCGCGGGATGCGGTTCGTCAGCAGGAAGTTCACGTCCTCCTGCAGGAGGACCGACAGAAGGGCGTTGCGGACCGTCATGGCACTGTAACGCTCCGGTAGTAAAGAGCAGGGTCATGCAGGACACGGCACTTCTGGTGGGACTCGGAGCGGCGGCCGCGGCGCTGTGCCTGCCCGCCCTGCGCATGCGGCTGGAGCTCTCCAGGGCCAAGCACCCCTCGCTCGCCGGGCATGCGCGGATCGCGCGCAGCATCGCGGCGCTGGTGCCCTACTACTCCTACGACGAGGATCGCTTCTTCCGGTCCGACGGAGCGCCTGGGGACGTGGTCGCCAGACGGCGGGCAGGGTTCGCGCACCTCGTCGGGCTCTACCGCCTGCGCTACCCCCGCGGCGCCGCGCTCACCGCGCAGGCTGAGGTCGCGATCTCCGATTTGCAGTTCACCAGCCGGTATCGGGTGCCGTTCCAGTACAGCCGCTACGTGCGGGAGCACCTGAAGTTCGGCTCCTTCCTGGAATCCTCCGATGGGGTCACAGTCACCGATCTCGACGGCAACCGCTTCTACGATCTTGCCGGGTCCTACGGCGTGAATCTGTTCGGCCATGACTTCTACAAGGCCTGCATGGCCGAGGGCAGCGCGCGCGCGGCGCGGCTGGGTCCGGTGCTGGGCGCCTACCATCCCTGCGTCGAGTACAACGCCCGGCGCCTGCGCGAGATATCCGGGCTCGACGAAGTGTCCTTCCACATGTCCGGCACCGAGGCCGTGATGCAGGCGGTGCGGCTGGCGCGCTTCCACACCCGGCGCACGCACCTGGTGCGGTTCAGCGGCGCCTACCACGGCTGGTGGGAGGGCGTGCAGCCCGGGATCGGCAACCCGGTTCCGCAGCGCGAGACCTACACATTGAAGGACATGAACGAGGATTCGCTGCGCGTGCTGCGCCAGCGCCGCGATATCGCCTGCGTGCTCGTGAATCCGCTGCAGGCTCTGCATCCCAACGCGAACGCGCCTTCGGACGGCTCGCTCGTCGACAGCGGCAGGAGCGCGCACTTCGACCGCGCGGCCTACGCGGCCTGGCTGCGGCGCCTGCGCGAGGTCTGCACCGGGCGCGGCATCGTGCTCATCTTCGACGAGGTGTTCCTCGGATTCCGCCTCGCGCCGGGCGGGGCCCAGGAGTACTTCGGCGTGCGCGCCGACATGGTGACCTACGGCAAGACCCTCGGCGGGGGCTTCCCGGTGGGCGTGCTGTGCGGGCGCGCCGGCCTCATGCGGCGATTCCGCGACGACCGCCCCGCCGACATCTGCTTCGCGCGCGGCACGTTCAATTCGCACCCCTACGTGATGGCCTCCATGCAGGTGTTCCTGGAGCGCATCCAGACGCCCGAGATCCGCGCCCTGTATGCGGGACTGGACGGGCTCTGGGACCAGCGCGCGCGGGCTCTGAACGCGCGCCTCGAGGAGGCGAGCCTGCCCCTGCGGGTCGCCAACCTGTCTTCCGTCTGGACCGTGTGCTATTCGCGCCCGTCGCGCTACAACTGGATGCTGCAGTACTACCTGCGCGCCGAGGGCCTCGCCCTCAGCTGGGTGGGAACCGGCCGGCTGATATTCAGCCTCGACTACACGGACGCGGATTTTGGCGCCGTGTGCGACCGTTTCGTGGCTGCCGCGCAGGCGATGGGACGGGACGGCTGGTGGTGGTCGGACGCCAGACTCTCCAACCGCGCCATCAAGCGCGTCATCCTCCGCGAGATGATCGCGCAACGCTTCTAGCCGCGCTGCGCGCCGAGCGTGGTGTCGATCAGCTCGCCGCGAAGCAGGGCGAGCGGAGCCTTGTGGTAGAGCTTCAGATCGTGGAAGGGATCGGTCAGAATCTTGGTCATCCACACCAGGCCGGTCTGCACGTCCCTGATGAAGAAGAGGTGCACCGTCCGGAACGCGAGGCCGCTCGCCCCGATCAGCAGCCAGATCTTGCCCACCTGCGCGACGAAATCGCCGGCGCTCGCGGCGCGCTGGAGGGTTCCCAGCAGCGTCGGGTCGACGAGCAGCGCGGCGGGCGACAGGGCCCATACGGACAGGAGCACGACCTTGCGCCGCAGGTTGTAGCCGACCTTGATCTCTTCCTTGCGCTTGTGCGTGAGCTGGTTCACGTGGTCGTAACCCTTCGGCTCGAAGAAGAAGTGCCCCGCCTGCCGCGTCGTCATCGCCACCAGCCAGCCGACCAGGGCGGCCGCGACCGGGGCAAAGAACAGCATCACATAGGCGCAGAGGAAGCTCGATGCGCTCACGAAATGCAGGGTCTGGTTGATCCTGCTGTGGTGATAGAGACGATGGTCGTCCCAGCGCTGCGTTCTTAGCTCCTGCAGGAAGGTCTTGATCACGCGCTCTCCTCGTATGCGGGAATCCCCGCGCAATGGAGGCGTACCCTAGGCAGGAATTGCTACAAGCTCGCGAAGAAGGGATGACATTTTCGCTACAGCGGGACGGCTGTCCCGGAAAGGTAATCGAACCGTCACGAATCCTTCGCGAGAGCGGGACAGGATATGGCGCCGTGGACGACGCCGATCTCCTCGTCGAGCAGCTGCCCTGCAGGCGCCGGACGCTGCGCATCGCGATCGTCACCGAGACCTATGCGCCGGATGCGAACGACGTGGCGCTTGACGCTGTCCGGCTCGTCGAGGGACTGCGGCGACGCGAGCACGAAATCGAGCTGGTGCGGCCCCGACGGCCCATGCTGAAGGTCGGGCTTCCGGCCAAACGGGCGCTGGCGAGCCAGTGGAGCCGCTCTCGGCCCGATGTCGTTCACGTGCTGACCCAGGGGCCGCTCGCCTGGTCGGCGCTGAGCGCCGCGCGCCAGCTCAGGCTGCCGGTCGTGTCGGACTTCCAGGCCCATTTCGTCGACGCGCGGCATGGTGTGGGCTGGCTGAGCAAGCCGATCCTCGTGTACCTGCGCAAGTTCCATAACCGCGTCCTGTGGACCTTCGTTCCCACGGAGGCGCTCTGTGCGCAGCTGACCGGGCTCGGCTTTCGCAACCTGCGCGTGGTGGCGAGGCAGCGCATGGATCCGACCCTGAAGCAGCTCGAGACCCTTCTCGAGATTGCGGCCGGAATCGGTGCGGCGTGCCACGCCGCGGGCGAACGGCGCGCGCGCGCCTGCGTGCCCCAGGGCACCTAGCGTCTCTTGGAGATCGGCGCCTTAATCCGCGAATACGGCTACTGGGCCATCTTCTTCGTCAACATGTTCGAGGGCGAGACCATCGTCCTCCTCGCCGGCGCGGCGGCGCACTTCGGATACCTCGAGATGCCCTGGGTTCTTGCGTCAGGGCTCGCGGGCTGCGTTGCCGGAGACCAGCTCTGGTACTTCCTCGGGCGCTGGTGGGGCCCCAGGATCATTTCCCTGCGCCGCTCCTGGCAGGAGCGGGCGGAGCGCGTTCACCGCTATCTGCACCGTCATCAGAATCTCCTGATCTTCTCCTTCCGCTTTTACTACGGGCTGCGCGCGGTCACGCCCTTCGCGATCGGCTCGGCGAGGGTGCCGGAGCTGCGCTTCTTCGTTCTCAACTTCGCGAGCGCCGTCCTGTGGACGGTGCTCTTCTCCTTCGCCGGCTACTTCCTCGGCGAAGCGACGGAGACCGTCGTCGCCGAACGGAGCTACGTGCCGTACGCGGTCGGCGCGACCGTCCTCGCCGCCCTCGCGGCGCTGGTCGTGATGTGGAGGCGGCGGTCGAAGACGCCGCCGTAGCCTTCGGTCCAAGCGACCCGGCTCCTGCTTTTTCCCCGTCGATGTCGGCACCTCGCTGCTGCCTTAGAGCGTCGCGTGACCGACGGTGTTCGGCCGTTTATTTTGTATAAGATAGCCAATTTAGCTATAATGGCCAAGATAATGGAGATCCTGGAGATCCGGCCATGACCACCCTCACTTTCCGCAACCGTCTCGGCGAGCTGGTCGATGTTCCCAGCGTCGCCGCGACGCGTCTCAAGAACGAGTTCGGCGCCGTCCTCGAGCAGGCCGCGCGCGGAGCCGTGGCGATCACGCGCCACGACGCGCCCAAGGCGGTGCTCGTGTCCTACGAGGAATTCCAGGCGCTGGTGAGCGCGCGCGCGCAGAGCCTCGGTGAGCTCGACGCCGAGTTCGACGCGCTGCTCGAGCGCATGCAGACGCCGAAGGCGAAGAAAGGCGTCGATACCGCGTTCCGCGCGTCGGGCGCGGAGCTCGGCAGGGCTGCGGCGGTCAGGACGACGCGCAAGCGGCGCAGATAGATCGAACCGAACCGCATCCACGTCCTTGCCGGCGTCAATGGCGCGGGCAAGAGCAGCATCGGCGGAGCCGCGATCCGCAGCTACGGGGGCGAATACTACAACCCGGACGAGGCGGCGCGCAGGCTCGTGGCAGTGCGGCCGGGGATGAGGCAGGCTGAGGCGAACGCGGCCGCCTGGCAGCAGGGGCGGAGGCTGCTCGAGCGCGCGATCGCCGAGCGCCTCGATTTCGCCTTCGAGACGACGCTGGGCGGCAGCACGCTTGCGCGACTGCTCGCGCTCGCGGCCGACCAGGGCGCCGAGGTCCACGTCCTGTACATCGGCCTGTCGAGTCCGGAGCAGCACATCGCGCGAGTGCGCTCGCGCGTGCGCGCGGGCGGCCACGACATCCCCGAAGCCGACATCCGCAGGCGCTACGAGCACAGTCGGATCAACCTTGTCCATCTGCTGCCAAAGCTCGCGTCGTTGCGCGTCTACGACAACAGCGCCGAGGCCGATCCCGCGAAGGGGAGGGAGCCCGAGCCGCGGCTCGTCCTGCACGTCGAAAAGGGAAGGATCCGGAACGCGGACGACCTGGCGCGCACGCCCGGTTGGGCGAAGCCGATCGTCGCCGCGGCGATGAAGCTCGCCAACCGGTAGCAGCGGGGAAAGGCTCCTTGGCAGTAGGCTCCAGAGGCAGCTGCGCGCCAGAGGCGGCCGGCCTGACCACTTATTGAGACATCACGAGCGAGCATTCGGATACGTCTTGTCGGCCCTTATTCTCGTCCACGACGTTCAGGGCGCAATCTGCTTGCCACGTGGCCATTTTCATTTCCCGCAACACGTACATGTCTGTTTTCGTGCCCTGCCACACGTAGACAGCTCCCCCAGCCTTTACATCGATAGTGGCTTTGACCGGGGTCTCGGCGATGCAGCCAACTTCATGAGTACCAGGGCCAACGTCGAATGCAAGAAATGTGTTCTTTAGCGTGTAGCCCATCAGCTTTCCGTCCAATGTAATGGGGACCTTCAGCGCTCGACCCGTGTACTGTTTTCGATAAACATAGATCCGGCCCTTGTCGGGTGGCACGCGGAAAGTCTTGGCTGCGGCATCATCTTCCTTGGAAGCCATAGGCACCGAGGCGCAACCGGATACCAAGAGAAGCAGCGGAACGGCAACGAATGATGATTTGAAGTTCCTCATTGCAAGTCTCTCCTTCGGGCGCAGTTCGCCACTAGCAAATGACGCTGCCACCTGCGTGGCTGCGCGGTGCCTGAGGTGCCGGCCGCGAGGTAAACTGACCTCAAAGCCCGCGAGTAATGTTAGCGGATGCCCTTCGAGCCATGCGCCAACAATGGCGTCTATTGGAAGCCTCAAGACGAGCCGGTAGAGCACCCCTGGACTACCTTCGAAGGAGAGCCCCATCCACCGTGGAAGATGCAGCGGATCCGGTCGCGTGTTGACGAAACGCCAGAGTACACGCATCACAACAATCGTAAACACGGAGATTCCAAGCGTTTCGTGGAGCTGCCGATTGAAATCGCGAGCGGTCCTGCATATCTCTGTTTCTTATGCGCACGGGACATATTGATCCAGCTACCGACGTTCAACGGAGCGAGCGGGTCAGCGAGGCTGGTCCTCGACGGAGCGCGCACCCGTGTCCACTACTTCGAAGTCTGAGCCCTTCACGCGCTCCAACGTTTCGAGGCCCTCGAGCCGCTGGTCGGGCGAGATAGATATCAGCCAGTCGCCGCCGTTGTCGGCGACGAACATCCCGTAGGTTTTGAGCCCCTCGAGTATTGCGCGGGCATGCTTCGGGAAACCGGAGGTGTCGAAGCTCGCGCGCAGTCGGAATCGCTCACCCATTCGTGGGAACGAGTTGTCAAGGCTGGAACTCTCCTCGTGAGTTGCGGGCAGGACGTAACCTCGGCGGCTCTTCCGCACGGTGAAGCGCATCGCGTGCTCAACCTTTCCACGCTCGCACTCGTCGTAGCGCACGACCGCTGGGAAGATGGGCAGGCCGGCCGCGTCGGCGGAGGTCCAGCCATCAGGCCGCAGCGCACCGGTCTTCAGGTCGAACGTGGCCTCGTTGGAGGCCTCCCAGCCTGTGTTGGTCTTTCGGCTCCGCCAGAATTCGTAGAGCTTGCCGTTCACTGGATCCACTACGATCACGTGGCGGTCGCCCGCGCCGTTGCGCTGCAGGTCCTCGAGGGTCTGGCCGGGCTTCGGAAGCGCGCCCTTGTCCTCGTTGACCGCGAGCGGCCAATTCTCGATGGGCGAGTTGTCGGGCACGGGGTAGGGTCCCAGGTCGGATTCGTTCGGGTAGTCGAGGAGCTTCACCGGCACCCGCCTCTGGTCCGGGGGCACGAGGATGAAGCCCATGTCGAGGTTGTAGCCAAGGCTTTTCTTGGGACCGATTGAGGCGATGATCCGGGCTGAGTCTTGGTGGACTGGCATTGCCGAGACATCCTGGTTCCACGGGTTGTCGAGCGGAAAGACTTGGAGGGCTTCGAGGATTCGGTCTGCCTCCCGTGTGCCAAACATCACCGGCGCCGTGATGTCCGGCATCGGCGGACGCCCGTGCTCTGCGGCGAAAGCTGAGGCTGCCACGAGAATGCCGCCCGCGTAGAGAACCCGTATGTTTAAGATGAGCAGTCGCGCTCGCATACATGCGCTGCAACGAATGAAGGGACTTCCCCGACGCGCGAAATTACATGCGCATCCAACCAGTCTACCAGTCTGCCGGCCTTACGCCGCGCCTCCGGCGTCGTTGCGAGCTCGTGGCGATCGAGCGTGAATCGCTCGCGTTGCCCTCTTCGCAGCACAACCCAAGTTCTTCGTCTAATCTTGCAACCATGTCAGGTCGAGATCGCCCAGCATTGCGGTATCACTCCTCATACGCAAGCTGCACACTTGCGGGCGGTGACCAACGTACTCGGACATGGAAGATCTAATCCACGGTAACCTCAACGGAGCCGGGGTCTATGCACAGAGAGCACTTACGTTTGTCGGCTAGCCGTTTCCAGGGCGCAGCATGCCTCAGTCGACGCGCCTGTCGTGCGTCCGCGATCTTGTCTCTGGTATGCGTCTTTTTCCTACTCACCGCCTGCGCGACTCCGTTGGCAACGAACGGCGATACCACCCCACCCACGATTGCCATCACTAGCCCCACCTCCGGCTCGTCTTACACCACCGGCAGTGCCGGTCTTTCGATAAGCGGTTCCGCTGCCGACAACGTGGGTGTCACGCAAGTGACGTGGTCGAATAGTCGGGGGGGTAGTGGTACGGCTTTGGGCACGACCAGCTGGAGAATCGGCGGACTCACCCTGCAATCGGGCGACAATGTGCTCACCGTCACCGCCCATGATGCCGCGGGCAAGATGGTAAGCAAGACGCTTACGGTGACATACACAACCAATCCCACGCCTCCGACGATCACCAGCACCGGTCCGGCGGCGGGTGCTACCAACGTGGCCACCACTAGCGCGATTTCCGTGACCTTCAACCAAGCGATGGATCCGACGACGATTACGAACTCGACCTTCTTTGTCAGCGGCGTCTCGGGCTCGATTCACTACAGCGGCACCACTGCTACTCTTACGCTCTCGAGCGCTCTCTCTGCTTCCACGACCTATACAGTCACCGTCACGACGGGCGTGCGGGATGTGGCGGGAAATCCATTGAGTTCCAACCAAGTTTGGAGCTTCGTGACAGGAGCGCAGAAGACGGCGCATGTCCAGACAGTCTTCGTCATACTCATGGAGAATAACAACTGGTCGGATATCCATGGGAGCAGCAGCGCCCCGTACATCAACAACACGCTATTGCCTATGGCCTCACATGCGGAGCAGTACTTCAACCCCCCGTCGAATCACCCAAGTCTGCCCAACTATCTATGGCTCGAAGCAGGAACCAACTTTGGGATCTTGGACAACAATGCCCCGAGTGCGAACAGCCAAAATACGACGCGGCATCTCGTTGACTTATTGCAGGCAAACGACATCTCCTGGAAGACCTACCAGGAAGGCATCACGGGTTCCGACTGCCCCCTTACGGACGTCGGGCTGTATGCCGTGCGGCACAATCCCTTCGTGTACTTCAATGATGTAACAGATAATCAGAGCGCAACTTCGGCGAATTGCATTAGCCATGTGCGGCCCTTCGCTGAACTGGCAACGGATCTCGCCGCCAAAACGGTCGCTCGTTATAACTTCATCACGCCGGACCTGTGCAACGACATGCATGACCCTTGCGACCCACTAAACGACCCAATCGCGCAAGGTGACACCTGGCTCTCGCAGCAACTACCTCCAATGCTTGCCTCATCGGCCTATCAAAGCGGGGGGGCGATATTTATTGTGTGGGACGAGGCAGGAACCGGCGACGGTCCCATTGGCATGATCGTGCTCTCACCCTTTGCCAAGGGCCAGGGCTATCAAAACACGATTTCTTATACGCACAGCTCTACGCTGCGAACCATGGAAGAGATCTTTGGCGTGGCGCCGCTGCTTGGAAGCGCGGCTTCAGACACGGACCTGAGCGACCTGTTTGCCGTGTTCCCATAGATGGTCGGCGATTCCGTTGGCTCTGGGTTGGAACCCAAAACCGACGCGAATGACTGCTACGGGTCGAGAGCGGACGGCCTGCTGGGCCCTCCCCAAGTGACCACTCAGGCAATGGACCTCGGGTGATTTTGATGGGCGCGCGGGAATCGACTTGCGGACAATTTCGGTCGACAATGGACGGGTTCGGACGGCTAACCATGTGCCGATACCCCCCAAAATACCCCACCCATGCATCCCAGAGCTGAAGCGCTTGCAGAATACGCTCGCCAGAAGATCAGGGATCGTGAGCGTAGCCTCGATGACAAGGAAAAACAGCAGCGGTATATGGATCGGACACTACCCGGCAAAATTGTGGACGAGTTCTATGGCGAGAGGAACGCGATCCGCCAAGCGAAGGAACGACTCGCTCACTATGCCCCGGAGCTGGACAAGGAGGATTGCCCCATCTGCTTTATATTTGACGCCAAGAACATGAAACTGGCCTTCTCCTTCCACCCAGTTCTAATGAAGGCAACGTGTTCCTCCTGCGGCTTCACTGGGAATATTCCGCGGAAATGAGGCTACGCCCTGTCAGGTGGTTCTAGTACGGGCTATAGTCGCTTCGCGTTCCACGCGACGCCGTAGGAAAGTTCGTCAAAGGGGGAGTTATGAAAATCCGTACCGCAGTTGCAGTCGCCATCACTGCAGCGGGTTCGTGATTGGCGCCCTGTGGAAGCGTCGACGTCGCTGCCCTAACTGTAGCCTCAAAGGAGGTAGACCCGTGAGTTTCAACTTGCGTACCACCACGATCGCTTCGTTTCTCATTCTGGCAGTCGTTGTCCCTTTCGGGCACGCCGCGGCGCAGACTGTCACGAGCGTCGCCGGCAGCTATGCTATCGTTTCGACCGAGTCATTCGGCCAGGGCGCGCGCGGCTATCTGATGCTCGCGCCGGATGGGCATTATTCGCTTACCGTCATGCGTGCAACGCTGCCGAAATTCGTCTCCGGCAACCGTATCAAGAACACTCCGGAGGAGACGAAAGCAGTCATCGATGGCAGTATCGCGCACGTCGGAACGTTCACGATTGACGATGGGGGCAAGGCGATCACCTTCCACATCGAGTCGTCCACCTTTCCCAACTGGGACGGCGCGACGCAGAAGCGCGCACTCAAACTGAGCGGCGATCTGCTCACCTTCACCGTCGCGGCACCCTCCGGAGGCGGCTCGTCCACCGACGTGGTTTGGAGGCGCGTCAAGTAACAGCGTTTCAGGCTCACGGTCGCATTGCATCGCGGTCGCGAGCAAGGGACGCCTTGGTGCGCTTGAGGCTACTGCGCTTTCCCGTCGCGCACTTTCTAGGTCCGAATTGCAAACGGAGGGGTACGGAGGGCTTCAGACAGGATTTACCTATGAAACACATAGGGGAGAGGCGTCCGGATTGGACGCCCCTCGGATTCCCTTGGATGGTGTTCTGGTGGAGGCGGCGGGAATCGAACCCGCGTCCGCAAGTCCTCTGCAGTCAGGCCTACATGCTTAGCTTGGTGGTTTGGGTCTCGCCTCGCGCCCGCCCACCGGCAGGCTGACGCTCGGCCAGCCACTTCGACGGATCCCCCCGGCCAAGCGGCCAGACCGGAGGGAGAGGCTGATGTGAATGACGCTGCACCCCCTTTCGGGGGCCTAGCCCATCAGCAAGCTAGTGCAGCGTCTCGCGGGTATTAGGCCGCGAGAGCGAAACGCTCGTCGTTGGCGTTTATGGATTTCCAGATGGATTTACGAGGTCACTGGTCCTCGGCATGCCCTGAAGCTGCTTCGTTACCCGCGTCGAAACCAGGTCGCCCCCGGTATCTTGCAGTGCAGCGATTATCCCACAGATGGGGCCGTGCCCCGGTGGTTCAAGCGCTATCTGATGAACTTCCCCGAGTGCCCGATCATCGTCAGGTCGACGAATCTCGACCCGCTGTGGTTGGTGGGCGAGAAACTGACCATGAACTCACCGAGGTCGACGCTGTTCATCCCTTCGAGCGCGGCGATTAGCTTCTCGCGCGTGAGGTCCTTCCCGGCGCGCTTCAGTCCTTCGACCATCACCTTCGCCACGAGATAGCCCTCGAGGCTGGAGAAGTTCGTGTCCGCCGAGTGCCCCGCCTTGGCCATGACTTCCTGGTACTCCTTCACGATCGGCACGCTCGGGCTCCAGGGGTAAGGCACGACCTGGGAGATGGCGACCCCGTAGCCCTCGCCCTTGAGCGCGTCGGCGAGGGCGGTACTGCCGACGAACGACACGTTGTGGAACTGAGTCGTGCTTCCGGCCGCCTTCATCTCGCGGACGAACTCGGCGATCGAGGTGTACGCGGAGATCATGATCACGCCGTCCGGCTGCACGCCGTTGATCACCTTGACCGCGTCCTGCAC
>Ga0187773_10000840_pt1 | contig 12347 bp, 9 predicted proteins | sample 0216_BV02_MP05_1_FD_133133 | JGI IMG/M metagenome (GOLD analysis project Ga0187773, IMG submission 133133) | Tropical peat soil microbial communities from peatlands in Department of Meta, Colombia - 0216_BV02_MP05_10_MG | ecosystem: Environmental > Terrestrial > Soil > Wetlands > Peat | place...
CGTCCGGCGACCAATACGGACAGATATCGTTGCCGGGATCGAAGGTCAGACGCGTCTGGTTCGACCCGTCCGCGTTCATGACATAGATCTCGGGATTTCCATCCCGGTAGGAGGCGAACGCGACATGCCTCATGTCCGGGGAAAATACCGGGCTGGATTCCGCCGCCGGCGTTTCCGTCAGCCGGACCAGGCCCGTCCCGTCCGCGCGGATGGTGTAGACGTCCCAATTCCCGTCCTTGTCCGATTCAAAGATGATCCGCTTTCCGTCGGAAGACCAGCGCGGATGGTCTTCGTCGGATGGATAACCGGTCAGATCGACCGCCTCGCCCCCCTCGGATGACATCCGAAAGATATCCCAATTGCCGGTGCGATTCGAAATAAACGCCAGGGTCCGGCCGTCCGGAGAATACATCGGCGCATCGTTGTCTTTGGGGCTGGCCGTCAAGGCCTCCAGGCCCGTCCCGTCCGGATGGACCCGGTAGATCTGCCAGCTCCCGCTCCGGTTCGACGCGAAGGCCAGCCATCGTCCGTCCGGCGACCAGACCGGGTTGTAATCCTGCGCCTTGGAATTCGTCACGCGCCGAAGGTCCCTCCCGTCGGGCTGCACGGTGTAAACCGCCCAATTCCCGCTGCGCTTGGACGAGAAGACGATCCGGCTCCCGTCGGGCGACCAGGCATAACTTCCGTTTCCGTCCTCGGCGGCGTTCCGTGTCAGATTCACCGGGTTGGAGCCGTCCTCGTTCATCACGTACAACTCGGTGTTTCCGTCCCGGTTCGAGACGAAGGCGATGCGTTTCCCATCCGGCGAGGCCACCGGCCAGATATAGACCGGTTTGCCTTCCCGCAGATCCATCGGCTGATCGTCCCCCTCCGAGCTGTACGGCAGATTCCCTTTCGTCGGATTCATCAGGGAATCCGTCACCGGGAGGGTCCCGCGGCTGCAACCGAGGCTCAGCAAGAAAAAGACGGGAGCGATTATGGCGACCAGTAAGGCCACTTGCTCTCTCCTTGCAATCGGGTCAACGGCATGACATGGGACCCGTCCGGATCCATGACATAAATCTGGTACGTTCCGTCCCGGTTTGAACTGAACGCGATCTGACGGCCGTCGGGCGACCACTGGGGTCCGATGTCGTCGGCCGGATGATTCGTCAGGTTTCGGAGGTCCTGACCCTGGACATCCACGACATAGATTTCACCCCTTCCTTCTTGAACGGATTCAAACGCCAATCGCTTCCCGTCCGGCGACCAGGTCGGATTGGACGTCGTCCCCTCCATCCGCGTAAGGCGGGCGGGATGGGAGCCGTCGGCGCCCATGGTATAAATTTCCCAATGACCGTCCCGGTTGGACTCGAACGCGATCGTCGTCCCGTCCGGCGACCAGACCGGTGTTTCGCTCTCGGCAGTTCCCTGCGTCAGGCGGAGCGGGTCGCCGCCGTTCACCGCCACCCGATAGATCTCCCAACGGCCCGTGGCGTTGGATTCGAACGCGATCGTCTTTCCATCCGGAGCCCAGGCCGCCGCTACCTTGTCGCCCGGTAGGTCCGTGAGCCGGGTTATTTCCCGCCCGTCCGCTCCGCCTTCGGCGGACATGAGATAGATCTCCCGATGGCCCTCTTCCCCAAGGACAAACGCCATCCGAGGGTCGACGGGCGACCAGGCCGGGGCGCTCTGCCGTTCCGGCGTTCGCGTCATCTTCGTCTCCACAAAATCCCGAACCGTCATACTGTAAATCTCCCAACGACCGTCCCGGTCGCTGAGATAGGCCAGCCGTTCCCCGTCCGACGACCAGGTCGGCCAGATGTTTTTGCCGCGTCCCCGCGTGACGTTGCTCAGGTGGCGTCCATCGCGGTTCACGATATAAATGTCCCGGCCTTGTCCGTGCAGGACGGTGAAGGCCAACCATCCTCCCTGTCTGGCCGATTCCGTGAGGCCGGTCTCGGGCCTCGGATGTCCCGTCGGCGCACAACCCGTATAAAGGAGCCCTGCCGTCGCTAAGAAGAGGACCGACCGCCACGCCACGGCTTTCATCGTTCCCTCAGGGGAACGGCGCCGTGAACGATCCGGCCTCCTCATGCCGCGCCTGTTGTGTTCCCCAGAGGTCCATCACAAAGATCTGCCACGGACCCTCGCTGTCCTTCCCGATGAAACTGATTCGCGATCCGTCCGGGGACCAGGAGGGGACCTCCTTTTCCGAGACGGCATCCGTCATCCGCTTTTGAATCCGCCCGGCCAGATCCACAATGGAGATATAGGCTCCGCCATCCGCTTTCGAGACAAACGCGATCATCTTCCCGTCCGGGGCCCATCGCGGACTGTCTTCCTCTTCCGGCGTCCGCGTCAACTGCCTTGGATGGGAGCCGTCCGCGTCCATGACGTAGAGCTCCCAATTGCCGGTCCGGTTCGAGACAAAGGCCAGATGTTTCCCGTCGGGCGACCAGTTGGGACAGGTGCTCTCTCCCGCGCTCTTGGTCAGCGCGCGGGGCGTAGACCCGTTCCCGTCCATGATGTAGATCTCGTTGTGTCCGCTCTGATCGGAAACGAAGACGACATGCCTCATGTCCGGAGACCATTTCTGATTGTCTTCGACCGCCGCCGTCGTCGTCAGCCGACGCTGCTCCGAGCCGTCGGTGTTCATGGAAAAAAGGTCCCAGCTTCCAGACCGGTCCGATATAAACATGATCTTCAAGCCGCCTCCCGACACGGGCGGGGACCAAACCGGCCAACGATCGTTGGCGGCATTCCGACTCAGATTGGTCGGGTGCGAGCCGTCCGAATCCATGACATAGATCTCTTTGTTCCCGTCCCGGTTCGAGACGAAGACTAGCCGCTGCCCGTCCGGCGACCAGATCGGGTCGTCGTCATCCGCCGGATTCCGGGTGAGGTTTCGCACATGCTCGCCGTCCGCATCCATGGCGTAGATTTCCTTATTGCCGTCCCGTCGGGACTCGAACGCGATCCGGCTTCCGTCCGGCGACCAGACCGGATTCTCTTCGTCCGTCTCGGTCCGCGTCAGCCGCACGACGGCCGGCGTCGTCTGGTGGATCTTCTCGGAGATGGTCGGATCGGCGAGGTTCGGCTCCGTCACGCCTTGATGCATTCCGCACCCCGTCAGGCTCAGTATCGAAAACATTAATACGATTTTCTTATTCATCGGACCGGTCTCCAAAAGGGCCATGTGTTGTCGGACTCCGTATGGGTCAGACGGGTTTGATGCGATCCGTCGCGGTTCATGACATAGATCTGATTGTGACCGTCCCGGCTGGAGACAAACGTGATCTGCCCTCCGTCCGGGGACCAGGTCGGGATATCCGCATCGGTCGGGCCCACGGTCAGCCGCTTAATCTCCGATCCGTCCACATTCATCAGGTAAACCTGCCAATTGCCGTCCCGGTTTGAGATTACCGTAAGCTGCTGACTGTTCGGCGCCCAGAAAAAGGCGCCCCGGCCGTCTTCATGCCGGTTGCGTGTCACGTTCGTCGCGTTCGATCCGTCGGCGTTCATCACGTAGATCTCGTTGTCCCCGTCCCGGTTGGAAACGAAACCGATCTTGGTGCCGTCCGGCGACCACTTCGGATTGAAATCGTCGCCCGGGCTTTTCGTCAGGTTCCGCTGGTCGGACCCGTCGGCGTTCATCGCGTAGATCTCGCTGTTGCCGTCCCGCTTCGATAGAAAGGCGATCCGGCTTCCGTCCGGCGACCAAAACGGCCGGGAGTCCTCGGCCGGGTCGTGCGTCAGCCGACGGAGATCGGTCCCGTCGCTGTTCACGACATAGATCTCGTGGTTGCCGTCCCGCGTCGAGATAAAGGCCAGCCGCCGGCCGTCCGGCGACCAGAAGGGATCTTCGTCCTCGGCCGGATCATGCGTCAGCCGGACGGGGCGCGACCCGTCCGCGTTCATGATGTAGACCTCTTTATTTCCGTCGCGGTTGGAGACAAAGGCCAGGCGTCGGCCGTCGGCCGACCAGACGGGCCAGACATCATCGGCGGGATTCTGCGTGAGGTTGCGTTGGTCGGATCCGTCCGCGTTCATCGTATAAATCTCCCAGTTGCCGTCCCGATGCGACTCGAACGCGATCTTTCGGGGCTCGCTGCTCTCTTCTTTCGCGACGACGAGCCCGCACCCGCACAGGATCAATCCTGCCATCGCCCAAAGGACCGCTCTCATCTTCGGCTTACTCCTTTATTGATTACTCTGACTTGTCCGACCAGTCCGAGCTGTCTGACCCGTCCGACCATCAGTTGATCAACCACTGCGGATCGGCTATCTGACCGGCAATCGCCGTCACGGGCGTCACGGTTGAACCGTCGGCGTCCGCGATGAAAAGTTCGGGGGCGTCGAGTTGATACCCCACAAACAACACCCGCCGACCGTCCGGAGACCAGACCGGCTTGGCCTCGTCCGGCACACGCGCCATCAATCGTTTTTCGTTCCGGCCGTCCGCGTCCATTACATGGATCTCCCGCCGGCCCGATCGATCCACCGCAAAAGCAATCCGACGGCCGTCGGGCGACCAAACCGGATCCGTTTCATCGCCGCGGCTCCGGGTCAACTGGACGACACGGCTGCCGTCCGCCGCCATCCGGTAGATCTCCCAATTGCCGGTCCGGTTCGAGACAAACAGCAAGCGGTTGCCGTCCGGAGACCAGGCCGGACACCGCTCATCGGCCCGGCTCCGGGTGAGATTGACCGGCTGCGTTCCGTCCGCGTTCATCGAATAAATCTCCCAGACCCCGTCTCGACGGGCTTCATACGCGATGCGGCTCCCGTCCGGCGACCAGACCGGATTCGCTTCCTCCTCCGGCGTCTCGGTCAGACGCTGTTCACCCGAACCGTCCGCCTCGACGCGGTAGAGTTCCCAATTCCCGTCCCGGTTCGATTCAAACGCGATCCGTCGGCTGTCGGGCGACCAGACCGGGCCTTCATCAATCCCCCGGGCATAAGTCAATCGGATCGGGGCGGTTCCGTCGTTGTTCATGACGTAGATCTCGTAGTCGCTGTCCCGCCTCGATACAAAGGCGATCTTCGTCCCGTCCGGAGAAGGCATCAGGCCTTCCTCTTCCGCCGGCGTCGTGGTCAAACGCTCGGTGCGTTGACCGTCGGCCGTCACCGAATAGATGTCCCACGGACCGTCCTGGGTGGACGCGTAGACGACCCGACCGGTCGGGGTCGCAGCCGGAACCAAAACGGCCGACCGAGAAGCGGTTTCCTTGATCACCGTCGCCTGACCGCAACCCGTGATCAAGCCGATCAAACCGTAAATCCAGATCCTTCCTCGCCAGTTCCGACTCTTTTTTTCGTTCACGCGCTTCATCTTTCATCCCGCAGAGCCGGTCGGGCGGACGGAACCCCAGAGCTACTGAACCGCGAGGCCGCTCGGCCGAACACCGACCTTCACGGTTTTGACCACCTGACCGGACGGTAGGTCGATCACCGAGAGATCGGACGACCCTTCGTTGAGGACATAGGCGTAACGGCCATCCCGTCCGACCTTGACCTCGACCGGAGTCTTTCCGACCGGAATGTCTCCGATCACTTGATACGTTCCCGCATCGATGACCGAAATGTCATCCGTGCTGACGTTCGTGACATAAACGAATTTTCCATCCGGGGAAAACGTCAGCCCGGCCGGAAAACTCTTCACGGTGATCGTCCTTTCGATCCTCCGGGAGGCGGCGTAGATGATCGTCACGCCGCGGGGGTAATCCGCCACCCAGACCGTCCGCCCGTCCGGCGCCACGCGGATGCCGGTCGGCATCTCGCCCACCTTGATTTTTTCAACAACAGAATGGCTCCCGGTCTCAATCACGGCCACTTCGCTCGAGCTTCCGTTGCTGACATAAACGAACCGTCCGTCGGGAGCGACGTCGATCCAGTTCGGCCCCAGACCCACCGGGATGGTTTGAACTGTCCGCCCTTGCGCCCGATCGACCACCGAAACGGTATGGGACGAGCGGTTGGTCACGTACAAAAACCGCTCGTCCGGCGACAGGGCGAGTCCCGTCGCGCCGTTTCCCACTTCGATCGTGTCCACCACCCGGTCGGATGCGGTATCAACCACGGTCACGGTGTTCGTGAAATTGGCCACGTAAAGACGGCTCCCGTCCCGGGTCAGCGCCACGCCGCCCGGCATCGCCCCCACCGGAACCGTCTTGAGCGTCCGGTACCGCTGGGCGTCGATCACGACCAAATTATTGGATCCCTCGTTGGTCACGTAAAGATACCGCTCGGCCGCACCCCGAGTTTGCCCCGCGGCGCAACCGGCCAAGGCCAGGACGAAAAGCAGCGGGAGGGTTTTCGCCCGATTCATTTTTGCGCCACCCCCTCTTGCATCGAATCCCCGACCCCGAGCGACTTGACCACCTTCTCGGTTTCCAAATCCAGGATCGTCACGTCGCTCGAATCCCGGTGCGAGATAAAAGCCCTTCGGCCGTCGTCGGTAAAAAGGATGTCGACCGGAAATTTCCCTCCGGTGGGCAGCGTCTTGACCACGCGATCCGTCGTCGAATCGATCACGGAGATATTATTGTCCTGCTCGTTCGCGACAAAAATGGACCGGCCGTCCGGGCTGAGCGAAACCCCCGCGGGCGCGGTGCCGACCTTGATAGTCTTCACGACGGTGCGGATCCGAAGATCGATGACCGAGACGTCGTCGCTGACGTTGTTGGCCACGTAGGCGCGCGACTCGTCGGGGGTCAGGACGATTCCCTCCGGGACCGTGCCGACGGTGATGAACTGGACCACCTCGATCCGGGCGGTGTCGATCACGGCCACATTGTTCGAATCGCAATTGGTCAGATAGGCCGTCTGGCCGTCCCGGCTGAAAACGAGGTTGTCGGGAGACTTTCCGACCGGAAGGGTCTTGACCACCGTCCAATCCTTCCTCCGGATCACGGTCAGATCGTTCGAGCCCGAGTTCGCCACGTAGGCCGCCCGGCCGTCCGGCGTCATCGTCACCCCATCCGGCCCGATGCCGGTCGGCACGGTCCGGACCACTTTGAGGGACCGGAGATCCACGACGGAAACATTGTTGGAATCGAAGTTCGAGGTGAGCGCATAGAAACCGTCTTTCGTCAACGTGACGCCCAGCGGCCTTTTCCCGACACGAATCGTCTTAACGATCTGCTCGGTCACGGGGTCGACGATCGCCAGGTCGTCCGTCGTCGCATTGGTCATGTAGAACAGCCCGTTTCCCTGATGACCGGGCTTTACGACCGGTTGGGCCGCAACCAGCGTGGCTTCGACCCGACGGCCGTTCGGCGCGTGGCCGCTTTGGTGACTTGCCCAGGCGTTAAACGGGACCGGACAAAGGATGCCGGATGCAAGGGCTATTGCAAAAACAATTCGCCACTGATTGTGGTTTGATTTAGTTCTTGAGCCTTTCATTGATTGCTCTCCATTTTTATCTTCTTAACCCGCATCCAGTATCCGGCATCTATTTCAGCGTGATCACCCAGATATCGCTGTTTCCGGAACGCAAGGAGGTATACGCGATCTTTTTCCCGTCCGGGCTCCAGGAGGAGCGCCACCCGTCCACCATTCCATCCAGCGTCAAGGGAGACATGTTCGTTCCGTCCGAATTCATGATCCAAAGATTCGAGTCGGCGGTGCGGAAGATGATCCGCTTGCCGTCCGGGCTCCAGGACGCCGCCGGATTGTTGTCGAACCGCTTGTCGGCCACCAGCCGGATCAGATTTTTCCCTTCAAGATCCGACAGCCAAAGTCCCCATTCCCCGCTCATGTTCGACGAGAATAGGACGCGCCTGCTGTCCGGGCTGAAGGAGGGGTGCCAGTGCTCGGCCATCCCGAGCGAGTGGCGCCACTGCTTCTGCGTCGTCATATCGATGATCCAGTTTTCATCCTTTCCCGTTCGGTTTGAGGTAAAGATGATCATCCTGCCGTCCCGGCTCCAGGAAGGATCGCGACTCCACGTCGTCGGAAGCGGATCGGCCTTGGTCAGTGGCCTTGGGTTGGAACCGTCCGCATCCATCAACCAGAGCTGATTGACCCCGTCGCGGGCCGAGGTAAAGGCGATCGTCTTCCCGTCCGGACTCCAGGCCGGAGACCAGTTGCCCTTCGGATGATGGGTCAGGGAACGCGCGTTCTTGCCGTCCAAATCCATCACCCAGATCTCTTCTTCGCCGCCCGCGTAGGATGTGAACGCCAACCGTTTCCCGTCGGGGCTGAAACTGGGAAGATAATCCATCTCCGAACTTGTCGTGAGCTGAACTTCGGAGGCGACGAGCGGCCCGAGCTTGACCGCCGTCGAACCCGCGGCAAGGGCCGCGGCCGAATAGAAGACCGTCCCGATCACCAAGATCCCGAAGAATTTACGCATGCGATTCCTCACCTTCTCTACAAATGTTAATCGTCACTCGCCGAAAAACGCTCCCGCTGCCGCGCGGCGCTGGCCGAGCGCCGGTCGTCGTCCGCGCGTCCGGAGAAGGCGACGTAGGCGATTTTCAAACCGTCGGGCGACCAGCGATGCCGATCTTTACCCTTATCGGCCAAACCCCAGGTCAATCGCCGCGTCCCGGTCCCGTCCGAATTCATCACATAAATTTCGTTGTGGCCGTCCCGGTCCGAGATAAACGCGATCGTCCTCCCGTCCGGAGACCAAAACGGATTAAAGTCCTTCCCAGGATTCGCGGTCAATCGCCGCGTCCCGGTCCCGTCCGCGTTGGCCCGATAGATCTCCCAATTGCCGTCCCGCCGCGACGCATAAACAATCCGTCGTCCGTCCGGCGACCAGGCCGGCCCTTCTGCCGGCGCCTCGGTGCGGCTGAGGTTCTCCTGACGGCTTCCGTCCGCGTTCATCCGGTACACCTGGTAGTTCCCGTCGCGATTGGAATCAAAAAGGATCGCACGGCCGTCGGGAGACCATTCGTTCCAACAGTAGCCGTCCATCGCCGGGTCATGCGTCAGGCGCTGCTCCCGCGTCCCGTCGGCCGCCATGACATAGACCTCCCAGTTCCCATCCTTATTGCTCACATACGATAGGGATCGGCCGTCCGGCGACCAGGCCGGATTGATGCTGTCCCCCCTCGCCGTCCGTGTCAGCCGGCGCATTTGCGACCCGTCGGACGCGATCGAATACAACTCCCGGTGGCCGGTCCGCTCGGACGTAAAGACGATTCGGGATCCGTCCGGGGCCCATTCCGGGTCGTCCGCATCGGCCTGGTCGTACGTCAACCGAAGTCCGTTGGAGCCGTCCCGGTCCATCACATACACCTCGTCGTTTCCGTCCCGATTCGAGATAAAGACCAACTTGGTTCCGTCCGGAGACCAGGCGAGACTTCGTCCCTCGAGAGGGGGCGAGGTCAGGCGGTACGGTTTCGAATCGCTCACCGACGTCCAAAAAAGCTCCCACCGTCCGGTATCTGCAGGCCGATCCGGAATCGGAAGGTCCGTCATCGGTTCGGCCGCGATCCAACCGCTGCAACCGCCCAGCAGGACATGGACGACGCCGGCGATTGCGATCACAAACCCAACGCCTCTTTTCTTTTGATGGTTCATCGGGATCGCTTTCCGATCTCCCCGTTAAAATCCGGCGGCCTTCGGCGTAAGCCAGTGGTTTCCGCCGTCTTGCGTGTACCGGATCAGTCCGCCGGTTCCCACCGCCGCGCCGTGTTCGGCATCTGAGAAATAGACGCTGTAAAAATCATTCGTGGTGTCGGACGGCTGAAACCGCCACCGCTTTCCCCCGTCTTCGGTCGCCAGGATGACGCCCCGATCGCCCACGATCCAGCCGTGTTGCGGATCCGAGAAATAGACATCGCCCAACTTTTCCATCGTGTCCACGGCCTCCCGCCTCCAGCTCGTCCCGCCGTCCATCGTATGAAGAACGACGCCGTCGCTTCCGACCGCCCACCCGTTCAGCGAATCCACAAAATGGATATCTCCGAGCCACTTACCGTCGGGAGCTCGTTGCGTCCGCCAGGTCTGCCCGCCGTCCACAGTCTTGAGAATCACTCCCCCGCGACCCACCGCCCATGCCAGAAGACGATCCTGAACAAAAAGCCCGTCCAGCCAATCCTTCGTCCCGGCCTCCTGCCGCTCCCAGGTCTCCCCGCCGTCGCGCGTGTGGAGAATGAGTCCGTTCCGTCCCACCGCCCAGCCTTGCGGGGGAAGATCCTTCGATGTCGTCACAAATTGAACGTCGTAGATCCAATTTTCCGCCGTCCCGCTGCCCTGGGTCGTCCAGTGTCGTCCGCCGTCCCTCGTGTGCCAGATCGCGCCGAAACCGCCCACCACCCATCCGTTTTGGACATCGGTGAAATCGACGCCGCACAACCACCGCATTGTCTCGACCGGTTGGGCCGTCCATCGGGCCCCGCCGTCCGTGGTGTGCAGGATCACCCCGCTGTCTCCGACCGCCCAGCCGTTCCGGACATCCGCGAAATGGACGCCGCACAACCAGGCCTTGACCTCCCGACTTTGCGCGACCCAGCTATCCCCGCCGTTCGCGGTATGCCGTATCGTCCCGCCGCGCCCGACGATCCATCCGTTCTGCGGATCGGTAAAGTAAACACCGAGCCAATTGGCTTTTCCGCCGGATTGGGATTCCCATCGCTCTCCTCCGTCCGAAGTGTGGAGCACCGTTCCGGCCACGCCGACCGCCCACCCGTTTTTCTCGTCGAGAAAATGGACGGAATAAAGCGACCGGGAGGTCCCGCTGTCCCGGCGTCCCCATTCATGGCCGCCGTCCCGGGTCGACAGAACGACCCCGTCCTTACCGACCGCCCACCCCAGTTGCTCGTTGAGGAAGAAGACCTCATAGAGCCAGTAGCCTCCGGGGAGGACCTGATTCTCCCAGGTTTCCCCTCCGTCCCGGGTGAAGAGGATCAGTCCGTCTCTCCCGACGATCCAGCCCCGGTTGGCGTTCGCAAAGGACACGCTGTACAGGTAGCTCTGCGTGCCGCTCGCCTGGGGCCGCCAATGTTCCCCGCCGTCTTCCGTGTGGAGGATCGTCCCGTCCCGTCCGACGACCCAACCCCGCTTGGAATCCACAAACCGGAGGCTGAAGAGATGGGCCGAGGTTCCGGCGTGCTGCGGCCGCCAACGGGATCCTCCGTCGGACGTCCGCAGGATGGTCCCGTCGTCTCCGATCACCCATCCCTGCAGGGGATCTAAAAACTGCACGCCGCCCAGCCCCTTCGTGACGCCGCTGGTCTGCGCCGTCCAGTTCTCGCCCCCGTCCTCGGTGTGGAGGATCAACCCTCCCTTGCCGACAATCCAGCCCTGGCGCGGGTTGAGAAAAAAGACCCGATCCAAATCCTCCTGCGGCCAGATCACGGTCGCCGTCGTCTCCCGCCAAAGGCCGCAGCCCGCGATGCACGACTCGATACAGATCATGCTGACAAAGAGCCAAACAAACCGGACACCGCCGGTCGTCCCGGCGGGACGTTCGATGGATCCTCTCATTTCATTTGCTGAGCTACCTGCAACACGGCGATCTCTCCACGCCCCTCCTCGTTCACACGGGTGAATGCCAGATCCCGGCCGTCCGGGCTCCAGGAAAGATAAAGAAAGCTCAGACCGTCGAAGACCTGTTTGTCGACATTGTATTTGAGTTCGCGCGTTCCCAGGACATCCTTGCCCAGGCGACGCTCGTTGTTTCCGTCGCGATCCATGACCCAGATGTCCCGATGGCCGTTTCGCTCCGAGACGAAGGCGATCCGGCTGCCGTCCGGGCTCCAGGCCGGGAGAAAGTCACGACGGGTATCGGTCTTCTGCGTGAGTTGTTTGATGGTCCGGTCCTGCGTATCGATCAGCCAGATGTCGCTCTTGCCGCGCATGGACGAGACGGCCGCCACCGATCGCGCGTCCGGGCTCCAGGCCGACACCCAATCGCCGCAGCGGATGTTCGGCATCCCCTGGACATTCCCGCCGTCCGCATCCATCACCCAGACGAGCACGTCCATCGAACGCGACGAGACGAAGGCGATGCGCTTGCCGTCCGGACTCCAGACCGGCGCGATGTCCAGTCCGTTATAATTCGTCAGTTGACGGTTGTCCGTCCCGTTGAGTTTCATGCTCCAGATATCCCAATTGCCGCTGCGGTCGGAGGCGTAGGCCAGCCGGCTGCCGTCGGGACTCCAGGAGGGGAAGCGCTCGTTGCTCGGATCTTGCGTGATCTGCTTCAAGCCCGTTCCGTCCCGATTGACCGTCCAGATATCCCAGTTTCCGGCCAGATCGCTCTCGAAGGCCAACGAATTTCCGTCCGGACTCCAGACCGGATGGACAGCATTCGCCGGGATCGCTCGGAGGGGAATCACGGTCACATTATTCCCGGCGCAACCCATTACGAAAAGTTGAAAGGTTAAAAAGGTTAGAAAGGCAAAAAG
>Ga0187773_10000841_pt1 | contig 12345 bp, 10 predicted proteins | sample 0216_BV02_MP05_1_FD_133133 | JGI IMG/M metagenome (GOLD analysis project Ga0187773, IMG submission 133133) | Tropical peat soil microbial communities from peatlands in Department of Meta, Colombia - 0216_BV02_MP05_10_MG | ecosystem: Environmental > Terrestrial > Soil > Wetlands > Peat | place...
CGTCGCCGGGGTAGGCCGCAATGCCGATGCTCGCCGTGACCCAGCATTCGTTGCCGTCGACGAGAAAAGGGCTGCGAAGCAGGTCGAGAATGCGCTCCGCGGCGCGCTCCGCGTCCCCGCGTTCGTTCAGATCGAAGAGTGCCAGCGCGAACTCATCGCCGCCGACGCGCGCGATGACCGCGCTGTCTCCGTCAGGCGCCCGCCCGAGTGAGTCTTTGCCGGCGCCGAGCGACGCGCGGGCGAACCTTTCCGCCGCGGCGCACAGCACTTTGTCTCCCGCCTCGCGTCCCAGAGAATCGTTGACTTGTTTGAACCTGTCCAGACCGATCATCAGCACTGCTAGCCACCTGCCGTCGCGCGCCGACGCGGCAAGTGCGTCGTCGAGCCGAGTGCGGAGCAGTGTCCGATTCGGGAGCCCAGTGAGTCCGTCGAAATTCGCGAGCCGCTGTACCTCCTCCTCGGCACGGCGCCTCTCGGTCACGTCCTGCAGGGTGCCGTTGACGCGTGCGATCCCTCCCGCGGCGCGGTCGGCCTCCAATTCGATTTCGACAATGCGTTGTCCGTCGGGCAGCGTCACCTTTCCCGCGAGACGGTGCGCGTTTCCGAGCTTCAGGCTCGACAGCACCTCGAAGCGGAAGGCGTCGATTCCGTAGGGGTAGAAGCGACGCACGAAATCCTCCTCGGCAATCGCCTCCTCGCGCTCCGGGAGACCGAGGATGCGGAGAGCCTCGGCGGACCCGCTTATTGTCCGTTGCGCCAAGTTCCAGTCCCAGGCGCCAAGCCGCGCAATGCGCTGCGCTCTGGCGAGCTTGGCGCGGCTGCGTTCCAGCTCAACGCTCATGCGCGCGGTTCTGAGCAGGTACCGGACGCGCTCGGCGAGCAGGGTCATCTGCGACGACTTCACGTAGAAGTCGGTCGCTCCAGCTTCGTACGCGCGCGCGATCGAGGCGTCGTCATTCAACCCGGTGAGCATAACGATCGGCACATGCGTAATGTCCGGAAGCGCACGCATCGCCTTGCATGCGTCGAACCCGTTCATTCCCGGCATCTCCGCGTCCAGCAAGACGATGTCCGGGCGCTTTGCCCGGAACGCTTCGATCGCCGCAACCCCATCACCGGCCTCGATGACCGCAAAGCCGCGCTGCGCCAGCCCGGTGCTTACGAGCAGCCGCATCGTCGCATCGTCGTCGACGAGGAGCACCTTGTCTGGGTTTGCGCTCATGAAGGCACTGGTTAGCGGGAGGGCCGCGATGATTTCCGGACGGTTGCACGCGTTATCGTCTACCCGACTCAGCCGGATTACAAGGGGCCGGGCGCTATGTCGCGTCGAACCGGAGGCGTCTCTTGAAGCGGTCCGTGCAGTATTTCCTCGCGGCTCGATGTCGCCAGGCGCGCGGTGCCGAGACCTCTGCAATGATTGAGCGATATCAAGCGCTGGCGTCCGCACGGCGCGATAATGACAAAAATTTGAGGGCAGATCCGTTGGCCAGAATTCTCGTCATCGAGGACGATGAGTCCTTCCGGGACCTGGTGCGTTTGCACCTCTCGGCGGCAGGGCATACGGTTCAGGTTGCCGAAGATCCCGAGGCGGGGTTGCGCAGCATTCTTGCGGAAGCACCGGAGCTCGTTGTCCTGGACATTGATCTGCCCTACCTGAGCGGAATCGAAGTGCTCGAGGCGCTGCGCTCCGATCCGGGATACCGGAAAGTTCGCGTGATCGTCGTTACCGCGCACCGGGACGACGAAACCTACGCCCGATGCCGAGACATCGGGACGGACGGCTTCCTGACGAAGCCCGTACAGAGCGGCGAACTGATCGAAGCCATCCGCGGGGCGCTTTCGAGGCCTTCGGAGATCGAAAAACGCTACTCATAGAGCGGTCGCACGCGCGCGAGGTAATCTTCGAGCCGCTCGACCAGCGTCAGCAGCGCCGCGCCGTCCTGCGATCGTGCGGCGAGTTCGATTTCGCGGCCGATCGAGCCGATCTCGTCAAAGCCGTAGCTGCTTCCCGCACCCGCGAGCGAGTGACCCATTCTGCGCGCAATCTCGAGGTTCCCGGTCTCGACGGCGGCGCGAGTGTCGGCCGCGTTCCGCTTGCAGTGCGCGAGAAACTTGGGCACCAATTCGGCGATCCTCGGATCGATCTTCACGAGGATTTCCCCCGCGCTCATCGCCCCAGCTCCCGGTGGCTCAGCTTTGTGTCGCAACCGCCCGGGAAGGGCCGCGCGCGACGAGCAGCGGTCCGAGGACTTCGCGCAGGCGTTCGACGGTGACCGGCTTCGTAACGACGCTGTCGCATCCTTCGCGCTTCGCCCGCTCGATTTCGAGCGCCTCCTCGTGGGCGGTGAGCGCGATAATCGGGCCCCGGTAGCCGCGTGCTCGGAGCACGTGCGCCGCTTCATAGCCGTTCATTACCGGCATCTCCATGTCCATGAGGAGGGCATCGAATTTGTCGGCGAACGCCGCCTCAACGGCGTCAAAGCCGTTCCCGACGATGCGGTAGTCGAGCCCCAGCTCCTGCAGATAGAGTTCGACGAGGTCGCGCAGGTTCTCGTTATCCTCCGCAACCAGCACTTTGCCCGAAAACTGGGACGACCATTCGGGTCGCGGCTGCGCGCGTCGAGGCGCGAGCGGTGCGACTTCCGCCGCGGGAATGCTCACCTCGAACGTTGTTCCATTTTTCGGCGCCGAATTTGCCCGGATCGTCCCCCCCATGAGTTCGACGAACTTGCGGGTGATGGCGAGGCCGAGGCCCGTCCCCGTCGCGCGAGTGCCGCCCACCCGCTGGAACGGCTCGAACACGCGAGCGAGATTCTCCGCTTGGATTCCGATTCCCGTGTCGCGCACGGTGGCGTATAGATTACCCGCGCCCCATGAGGCCTCCAATGCAACCTCGCCCCGCTCCGTGAACTTGATGGCGTTGCCGAGAAGGTTGATGAGTATCTGCCGCACGCGCACGGCGTCGAGGTCGAGCGCGCGAGGCAGCTTGTCGGCTCTCAGGACCAGAGCGAGCCCCTTCTCCTCGGCCATGATGCGCATGGTCGAAACGACGTCCTCGATCAGGGCCAAAACGTCCTCGGACTTGCGCTCGATGGCGAGTTGACCCGCCTCGATGCGAGCGAGCTCGAGATTATTGTTGACGAGCGCAAGCAGGTGTTCGCAGTTTCGGCGCACGATGTCGCTGTTGTGGACGCGCTGCTCGCGGCCGAGGTCGTCGGTGAGCTGATTGATCTTGTTGAAACCCATGATCGCTGTAATGGGAGTACGCAGCTCGTGCGTCATGTGGTTAAGGAATTCTGTTTTCATCCTGTTCGCTTCCTGGGCCGCGAGCTTTTCGTAGAAGAGACGCTGCTTGTCGCGGTAGAGGGCGAACTGCCAACCGACGAGTGCGAAGGCCTGCGCCACGATGCCCGTCAGCATCGCGAACAACCACTGCGAATTCTGGTTGGCCGCGAATAGCGCGATGCCTGCACCGGCCCCGACGAGGACGATCGCGCCGAGACCGACGAGGAACTCGCTGGGACGAGCCGATGCCCCGCGGCGTGCCAGCACCACCGGTACCGCAAGCGCAAGCGCAAGGAGAACGAGGTTGAGCCACGCGGTGCTCGGAGTGCGCACGCGACCCTCGAGCAGCAATTCCGAGAACAGTGCATTCAGGTACAGCCCCGGTTTACTTCCGACTGGCGTGAGCGCGAAATCCCCGAGGACGGCGCTGGAGCTGCCCAGGAACACGATCTTGTCCCGCACGAGGTCCCCGACGTGCGCATTTCCCTGCACTCCGTCGGCGGCGGCGACGAGCTGGAAGAACGGCATCACGGGAAGTGCGGTAGCGTTGGAGGGGTAGCGAAGAGAGATCGAGCCGTCCTCGTTCAACGGCCACGCGTGCCGGCCAATGCGCATTTCCTCCGCGGTCACCGTGGGCGCGGTCGCGCGATCGGCTGCGAGCAATGCTGCAAGCGTCAGGTTCGGAAGCACTTCACCGTACGCTCGATGCAACGGCGGAAGCCGGCGCACGACGCCGTCGGCGTCGGTGGCGACGCTGATGACGCCGATTCGCGCATGCGAGGAGTCGGTGAACTTGGAAAGCGGCAGCGTCAGGTCGGGCCACTCTAGCGCGGCTACGGAGCGCTCTGCACCCGAGGCTTCATCGAGGAGCGCGGCGCGTTTGAGCTGATCGAAGTAGGCCGGCGGCCGCTGCAGCGGGTAGGGCAGTGCCGCGGCCGCTAGGACACATCGATCCTCGAGGGCGCGGGCGAAGGCATCGTCACCTTTCCGCGGCTCCGAAAACAGGATGTCGAAGACAATCGCGCGCGCGCCGTGATCCGCAAGGTACCGGGTCGCGCGAGCATAGACGTCGCGGGGGAAAGGCCAGGCGCCCAGCCGCGGCTCCAACCGCCGCATGGATTCTTCGTCGACGTCAATTACCAGGACGTGATCCATCGTCAACGGCGAAGCCAGCCGACGCTGCAAAGAGTCCTCGAACCACCACGCCAGGCGCGGATAGAGCGTGGTCTGGGAAAAGAGCCCGACGAGCACAAGCGCCGCCGCAACGATGCCGAGCGCGAGCGAGAAGAACCTGAGCGAGGCCGGCTGCACGCTGCCCTCTCCGAGGAGAATCGTGAGCCGATTCTAAGCAAATTGCGCGCCGCGCGCCCGGAATTGCTTCGCGCGGCGATCGCGCGAAGCAAGCGGGATTGGCCCCGAGATGTGTCAGAATCCGGTGCCGCCCGAGATCGACATGAACCGATCTACAAGAAGAACGCTTGCTCTTACCGCTGCCACGATGGCCCTGGTGCTCGGCCACCGTAACGTATGGGCGGATGCATTCGCGCTGCGTCCCGCCGAGGCGTTCGAGGTCGCGCAGGCGTCCGCGGCTGCGCCCGAGGCGCCGCTTGCACAGCTGCTCGCGCGCGCAAGAGCGCTTTCCGCCTCGGGAAAGTTTCTCGACGCCTACAACCTTCTCGCCGGCGCCGAGGACACCTACATCGGCGAAATCGATTTCGATTATGCGCTCGGACGCGCGGCGTTGGACGCGGGCTACCCTGCGAAAGCGACGCTCGCGTTTTCCCGCGTACTGGCGCTCGATCCGAACCATGCCGGCGCGCTTATCGACACCGGCCGCGCGTACCTCACGCTGGGCAACTTCGCCCAGGCGCGGGTAATTTTCGAAAAGCTGCTCGCGCTCAATCCTCCGCCGGAGGTCCGCGTGCAGCTCCAGGCGTTTCTCGATCAGGCCCGACTGGAGCGATCCCGCGGCATTGCCGCGGCAGGTCTGCCCCCCCCGCTGGGTGGTCCCGCTCTGCGCGGCTACGTCGCTGCGATGGTCGGCAAGAGCACCAACGTCAATCAGTCGCCTGCGCAGTCGCAGGTCTTCGTCCCTGCGCTCGACACGAGCTTCGTCCTTTCTGACCAGAACGTCAGAAAGGCCGACACGTTCACGGGCATTCTCGGCGGCGTCGACGCGTCAGTTCCGCTTGGCGGGATCTTTTCCGTGATCGGTGGGGGCGACATCATCGAGCGAAACAACGTCCACGAGTCTCAGTTCGACATCGCGGGCATCGGTGCGCATCTGGGAATGGCGGCGGCGGGACATGCGCAGCTACTCCGCCTTCAGTTGCAGGTCGCGCGCGACTATCTCGGCGACAGTCCGAGCTACGACCTCAATGCGGCCACGGCCGATTACCTCTGGTCTCCGCGCAGCGACACTCAGCTGCTGGCGTTCGGGCAAGGAGGACGGCTGCGCTACGTTCCCCCTGACCTCAAGATATTCAACGCCGACTTCGTCGTCCTCGGACTGGGCGCGATCCGAAAAATTGGCGAGAATTCGACGGCGTTCGTCGTGATTCCAACAGGTAAGCAGGACGATGTGGGCGGAAATGTGAGTGGTGACAAACGTTCACGGGGGGTTCGCGTGGGTGGCGACGTCGTGCTGCGATCGCGCCTCACGGTCCAGGTCAGCGCCGCATGGGAGCGGGGGCAATACAACGCATTTGATCCGTCGTTCCTTGTCGAGCGCCGCGATAAGTTCGCGAATTACGAGGCGGTTTTCGAATATGCCCTCGAACGGCACAAGGCGCTCCGACTCGGCATTACGCGGACCGACCAACATTCGAACATCCCGATCTACGAATACAATCGGAATGAAGGGTGGATCATGTTCCGTGTAGATATTCCATAAGCTCTTGAAACTCCGAGGAAAGCGTTAGCCGTGCCAACTAATTCTCAAACGTGAGCGCGTTGCTCTTTCTCTGAACCCCTGAAGGGACTACGGTTGCCTGAAAAAGAAGTGGCCTTGGCGGGTTCGCCGGGCGGCAATAGCGCACGTTTCTTGCTTCACTCTTCTGGTAACGGGGGGTATCCCATGGCTCATATCAAGTCGACATTCCGAATTCTGATTCTGGTTTCGCTCGCGAGCATCTGGAGCGGACAGGCGGTTGGGGCGACGGCCGGGGTGGTTCAGTTCGTCGCCGGCGACGTTCGTGTCGTCCTGGCCGGAGGAAACGAGCGGCCGGCAACCAAGGGCTCGCCGGTGGACGTCGGCGACATGATCACAACCGCCAAGGCGAGCATGGCGCAGATCAAGATGGGCGACGGCGCTATCGTTGTCGTCCAGCCCGAATCGCGCGTGACAGTCGCGGAGTACCACTACGCCGGCGCGGAAGATGGGACCGAGAAGGTACAGTTCCGTCTCGAGCAAGGCGGAATGCGCGCGCTCACCGGGGCGATCGGGCACACTCACAAGGCGAATTATTCGATCGAGACCCCGATCGCGCATATCGGTGTTCGCGGCACCGATCACGAAACCTATTACTTCCCTCCCGGCAACGCGGACGTTGCCCCGGGTGTCTATAACAAGGTCAACACCGGCCTGACGTTCATCCGCACCGAGGGCGGCGAAGTCGAGATTTCGCCCAATCGGGTCGGCTACGCGGCGTCGGCTCGCGACCTTCCTAAGCTGCTGACCGCCGTGCCGGATTTTTTCAACCGGTCCATCCAACCTAAGGTCGTACAAGACGTCGGCACCGCGCGCGTTGCCAGCGCGGCTCAGGCGACGGGGGCACCACAGGCTGAGGAGCGTCGGAAGGAAGCTGCCAAAGGCCGGGGAGGCTTGTCTAGGCGCATGGACCTGGTCGTTACGACCACCAACGGCATCAACTTGACGGATCCGCAGACCGCCACGTTGGTCGGCGCAACGATCCCCGCATCGGGGGATGGAACCGGGGTCAGCTTCGGGCGCTCGCTTCTCAACCCGAACGTTTCCACGAACAGAGCGACTCTTGTCGAGAACATGGTCAGCGATGACGCGAAGAGTTTTGGCGTCGAATGGGGAACGTGGCAGGGAGGAACGGTCACCGTAAACGGCGCCGTCACGAGCGGATCGACCCATTTCATCACTAGCATGAACATGACGAGTCCGACGGAACTCGCCGCATTGGGATCGACTGTTACGACCGCCACGTACAACTATGTGGGTGGTCCGGCACCGACGGACCAACTCGGCAACGCGGGCAAGATCAACTCGCTTACGGTGGGCGTCAACTTCAGCACGCAACACGTCGACAGCTACTCGCTGAATGCCTCCGCAGGTGGGAACACCTGGGCTGCGAACGGCAGCGGAACGATTTCCCAATTCACAGGCTCCTCCGGGATCGGTCTTACGGGGAGCTGCACTGGCTGTGCTGGACAGAGCGGTCAGACGACGCCAGGGGTACAGGGAACTGCAAACGGTGCGTTCGTAGGAAGCGCAGCGGAACGGATGATTACGTCGTTTGCCCTCAATAAGGCAAACCAGGCGATCGCAGGCGTCGGGTATCTGGCCAGATAGCGCGATGCGCGTCGTGGGGAGATCCGGCAGCCGCTACGATATCCTGGTCGTCGACGACCAAGAGCCGATGCGGCTGCTGCTCGCGCAGATCCTCGCCCAGGAGCTGAAGGTCGAGGTGACGCTCGCCGGAACCTGCGAGAAAGCGCTGCGCCTCGCCGACGAGAAGGTCTTCGACCTCATCCTGCTCGACCTCCTGATGCCCGGAATCGGGGGGTTCGAGGTTCTTAAGCGCATTCGCGCAGGCTCCGCAAACAAATCCACGCCGGTCATCGTCGTGTCCGTGCTGGGCGCATCCATCATGGACGAGGACGAGATCGTGTCTCTCGGACGGGCCACGGCCCTCGGCGCGAATGCGGTCGTCAGCAAACCCTTCACCCGGGCTGCGCTCATGACAGCCGTAAGGGAGCAGTTGCGCATCAACGATAGTCAGAGCCAGCACTAAAATGACGGTTCTGAGGAAAGCGCGATGCAGGGCGCGCGCGTGATGCGGCGCATGTTCCTTGCGGTGAGAATGCGGCGGGATTCCCGCTTGAGCTGGCGCGCCGCGTGGATCTTCGCGGCGGGAAGATAGTCTCCGGCGCCGGTCGCGAAGACGCCGAGCGGTCGGCCGGGCCGCAACCAGACAATCAGAATCTCATCGCCCGCTGTATCGCCGGCCTCGCGGCAAGCTCGCTCCCCCAGCGCGCCATGTTCGGAAATCCCTCCACGAGTGCGGGCTGTGCACCCTTGGCTCGCGCGTAGACCCCGTAAAGAGCGAAGTCCGCGACGGTGATCTCGTTGCCTGCGCAGTACCGCTGCCTCCCCAGGCGCTCGTCCCACACCCGCAGATAGTTTCGCCACATCGACTTGAACGTCTCGATCGAGGCCGCATGGGGCTCTTTCGCGCGCCCGAGCGTGAAGATCGCGGTGATCATTCCGCTCATGTCGCTCGCCGCGCTCATCAATGCTTGCCAGAAGGCGGGCCGCTCCAGAGGGTCCTTGGGCAGGAACTTGCCCGACTTCTCCGCGCAATACATCAGCACCGCCACCGACTGCGAAACGGTCGCCGGTTTCCCGCCCGGCCCGTCCGTATCCACGATCACCGGAATCTGGCCGTTTGGGTTCATGTCGAGGAACGAAGGCGATTTCTGCTCGGCCTTGGCGAGGTCGATGGGATGGAAGTTGTAGGCGAGCCCGCATTCCTCGAGCGCGATCCGCGCCCGGATTCCGTTCGCGGTGCCGGCGGCGTACAAGTCGATCATAGCCGAAACACTCCTTGAATAAGGGTCGCGCGTGTCACTCTACCCCATTGCCGTTCCTGCAGGCGCTGCTCAACCTGCCCACCGACCTGGTGTGGGCAGGGAATATGTCTCTTTCGCGGAGGCTCCGGCTGCAACGACGGGCTGGTCACGGGAATAAATCTGTAGCGTTGGCGTTCTACCGTTCGTGGTTTGAGTCGTTTGGTGTCGTCAAGAGTGCCTTGAACTGCCAACCAATGATCGGGAGGGAACCATGGGTATTCGGCTGAAATTCAATCTCGCGCTGCTGGTGGTGTTCGTTTCGGGCCTGGCGATTTCGGGCTACGTTTCCTACGGCCTGCTGCAGCAAAACGCGCGGGAGGAGGTGCTCCGCAGCGCGGGCCTGATGATGGAGGCGGCGCTGTCGATGCGCCAGTACACGGTCGGGGAGGTGCGCGAACGGCTCGTCCAGAAGGAGGACGAGTTTCTGCCCCAAAGCGTCCCGGCTTTTGCGGCCACCGAGATGATGAACGAGCTGCGCAAGAAATATCCTGATTTCGTTTATAAGGAGGCCGCGCTCAATCCGACCAACCCGCGCGACCTCGCCGTTGATTGGGAGGCCGATGTCGTCAATCAGTTTCGGAACGATTCCGACAGCGCCGAGGTCTCGGGAATGCGCATCACGCCTCAGGGTACGTCGCTCTACATCGCTCGGCCCTTCCGGATCAAAGACCCTGCGTGCCTGAGCTGCCATACCAGCGCGCAGACGGCGCCCCCCGCAATGGTCAAGCGTTACGGTCCCAACCACGGCTTCGGGTGGAAGATGAACGAAGTCATCGGCGCCCAGCTCGTTTCGGTGCCGATGTCCCTGCCGGTCCACAATGCGAACCGGGCCTTCCATACGTTCATGATCTCGCTTTCCGGCGTTTTTGCGGTCCTGTTCGTGATTCTGAACGTCATGCTGTCCGTGCTGATCGTGGAGCCCGTGAAGAGAGTTTCCGCGGCAGCTGACCGGATCAGCCTCGGCCGCACCAACAGCAGCGAGGAGCCCCCGCCGGATCTTCCGGAAACAGGCAACGATGAGATGACGATGCTCGCGCGCTCCTTCAATCGGATGCGTCACGGACTGGAGAACGCGATCAGAGCAATGGATCGGAAGTAACCCGACGCAAGGTCAGGTTCGGGAGAGAACGTAGAGCAGGCCCACCAGTGGTTTCCTGATCGGCTGCCTCCGTTCCAGCGTCACCGCGAAATCGTGCTCGCGCGCCAGGCGGCTGATGTAGGCCACCGACTGGGCGTAACGGCCGCTGTCCTGCAACCGCCAGTCCTCACCTTCGCAGACTTCGATCGAAAAGGTAAATAGTGCGCCGGGGCGCGCGAGGCGCGCTGCCTCCGCGAAAACGGCGTCGAGCGCGCCGAGATAGACGAACACGTCGGCGGCGACGATCACGTCGAAACGCGCCGGCGCGCTCGCGCGCATCCACGACAGCAGGTCGCTTTGGGCGAGCTCGCCGTAGGAGCCGCGGGCACGCGCCTGCTCGAGCATCCTCGGAGCGAGATCGACGCCCGTGAGGCTGCGCGCGATTGCACGCAGCGCGACGCCGCACAGGCCGGTGCCGCAGCCGAGGTCGAGCACGTCGGCGGACGCGGGAGCAAAACCGCGTGCTTCGGCGAGCGCGGCCGCGATCGCTTCCGGCACGTGGTACTCGAAGGTGTCGATCAGGCGGCGGTCGAACTGCGCGGCGAAGCCGTCGAAGGTGTCGCGCACGTAGGAGTCCGGCGCACGCCCTGCAGTCGCTTCGCCCTGGATCGCGGCGAGGATGTGGCGAAAGGTCTCGGGTTCGCTGCTCCGTGCCAGCCCCTTCCGGAACCAATCGAGCGCTTCGGCGCGCCGTCCCACCTGCTCGAGCATCCGGCCGAGGTTGAGGTAAGGCTGGGTGAGTCCGGGCTTCAGATTCGCGGCGCGCGCGTAGCTCGCCTGCGCCTCCTCGGGCCGCCCGAGCATCTGCAGGACGACGCCAAGATTGTTGTGCGCCTCGGCGTGGGCCGGAGTGATGGCGATCGCGGACCTGAAGTGATTCTCCGCCTCCGCCCAGCGCTCTTCGTCCTGGCGGACGTTGCCGAGCTGGTAGTGCGCCCGCTCGAAACGCGGATCCAGGCGAAGCGCCTCCGCGAACGCCGCAGCGGCCGCGGGAAGATCGCCTGCGTCGAAAAGCCGCATCCCCTCCTCGTAGGCATTGGCGGCGCCTTCCATCGCCCGATTATATTCGGGCCCGACGCCGGCGCTCACGGCGTTGCTGGATGCGCAGCGGGTTTGTCCGAGCGGAGAAGCGCCGAAAGCTGCTCCGGCGGCAAGGGCCTGCTGACCAGGTAACCCTGCAGCTGGTCGCACTTCAGCGTCCGGAGGACCTTTGCTTGCTCTTCCGAGTCCACGCCCTCGGCGACGACCTTGAGCTTGAGCGAATGCGCGAGCGAAATGATCGTCGACACCAGGGTCAGGATATTGCGGTCCTCGAGCATCGTTGCGATGAAGGAGCGGTCGATCTTGACCGTCTGGACGGGAAGCATGGCGAGATAGCGCAGCGACGAGTAGCCAGTGCCGAAGTCATCGACCGCGATTCCTACCCCCAAGTCCCGCACGGCGGCGAGTTTCTTGATGTTCTCCTCGATGTCTTCCATGACGAGGCTCTCGGTGATCTCGAGATCGAGTCCAGGCGCGCTCTCCGCCAGCGCGGCCTGCACCGTTTGCACGAAATCCCGCTTGCGCAGCTGAATGGCGGATACGTTGACCGAGACACGCGGCGCGGGAAGTCCCCGCGCGATCCAGTCACCGTGATCGCGCGCGGCGCGGCGCATTGCCCAGGCGCCGGCTTCGAGGATCAACCCAGTTTCTTCCAGAAGAGGTATGAAATTCATGGGCGGCACGAGGCCGAGCTCGGGGCTTTGCCACCGAATCAGCGCCTCGACGCCCTCGATGCGCCGCGTCTCGAGGTCCACCTCGGGCTGATAGTGCAGCACGAACTCGCCCCGCTCCAATGCCAGCCGCAGTTTGTTTTCCAAAGTCAGCTTTTCGCCGGCCCTCTCGGTCATGTGCCCGGCGTAGAAGAGGAATCGCTCGCCCGACGCCTTTGCCCTCTTGAGCGCCGCCTCGGCGTTCCTGTGCAGCGTCTCGAAATCGGGGCCGTCGCGCGGGAACAAGGCGATGCCTCCTCTTACCGATATCCGAAGCTCTGTTCCGTTTGCGAGCCGGAACGGTTCTCCGAAGCAAGTACGTATCTGGCCTTCGATCGCACGTGACATATC